>JRYH01001026.1_pt1 | contig 36212 bp, 43 predicted proteins | sample 235351 | NCBI WGS metagenome assembly JRYH01 (sample SAMN03074221, study PRJNA261480) | activated sludge metagenome | biome: Wastewater Treatment Plant; feature: Wastewater; material: Activated sludge; isolation source: activated biomass of a wastewater treatment plant treating wastewater... ...
CGGCTTCGTTCAACAACAGCATACAGCGGATGGTCCACTGCGCGGCCCGCAACTGGTACTGGACGTTATGTATCTGAAATACCTGATCACGTCGTATTGGACGCATTGAATGGGAAAGTATTCAAAACTCAGGGAAAAAATTCTGGCGGGCATCGCTGATTCAAACATCGAGTTTGCCGAATTGTGCAAGTTACTTGGTCGCCTTGAATTTGAGGAGCGGGTAAGGGGTGACCATCACATCTTCACTCGGTATGGTGTTGTCGAGATCATCAATTTGCAGCCCAAGGGCAAGAAGGCGAAACCCTATCAAGTCAGGCAAGTCAGAGGTATTATTGTGAAATATCGATTGGGAGAAAGCAATGTCGATTAAATATGAATTTATTATTTACTGGAGCGAAGAAGATCACAGCTTTGTAGTCGAGGTTCCTGAGCTGCCTGGGTGTATGGCGGACGGAGAAAACTACGAACAAGCTGTGGCTAATGCACAAAAGGTAATTGAGGAATGGATTGCAACCGCGAAGGAGCTGAATCGGCCGGTTCCGGAACCCCGTGGCCGGCTGATGTATGCATAACAAACCCATCAAACCGACGATCTTTTCGCTGTGCTTCGTTCGCACGGCTTATGGGCAACGTTATATTTCTTAAGCATGACCAAAAATCATGAGGTTATCGGCCAATCGATGACAGTCACGATCACTCCGACAACGACCCAAAAGGTAGTTCATCCACCCTGCCTCGGCTATTGATTGGTATCATTTCAATCGTCCGGGGACGAAACAGACGGCGATGAGGCAGAAAAGGGCCCCGCTCTTTCTGCTGTACCGCATAACGAACGGCATCGACCGCCTGTCAGGGAATTGAACAAGTTGCACTCGTCAGCTTGACCGAGAATTCCGGGAATCTATGCAACAATTGGGTGTGCTCTGCAGCTTTGCCCGGCGCGCGCCGTGCTACAAGACTGATGACCGCTCGGGTTCCCCGAGGGCGGCAAAACTTGAGTTGTAAGGTCCTCAGTGATCGGCGCCGCTTAGGTGATTGCGGATTTTGACGATCAGGATCGACAGGGACAGGATGCCGGTGATGAGGTTGGCGACGACGATGGCCGGGTCGCCGATCGCCCAGCCGTAGAGGAACCAGAAGACTACGCCGGTGGTGAATATGGCGTACATCGACAGGGCCAGCGAACGGGTGTCACCGGTGCGCAGTGTTTTGATCGCCTGCGGCAGAAAGGCGACGGTGGTCAACGTTGCGGCGGTATAACCAAACCAAAGCGCGGGCATGGGCGGCTCCTGGAAATGGATGAACAATAGGGGAGGAATGATAAGGGAATCGAACTATCGCTCAGGCCGATTCGTGCCGTTTCTTTCCAGCTTTTACTAGCCCATCGAGCGAGCGGTCGATCGCATTTTTAGCGGCGGCAGTCAACCCGCCGCGCTCGTATTGCTCGACCAGCAGTTTCTCCAACCGCTGCACAACCTGGTCGAAGTTCTGAGTCGCGGTGTCGTGTACCGATTGTTCATCGTGCTCTACTGCACCGAATAAATTAATCCACCGCTCGGTTCGGCAACCGAAGTGCAGTACCGAATAAAAATGGCGGCTGTGCAGTTCATGGGGCGACAAAAGATCGACGAGCCCGGCGATCAGGGCAGCCGGACCCAGTATCAGATCGCGCAGGGCGTCGATAACGAGTCGCGCCTGAAAAGCGATGAGATCACCGATCAGCCGCCAGCGGCTTGGACTGTCGCCTGCCGGCGGCGTAGGCAGGTCTCGATTCATGGGCTTTGCTCCAGTATTACCGGGAATCTATTCCAACAACGCTGATTTCAACTGTCGGAGATTTTCAGCGATTGTACGCTTGATTGGTGGGTGGGTCGGATAAGAGAGGGTAGCGCTGGGGATCGGATGTTTGAAGATCGGGCGGACGGGCGGTGGGAGCCTGGGTGGTTTCGCGGTCTTCATCGAGCACGATGCGCCAGGCGGGGGCATCGAGGTCGTCGAACTGGCCGCTTTTGACGGCCCACCAGAAGACGGCGAGAGCCAGGGCGATCAGCACCAGGCCGAGCGGCAGCAGGACGGCGAGCATGCTCATCCGGCCGGAACACCGTGCAGGGTATCGACGGCAGGGGCGGTGTTTTCTCTGGCCACGACCGTGTCCGGCAAGCGCGCGGCGCGCCGGGCGTTGCCGACGACGATGAGCGAACTCAGCGACATGCCGAGCGCCGCCAGCCACGGGGCGACAAGGCCGAAAGCGGCGGCCGGTGCGGCGAGCAGGTTGTAGGCCACGGCCCAGGTGAAGTTCTGGCGGACGATTTGCCGTGTGTGGCGGGCGTGGGCGATCAGTTCGGGAAGTTGCGACAGGCGCTCGGCGGTGATGATCACGTCGGCACCGGCGCGGCCGATCGCATCGCCGCCGGCTAACGCGATCGAGACATCGGCGGCGGCGAGCACCGGTGCATCGTTGACGCCGTCGCCAGCCATCGCCACGGTATGCCCCTGTGCCTGGGCTTCTCTGGCGATCGTCATTTTATCTTGCGGCAATAAACCAGCGGACCAGTCGCCAAGACCCAACCGGGCGGCGGCGGCGCCGACCGCGGCTGGCCGGTCGCCGCTCAGAATTCTCATCTTAAGGCCCAAGCGCTTGAGGGCTTGCACGGCGGCATCGGCATCGGGGTGTAAGCGGTCGGCGAGCCGGAAGCGGGCGGCGATCCGTTCGCCGTCGCCGAGATAAAGCACGGTGCTGCGATCTTCGGCACTGTTCCAGCGTTGGCCGTCGCGGCCGGCGAATTCGGCGCGTCCGAGGCGCCAGCACCGGCCGTCGATCACGGCCGCGACGCCGATACCGGGCACGATGTCGCGGTCGCTGGGAACCGGCCCGCTGACTGTGCCGCTGCCGCTAAATGCACTGGACAGCGGATGACGCGTGCCATCCAGCAGGCCGGCCGCGATGCGGGTCGCGCCGTCCCGCTCGATGCCCGGGGCGGTGTCGATTTCGAGTAACGTAAAACGGCCGTCGGTCAGGGTTCCGGTTTTGTCGAGCAACACAAGATCGCACGCGGCGAGGGTGTCCAATGCCTGGCTACTGGTGATGAAAATGCCGCGCCGCGCCAGTGCGCCGATCGCCCCGGCGAGCGCCGCCGGCGCGGCGAGCGACAAGGCACACGGGCAGGTCACCACCAGTACGGCGAGCGTGGCGGCGAAAGCCCGCTCAGGATCGACCTGCGACCAGAGCAATGCGGTGCCGGCGGCGAGCAACAGGACGAGCCCGATAAAGCCGGCGGCGAGTCGGTCGCCGGCGATCTGCCGCGGCGGCCGCGCACTCTGTGCCGCGGCCAGAATGTGGCGCAGGCGGCCGAGGCTCGAGTCGGCGCCGGCGGCTGCCACCCGGGCTTCGGCGGTGCCCGAAACGATCCGGCTGCCGGCCAGCAGATAATGGCCGCGGCCGGCCCGGCGAGGCGCCGCTTCACCGGTTAACAGCGATTCGTCAACCGCAACGGTGCCGTGCTCGAGCACGACATCCGCCGGCACGGAGGCCGTGGGTCGCAGCCGCACGCGGTCGCCATTTTCCAGTTCGTCGGCGGCCACCGTAGTCCAAGTGCCGTCGCGATCGTGGCGTTCGGCGCCGACGATCGCCGCTGCGGCCAGCCGCCGGCCGCTCGCCGCTGCCTTGCGCCGCGCGCCGAGTTCGAGATAACGGGCGAGCGTCAGGAAAAAGACGAACATCGTCACTGCTTCGAAATAGACTTCACCGGCCCCACGCACCGTGTGCCAGACGCTGGCCGACCAGGCGAGCACCAGGGCCAACGCCACCGGCTGGTCCATCACCGGCCGGCGGGCGATCAGCCCGCGCCAGGCCTGGGCAAGGATCGGCCAGCCGGCGAACCAGACGACCGGAATGCTGAGGACCAGCGAGAACCAGCGCAGCCCGCCGCTCAACGCTGGGGAGATGCCCGCAGCGGCGCCGAAATAAAGTCCGACGGCATACATCAGGACCTGCATCATGCCGATGCCGGCGACGGCGAGACGGAGCACGGCGCGGCGCGCTTGTTGGCGTTCGGCGATTAAACTCTCGCCGCCGAGTTCGGGCGTCGGCTTGAAACCCCAGCCGGCGATGACGGCAAGCAAGGCCGCAAGCGTCAGGCGCTGCGCATCCCATTCGACCCGCGCCCGGGCGGTCGCCGGATTGACTTCCAGCGCCGCGATGCCCGGCGTGCGCGCTGCCAGGGAGTGCAAAAGCCAGGCGCAGGCGGCGCAGCGCACGCCGTCGAGATGCAACACGATCTCGCGATGCCGGTCATCGATCCGGCGCGTCAAGCGGTCGAGTACGGCGGGCCGATCGTAAAGCGCGAAACCGTCCGCCGCCGCATCCGGCACGGTTGTTGCCGGTGCGGTGCGATAACGATAGTAATTTTCGAGGCCCGAACCGGCGATCAACAAGGCGACCGCTTGGCAACCCCGGCAACAAAAATGGCGGAGCGCCCCGGCGATGCGTTCGTGCGGCGCACCCGGCGGCAGCGCTTCGCCGCAGTGAAAACAAACGCCGGCAATGCCGGAGTGGGTGTCGGTTTTAGCCAAGGCGGCGTTCATGGCGGCGGGGCGGTTTCCGGCGCCGTGAGCGTGAAGTGTTCTTCGATTTCGCGCGGTTCCGATTCGAGACGCCAGGTCGCGCCGGGATCGTGCAACAGCCACGTGCCGCGCCGGACATCGGGCATGGCCAGCGCGCCGTGATAGATGCCGTCCGGGCCGCGGGTCAGGACCGTGGCGCGGTCGAGTTCGGCGCGCGTCGGGTGGATGTAGCGCAGTTGCACGGTGGCTGGCGCGGCGGCGCCGCTCAATGTCAGGCGTACCCGGCCGGCTGTCCGGTCGAGTTCGATTTCGGCCCCGAGCCCCAGGCGGACGGCGACATCCAGAGCGCCGCGCTCGTCAAGCACGGCCTTGCCGAGCCGGTTCAGGTCTTTGGCGATCACCGGGTCGGGGTGGGCAAGGGCCAGCCAGATCGTCGCGAACGAGCCGGCGATCGTGGCGAAGATGGGCACCAGCAGCCAGATCCACAGCGGCGCCCGCCGCGCAGTGCGGCCCGTTGCCGGTTGCGTAACGGGATCAATCGTCGTCATGATGTTCTCCGTCGTCGTCATGCCGCCGCTCGCCGGGCGGCGCGAAAAACCGGCTGGGCTCGATCACCGGCGCCAAAGCGCCGGCTTGCGGTTTTACGACAAAGTGGATGACCTGCCGTTCCGCCACCTCGTCGCGCTCCGCCCGCACCGTGACCGGCACCGCCTGCACGGCACCGGCGGCGATCTCGATCCGCGGCCAGGTACGGACGGCAAAACCATGCTCGCGGACCCCGATCGTCACTCGCTGCGGCACCGCCGTTTTATTGATCAGGCGGATCGTGTAGATGTTTTCGACGTCGTCGCCGGCCAACCGGTACAGCGCGTTGCGGTCGCGGATGACGTCGGCGATCAACGGCGCCCGGCCGCCGAGCAGCAGGCCGAAACCGATGAGCAGGGCAACGAGCAGCGTGAAATAGATGACGATACGCGGCCGGACGAGGCGTGTCGGGCGGCCGCTGACGGCGTTTTCGGTGGTGTAACGGATCAGCCCGCGCGGGTAGTTCATTTGCTCCATGATCTGGTCGCAGGCGTCGATACAGGCGCCGCAGGCGATGCAGTCGATCTGCAAGCCGTCGCGTATGTCGATGCCGGTCGGGCAGACCTGCACGCACCAGGTGCAATCGATGCAATCGCCGAGCCCGGCGGCGCGCGGGTCGATACCGCGCCGCCGGCGGCCGCGCGGCTCGCCGCGTCCGTCGTCGTAGGCGATGACCAACGTATCGCGGTCGAACATGGCGCTCTGGAAGCGGGCGTAGGGGCACATGTATTTGCACACCTGCTCGCGCAGAAAGCCGGCGTTGCCGTAAGTCGCCAGGCCGTAGAACAGTATCCAGAAGGTTTCCCACGGTCCGGTGCTGAAGGTCAGCACTTTATCGGCCAGCTCGCCGATCGGCGTGAAATAGCCGACGAAGGTAAAACCGGTCCATAAGCTGAAGACGATCCACAACGCCTGCTTGGCGCTCTTACGCCCCCACCAGCGAAGGTCGCGCGGCCCCTGGTCGAGTTTGAGGCGTTTTTGCCGCCGCCCTTCGAGCAAGCGTTCCATCGCCAGAAAGACTTCCGTCCACACCGTCTGCGGGCACGCATAACCGCACCACAGGCGGCCGGCGAGCGCGGTGAAAAAAAACAAGGAAAGGGCGGCGATGATCAGCGTCACCGTCAGCAACAGAAAATCCTGCGGCCAGAACGTCAGACCGAAGACGTGAAACTTGCGGGCCGGCAAGTCGAACAACAATAACGGCTCGCCGCCCGGCCGGAGCCAGGCGATGAGGTAGAACAACCCCATCAACAGCCAAGCGGCAGTGGTGCGCAGCCGTGTAAGACGACCGCCGATTTCGCGCGGGTAGACTTTTTCGCGGCGGGCGTACAGCGCCTCGCCGGCGGGGCCGGCGGCGGCCGGAAGCGGTTTCATGAGCGCCGCCGGAAACGCACCGCCGGGCGGAGCAGCCACCAGGTCAAGGTCGAAGAGACGAGGTTCAGAGCCCAGAAACAGAAAAAGCCGATGGCATAACCGCTTTGCCGGTCCAGCTCCCATGCCGGATCGATCAGGTGGGCCAGATCGAGCGGGTCGTAAAGGCCGAAAACGACCAACGTACCGAGGCCGGCGGTCAGAAACGACGGCCAAAAAATAGCCCCGAGCCGCTGCACCAGCGGCCGGGGCGGGGGCACGAAATCACTGGGTGGCAAGACTTTTGACATAAGCGGCAAGGACATGGATCCGCTCGGCGCCCAGGCGGTCGGCGAAGGCCGGCATCTGGTTCGCGCGGCCGGTGCGGACGATGTCGGCGATGGTGGCTTCGGAAGCATCATACAACCAGATGCCGTCGGTCAAATTCGGCGCGCCGAGCAGCGGGTTGCCCTTGCCGTCGGCGCCGTGGCAGGCGACACAGAACAGCGCGAACCGGGCCTGCCCGGCGGCGGCGAGTTCGGGGTCGTGGTCGAGGTCGCTCAGGCTGCGGACATAGGCGGTCACTTCAGCGACGCCGGCATCGCCGAGCGCCGGACCCCAGGGCGGCATCAGACCTTGCCGGCCGCCGGTGATCGTCGTCTGAATCGTCGCCGCATCGCCGCCCCACAACCAATCGTCGTCGGCGAGGTTCGGGAAACCGTGCGCGCCGCGGCCGTCGGAGCCGTGGCATTGGGCGCATTCATTGACGAACAAGTTGTAGCCGGCGGCCAACGCCTGGCTGTCGCTTTGCAGTTCGTCGATCGGACGCGCCGCGAAGGCCGCGAAAACCGGTCCATAGCGGGCTTCGGCTTGCGCCATTTCACTGTCGTAGCGCGCCGTGCTCGACCAGCCGAGGACGCCGTCGAAGGCCCCGAGGCCCGGGTACAACACCAGGTAACCGATGCTGAAAAAGACCGTCAGGTAGAACAAAACCATCCACCAGCGCGGCAGCGGGTTGTTGTATTCCCGAAGATCGCCGTCCCAGACGTGGCCAGTGGTCTTGGTGTCGGCGGCCGGTGTTTTATCGACCCGCATTTTCGCGGTTCGATACAAGAACCACAATGTCGCGACGATCGTCAATACGGTCAGCGCGATGATGTAAACGCTCCACAAATCACTCATGGTCCGATGCTCCCAAACGCGCCGTCCGGACCGGTATCACGTCGTCGGCGAGCGGCAGGCGCGCCGCCTCGTCGAAACGGCGGCGGTCGGCGATAAACCACAGCCAGATCACCATGCCCGCAAACAGCAGGATCAACAAAACGATGATCGCGCCGCGCAAGACATCCAGGTTCCACATCATCCACCCCCCGGGCCGAAGCGGCTCATGCCCTGCAGGTAAGCGATCAACGCCGCCAGCTCGGTCGTTTCGCCGAGGTGCGCGGCCGCCGCGATGTCGTCGTCGCTGTACGGATCGCCGATGGCGCGCAGGGCGCGCATATGGGCGGCGAGGCGCGCCGGATCGAGCCGCTGCGCGGCGAGCCAGGGATAACCCGGCATGTTCGATTCGGGAACCACGGAGCGCGGATCGATGAGGTGCGCCCGGTGCCATTCGTCGCTGTAGCGGCCGCCGACCCGGGCCAGGTCGGGGCCGGTGCGTTTCGACCCCCACTGGAAAGGCCGATCGTAGACCGACTCGCCGGCCACCGAATAAGGCCCGTAGCGTTCGGTTTCGCTGCGAAACGGCCGAACCTGCTGCGAATGGCAGACATAACAGCCCTCGCGGACATACACATCGCGGCCGGCGAGGCGCAGCGCGTCGTACGGCTTGACACCCGGCGCCGGCTCGATGACTTGGCTTTGGTACATCAACGGGACGATTTCGACCAGACCGCCGAAGCTGATGACGACGACGATCCAAAAGGCCATCCAGCCGACGTGTTTTTCGATGAACTCATGCGCTTTCATCAGTTCGACTCCTCAAGCGGCGACTGGGGCTGGTACGGCGTAGCGCGCCGGAGCTTCGGCCTGCCGGCGCGTCAACCACAGATTCCAGGCCATGATGAGCATACCGGCGAGGAACAAAAGCCCGCCGAGCAGCCTGACGTAATAGAACGGGTAGGTCTGCTTCAGCGATTCGATGAAGCTGTAAGTCAGCGTTCCGTCGGCGTTGACGGCGCGCCACATCAGCCCCTGCATCACGCCGGCGATCCACATCGCGGTGATATACAGCACGACGCCGATCGTCGAGGTCCAGAAATGCCACTCGACGAGCCGCGTGCTGGCCATTCTTTCCAGCCCATAAAGCCTGGGGAACAGCGAATACACTGCGCCGATCGTGATGAACGCCACCCAACCGAGCGCCCCGGAGTGGACGTGGCCGATCGTCCAGTCGGTGTAGTGCGACAAGGCGTTGACCGTCTTGATCGACATCATCGGCCCTTCGAACGTGGACATGCCGTAAAACGACAGCGAGACGATCATGAAACGCAGGATCGGGTCGGAACGCAATTTGTCCCACGCTCCCGACAACGTCATGAGGCCGTTGATCATGCCGCCCCACGACGGGGCGAGCAGCATCAGCGAAAAAACCATGCCGAGCGACTGCACCCAGTCGGGCAGTGAGGTGTAATGCAGGTGATGCGGCCCAGCCCACATATAAATCGCGATCAGCGCCCAGAAGTGGACCACCGACAGGCGGTAGGAATAAATCGGCCGGCCGGCCTGCTTGGGCACGAAGTAATACATCATGCCGAGGAAGCCGGCGGTCAGGAAGAAGCCGACGGCGTTGTGGCCGTACCACCACTGGACCATCGCATCGACGGCGCCGGAATACAGCGGATACGATTTCCATAACCCGGCCGGCACCGCCAGGTTGTTGACGATGTGCAGCACTGCGATGGTCAGGATGTAAGCGCCGAAAAACCAGTTGGCGACGTAGATGTGGGCGATCTTGCGCTTGGCGATGGTGCCGAAGAAAACGACGGCGTAAGCCACCCAGACGACGGCGATCAGAAGGTCGATCGGCCATTCCGCTTCGGCGTACTCCTTGCTCTGCGTGATGCCGAGCGGTAAGGTCACGGCGACCAGCACGATCACCGCCTGCCAGCCCCAGAACGTGAACGACGCCAGGCGCGGTAGAAACAGCGCCGTATGGCAGGTGCGCTGTACCACCCAGTACGAAGCGGCGAACAGCGCTGAACCGCCGAAAGCGAAAATCACCGCGTTGGTGTGCAGCGGCCGAAGCCGGCTGTAGGTCAGCCACGGGATATCGAAATTGAGCGCCGGCCAAGCCAGTTGCGCCGCGATCAGCGCCCCGACCGCCATGCCGACGATGCCCCAGACCACGGTCATCACCGTGAACTGGCGGATCACTTTGTCATGATAGATGGATGAATCGGCCACGAGCCGCCCTCCTGCGGAAAGTCGGCGCATTATCGCCGCCTGCCGCGGCGCTGAACTTGACTTTGATCAAATGCCGCCCGGCGAAGATGACTGCCGCCCCAATCGGGTGGACTCGAACCGCGGTGTCATCAAACGGTCACCGCCGGCAGCGAAGCTGGGCCGGGGTGCCGGCAGTCTGGCGCAAGGATTGCATTTCGCCGGATTTCATGGCCAAATGTACGGGCCCGGAGTGAGTCGGGTGGCGCGCCGCCGGCGCGCCGCAGTCGAGTGGGCAGGTAAATCGATGATGCCGAATCTGAATCAACTGGTCTTACGCACCGATGCCGCCGGCATGCCGCTGGAATGGATCAACCACCAGCAGGCGGTGCACATGATCGCCCTCGAGAGGGTGTCGTACGCGCTCGGCTCGGTGATTTACACGCTGCACGGCGGCATCAATGCCAAAAGCGGCCGGCAGAGCCGGATCGACGTCAACGCCATCCTCGCCTCGAGCGGCCAGCACAAGACCGAGCAACTGTGGGCCGACGATTATGTTCCGCCGCTGTCGAACCGGGCGCTGTTCCGCCGCGACCAGAATCTGTGTCTGTATTGCGGTGAGCAGTTCCCCGATTCGCTCCTCTCGCGGGACCACGTCGAGCCGCTCAGCCGCGGCGGTGGCGACCGCTGGTCGAACGTTGTCACCGCCTGCAAGCGGTGCAACAACCACAAGGCCGGACGTACGCCCGAGCAGGCCGGCATGCAGTTGCTCGCCGTGCCGTTCGTACCGACCCACGCCGAATACGTCTACCTCCAGGGCCGGCGCATCCTCGCCGACCAGATGGACTTTCTGCTCGCCCATTTCCCGCGTCACAGCGTGCTGCGCCTGCGCGTCGAGAAGGGCGGCAGCCTGTTGCACTGATCCCTCGGCCGCTGCGGTGAATCCGGCGGCCTGCTGTTATCTGGTCGACGCCAGCGTCTATATCTTCCGCGCCTGGTTTTCGCTGCCGCCCGAACTCAGCGATCCGGCCGGCCGGCCGACCAACGCGCTGTACGGTTTCGCCGGCTTTTTGTGCGCGCTGCTCGAAGAAACCTCGGCCGAACGGATTGCCCTGGCCTTCGATAGCGCCTCCCGCGGGAATTTCCGCAACGCGTTGTATCCCGCATACAAAGCCAACCGCGCGCCGACCCCCGATGAACTGAAAGTCCAGTTTCCCTGGTGCCGTGAACTGGCCGAGGCACTGGGGCTGGCCTGCCACAGCCACCCGCGGTATGAAGCCGACGACCTCATCGGCACGTTGGCCAAGACCGCTCGCGGCAGCGGGGCGCGGGTTGTTGTGGTCAGCAGCGACAAGGATCTTTGCCAGGTGCTCGCCGCCGGCGATCACTGGTGGGATCACGCCCGCCAAGTCCGCCTCGACCCGGCCCGCGTGCAGGATAAATTCGGTGTGCCGCCGGCCTGGATCGCGGATTTTTTGGCCCTCACCGGCGACAGCGTGGACAACATCCCCGGTATACCCGGTATCGGCCGCAAGACCGCGGCACGGCTTTTACACCTGTTCGACGGTTGGGACGGGTTGTGGCAAAACCTCGACCGCGTGCCGAAAGCAAAACTGCGCGGCGCAGCCGCGATCGCCGAGCGGCTGGCCGCCGGCCGGCCGCAAGCCGAACTGGCCCGCCGCCTGACCCACCTCGAAACCGCGGTCGACGGCCTCGACCACGCCCAGGCGATCCGCCGAGGCGCCGCCGACCGCGCGCGGCTGACCTTGTTGATCGAACGTTTCGGATTCGGTCCGACCCTCAGCCGCCGGCTGCTCGGCTTGGCGTGAAATCACGCGCCTCCGTAGAGGTTAACGCACCGCAGTGGACAGCGGTTCGAGCGCACCGGCGGCGGCGAGGTCGATCTTCATCACCGGCACCGGATCGAGCGCCGTGCCGGGGCGGCGCCGGCCGTCGATGTCGTATGCACTCCAATGGTTGGCGGCGAGAAAATAAAAGCCGCCGTCATCGGCCAACGTTCCGAAGGTCGGACCGCGGAACTCGGGCAGCGCCGCGGCCAGCGGCAGGGCGGTTCGCACGGCCTTGCCGCTATCGTCCAGACGCAAGGCCATCACCCGCTCCGGCTCGATGCCGTTTTGCACGATCAAAAGGCCGCCAGGGTAGCGGCTCAGGCCCTCGATGCCGCCGAGATTGATATTGTCGGCAAGCCCAGGGCGGAACAAGCGCTGTTCGGCGTCCGACCAGAAAGCGAATCCCATTTCGCGATCGGCGATGTACAAAAGGCCGCGCTCGTCGTCGACGGCCAGGCCGCGGATGTTCGTCAATTGCCCGCTGCCGGCCAGCATCGTCAACTGGTCGGCACCCGCCTTGAGGACATGCACCACCGGTTGGCGCAAATCGGCGACATAGACCGTGCCGTCGGCGGCCAACGCCAGGTTGGCCAGTCCGTGGCGATTGCCGTCGGGGGCCAGCCGGTATTCGCCGCGCGCTTGGCCGCTGTCCAGATCGAAAGCGAGCAGTGCCGATTGCCCGAAGTCGCTGTTTTTGTAACCGACGTGCTGGCCGAGGGCGCTGGTGCTGGCCCACAGGATGCGGCGTTCGGCATCGACCGCCAGGCCGAGCACCGACCAGCGGCCGTCGTAAGCGAACGGCGGCGGCTGGGCGGCCGGTTTGCCGTCGCGGCCCAGCCGGACGATTTTGCCTTCCCGCACAGTGCCGACAATGAACTGCTCGTGGCGCGGATCCCAGACGATCGCTTCGGGCATCAAGAGATTTTCCGGCAGCGTAAATGCCACTTCGGCGCCGTTGTTGTACGGTTCGAGGGCGCCTTTCAGCAAGACATTGATGTGACTGTAAACCTCGGTGCCGCGGATGTTCTCGACCTCGGGGATGGCGTCGAAATCGACTCCCAGGCCCTGCTGCTGCATGTTCAGCATCGTCGTATAGGCTTGCGGTTTGTCGTCGAGCAACGCATTGCCGACAACGAGTTGGATCATGACTTCCTGGTCGAAAGGTCTCAGGTTCAGATGATGCCGCCGGATACGGACGAATTCTTTGTAGTCCTTGGCCTCGAAGGCCGTTTGCGCCAGGCGGTCGAGCAACAGCGGCTGGTCGGGCAGGCGGGCTGGTGGCGGGGCCGGCGGCTTGCCGGCGGGCTGGGCGGCATCGTGTGAGGCGCTTTGGGCCGGTGCCGGCGGGGTATCCGCGGCTTGTTGCGCGCCGGCGAACGGCACATGAGCCGCGACCGCCGCCAGCCAAATCAGCAGCGGCCGGGATAAACTGGATACTTTCATCAATTCCAACCTTTGGGTGTTGTCGGCGGGGCGGCAGTTTAACCGGAATTGCGGTGGACCGACCGGTCCGCCTCGCCCCGCTAGTCATCGAGGTACAGCATGGACCTGATCGCCGCCGGAAAATTCCTCAAGCTTGTTCGTCAAGGCCACTGGGAATACGCCACCCGGCCGGGCGGTCGTGAAGTGGCGGTGATCGTCGCCGTGACCGCCGACCGCCGGCTGTTGCTCGTCGAACAGGCGCGCATCCCCTTGGGCTGCAATGTCCTCGAGTTGCCGGCCGGGCTGATCGGCGACCATGCGGCATACGCCGATGAGGCGGCGAGCGACGCCGCGCAGCGCGAGTTGGAAGAAGAAACGGGGTACCGGGCCGGCCGCCTGACCGAATTGATGCGTTGCCCGACGAGTGCCGGACTGACCGACGAGACCGCGGTGTTTTTTCGTGCCGAAGCGCTAATGAAGGTCGGCCCCGGCGGCGGCGATCCGAGCGAACAGATCACCGTCCACGCCGTGCCGCTCGCCGGCATCGACCGCTGGCTGCTCGACCGCCAAAGCCAGGGCGTGGCGCTCGACCCGAAGATCTATACCGCGCTTTACTGGCTGGATCACCCGCCGGATGCCAGCGGTCCGTTTTCCTGATCGGCGCCCAGCAGCGCAGCCAGACGAGCGAATTCCGCCGGCCACTTCGCCGGCTCATGGCCGACCACGCCGAGCAGCGGGGCGGCCAGCGCCGCTTGTAATGTCGCGATATTGTCCGCGGCACGCTCCATGCCCGGCGGCAGATGGTTGGCGACCCAGCCACGCAGGCGAAGGCCGTCGGCGGCGATGGCCCGGGCAGTCAGCAAGGTGTGGTTCAGGCAACCGAGGCGCAGGCCGGCGACCAAAATCACCTCGGTGCCGATCGCGCGCACCAGATCGCTCAGCATCGACCCGCCGCCCAACGGCACCATCCAGCCGCCGACCCCCTCGACCACGACCACTTCGGCCTTGATCTGCAATATCCCCGCCGCCAGCGCCGTGCCGTCGATGCGCACCCCGGCCTCGCGCGCCGCCAGGTGCGGCGCGATCGGCGGTGCGAAACGGCAGGGGTTGACCGCCGCCACCGGCAACGCGACATTGGCCGCCGCCGCCAGCGCCTTGGCATCGGCGTTGAGACCATCGTCATCCAGGCCACTGGCGATCGGCTTGCAGGCCGCGACGCGCCGGCCGCGCGCCGCAAAGGCTGCGGTCAGTCCGGCCGCGACGTGGGTTTTGCCGCAGCCGGTGTCGGTACCGGTGATGAAATAGATCGCCATGTTGCAACGATTGGGTTTACATCGGTCTCCGGTGGCGCAGTTCGGCAAGCGGGATCACGTCCCCGGCCTTCGCTGGCCCATTAGCCGCAGGCGCGAAAGCGGCCCCTATGATCGCCTCCCAGGTCACCGGCAGGCCGTGTTCGGTGCGTTCGCACTCATAAGCTTGGCGCATCCGGCCATACGCCGCCTTGCCGGTCAGACCGCGACGCCGGGCGTGATCGGCGTTGCCGGCGCCGATGGCGCGCAGGCCGCGCATCACGGTTTCCACGTCCGGTTCGTACACTTCCAGCCGTTCACTGCCGAGCACCGGATTTTTGAAACCCGCCGCGACCAGCCGGTCGCCGATCTCATGCAGATCGACGAAATCATGGACGTGCACCGCTTCGTCGGCTGCCCGCCAGGCGCGCCGCAGTTCGTGCAGCGTCGCCGGGCCGAACGTCGAAAACAACACTGCGCCGCCCGGCCGGAGGATCCGCCGCCATTCGGCAAAGACGGTATCCCCTGGCGCGCTCCACTGCACGGCCAAGTTGCTGACCAATAAATCGATGCTGCCGTCCCGGAACGGCGTGACCGCCAGATCGCCACACAGCAGGCCGAAAGTGCGATACCAGTGGCGATGGTGGCGGGCGGCGGCGAGCATCGCCGGCGCGATATCCAGCCCGCTGACCGCGGCGCGCGGCCAGCGGCGCTTCAGTTCGGCGGTCAACCGCCCGCTGCCGCAGCCGAGATCGGCGATCCACCGCGGTGCCAGAGATTCGGCCTGCGGCAGGTCGAGCAGACGGCCGGCGACTTCCCGTTGCAGCCAGGCGTGGCGTTCGTAATGCGGCGCCGCGCGGTCGAATCCACGGCGGAGCGCGGTCCGTTCCAGGGTCATCGTAAAAATGCCTGTACGGCTGCGACAAATTCCCGCCGGTGACTCAGAAACGGCGCGTGAGCGGCGCCTTCGATCAGGACGAGTTCGCCCGGCGCAATCCGGTTGGCAGTATCGTGCAGCGCCCGCGGCGCGGTGAGCCGGTCGCGCGACCCGCCGATCACCAGGGTCGGTACGGCCACTTTGGCGAGTTCAGACCTAAAATCGCCGTCACCGAGGAGCGCCAGCGCCCGTTCGAGCGCCGCCTTGGCCGGCGGCCCATAACGCAATGCGCTTTCCCGCAGCCGGCGCAGCGTGCCCCGCGCCTCGGCCCCTCCTTGCACTTCGAGCGCTAAAAATCGTGCGAGCGCGGCGACCGGCTCGGCGCTCAACTCATGCGCGAAAGCCTTGAACACGTCCGGATCCATGCCGCCTGGCCAGTCGGGGCGGGCGACGTAGCACGGATTACAGGCGGCCAATACCAGGCGGCGGACCTTCGCCCGCGGCCGGCCGGCGGCCAGCAGGGCCGGCAGACCGCCGAGCGACCAGCCGAGCCAGTCGGCGCCCGGCGGCAAGTTTTCGCTCAGCGCTTCGACCCAGACGCCCAGATCGTCCGGCCAGGTCACCTCGCGCGCTCGGCCGTGGCCGGGCAGATCGACGAGATGGAGTGTGTGCGCCGCGCCCAGATCGTCCAGCACTTCGCCGAAGATGCCGCTGTGCATCCCCCAGCCGTGCAACATCACCAGTGGCGGGCCGCGCCCGACCACTTCGATTGCCGGTGGCATGGCGCACTGCGCGTTCATCCGCCGGGCGCCGCCGGGTGGTCGTCGAGTGTTGCGGCCAGCGTCTCAACCAGGCGCTCGATCATCTCCGTTTCATGACCGGCCGACAGCGTGATCCGCAAGCGGGCAGTGCCCTCCGGGACGGTCGGCGGGCGCATCGCGCCGACCCAAAAGCCGGCCCGTTCCAGCGCTCCGGCGACCGCCATCGTGCGCGCTGCCGAACCCAGAACCAACGGCTGGATCGCGCTGCTCGACGCGCCGAGCGGCAGACCTGCGGCGCGCGCCCGGTCGCGGAAATAGGCGATATTACGGTGCAGCGCAACGCGCCTTTCCGGTTCGGTGCGGATAATGTCAAGCGCGGCGAGTGTCGCCGCAGCCAGAGCCGGTGGTGGCGCGGTGGTATAGATCCAGGTGCGCGCCGTCTGTTCGAGATGGTCGATCAGCGGTCGCGGCCCGGCAACGAAGGCCCCGGCCGTCCCGAATGCTTTGCCGAAGGTGCCGATCAATAACGGCACCTCGTCCTGTCCGGCGCCGGCCGCTTCCAGCACGCCGCGGCCCGTCTCGCCCAGCACGCCGATGCCATGCGCATCGTCGATCGCCAGCAGGGCGCCGTGTTCGCCGGCCAAGGCCGCCAGCCCGCGAACGGGCGCGGTATCGCCGTCCATCGAAAACACGCCATCGCTGACGATCAACAACAGGCCGCGGCGCGGCGCGCTCGCCAGACGGCGCGCGGCGTCCAGATCGCCATGCGGATAACGCCGGAAGTCGGCGGCGCCAAGGCGCGCCGCGTCGATCAGCGAGGCGTGGTTCAATTTGTCGCCGAGCACGACGTCGCCGCGCTGCAACAACCCCTGGGCGAGCGCGAGATTGGCCTGGTAGCCACTGCTGAACAACAGCGCCCGATCGCGGCCGAGCCAGGCGGCGATTTCGTGTTCGAGGGTTTCGTGTACGGCGAAATTGCCGGTTACCAGCCGCGCCGCGCCGCTCCCGGTGCCGTTTGCGCCAAGCGCCGCGGCCAGCGCCGCGCTGAGCCGCGGATCGGCGGCCAGGCCGAGATAGTCATTGCTGGCGAAATCGAGCCGCCGGCGGCCGCCGGCGGTCAACCACCGGCCGTTGCGTTCCTCGATCACCCGCCGCGCGCGCCACAGTCCGGCGGCGCGGCGCGCGCCGGCCAACGCCGCGAGGCGTTCATTCCAGCCCATCGCCGCTCAGGCGGCCGCCGGACGGATGCCGAGGCTCTGAAACAATTGCCGGTCGGCGTCGGTCGTGGGATTGTCCGTGGTCAACAGTGTTGCGCCATAGAAAATCGAATTGGCGCCGGCATAAAAACACAACGCCTGGCATTCGTCGCTCATCCCGCTGCGGCCCGCCGACAGCCGGACCCGGGAGCGCGGCAACATCAGCCGCGCGACAGCGATGGTCCTGACGAATTCGATCGCCTTAAGTCGCGGCGTCCCGTCGAGCGGCGTCCCGGGAACCTGGACCAATAGGTTGATCGGCACGCTCTCGGGATGTTGCGGCAACGTCGCCAGCTCGACGAGCAGCGCGGCGCGGTCGGCCCGCTCTTCACCCATGCCGACGATGCCGCCGCAGCAGACTTTCAGCCCGGCGTCGCGGACGTGGGCGAGCGTATCGAGGCGGTCTTGATAAGTCCGGGTCGTGACGATCTCGGAATAATATTCCGGCGAGGTGTCCAGGTTATGGTTGTAATAATCGAGTCCGGCGGCTTTCAGGCGCGCGGCCTGCGCAGCGCTCAACATGCCGAGCGTAACGCAGGTTTCGAGCCCCTCCGCGCGCACAGCGGCGATCTGATCGATGACCTTGTCCAAATCGCGGTCGCTCGGCCGGCGCCACGCCGCGCCCATGCAGAAGCGGGTCGCGCCGGCCTGGCGTGCGGCGCGCGCCGCGCCGCGGACCTCATCGACCGGCAGCAGTTTTTCGCGGCCCAACCCGGTATCGTAATGGACGCTTTGCGGGCAGTATTTGCAATCCTCGGGGCAGGCGCCGGTCTTGATGCTGAGCAGCGTGCTGATCTGCACCTCGTTGGGGTCGAACACCGCGCGATGGACCTCATGCGCGGCGTGGAGCAGATCGCCGAAAGGCCGGCCGAACAACGCCTCGGCTTCGGCGCGGGTCCAGTCATGGCGGGGTGTGGCGGCGATCGACATCGAGGGCAACCGTAATGAAAAGAGCAGGCGACGGATGTGGTGTGCAGTATCGGGGCCGGCGTTGCTGCTGTCAACCTGGCCGGTCATTACGAGGTTGACGAAAGTTTCATGCGCGCCATTCTCGACTGGCTGCTGCCCAGAACCTGCCTGCTGTGTGGCGCCGCCGGCGACGACGACCTCGACCTGTGCGCCGCCTGCCGGTGCGATCTGCCCTGGCTTACGGCCGCCTGCCCCAGGTGCGCCGAACCGCTGCCGGTCGCCGCGCTGTGCGGCCCGTGCCAATTGCACCCGCCGCCGTTTCGCGCCGCCACGATGCCGTTGCGTTACGAAGCCGAGGTCGAACGACTGGTGCAGAGCTTCAAGTTCCACCGCCAACTCGCCGCCGGCCGAACGCTGGCGCTATTGCTCGCCGCCCACCTCGAACGTACCGCCGTCCCGTTGCCTGAAGCGCTGCTCCCGGTGCCCCTCAACCGCCGGCGGCTATACCGCCGCGGTTATAACCAGGCGGCCCTCATCGCCCGTATTCTCAGCCGCCGGTTCCGCCTGCCGGTCGTGACCGGCGGACTGCACCGGACCCGCGCGACCACCCCGCAAAGCGAACTGGCTAAAAGCGCCCGCCGGCAAAACGTCAAAGGCGCCTTCGCCTGCCGCTCCGGCACCCACCTGCCGCGCCACGTCGCCTTGATCGACGACGTCGTCACTACCGGCGCCACCGTCGCCGAATGCGCCCGCGTACTCAAACGCGCCGGCGTCAAGCACATCCAAGTCTGGGCCCTGGCTCGCACACCGTAGCCATCACAGGCAACCACCCAATCGACCGCCACCATTTAGCACCGAGCGCAAAAACAGAGTGGGACTGATACCGGACCGCTCCTTACCCTACCAGCGGTGGTTGCCATCTCGCGTCGTGAACCCAGACAATGAGGTGCCACCCAGCGGGGGCGGCGGTAGAGGTCGCGCCTGTGATCTGGCATAATCGGCCTATGAGTCCGACCATATTCCGCGAGAAAGGTTATCGGTTTTTCTTCTTCTCGCGCGAAGAATCGCGGATGCACGTCCATGTGTACTGCGGGAAAGGCGAGGCCAAGTTTTGGCTTGTACCGCACATAGAACGCAAACAACTATCGCCTGTCGCGAGGGCAGTTGAACGAAATCGAGGCGATCATCGAGGTGCACTATGATGAACTCAAGCGCGCTTGGCAAAAGCACTTCCCAGGTTGAAGTCACTCATATTTCGAATCACGGGGTTTGGTTGCTGGCGGGTGGTCATGAGCTGTTCATGTCTTATGAGCAGTTTCCGTGGTTCAAGGACGCAGTGATTGCCAAGATCCTTAATGTTGAGGAATCCACTCCCGGCCATTTCTACTGGCCGGATCTTGACGTTGATCTTACAGAGGAGATCATTTCGCATCCTGAACGATATCCGCTCACAGCACAGTAAGTTCCTGGTTGAAAATGGTCGCCCCTATGACGGCAAGCATTCGCTGCTTCAGATCGGCCCCGCCACGTGCTTTTGACAAATCGCCCAGGCGGGGCCGGTGAGTTGCTTTTATTGCCGCTGGGCGGTGTTCAGCAGGTGGTCGGCGATGCGGGTCAGGCGTTCGCCGAGGGCGGTGAGATCGAGTCCGGGGAACAACGCTGTCAGAGGGGCGAGCGCTGCGGCCGGAGCGGTTTGCCACACCGTGTGTGGCAGATCGATGAACTGCAATGGGATCTGCTGGCGTGCCTGTTGTAAAAAAGCCTGTTCTTCATGCCAGAGGTCGGGCAGGCGTTCGAGGTCGGTAAAACCGGCGAGTTGCCATTCGATTTTGAGGGCTTCGAGGTCACGATCGACGACGATGACCCGCGCTCCGGGAAACAGCCGGTAGATTGTCGGCAGGGCGCGGGCCGTGAACCACAGGCCGTCGGCCATGGGGCGGTCGAGTTCCGCGGGCGCCAAGCGGCGACGCGCAGCGCGCCAGTAACGCTGCCTGGCCAGCCGGATGGCGCTCTCGTCGAGTGCGGTCAGGGTGGCGGCGCCGCGTGGCCAGCACAACGCTTCGCGCCGCTCGTTCTGGTCGCCGATCGCGTCGTGGATCACACTGCACGCGGGATCCTGGGCGAGGGCGAAGAGCAACGCCCCTCGGCCGCTTCCCGGCCAGCCGTGGACGAGGATCGGATCGGCGAGGTCGTCGCCCGGCCCGCTCGGCGGCCAAGACCACAGCACGTCCTGGTCGAGTGCGGTTGCCGGCTCCTCGGCCGATTCGGGGTGCTGTTCGGCGATGACCGATGCCAGGCTCATCGGCGAGTCGCCGGCGGTGTGGTCGGCCAGCAGGGCGGCTGCCGCCTCGTGCCGGCCGGCGCGGGTTAACGCCTGCCATTGGTACCGCCGCCAGGCCCGTCGGTATGCCGGAGGCAGCGTTTTGTGTTCCGATTCGAGCCGTGCCGCGGCCTCGGCCGGGTCGTTTTCGGCCAGCGCCAGCCGGGCGCGGAATAAATCGCCGAGGGCCGGCGGATTGCCGGCGGTCTCGAATGCCGCCAGGGCTTCCCGGGCGTCCGCGATCTCGCCGCAGCGCAGGTGGGCGTCGATCTTCAGCGCTGCGATCTCGCTGTCGGGGATGCCCGCCGGCCAATGGGCCATGGCCGCCAGCGCCTCGGTGGGACGTTGTTGATCGAGTAACACGGCCGCTTTGATACGCATCGCCTCGGGTAATTCGCCAAGCGGCGCCAGCCAGGCGAGCGCTTCGGCATAACGGCCGAGACGGCGCGCCGCGGTCGCCGCCTGCAGGGCATGCTCAGGGATTCCGGGTTGCCGCTGGCGCAGTCGGGACAACGCCACCAGTGCCGCTTCGTTGTCGCCCAACTCGAGGTTGGCGGTGGCGATGCCAGCGAGCGCTTCGAGCGTTTCGGGGCCGAGTTCCAGGCTCTTGCTGAAGGCGACAAGCGCTTCACTGTATTCCCCCATGCCGTTCAACGCCTGGCCGAGCCAGAGCCATAACGGGTACTGATCGGGATACGGCCGCAGGGCGTTGCGCAGGCATTGCACGGCAAAAGCGTGGCGGCCCATGGCGAGAAAGGCTCGGCCGAGATGGGATTGAATGTAGGGGTCGTCGGGTTTGCGGCTCACTGCCTCTTGCAGGTAGCGGGCCGCCTCATCGAGCCGGCCGGAATCGAGCAGGGCAACGCCGAGGTGGGCGTAGGCTTCGTTCAGCTCGGGATCGGCCCGCAGCGCGGTGTGCAGTGCGTCGATCGCCTCGTCATAGCGCCCCAGGCTCAAGAGCACGTACCCGGCGCCCATATGTGCCGCGGCGTGATTGGGGTTGCTCTCGGCCGCCCGGCGGTAACTGTCGAGGGCGGCGGTCGGCTGGCCGAGGCGCATTTCGAGGCCGCCCAAAGCGTAGTGATAAGGCGCGATCGCCGGCGCCAGGCGGGCGCAAGCCGCCAGCCGCTCGCGGGCCGCGGCGAACTGCCCGGTTCGTTGTTCGCACAACGCCAGCATGTACAGCACCTGGTGATTGTCCGGCTCGTCGTCGAGCATTTGCCGGTACAGTGCGTGGGCTTTGTCGTATTCGCCTTTTTCGTAGTGTTCGAGTGCTTGTTCGATCATCGGGTAGCAACGGTTCGTTGTGAAGGGCGGCCGGCGGTGTGGACGAGTAAGCCGTCGATCCAGCTGGCAAGCCGCCAGTCGGCCAGAAAGCCGCAATGCCCGCCGTGGGCTTCGAGACGAAGCTGCATCGCCGGGGGGCGGGGTAAGGCGGCGAAATCGGCGGCCGGCACGACCGGGTCGTCGGCGGCGGCGACGATCGTTGTCGGCACGCGCAATGCGGCCAGGCGGTCACCGCCGAGGGCGTAGCCGTCGAGATACTCCTCCAGTGTCGAAAAATCGGTGTGTTGTTCGATCAGGTACCGCGTCTGGGCGCGCAATCCGCGCATTGTAAACCACTCGCTGAAATCGTAATCGGCCGGAAACAACGCCTGCTTGCGGCCGAGCGAGTGACGCCATTTGCGCTCGAAGTAGCGTTGGTAGAGCGGCAGGCCGCGTTCCAGAGCATCGAGCACACCGGCCGGCCGGATCACCGGGCAAACGGCGATCACCCGGGCCAGGTCGATGCCGCGACCGGGGGCGGCGAGGGCGACGCGCAAGGCGAAATTACCGCCCAGCGAAAAACCGGCGAGCGTCACCGGCCCCGCCGCTGCTTGGCTGAGCAGAGCGACTGCTTCGACGACTTCTTCGAGGCGGCAGGAATGAAACAACTCCCGGTTTAAGTGATGGCTGTCGCCATGATCGCGGAAGTTGAGCCGGAACACCTCGAAGCCCGCCTGCCACAACGCATTCGCCGCCGACAGCAGATAATTCGACGCGGCGCTGCCTTCCCAGCCATGGAGCAGAATCGTCAGGCCCCGAGGTACGGTGCGCGCCGGCGTCCGCCAGCCGGCCAGGCGCACACCTTGCGGCGTAGTGACGATTTCGCCTTGCGATGCGGCGAGCAATTCGCGGGCCCGGCGGCGGACAACAAGCCGGCGCACCGCGCTGCTGCTCAAGATGGATTGCACGTGGCGGTTGGCCAGTCCGCGGGCGGGTCGGAACGGCGCGATCATCCGGGATCGACCGGCGCCGACCACGCCGCCTTGACTGCTGCCTCAGCCGCCCGGGCCAGGGCACGGCGGTCGTCGCCGCCCGCCGGCAGGGCGGGCAGAATGTGGACCTCGACGCGTAGTCCGGCGCCGCCCAAAAGACGCCAGCCGTTGCCGAGCACATGTTCCCCCGGACGAAAACGCGCCTCTTCGCTGACCTGACCGCCGCGGGTGAAACGAATCGCGGCGGGTACGGCTGGGCACAAGCCGCTTGCCGCCGGCGCGAACAACCGGCTGTGAAAACGATGAACGCCGGGCGCGTGCGGCGCGCCGCCTTCGGGGAAAATCGCCAGGCGCTCGCCGTGCGCGATCATTGTCCGCATCTTTGCCAGTACCGCGACGGTCGATTGGCTCTGGCCGCGTTCGAGATACAGGGCCCGCGCCCGAGTCACGATCCAGCCGGCCAGCGGCCAACCCCGGATTTCAGCTTTGGCGACGAAGCGCATCAGGCCGGCGGCGAGCAGCACGAAAATGTCGAGCCAGCTTTGGTGGTTGGCGGCGAGCAGCACGCCCGGTGGCATCTCGCCGCTGATCGTCAGCCGGATGCCGAAAACACGGAGCAGCGTCCGGCACCACCAGCGTGACAGATGATCCTCGACGGTCCGCCCGTAGAGGCGCCGGTCGCGTAGACCGGGCGTTTGCGCCATTACCGCGAGCGGCAGGCCGAGCAGCAGATGCAAGCAGAGCCACGGCAGACGCCAGAGGCGGCGCAACGCCCGGTGCCAGGAAGGTGCCCGGGCGGTGCGCGGGAGCGTCCGATCGGTGTCGGACGGGGTGCGCTCGGCGGTGTTCATGCCCCGTCGCCCAGCGGCGCCGCGGCGCCGCAACGCCAGCAAGCGGCAAAAGTCGACGGGACTTTCGCCTGACATTGGGTGCAGCGCCATTCGTGGTCCGGCGCGTCGTCCGTCGTCGCCTGTTGGTATTGCGCCACCAGCGCCGCGGCGCGCGCCGCCGCGGGGTCGGGGACCCAAACCGCCGGTGCGGCGCCTTCGCTGAAGAAGATCTCGACGGCCACACTCCACAACTCGGAGCCGCTGACCTGGGCCTCGATGCCCGCCGCGCGCAAGGCGCCGGCAACCGCGGCGGCGGCGAAAGGGTGATCCGCGACGTACACTCGTTGCCAGCCGGCTATTTCAGACATTGTTCATCCGCGGTTACCCTGATTCGGCTGCGGCTTTCCGGTACGATGCACGCCTGTGAACGCCTCCGCGACTGTCAAACTGGCCGGCAGCGGCAAAACTTTCACCGCCCGTGCCGGCGAGACCATCCTGGCCGCGGCGTTGCGCCAAGGCATCGTCTTGCCGTACTCGTGCCGCAACGGGACGTGCGCCAGTTGCCACGCGACACTGGTGCACGGGGTTGTCGAGTACCCCTACCAGCCGCCGGCGGCGCTCGATGCCGGCGAGATCGGCCGCGGCCAGGTCCTGCTGTGCCAGGCGGTGGCCAGCGGCGACGTCGTGATCGAAGCGCGTGAAATCGAAGCGGTTCGTGATATTCCGATCCGTATCCTGCCGGCCCGGGTCAGTGAGAAACATCTTTTGTCGCCGAGCGTGGTGCAATTGAGGCTCACCTTGCCTAAAGGCATGCGCATGCAGTTTCTGGCCGGCCAGTATATTGACATACTGACTGGCGATGGACTGGCCGGCAAAGGGCGCCGCCGGGCTTTTTCTCTCGCCTCGCCGCCGCACCAGGAAGCCTTTCTGGAGCTGCACATCCGCTACGTCGACGGCGGCGATTTTACCGAATACGTTTTTCACCGGCTCGCCGAGCGCGACATCCTGCGCTTTCAGGGCCCGCTCGGGACGTTCTTCATCCGCGACGACAGCCGGCGGCCGATCCTGATGCTCGGCGGCGGGACCGGCTTCGCGCCGCTGAAAGCGATGGTCGAACATCTGCTGCACTGCGGCTCCACCCGCCCGATCCACCTTTATTGGGGGGCGCGCAACCGGGCGGAGCTGTATCTCGATGCGCTGCCCCGGCGCTGGGCGGCGGAAAACGCATTTTTTAAGTACACCCCGGTGCTCTCGGATCCGGAACCGGATGAACGCTGGACGGGGCGGAGCGGTTGGGTCCACGAGGCACTCTTAGCCGATTACCCCGACCCGGCCGGCTACGATATTTACATGAGTGGTCCGCCGGCGATGATCGATGTCGCGCGCCATCGTTTTCAAACCGCCGGCCACCCGGAGGACCGCTTGTTCTACGACTCGTTCGATTTTTCGGCCGACACACCGGCCGGTGGCGGGAAAGCGGCGGCCGGCGGCACCGCCGGCTCGAACGGCGGTTCGCCGCGGAGCTGATCTTCCCGACCCGTTTCGCGGTATTCCTGCGCCAGCGCCGGGTCGCTGCGGATCGCCAGTGCCTGCCGGTAATATTCGCCGGCCTTGCCGCGCAACTCCATCGTTTGGCACAAGCGCGCCATCGCCGTCAATAAATCGGGATCGGCAGGGTGCCGGTGCAACCAGCGGCTGGCTTTTTTGAGCGCCGCTTTCGGCGCGGCGCGGGCCAGCCGTTCCCACGGCACTAACAGCGAAGGCTGCCAGTCCCGGTCGATTGCCGCCTCGATCCGCCGCCGGACCCGGCGCACCCGCTCCGCCGGTGCTGCTTCGCCGCCGGCGGCGGCCAGTTCCGTGTCGGTTGCCGCGCTGCTCCCGGCTGCCGGGGTATCGGCCGCAGCGCTGTCGGCCAGCACTCGATCGGCCAATGCCGCCAGTACGGCGGGTTGTTGCCGTATGGCGCCCGGCAGAGCGCGCCAGATTCGTTCCGCTTCGCCGCCGCCGGCGGTCTGGCGCAGCGCCGCCGCAGCGATGCCCGGTAGCGTTTCGTGCGCCGCCAGCCGCTGGCGCTCGAGATCGGACAGCACCGGCAACAAGGCACGCCATTCGCCCGCTTCTTCGGCCGCCGAACGCAGCAGGCGCAGCACTTCGGGATGGCGCGGGTGTTCGGTTCGCAAGGCGGCCAATCGTTTCAACGCTTCCTTGGGCCGGCCGTCGCCCAGCATCAGTCGCGAGCGAGTCAGCGCGATCAAAAGGCGGGTGCGGCGCTGGCCGTCGTCGGCGGCATCGAGATAACGGGCGCGGCGCTCGTCGGCGTCGGCACCGCGCACGGCACTCGCTGCGGCGAGCCATGCCGCCGGGCTGTGCAGGCGGCGGGCGGCGCGCTGCAAAGTGTGTTCGGCGCGCCGGTAATCGCCTTCGGCCAGAGCCAGCAGGCCCTTTTCCAGTCCGTGTTGGGCAGCGTGCCGGCGGGTGCGACGCGGCAAGTGCCAGAGCTGACCCAACAGATAACCGAGCCCGGCGAGTAGCAGCAGGGAGACGAGCAGCGTCGGGACCGTCGTTTCCAGCACCCAACCAAAGGCGTTGATGCGCAGCGCACCGGGAGCGGCGGCGAGTTCGGGCACGAGCCAGGCGGCGGCGATGCCGAGGGCCAGCGCAGCGCTGATCCACGCCAGGCGTTTCACGAGTCTTGGCCTTCCGGTACCGTGCCTTGCAGCGCGGCGCGTAGCGCATCGAAGCTCGGCCACTCAGGCAAGCCGGCGGTCGCCAGTGTGTCAAGCCACCTCCGGGCGGCTGCCAAGTCGCTGTCGGCTGCCGCGGGGTCGGCGGCGGCCAGGTGTTCGGCCAGTGACGTGGCGCTCCGGTGTAGGCGCTCCGGATCGGCGAAATCGAACGCTAGCGCCAGATCGTGCCAGCGCCGTTCGGTGTCGAGGCGCCAAAGCGCCAGATGAGCGATCGCCTCATCGCGCGGCGTCGTCTTGCGAAGCACAAACAGGCGGGCAAGCGCCGCTTTGAAGCGCTGCCAGCGGCTTGCCGCCGGCGCCGCCGGCGCCGCCGGTTCGGTTCCGGGTTCCCAGGCCACGGTCGCCGCGGCGTGCGTTTGCAGTTCAGCGCGCAGTCGCTCGCGTGCCGCACCGGTTGCACTGATCTCAAGTCGCAGTTCGGCGAGGGCCGTCGGTCCATCCGCCATCGCGCGCCCGCTGGAGGTGACGAGGAACTCGCCGAGGGCGTCGAGGGCCTTTTCAGCGTGGCGCGCGTCGTTGTGCACCGTCAAGGCGAGCTCGGCGCTGCTCAGCCACGCGGCGGTGAGTTCGCGCCGCCAGGCCGCGGCGGACCGGCGCTCGGACTCGAGCGCCGCGATCCGTTGTGACAGATCGGCAACCGCGACTTGCGCCCGAGCGGCGTCTTGCACGGCGCGGGCTGTTTCAGCGGCCAGCGCTGCCGACCGCGATTCGTTCGCGGCGACCCTGCCGGCCAGATCGGTCGCGCGGCCGCCCTGAGATTCGACGGCAGTCAGCCGTTCATCGAGCCCGGCCAGCCGCGCCTGGAGGTCGTCGGCCTCAGCTGCCGTTCTTTCTTGCCCACGGGCCAAGCCGCTTTCGAGGGTGGCGAGGCGTTCTTCAAACGCGACGGCGCTTTGTTCGCGCTGGGTTGCCAGCCAGTAATCAACCGCTGCCGCGGCCGCTGCCGCGACCAGAAGAACGGCAAGCCCCCAGAGAACACGTTGCACTGCGCGGCTTTTTTGGGGCTCGACCTTGGGCGCGGCTTTGCCGGAGGGGCGGTTACCGCTGGCCTTCGCAGCCGGTTCACCGGGTTTGGACTGGGCGGCGGCAAGGCGTTTGGTGGTGGTTTTATCCGAGACGGGTGGGCTGGTCATGACGCTCCGATGAATCGATTTATGCGGCACGGCGATGCCGTGGCAATAAGGATACCTCAGCTTTTACGGTTTGAACGAAATACCAGACGATGATGAGATCGTCATGCCCGGCGAAATCAGGCGCTCCTNNCAGCGCAAGTCGCGCCTTTCGCCAGCGACGTTGAAATACGCCAGGATGGCGTTTTTCAACAACCTGCTAGTGCACTCCGTCACTTATATTGTGACAACAGCGTTCGGCAGCACGTCGCAAGCGATTCGGTGCCGGGGTCCGGGCTTGAGACGATGCGCGTAAAGCCGAGTTCGGCGGCCGATGCCGCAAGTCGTTTGGAAATCACGATCACGGGTTGAGTGAGCAGGTGTTGCCAGACGCGGGGGGGCAGTGTGTCGAGCAGGGCTTTGAGGCCGCCGGCGCTGGTCGCCAGCGTGACGAAGCCGCCTTGGTGGCCGGCGATCCGGGCCAGCACCGCCGGATCCGGCGCCGACGGCTCGCGCCGGTAAACGTACAGAATGCGGACCTCAGCGCCGCGTTGGCGCAAGGTCGAGGGGATCAAATCACGGCCGCCGGGCGCAGTCAGCAGAGTGATCGTGCGGCCGGCGACCTGCTGCATTTCAGCCATCGCCAGCAGCGCTTCACTGTCATGCCCCGCGGCCGGCAGCCGGATCGTGCCGACGCCGGCCGCCTGTAATTGCCGCTCGGTGCCGTGTCCCAGGCAGATCGCCCGTACCTTCCGGCGTAGGGCAACGGGGAGCGCTGCGATGTAAGGCACCGCATGACGGCTCGGGATGATCCACCAATCGCCCGGTCGAGGCATCAGGCCCTGGCCGCCGGCGGGTGGGGTTTCGCCAACGATCCGCCACAGTCCGGGATTGACCACCTCGGCCGCCGGGCAGCCGAGTGCGGTTGTCAGTCGCGCATCGTCTCCGGGCTGGCGGGTGGAGACGATCAGCGTTTTCACCTTATTTTTTACGGATATATTCGCTGAGTCCGTGCTGGTGGCGGCGGGTTTCCAGTTGCTTTTCCTCGACCGTCTGGCAGTAGACCTTCTGTAGACGCCGGCCGGTGGCTTCTTCGCGGGCGCAATAAATCCGTTCGTCGTCGAGCCGCAGTTTACCGTCTTTGGAGATCAGCGCTCTGACCCCATCGCTCAAGGCGATATCGGAGGCATGCTCGACCTGAGTGACTTTTTGCGCCGCTGCCGTGAAGGGCAGAAGAAGAGCGAGGCAGAGAATGGGGGTTGAATATTTCATGATGGTTGAACGTTTCATGTGGACTCCTTCGATTGAACATCGGTGGCAGTAGGGAACGTAATCACTTGCAGACCCGAACCCCGGTACGGCTTCCAGTACGCTTGATCACTTGACACTTGGGCTCGGTTTTGGTGTCCTGTTGACTCGTCTCGTCGCCCGCCTCGGCAGGAGCGTTGCCTTTTCCGCCGGCTTGCTCGACCGGGCCCGCGGCGCAGGCCGCCAGTGTAACGCTAATAATCAGCGTTGGTATCACATTTTTCATCATAGGCACTCCCAGATAGAACGATAGATTTCGTGATCATGCCTGTCTTTTATAGCAAACTTTTGTTGTCTACGCAAGTATTCGTAATTACCGGCCCGAAAACAATCCGGATCCCGCCCAGGGGCAGGGCCGGGGTCAGCGTCCGGTGACGGGGGAGTGTCAGTCCCGGAGCTGTGCTACCAGCGCCGCGATCGGATGCTGCCCACCGCCGATCGACGCCTCCTCGAGCGGCAGGTCCGCCCGCCGGATCCGGCCCCGGTCGTCGGCGATCAAGCCGTACAGTCCGGGTTCGGGGGTGTTGAGATCGGCGAAAGCACCGAACGCGGTATGACAATCGGCGCCGAGGGCGGCGGCGAGACGGCGCTCCAGTTCGACCGCGCCGCGGGTCGGCCGGTGATCGAATACAGCGAGCCGCTCGCCGGTGGCACGGTCGTCGGCCCGGCACTGGATCGCGATCGCGCCCTGGGCCGGGGCTGGTAGCCAGGCGGGTGGCGCCAGGCGCTGGGTGATGCGCTCTCCAAAGCCGAGCCGCTTGAGGCCGGCCGCGGCCAGTACGATGGCATCGAAATCGCCTTGGTCGAGGCGTTTGAGCCGGGTATCGACATTGCCGCGTAAGTCGAGAATGTCGAGATCGGGCCGTGCCGCTTGGATCTGGACGCGGCGCCGGGCGCTCGAGGTACCGACCCGTGCCCCGGCCGGCAACGCTTCCAGTGCCGGGTGGTGGGGGCAAAGCAGCACGTCGGCGGGGTCGGCGCGTTCGAGCACCGCGGCGAGCGTCAGGCGCGGGTCCATTTCCACCGGGACGTCTTTCATTGAGTGGACCGCCAGGTCGGCCCGCCCGGCGAGCAGTGCCTGTTCCAGTTCCTTCAGGAACAAACCCTTGCCGCCAATCGCCGCCAGCGGGCGGTCGAGGATGCGGTCGCCGCGGGTGGTCAGCGGTAACAGATCCACTTCAAGCCCGGGGTAACGCCGGGTCAGCAGGGTTTGCACGTGACGGCTTTGCCACAAGGCCAGTGGGCTTTGCCGGGTGGCGATGGTCAGACGGCCGGGTCGTTGGGTCATGGATTCGGGTGTTCGGCAGGGGATGGTGTGACCAGCGCCGCGCGGACTGCCGGTAAGTGGCGGCGCGATACGAGCAACCGCTCCGGATACCCGTCGAGCTGCACGTAGTTGATTTCGCCGGACTTGACCAGACGGCACAGGCGTTGGCGGGCGATCAGGGTCCGGCGGTGAATGCGCAGAAAGAAATCGCCCGCCCGGCGTTCCAGCTCGGCCAGCGACAGATCGGTGACCACGGTACCGCCCAGATGATGGAGCGTGACGTATTTATCTTCGGCGCGGCACCACAGAATATGCTCCAGCGGCAGGCGATCGAGGTGCTGGCCGCTGCGGATCGTCAGAGACAGTCCGCTCGCCTGTGCCGCGCGCCAGCGGGCAGCGCGATCCAGTGCGGCGCGCAGCCGCCGGCGGGACACCGGTTTGAGCAGATAGTCGATCGCGCCGTGCTCGTAGGCGGCCAGGGCGTGTTGTTCATAGGCGGTGATGAAGATGATCACCAGGTGCGGCCAACGCTGCCGGGCCAGCGCCGCGAAGGCCATCCCGTTCATGCCGGGCATTTCATAATCGAGCAAGACGATGTCGGCCGCCGTCTCGGCCAGTAAAGCGACGGCCGCGGCGCCGTTTTCCGCTTCGCCGCTGATCCGGCAGTCGGGACAGTGAACCAACATATCTCGCAGGCGCGCTCTGGACAGCGGTTCGTCATCGACCAGAAACAGATTCACGTCGCGTTCTCTCGGGCGGTAGCCGTGAGCGGGAGCCGGAGCCGGACGACGAACCGATTGTCTTCGCGCCAGGCGTCCAATCCGGCTTCCGGCCCGTAGTGCAGCGCCAGCCGGGCGCGCAGATTGGCCAGGGCCAGACCGCCGCGGTGGGCGCCGGATTCATCGCCGGTTGGCGCGGGTGCTCGATTGTCCTGCGCCGCCACCGGGTGAGGGTTTTCGATTTCGCATTCGACATAGCGGTCGGCGATCCGGGCGCGGATCGCGATGACCCCGCCCGCCGGCGACGGCGCGATGCCGTGCAGCACGGCGTTTTCCACCAGCGGCTGCAGGGACAGCGGCGGGACCGGAATGTCCGGCAAGGCCGCCGGCAATGTCCAGTGGACTTTGAGCCGCGCGCCGAAACGCAGTTGCTGCAAGGCGAGGTAGTCGCGGCAAAGCTGCACTTCTTCGCTCAGCGGGACCAGGCGGTCGGGGTCGCCGAGCGCGCCGCGCAGCAAGGTGGCGAGTTGTTCCAGCGCCGTGACCGCATCTTGCGGCTGCCGGGGGACCAGCGCCGCGACCGTGTTCAGCGCATTGAACAGAAAATGCGGCCGGATCCGGGCCTGCAAGGCGTCGAAGCGGGCGCGCTCGGCGGCCAGCCGGCCGCGACGCCAGCGCTCGTCGAGTACCAGATAACGTAGCAACATGCCGCCGAGCAGTGCGGCGATCAGTCCGATCCGCAATACCACCTGGGCGGCCGGCGCCGTTCCGGTCATTTCCCAATGCAAGGTGCGGTCGAACCCGGTCGTGGCCGCGCCCATCGCCAGGGCTATGGCGATCACCAAAATCCACGCCAGAAACCAGCCGCCCCGGCCGAGCCGTTCGAGGCGCCGGCCCAGCAGGCAGAGCACCGCCAGCGCGATCAAGGCCAGCCAGACCGCGAACAGCGAGGCCAGGCCGAACACCGCGAAGCTCCACGGACGCAATGGATCGAGCAGCGGCAATAAGGCCCCGAGTTCGGCGATCGTGACCGCGGCGAACAGCACCGGCCAGCGGCAGAAGATCGGAACGGAGCTGTCGTTCATGCCGTTTCCCCGCCATCCAGTTGGGCGAGGCGGGCGAGCAGCCAGGTTTCGAGATCGGCGATTTCCGCGGCGCAGACCTGGTGTTGCATCGGGTAGGTGTGCCAATCGACCGCGATCCCCGCGGCTTGCAGCGTCCGCCGGCCGGCTTCTCCGAGCGCCGGGGGGATCAGCGGATCGTGGCGGCCGTGGGCCATAAAGACCGGAACCCGGCGGGCTGCGGGCTGCGGCCAGGGGTCGGGCAGGCCGGCGGCGGGCAGGTAGCAGCTCAACGCCACGATACCGGCGGGCGGCGTTTCGAGCCCGAGACCCGTGGCCAGCGCGATCACGCCGCCTTGAGAGAACCCTGCTAAAAAAAGTCGACAAACGGGGAGGGTCCGATCCGCGGCGAGCAGCGCGCGGAGCGCGGCGCAGGCGGCGGCAATCCCGGCGCCGTCCTGGCCACGCTGCAACTCCATGCCGGTGATGTCGTACCAGGCCCGCATCACCATGCCGTTGTTGATTGTCACCGGCCGGTACGGGGCGTGCGGGAAGCGGTAATGGACGCCGCGCGCCGCCAGACGCGGCATCGCTTCGGCGATCGGCACGAAATCGTGGCCGTCGGCGCCGAGGCCGTGCAGCCAGACGATGCCGCACGACGGCCGCTCGGCGGTTTTCAGTTCGATGACCTCGAGCGCCGGTGCGTTATCATGGTTGCGGTTCATCCCCGTCAGTTTACCGGTTTCGACTTATGCGCCGCATGCCGCTCATCGTTGCCTTGACCGTGGTTCTGCTTGCCGCCTGCGGTCAGAAAGGGCCGCTGTTCCTGCCGCCGCCCGAGCCGCCGCCGGCCGCCGAAGCGCCGGCCGCTGAAGCGGAGCCGGCCGCGGGCGAGCCACAAAGCACCGACCAATCCAGTGAGGATGACGATGACGGAGGCACGGCCGCCCGGCCCGCCCGGGGCTGAGCGATGGAACGCCGGCCCGAACCGGAGTTGATGGATTCCCCGGCGCAGACCGCGGCCTACGCGGCGGCGGATTTCGCTGACGCCAACACTCTGTTCACCGAGACCTTTGCCGCGTTGCGCTCGGCGTTGCCGGTGCACGGCGTGCTCTACGACCTCGGTTGCGGTCCAGCCGATATCACGCAACGACTGGCGCGCTTGCTGCCCGGCTGGCGGCTGATCGGGCTCGATGCCGGCCCCAACATGCTGGCGGCGGCGGCTGAGGCCGTGCACTGTGCGCCGGATCGTGAGGATCTGAGCCGGCGCATCGAATTTCAACTCCGGCACCTGCCGGACTCGAGCCTGCCGCGCGGCGCGGCCGGCGCGGTGGTCAGCAATTCGCTGTTGCACCATCTGCCCGACCCGCGAGCCCTTTGGCAAACGGTGTTGCACCTCGCGGCACCGGGGGCTGTGGTGCAGGTGATGGATCTCGAACGGCCGCCGGACAACGCGGCGGTCAAAGCGCTCGTCGAACGTTACGCCGGCGATGCGCCGGCTGTGCTGCGCGACGATTTCGATCATTCTCTGCGCGCCGCTTATCGCCCGGCCGAGGTGACCGCGCAGCTCGCCGCCGCCGGCCTCGGCTGGCTTGCGGTGCGCCGGGTCAGCGACCGGCACTGGCTGGCGCAGGGGATACGGCCGGTGTGATGCGGCGTTTCCACAAGCTGCACGGCCTGGGCAACGATTTCATGCTGGTCGATGCCCGGCAGAGCCCGTGGACACCTGACCCCAGCACGATCGCGGCGCTGGCCGACCGCCACGAAGGCATCGGTTTCGACCAGTTGCTGATCCTCGATACGCCGGCCGAGCGCGCCGCCGACGTTGCCTGCCGCATCTACAATCTCGACGGCAGTGCCGCCCAGCAGTGTCTGAACGGCGTGCGCTGCATCGCCCGCTATCTGGCCGATACGTCGCCCGGGCCGGTTGAATGGCGGATCGCGGCCCCCGCCGGCCAGGTGATCGGCGCCCGGCTGCAAGGCAAGGGCGTCGAGTTGTCGCTGCCGCTGCCGCGCCTACTCGACACTGCACCGTGCGACATCGACGTGCCCGGCAGGCGTTTGTCGGTTTGGCGGGTCGACGCCGGCAATCTGCATGCCATTGCTTTCGGCCACGAGCCCAGGGAAGCGCGCGCCCGCTTCGGCCGTGCCGTTTCGGTCCACCCGTCGTTCGCGGACGGCGCCAATGCCGGTTTCGCCCGTTTTGCCGGCGACGGCGAGATCGAACTGGCGGTTTTCGAGCGCGGCAGCGGACCGACCCGGGCGTGCGGCAGCGCCGCCGCCGCCGCCGCGGTCGCCGCCCGGGCGCAAACGGCGCGCCGCGGGCCGTGGACGGTTCGCCAACCCGGCGGCGTGCTTGTGATAGATTGGGACGCGGCGGGAGAGACGCTGGTGCAACGCGGCCCGGCTGTACATGTCTTTCAAGGTGAACTGATTGAACAACGTTTCCGCTGAACAACCGATCGACGATCTCGACGGCCGGGAGCGCGCGGTCGTTGAATTCCTGCACGCGCATCCGGACTTTTTGCGCCGCCATCCGGAACTGCTCGACCGTTTGGAACCGCCGGAGGGCGATGCCACTGCCGTGTCGCTCGTCGAGTACCAGTTGCGGCGGGCGAGAAAACGGCTCGCCGAGTTGGAGATGCGGCTCAAAAGCCTGATCGACATCGCCCGCGCCAACGAAACCCTGCTGCTCCGCCTGCATCAGGTCCATCTCGAACTGGGTAGTTGTGCCGGCGCCGAATTGCTCGATAAGTTGGATGGCGCGTTGCGCGCCGATTTCGCGGTCGATGCTTGGTGTGTCCTGGTCGGCAACGAGATGCTCGGCGGCTTGCAACATCCGCGGCTCAAACGGCCCGGCCACGAGCCGGTGCTCGACGCCCTGATCGCCGCCCCCCGGCCGCATTGCGGCCGCCTGACCGCGGCCAAGCGCCAAGCGCTGTTCGGCGCTATGGAAATCGCCTCGGCGGCGCTGGCGCCGTTGCCGCAAGGCGGCTTGCTGGCGCTCGGTAGCCGTGATCCCGAGCGCTTCACACCCGATGCCGATACCCTGCTGTTAAAACTCCTCGGCCTGACGTTGGCCCGGCGCCTGCCGCTGGTCACCGTCGTGGCCTCCGCGGCCGGGTGATCCGCTTCAGACCTGGCTATTTCATGAACGATTCGCGGTGCGAAAATCTGCCCCCTTCCGCGCCCTCCCCCGCAAGCGGGGGGCCGGGGAGGGGGAAAATCGACTTCGGTAATCGCGCCCCCTTCCTAACCTTCCCCCGCAAGCGGGGGAAGGGACAAGGCGGGTTCCCGCAAGCGGGGGAGACAAGGCGGGTTCCCGCAAGCGGGGCAAGGGTTTGGGAATGAGCGCTGACCTCGATGACTGGCTGGCGGCGCTCACCTACACCCGCCGCTTGTCGCCGCGGACGCTCACCGCTTACCGCCGGGATATCGAGCGCTTATTGGCGGTTCTGACCGCGGCGGGGATCGCCGATCCGGCCACGGCCGGCGCCCAGGACTTGCGCCGGGCGCTCGCCGAGCTGCACCGCGCCGGGCTCGGCGGTCGTTCGCTGCAACGCTGGCTGGCGGCGGTCCGCGGTTTTTATCGCCACCTGCAAAAACGCGGCCGCAGCGCGGCCAACCCGGCGGCGCAACTGCGCGCTCCGCGCGCCCCGCGCCGGTTGCCCGGAACCCTCGACACCGAAGAGGCCGGCCGCCTGATGGCGATTCCCGGCCATACGCCGTTACAGCGGCGTGACCGGGCGATGGTCGAACTCTTTTATTCCTCGGCGCTCAGGCTGGCGGAGCTGGCCGGATTGCAATGGAGCGATATCGATTTCGACAGCGCCCTGGTCCGGGTGCTCGGCAAAGGGCAGAAGACTCGGGTCGTGCCGGTCGGCCGCCAGGCGCGCGCCGCGCTCGACGCCTGGCGCGGCGACCATGAGCAACTCGCCGGCCCCGGCGTCGGAACGGTGTTCGTCGGCCGCCACGGCCGGCCGCTCGGGGTGCGCGCCATCCAGTTGCGGCTGGCGCACTGGGGTCGGGTGCTCGGCCTGGACCGGCGGATCCACCCGCATCTTTTGCGCCACAGCGCGGCCAGCCATCTGCTCGAATCGAGCGGCGACCTGCGTGCCGTGCAGGAATTTCTCGGTCATGCGAGCCTGGCGACGACGCAGGTTTACACCCATCTCGATTTCCAACACCTGGTCAAGGTTTACGATCAGGCCCACCCTCGCGCCCGGCGCAAACACAATTAACAGGTTGTTGAAAAACGCCATCCTGGCGTTTTTCAACGTCGCTTGCGAAAGGCGCGACTTTCGCTGCGCTCCCGAAATCAGCCGCTAAGGAGCGCCTGATTTCGCCGGG
>JRYH01000475.1_pt1 | contig 36120 bp, 47 predicted proteins | sample 235351 | NCBI WGS metagenome assembly JRYH01 (sample SAMN03074221, study PRJNA261480) | activated sludge metagenome | biome: Wastewater Treatment Plant; feature: Wastewater; material: Activated sludge; isolation source: activated biomass of a wastewater treatment plant treating wastewater... ...
TGGGGAGATTTCAAAGATGAATATACCATGGGCACTGGCTTTATGGGTAAGGTGGTTAAGTTCCGAGTGAAAACCAAGATGAAGAAATTCAAAGAACTGACTGAGCCACACATTTTTCGCATATCAAAAGATGTTCTTGGGTTACCCCCACCCGATATTAAGAAAGTGATGATTGATTTGTCACCTAAAGAAGCTAGCGTATATAAGCAAATGCTTGAGGAGTCTATCTATAAATGCAAAAAATTTAGGGTGACAGCCCAATTAGCAGTGACTCTGGTAATTAAGCTTCAACAAATTACATCTGGGTTTATCAAAGACGATGATGGAGAAGCCTATAGTTTAGCTCGTCGATCCTCGAAACAAAAAGCTTTGGCTAAACTGTTAAGAAAAGCAGGCACTCAAGTTATTGTCTTCACAAAATATAAGCATGAAATAGCTTTAGTGACTGAAGTATGCCAAGAAGTTGGTCTCACCTACGGGGTTGTTAAGGGGAAGTCAAAAGAGGTTAACTCATTAATCGAAGATTTTAAGTCTGGCGGCTTCGATGTATTAGTTAGTAATATAAAGAAGGGGGGAGTCGGTCTTAATATACAGACGTGTTGGTATATGATCTACTATTCGTTAGGGTATAGCTTCATAGATTTTGATCAGTCTTTATCTCGAACACACAGACGTGGGCAAACTCATCAAGTTTTTGTGAAGATTTTAATAGCCAGAAACACTATTGACGAATATATCTATACTGTCTTAAAAGCTAAGGGCCGTGTTGCGAAGAACCTCATGACTCATTTTGAAAGGAGCAGAAGACAATGGCTAAAGGTAAACCCAAAGCAAAAGCCACCAAGAAAAAAGCCTCGAAGAAAAAATCCATCAAGTCGCCGGCGGCAGCCGATAAAGAGAAATTCCAATTCACGGTGACTACGCTCGCCAATGATCTTGGGATCGGAGAAGCGACTGCTCGTGTGAAACTCCGGAATGCTGGAGTCGAGAAAGCTGGCCGTTCCTATGGGTGGAACACGAAGAAAGACTATGATGCGGTTGTTAAGCAACTGAAAAAAGAAGAAAAAGAAGCTGCTTAAGCCTGGAAGTCCGCTACCTACAGTTGGGCTATAAAGCAAAGAGCAGACACAAAAAACCCCCAGCCGATGAAGGTCGACTGGGGGCCAGTTGTAGCTAGAGATGGTCTCGGCACGGATGGTCAGGAGCAGAACACACCGAACAGTACTTCGAATTCTCTCTAGCTATCGCTTTGCCAAGATCGCTGTCTTCATCGACTTGGGCATCTCCTATGTCAATAGGTTCAGCAATCTCGCAATAGTTATTGATTATCATCTTTTTTCCGAAAAGCGTCGAGCATCCCCCTACGCTTAGAGCTATCATTAGAGACAGCGCTAGCAGCCCTATATGCTTTAACCACACTGTCAAACTCCTCTTTCATGTTTTTCAGTTGTTCAGCTTTAGCCGCATCACTCTTGATTAGGCCAATGAGTGCTCCAAATAAAGCTGAGGTGATTGCTCCGAGGATTTTAATCATAAGTCCAAATCCATGGTCGTGGTCCACGAGTCTCATTTGATAGCAAATCATCGATATGCACAAATCGACTTGAGATAGAACCGTGTTGTTTTAGGCCAATACCTGTAAACCCGAAGTCTGGAGCTGCTTTGACAATCATCAAGGCCTGCTCCCCATAAACGAGTATATCTGTAGCCCTGCCAGTTGTGTGAGGACCGTCTAGGCCGGTCGAGGATACTCGTTTATTATATTCTGGGGGGCGGTACCATGAGGAAAAGTGAAACGCGAACCCCAGCGCTGTCCTGAGCGATTGTAGTTTATTGCAATAATCGATCACCCCAGGCAATTCGGGTAATGGAGTCCCGTCATGGCAACGGGACTCCTCCTCAGATAGATTTGGCCATTGAGACCAATCTATCATTACCCATTATCCCCAAGAGAGGTGTTGGGGGGTTCATTCTTAGCATCAACAATTCGTTGAGCTAAGCGTTCTGCAAGTTCGACGAGTTTGTCATCAAACTTGTTATTGCTCTCCAAAGCCTTGGCCTTGAGTTGGGCCCAAAAACCAAAGATCACACCGACGAGAATTGGCATCGCCGTTGCAAGGATAAGAAGAACAATTTCTACAAGACCAAGAGTATTATCCACTGGTCACTCCTCTTTCGATTAAGAGCCTCTTCAATAGGTGGACTCAAGAACCTATACCCAATCGGGTATCGGGTATGTAAAACCCCCATTATCGAAAACATAGATGATGGGGCAATCGGGTAGGTGGGGTCATGCGTGTTCCCTTAATTTCGAGCTGAACACCATGGGCGCTGAGTTCATTTGGTGTATGCCCGTAGCCGATGGTCCAGATCGCAGCGATGTCCTTATAGGCCTTGAGTTCAAGACCCTCGAACTGCTTGATGAGGTCTATGCCGCGGTCAGGGGTTTTCATCATGGCTCAATTCGTGGGCGGATGATGATATCCCAAGAAAGAACCGAGCCGTGACAATTCTTCACGTAAAGCGTAGACGTATTCACTGCAATGTTGAGAGCTCCATCAGTTGCGTCGCTGCAATCCGCGCCGGTCGAATAAGTTACGCCATCGGCTACGCTGAAATCGACGGCAGTCCCTTCGCTGATGATGTCCATCAGATCGCCCGACGAGCCGGCGCGCATGGCAAGATGGGCGCCGCTCGTGAGATTTGTGATGACCGAGACATCAAAAATGCGCCAAGCGTTGCCGTCCAGCGCGGCGGTCAAATCATAACTTACCGCCGCATTGTCCGAAATGTTGAGACTTTTGTAATTGTATTCTTCAATCGAGGATCCGCCGCCGCAGTTGTAGGTCGTGACAGTTCCGCCCGACTGCGTGGCGCCGCAATGGGTGCCGATATTGCCTGAACCATTGATCGGTACGTTACCCTCGCCATACTCTGTGAGCAGCGCGAGACCGTTGGCGCCAACATCGAGGCGGTAATCGAGATTGGCGTTAAAATCATTCTCGATCAGCGTGACCGACTGGATCTTGTCGACATAAATATTGGAGTTTGTTCCAGTGGTTGCGGATCCGCCCGTGAAATGGCTTCCCGCAAACCAGACACGTCCTCCATAGGAAGAAGGCCCGGTATAGGTGAACTCTGCCCACGGATTGCCACCGTCAACAAGGTCATGGTCTTCAAGATAGGAAGAAATGAAATTGATCGACGCAAAGTTTTCAGCATCGATGCCTTTGGTCTGGCATTTCTGAATTGATGTGTTTTGAAAAGTAATCGACTGACCAGCAGGAGTGACTTCAGGCGTTGAGTCCCACCACTCATTTTCGTCGAGAATACGCACGCAAACGTCAGCGGCTTCTATACGAGAGCTTTCAATGTGCATCATGGTGCCGCCGGAAATGTCGAGCGCGAAGTCCGTGTTGCCGGCGATCCAAGAGTCGCGGATTTGAAGTGTCCATTGGCCGTCATTTTCAACACCCGTTTCAAAACCAGAAACAGCAACGCCGATGATCGACGACTGGCGGATGGCGAGGTTGGCACGAATTCCGATTGACCCCGCCGTCACCCCCGCAGGTGAAGTCCAGCCGCCGGCGCTGAGGGAGTTTTCAAGCGGGAAGGTGACGCCGCCGCCGAGAACAGCGATGTTTTCGATGATTGCGGCAGTTTCGTTGTCCGGCGTGTAGTTGACGGCGCCAGTGATCCTCGGACCTAGCTGAAGCGCCGGACCCGTGCCGGAGTAGCGGATCGCGCACGCGCGCGGCGAGGATGAATAAAACCGGATAAGATCGACGGTCGCTGTCGTCGCAATGGTGTAGTCGCCTGGGCGGCAGAAAAGACTTGTTCGAACGGCAGCCAAAGAAACCGTGTCATCAGTCGAGTCCAGAATGCCGATGGTGCTGTCCCGCGCGTAGGCGAGCGCCGCATCGAGGGCCGTCGAGTTTTGCGTTCCGTTGTTGCTTTCTGAAAAGCCCCACCACGCAGCGTCAAAATCGCGAACAACATCGCGCTCCCAAGCTCCGTTAGTGCAGTCAGCTTCCGCCGCAGGCTTAACCCAAATACCTTCCTGCGGGTCAGCCGTACAGTTCGCGTCCTGATCGCCGGAGCGCCAAGAGAAAGTACCGTTTCGATGGCCGCCGACAATCGCGCGCGCGTTGTCCCGCAGATTGTTGCGATTGATCGCCTTTAACGACGAATAATCTTCAACATTTATTGTCTGAGTTACCAGCGTTTGCGCAGCAACATCAGAACTTAAAACAAAAGAAACAAAGGCAACGGTTGCCGCCAAAACCTTAATCATTTCCATAATCCTTTCTTTATGCTGGGGTTAAATCAGAAATGCCGGACTGATCATCCATTGGGCGCCAATTGTCCCCGGCATTTGGTCCCACAGCAAAAAATATTCTGTTGCTTGTGGTGTTTAAGACCTGTTTGCCGAGGCGCTTTCCGCTAGTGTTGATGGCGTCTGAAATATCCATAAGCTCTGCCTGAGTGACTTGATTTGAAGCAATTGCGGTTGGCCCGTCTGGCGTGGCGCCGCCACCTATTTGATACCAGACGCCATTTCTGCGCTGGAAAACGGCGGCTCTATTCGAGCCATCAATTGTGATCGTTACGCCGCCAGAACAAATAATAGAGGCGTTGTGAGTAATGTCGATTGCATCGACGCCGCCCCAAATCACGAAGAGAGATTGGCCCTCGTGACCATCATCAAAATCAGTGATCGGGGTTGTACCATCTAATATCAGAATATCTTTATGAGCAACAGACGGTGTGGGGTCACCAGCTGTCATAGTTGCTTCAGCATCAAGATTAACCAATAGTTCCCAGCGCCCATTACCAGTTGATGCTGAACCAGTGGTTGGTCTGATCCAATTCACATCATCTAGTTGAGCGCCAGTAACTGTCGCTGAAGAATTCCATTTGTAGATTTTGGGTACCTTGAAGTCCACACCAGCATCAAGGCCCAAGAGGGTAACCTTGTTCCCATTTTGGAAAATCTCAGCAGCTGATACAGCTTTAAGGGATGTAAGGGTTTCATACACCCCGAAAAAGCTTTCAGTATTCCCAATGCCAATAAACCAATCATAGGAACCTATCTTGACTTTAGGCACAGAACCGATTAAAGCTATCTCACCACCATAGGTTAGGGATATTTCACTTCGAACACGTACTGCATTGTGCTGTCGTTTGTAAAGCCCATTACCAGTTCCAACTACTGAAGATATGAATGTGTCGACCCCATCTTGTGCGCTAGCATCAGTAGCATCCCAAGTAAACCAATCTCCTCCACCGTCTGGGACTTCTGATGTTATAGTTGAATTGGCTCTAACATAAACAGAAACCCCAGTGCTAGGGACTGGGTTAAGTGCTTGCATGTCCGAGATTGTATCTACAACGATTGTTTGTCTAAACGGGTCAGCATTACCAATTGTGCCATCTGGCCTGATAAACACCATCTTTTCTGCTGGCATGGTGATGAACACGTTAAAATTATTGCCAGATAAGGTGATTAGCCCATCACCAGCGGATGATTTAAGGACGGTTGTTCTAGCAAGAATAGTGTCACTTGTTAAGGTGCCAACACCTATCTCCCAATTAGCCCCGTCATTTATCTCATAGTAACAAGTGTCAGTAGCTGACATTCTATCTGCAAATGCTTGGTAACCCGTATGCTTACCAAGCAGCTCTATGTTATTAGAGCCATCATTTCTACCAGTCTCAAGGACTCGGTTAAATACGTTAAAAGTCATCCTATCTTACCTCTTCCAAATTGTACCGAGTTCGGTTGGTTATGGGACTTGTCACTGACAACCCGGGTTCACTAACGAAATGACAAAGCATCGTGTCATAAGATAAATCTCCAGTATCCGCTAATGAGAAGATGAAAGGTTCGCCTTTCCCAACGAACCAATGAAACTCTTTGAAATTTCTCACCTCGGAGTTCTGGATCAATGAGAAATCCAAAGTGTGTTTTCTAAGCTTAGCCCCTTTGTTGTAATACATCGACCCGGATGTTGGAGATTTATCAGTTAGGCCCAAATCCATGACTGTGAATTCATCATTGAAGCTATAGTTGTAAGCAAATTGATGTCTTTGACCAAGCCACACGTAGGATAGATCAAAATATGCATTGGCAACTCGACTAATAGCATTAACTCTTACTCTTACATAACGAGCTGTGACAGTCGACGTAGGCATCCAAACAAAATATCCGATGCCTTTTCTATAGTTCATATTGACAGTTGTTTCTGGTAAGACGTCGATTCCACCAGCTGCAGAATTACTCATAGAAATTGTAACTTGGTCACTCTCAACAAAAGGTTGTTGACTTTCATCCTCATCTGGGTCATCGAACTTAGGCCCAATCAAGACTAAAATATCGATAGGCCTTTGTTGCTGAAGATCAATATCAAAGTATTCATCTTCAGATTGGGTTCTCCAGATGTCAGCCATCAATGGGCTTTGTAGGTTTGAAGCCTCCATTGTAGAAACTTCTGAATTTGGGGTTATCACAGAACCATATCTGCTTAAAGCCCAATTTCTGAAAGACACAAATGCAGTAACAGCTGTCATCTTAGCACCAAGAATTCCACTTTGTTTTCATCGTATTTTTCAACCTTATTAACGATGATTGTGTTTTTACCATTGTCAAAACCAAACCTTGGGTAAAAGATTTTAAGCGATTGACCAAGGTTGTATAGCAAGCCTCTTCTCGACATTGTCACTCTAAATAATCGTCTTCTTCTGCTCCAGAGTGCTTGGAATATGCTCAATGAGGTCTCAGCATCTGACTCATTCCAAAAGAAACTTTGGATATTCGATAGCTTCTGAGTTACACCAAAGATGTTAATCACCCCAGATGAAAAGAATTCTGATGGATCACCCCCCTGATTAAATGATGATGTAAAGGCTAGCTTCTCAGCAGCTGATAGTGATCCAGCTAATTCACCATCTTCTTGCTTTGTCCAATTAGGCCTCCAATTCATAGAACCATAAGACGCTGGTTTAATCCTTAATTTGATTTCTTCTATATCCAAGATCTGATGATCTTTTACAACCACACCATCAGGTAAAGACTCGGGACCTTTTAACTGAAATACCGACAGTTCTTTATTAGTCAATGAACCCCAAACTGCGTTTAACGGGGCTAAGAATAAATCGAACAAATCAGCCACTGATGGACTTACTGTTCCGTTGAAGAAATACCCGACTTCTCCAGTTGGTAAACCAGTAAAGCTTTGTCTGTTGATGTAGGAGTTCTCGATACCAGCTGTATATCGGGCTAAGCCTATTAGAATACCAGCCGTACTGTTTTCATAAGACCCGTTGATTATTTCCCCTTTGCAATCAACTGTTATTCCGCCAGCTGGTGTAGCTCCAAGCTTAAATCTACCAATCCCAAGAGCCACAGCATATTGACCAGCTGGCACCGTCAGCCCCACCAATTCAGCATAAGTACTAACGGATTGACCGGAGTATGTAAGTGGAACTCCTTGATCTCTTATCTCATCTATAGCCAACATTGGTCGATCAGCATTAATGGCATAAATCCTATTGACTGCTGACTCAAGAGTAGGGCTAATGTTAAAGACGTGACCCACACAGCGTGGCTTTGGTACTCCCTCTAAAGTGCTATCACCATCAGCTAACCCAGAACCTCCGTAAACCTTATTTGCAAAATCAACGTCTAATTGAAAAGCTATGTCTTGAACTGATTGTCTAGCGAGTTGCCTTGTGTTATCCCAGCCATCCCCATATACCTCAGCTACTACTCTGAAGTTCTCATAGTCACCCCTAGCTGGACCAAACAGAATGCGAACCAATCGACCATCTGTCGTGTATTGCTCAAGAAACTGATCTATAAATCCATCTGTATTAATGATTGGGATTTCACCGAATTGAGTTTGTGATCTTCTACTTGACAGTGGATTTAACGGGACCGATCTTTCAATCGTAATCCTATTAGCCAATCTGTCTTTAGCTGATAGGTTGGGCTTAATACTATCAGTGGGCTTAGTAGTGTAATAACCATCAGACAGCGTTAGGGTTGTGAACTGAGTATTACTGGGGTTTATCCCAGCAAGCGCTGCAATCGGTCCCCAAGCAATAGGCATGGGCTGTGGAGTTGGCGACACCGCGTTGAGAGGGGCACCGATTATCTCGACAATATATCGAGTTGCTGCATTCGGGCTAGTTAGCAATTCGATAAAAGTATCATCAGGTGCGGGTAATTGACCAAGAGAGGCAATCGGCGCACTGGCAATGGGCTGTCCACCGATCATTACTGGTTCTCCGTGGCTCTCGCTAACCTATCTCGTCTGATTTCATCAGCAAGATCACTAAGAGCTGCACTTGTTACAGCAAGTCCAGAAGATATGCTGTTATTCACAGTATCTAATGCCGTGACAACTTTTTCTGTGTTATCATCATTCTCGAGTTGCACAAGGATTGGTGATGTGCTAGTCGCTGATGTAGTTGACAATGATGTCAAACTTGAAGACTGAAGTTGGTCAATCGTTAGTTGGTCTTGTTCAAGTTGCTTATTAGCTAAATCAATATACTCACTCAGTAGTCCACCGAGTATATCATTTGTGATAGCCCCCTGATCTAGCATTGAAGCTAATAACTCAGTATTCGGATCGGGCTGGCCTAAGATATCTCTGATTTCTATAACAGCATCAAGTTCAGCTTGGGCTCTCTCCGCTTCTGAGAATAGAGAGTCGCTTTGGCCTTTAGTAAAAGCCTCCACATCAGACAATGCATTTATGACACTGTTGAAATCATTTTGAAAAGTGTCACTTGATGCAAAGTATTGTCGACTTCTTTCAATCAGCAAATTTGCTAGGTCAGGTAAACCTTGAGCAGCTGTTAAGTCACCAGATAAAGCTTGCTGGGTTAAGTCATTAAACCTGCCTCTCAATTCAATGAGTTGATCATTTGGCGATGATGGGTTAAACTGATCATAAATACTTTGCCTTGTGGACCCTATCGATTGAGAAACATCTAAGAATGCATTCGCCTCACTTAATAAGTTATCGGTTGTTTCCCCAAGATTATCGATGAACTTATCAAAGTTAGATTGAAGGGCGCTTAAGACATAGGCAATCCTACCGCTGAAATCTTCAATAAGACCAAGGAAATCACCTAATTGAAGTTTCTCTTCATCTGATAAGTTTTCGAAGAATTTCTGACGTTCAAGCGCATTTAGTCTTTCGACAGCTGTGGTATTCCCACCTACTGCTGTCGATGCATCAACCCTAGATTGTTGCTGTTTTAAGAGTGCATTGAAAGCAGCTAGAACAGGGTTCTGAAGTTGAAGCAACTGTTGGTTGATATCATCGTTAAATGTTTCTCTAAGAGTTTGAGCAACTTCTGCAAACGCCTGTTCAACTGGGGCTACATCTTGACCAAGTTCTCTAGCTTTCTCAGCAAGAGCCTCAAATTGTTCAGAGATTTCAGTAAGTGATCCCGGGGTTTGTTTGGCTTGTTCAAGGAATTGCTCGAAAGCAGCTCTGTTCAATTCCATGACTTGATCTAGGTCACCGCCCACAGCAATGGCGTCTTCTACTAAACGTTTCTGAGCATCAAACAATTCTTCGAATTGAGCTGCAAGTGGTGATGTAATCTGCAGAAGATTTTTTCTAACAGACTCATTAAAGTCTTTGGTGATTGCTTGCTCCGCATCAGCCAATATCTTTTTAACTTCTTGACTAGAAACTCCAAGCGAGTCCATCTGATCTATTAGTGGCTGTATCTCATCTCTAATAGTCTTCAGTCTTTGTTGCCACTGAGATAATGGCTCATTGGTTGACTCCAGAACAGCAGCAAGTTTTTGTGTGCTCTCAAGAATTTTTTCAAATGGTGTATCGACCTTAGCAAGTTCCCTAACAAATCGACTAAGGGTGTTTCCACTACCATCACCACCAAGTAATTGAAGCGATTGATTGATAGCTGCTCGAGTAGCGCCTTCTACATCTTCTCTTGCAAATTTTGATGAATAAGGGCCAGAGTTAACTTGAATACCTTCACTAGCTCGACTACTCACTGTAACAACAAGATTTGCTTTATCGCTAAAGCCCGACCCTGTCAGTTCCTTAATCTGGTTTAAGGCTTGAAGGGCTGTACTGACAATTTGATCCCTATCTCTAATATTTTCAGGGTTGTTGTTTTTAGCAAAACTACCATAGACACTGAAATCATCAAGATTGATGTTTGTGCCTGCCTGATTACCGGATGGTTTCCCGCTGAACAGAGAACCAATTGCGCCACCCAAGAAAGAACCGATCAGTGGGCCTAACACAGGAATAGGGATAAGGTTACCTGCGATGCCGCCTATCGTTGATCCAATTTGTTGACCCGTTGAATTTCCAAAGAGAGCCCCAGACAACAGAGAACCACCTATGCCGCCAAGTGCTCCGCCAAACGTGCCAGCTCCAGCTAAGGCTTCTCCGAAGACATCAGTAACTCCACCTGGTAACCCTATAAAGTTGCCAAGTGCTGCAGCACCCACTCCAAGATTGGCTGGTCCGATAAGCGAAGCTAAGCCAAAGAAGTTCGCTGCTCCGCCGCCCACACCGAAACCAGCGAGCGCTGGCAATGCTTGAGTTAATGCGCCAAAATTAAGCCCTGAGGGACCGATAATCCCCGGGGTGAATATTCCCCCAGCAGAGGCTTGTCCAGCAGCCCCAGCAGCTCCAGTAATACCTCCGAATATCGAACTTTGAATACCCAGAAGGGCGGATGAGAATAGGCTTTTCAAAAGATCAGAGGCTAATTGTTTGAAAACATTCTTAAGAGATTTACCCAAGTCTTCAACTGCTTTAAACCCCTTATCAACGAAGTTATCCCAAAAGTCCTCATAGGCATAAGTTAATCCGTCTAACAAGTTTGTTAGAGGTTGAATAGCAAAATCTCTTGATAGCTGACGTTGAGCTTCAATGAGTCTGTTTATCTCTTCATTAGCATATATTTCATCTTGTGCAAGAATAATTCTACGAGCAGCATTTTCTAGAATATCATCATCTACATCTCTATACCTGTTTTTAAGCCTTAAGAGTTCTTCTTGAAATCTTAGCTCATCTGGATTAGTTGATGCTTGAGAGATTATCTCTAACTCTTTTAGCATCTCATCCAGATTTTCTTTTTGAACCTTAGATCTTTCAGCAGCAGCTTCTCTAGCAGCTTCTTGTTCCTCTTTTAGTTTCTTAGCTGCAGATGCCTCAGCCTCTAATTTCTTTCTTCCATCTTCGAGAAGATCATTAAAGATCTTAACGCCCTTGTTAAGATTTTCAAATATTGTCTTAGTTACTTCAGTCGGGGCATTGATAATCTTATCTGTTGAAATATCCGTAAATGGAATATTTCTCTGAGAGGAAGAATTTGGTTGGTTTTGATTAGCCTCAATCCTATCAACTTCATCTCTTACATCGCTTATAAAATCAAACGACTGTTTAAACCCTGGTAGTTGGGAGGCTAACCGAGCAAGTAAGTTGATAAGTTCACCTAACTTATCAACTAAAAAAGATACTGACTCTTTAACCACATCAGGTATAAGGTTGGATATTGCTTCACTAGCAGCTTTAGCCCATTTAGCCACTTCCTCAAACATATTGATAAGCGGCTCTATTCTTTTAAGGGCTACATTTCCGACTGCTTGGAAAGCTACCCCTAAATCCCGTGTGCCAGTAATAACATCGGATATCTCTTTTCTGAAAGTCACCAAAGCGGTGACCATCCCGATAATCCAACCAACGCCTGGAACTGATGCAATCGTTCTACTTAATAGGGCTATAGCTCCACGTAAAGCACCAACACTGGTAACCGCCTTACCTAGTTGAGCCACAAAAGCTCCAGTACCTACGACTAAGGCTTTAAGTCCGGTAGCCCCAGAGGCCGTGCCTAACAATACAATTGAGGCAGCTGCTGCTTTGATGCTTTTCTCCACAGTAGCCCATGCTGAGGCAAGTTTTAGCACAGTAGCTACATTACTTGCTACTTGTAACCCAAGGAATAAAGTTAGAGCTGTCGTAGCAGCGGTGATCGACTTAGAAACTATACCCCAATTATCCGCAAGCACTTGAACCGAAGCAGCTACTCCGCTTTGAATTCCTTGAAGTCTAGCAGCAAAGTCATCTCCTCTTAGAAATTCATTGAATTGATCGACTAGTTCCCCGAACACGGGTGCAAGCCCAGCTCCATAGGCGATGATTAAATCTTGAACGGTGCCTTGCAGTCTTTTCTGCTTTTCAGCCGTATCATCAATAGCTCGCTGATATGCTTCATTGAGTGTAGCAACTGATTTGGTTTCATCCCCAAGCTCTTGTAGGGTCTTAGCATAAACACCGGCTCCTCCACCTGTGATGGCTAATACGAAATTCAACCCTTCAGCAGAAGTGAATAGTTTTTGGAAACTCTCGTCAGTGAACTCAGTCGAATTCCTAATGTCAGCTAAGAACTGTGTGAACCCTTTTGCTTTTAGCGCGGCGGAGTCAAACTCAACGCCCAACCTTTTGGCTTCTTCCACAGCATCTTGAGCTGGTTTGACAATATTGGTCAACGCTGCTTTAAGACCTGTGTAAGCTTCAGACTGTCTAATGCCGGATGCAGTAGCAGCTGCCTGAGAAGCTAAAAGTTCGTCGAATGATACGCCTAACTGAGCTGCGAGTGGGGCTACTTGTCCAAGCCCTCTTGCTAATTCTTCAACTGTTGTCTTACCAAATTTCTGGGCTGTAAAAAATTTGGATGACAAAACCTCGGATCGCTCAGCGGCTTCTCCGTAAGCATTAAGGGTTGTGGTTAAACCATCAACAGCCACAGAAACATCTGTGACACCAGCTTTTGCTAATTTGTTCGCATCACCAAGTACGCGAATTGAGTCTTCTGCTTTCACCCCAGCAGAAATCAGGTCAAACAAACCCTTAGTCAGATTTTCAAAAGTATCCCCAGTAGTAGACCGAAGTTCTAGAATACCCGACTTAAGCCCATCTATGTTCTTTTGGAAATTACCAGTTGCAAAACTAGCGTTATCGAGAAGGGTTTCAACTTTCGTGAACTCACTCTCGAAATTGGCTGCAAACTTAATTGACTGAAGCCCAGCAAATGCCGTAACCAGAGCAGTTGTAGCTGTGATCAGCGGAGTCATTCTTCTCAAGACATTGTCTAAGCCTTGAGTAAATCGGGAGGTGGCTCGAGTACCGCGCTCCATTCGATCATTGAAACGATCAGTAGCTCGAGCCGTATCCCCAAATTGTCTTTCGACTTGGCCACCCTCGCGTTTGAGTTTGCCAAGCTCCTCACGAGCATCCTTCGCTGACTTAAAGTCAACTATTACGCCCAGTCTCGCCAGATCGTTTGCCATGTAAATCGCGTCTTTTCTTATCTAGTCTCAGAAGAAGCGACAACTCATATCGAGTAACTTCGACTTTGATCATATCAAAGTAAGCTTTGATATCTGACATTGGCACGGGTTCAATAGACGTAAACCCGTTCGGACACTGTGAAATCAAATCATTAAACCAACCGAAGATATACTCTACACACTCCGGTATATGGTAAACTAAATCTGGATGAGGTTTACCTTTTAATCTTGACCAGACTTGAAGGTGATCCTCATAGGTCCGACCATCGTCTTGCTTTTCATTAAGAGCAAAACGATGGTCGAGATACCCAATGATTAGCTCGTCGAGGCTGGGCGTTGAAGAAAATCCGAAGCTCTACCCACTGCAATATCAATTTGCTCTTTGATCCAAGCGTATTGTGGCAAGGAGTAGATGCTTTCCTTATTCTTCTTATTACATTCAGCCTCAATCGGATTGCCCTCAAAATCCACCAAGTACCAATCCTTGGTGATTGCTACGAGATATCCAGTCTCTTGGGCTTGAACAGTATCTGAGTTGATACTAATCTTTCTAGTTCTTTCAAACTTAGCATACCGCTTATCCATTGAAAGCTTTTCATAAGCCCTAGCAGCATCGCTGTAAGGCCCATAAACTTCAATGTAGGCGGGATTACCCTCATTATCCAAGATGGGTTTATCCGTCTTCGGATGAATTAGTTCAACCTTTTGAGTTTTGTTTACGTCAAATCCAAGAGTTGACAAGCTATCCATGGTTATTGCTCCTTAAAGTTTTCAACCGTTTCTGGTACTTTAGCTTCCATTGGCTTTGTTACATGCTTCTTTGATTTTTGTTTTTTATTGAAAGCTTTTATTTTATCCGTCTCTGAAACAGAGACAAATAAGGCTGGGTCTCCTAGATCAACTACATAGCCCATTTTTCGGGCTTCAGTGATCTTTTCCATGAGTTTATCTCTAAGCTCATAAATCTCCCTATCCATATTACCCTCCTTAGCTATTGGTTTGGATTTTTAGCATAGTGTTGTCATAAAGCCCTCCACGATCATCTGCACCCGCTTGGATATCAAAAGTAGCTGTCCTTGGTCCATCTTGGCCAATCTCAGATTTTGTAGAAGTACCAAGTGTAACCCCTCCCATAAAGAAGGAGACATAATCAGCAGGCTCAGCTTCATTCTCGCTAAAGAACATGTGAAGATCAAGAGAGTCTTCATTCATGACATTAGCTAGACGAGAAAGGTCTTGGCGCAACCCACCGATCCGACCAGTTAGCGTTGGTTGACCAATAAAGACATCAGGGGTTAGGTTTGAGCCAACAACAGGTTGAACTGTTGCATTCAAATCAAGAGTAATATCGAGACTAGTGACATCAGTTAGATCAGTGGTGCCAAGCCTAAGTTTGGCTTCCACAGAAGTAAGCTCTTGAGCGACCAACAAAGTCGGTGATGCGAAGAACGGCGAGTCCACTCCAGTTTTATCGGTAATGACATTCTGGGCTAGCACACCCAAGGTTAAAAGAGCCGTACCATTAGGCTGAAGGGACATGTTAAGTGAGGTCCATCGAGCACCAAGGAAGAGTTCCGATGCATCAATGTCCATTTCTCGTTCTTCAATATTATACGACCTATCAGTTGTGCCGTTTAATATCTTTGGATCACGAGTAAATGTGTAAGTAGCCACAGGGCCAGCAACATCCGTAATAGGAGTGCCATCCAAGCGAGCCAGCGACATGCTATTGTTGGTCATAGCCACAATTCTGATGTTCTTATTCAAGTCAGATGAGTCCATGCCAGCAGTACATTTAATGATGTCACCGACAGCAGCTTTAGCAAGGGAGGTAAGACCCCCAGTAGCAAAAGTGGCAACCCCTGAAGACACACTTAGATCCCCAAGAGAGTCTGACTCATCAATTGTTTCTCCGGAGTCAAATGAGCTACGCATAATAGCTTCAAAGATCGGGTTGCAAACACCTCCTGCTTGCAAGTCCATTAGATATTGACCACCAACTCCGATGGTGCCGCTGCGAGGCCGAGAGGACATCCCATCAGCTCGGTTAGTGTTCGGCACAATAGGGGTTCGAGTTGGGTTTACCGCGCCTCGAGCGACACGGAGCTGAACTGGTGCGGAGGGAGTAACCTCTTGACCGTACGTGCTCTCTGCCTCGAAGGCGACGGTGATCATACGTCCGCTTTGAAAAGCCATTGTAGACCTCCTTAGTTAAAAGTTAGAAAAGAAGCGGATTTTTACGGGTATGTTGAACCAGCCTTCGTGGCCAACATCATCACCCACCATGGGCGATTTCTCAATTCTTGTTACATTCAAACCAGCAGCTGTCACTGGTAAACCATCTCTATCAAGCCATAGTCCGCCACCCCCGGATGGCCAGAAGTGTGTGACAAGAGCATCTACTAAATCGAGTATTGCCCCTTCTCGATTTTCTTCTGGGCTAAATACGTTGACATGAAAGATGCCGTTTACCCTCGAGGTAAGGCCTAAGCCAAAAGCCAAATTAGAGGGCTCAGACCATTTGTAGGTGTACTTATAATAAGGGCCTGACGGCGGATCAAATCTTTTTCCCCAATATGCCATTGGCACACTGTTGCTATCAGACAAAGATTTAAGTCTAAGTCTTAGGGATCGGGTGACATCAGCGTAATTCATTGAGGGCCCCAGTCAATATATCTTGAAACTCTATAAGAGTAACATCCACAATTCCAGTGGGCGCTTGATCGGAATGACCTTCTTCTAAGAAGATGCCGTATTCTGTGTTGTTCACAATATAAAGCAAACTTCCAATATCCCAATCTTGAATTGCTGACTGAGCAGCAGACATGGCTTCGTCTTTACTTCTAATACTGACTGTGCCGCTTGGGGCAGAACCCTGATCGATTTGCCAATTGCTTCTAAAAAAGCCAGTATCAACTGGAGAACGCAAGATAAATCGAGTGGCGATTTCTAGCGATACCTCAACAGCTAAATCGTCGACATTGTCATCGAACTTCTTCAAGAACCTATCGAAATCTTGGTCCCAAGTCATCTTGACAAAACCATCTCATAGGCTACCACAGTTGGGCCAAATTCAGGAATGCGAACTATGTTCTTGATCGCATACTCATGTGAACCATCCCAAATTTTATGGTCCAATTGTGGAGTGACTGCTAAACCTTTAGCTGAGAAGACCATTGTAATTTCATCTTGCTCAATCAAGGAATTCTTATCTTGTCGCATCGGACTAAACCCTTCGCCCGCTGCTTTGAGTGTAATGGATTGACTAAGTGATCTAGTTGGTTTAGCGCCTGGGTCATCAGCGTCTTCGGTATCTGTATAGATGCGAAGAATAACGCCCGTTTGATCTAGTTCATCCATCGCTTCATCGATGTCATTCTGAAGTTCGTCGTAGATGGTCATGCTCTGTTCCAAATATCATGACGTTCTAAGAATGGGCTTATCAACTCACGGATTACTGTGTAAACTTTTTGATTGATATAACCACCTTGATAAGTTTTAGATGAAGAAACTGAGCCAGCTTTGACTGACTTAGAAAGAACAGGAGCTCCGCCAAATTCAAGTTCTGGCTGAAGAGCGCCTGGACTAACAAGTTCAATCAAAGCTGCCTCGTACATCGCATTGATCCAAGCTTCTGGCACTGTATCTGAAGCAACATCATTTCCAGTTTTGTCAGTCATGCCATATCTGGGCCAAGCGAGTTCTTGAGTTGTGCCAATTCTTGTACCTTCCATCTTTTCTTCTAAAGACTCAAGATATCTCATCGCCCTGAGAATAGCTTGCTCTTTAACTGTGGATGTTCCAGTCCAAGCGGTTTGACCCAACTCTTGGTGATAGGTGTCAGCACCAGCAGTATCACCGAATGCGTTCGCGTTCGCTACAACACTGCCATCTTCTACAATGATCATCGACACTACTCCTGTGGAAAAATCAAATAGTTGGCCAATAGCCGTGGCAGCGATGGGCGAACCAGCGATCATTAGTCTTCGTCTTTTTTGCCTGTTTCATCAGGGCGCTCAAGCTTAGGCGGTTTCTTATACTGATCAGCCTGCTTTACTGTCCTCGCTCTACCGCGCTGCATTGTTCGAGTTGAAACCTCTTCTTCGATGTCTGCTTCTTTCCCGACTTTTTCATTCTCATAAAGTCGAACAACTTTAGGACGAATGATCCTCTTCGTGTCATCAACAAACTCAGCGTGCGAATATTCTTCTTCAAGCTCAGGGAATGGGTCAACGAACACAGCATTGTGACACATCTCAACCTCATTTGATTGAGTTCGATTGATGTCGCGCAGATTAGCGTCAAAGCCTTGTTGCCTCAACTCAGCGCCTGTCTCCCGAAGAGCTTCAAGAGTTCGGGCATAAACCATGCAAAGATTTCTCATGCTTCACCTTTTATATATGGGACCAAGGCCTCACCTGACTTTATCTCATCTATACTCCACTGAGAATAAGCCAACCTGTTAAAGTAATCTTGTCTGTCGCCTTGAATACAGACATGATCATCTTGGAAAGCCATGTAGTGGTACATAGCAAACTGATAAGCTGAGTAGATTGGAACCCCATTCAATAAGCTGATGTTGCCCATATTAGAAGAGCGAACTACAGTAAACCAAACTTCGCTCCAATCTATCTCACCGGATTGGACTCCATCTAATTTTGCATCAACTTTCCACCTTGGATGAGGTCTCCAAAGAATTGGTTTTGAGAAACCTAAACTCTTTAGCTTCAAGTAAGCAGTCACTGCCCAATCTATGCCAGCACCTTCATCTTGACCACATACGAGAATGTAGTCTCCTTCTGACTGCTCCTCCTTAAGCTGTAAACCTAAGGTGTTAAACCTGTCAGCTGGCTTAGGCCCTGTGACTAGATACCTTTCCCAAGTATTTTTATTGATGCCGAAATAACCAGAGTCTAAATTCTGCTCATTAGCCCGACTGAAGTACCCATAGTCGAAAAAATAACAAGGGACATCAATCTTTCTAAAATATTCAAAAGCTGCTCTAGCAGATGGAGTTGCATTTTGGAAGAAAGCACAAGTGATGTCTTTGCCATCACGTGGCTCAAACCACATGTTCTGCCGAATGCGGAAGGGAAGACCTAGCTTGGTCAACCCTTCCACAGAGGCTTTGATGATAGGCGAATGGCTTGCGTCGCCAAATACGCCTATCAACATTAGAGGGACAGCACCGCAACGCCAGCAAGATGTTTATCGCTGGTGACGGCTTTATCCCAGTTGGTGCCTGTGCCAAGTGCGGAGTCAGACGGATATTTACCGCCGTTAGTAACATCCCACTTAAAGCCACGGACGTCTACCATGTAAGCTCCTTCGCCTTGCAGACGAACGACCAAGTTCTTGAGACCAGTAACGATCTCGCCATACATGGTTTCCGGCTCAGCGTTCTTAACGTTGACAGCGCCAGCGCGCAAGCCAAGCGTGTAGTACGCAGTCTGAGCAGACGTGCCAGAGCCAACAGTCGTCACCAAGCCAGGCGAGTCAATCACAAGAACCGGTCGGTTCAACGTAACAGGCGACGCAGTTTGGATAACGAAGTTGGTGATGCCATCCCGATTTGTCTGAGCTTGTTCTTTGACCCAGTTCCAGTAGGGCTTGCCATGGCACACCCACAGAACAATGTCATCGAACGAGTCAGATGATTTTGCGAGAGCATCGATTGCAGCTTCTGTGTTAAGCGTTTTAGTGGAGGCAGCTGTGATATCATTCACGATTGCTGCTTGACCGCCAATAGCAGCGGACACAGAACGAATAGCGGTGTTAACTTTGTCGACCAGGATTTCCAGAGCCACATACTCGCCAAGAAGCAGCGAGATAACTTCAGGAGAATTCCAATCAACGTTACCGCCAATGCCCATTTTCTTGAATGAGTTCATGGTCATCTCAAGCGGGCCCATGAGCGACTCGACTTTGACGCCAATCAGTTCGTCTTCGACGACTTTGAGCGACGTAGCAGAAGTCAGGTCAGTTGGGTCTCGACGAGAGACAAGGCCATTAACTCGCTTCAGGAAAGCGGCCTTTTGAAAGTCCCCATCAATGCGCTCGTCCATAAGCGTGATGGAGCCAAGTGAGGCTTGGTTGAAGGCAGTGAACCTTTGGTCAATACCTTCACTAAGCCCCGTATGGAACTGGTCATCATAAATCTTGATGTCAGTTCCGACTACAGAGGTTGCCATATTTTTCTCCTATTTGGCATGGTTGTTGAAATAAGGCACTGCCTTGATGATTAGGTCACTGACCTAGTTAAGACCCGCTCCGTGGGCCCCAGTTGCTCCGGACGTTGCTTCCTTGCGTTTAATCTTGGAATAAGCACGGAGATTATCGGCTTCTTCACGTCCGTACTCGGAAATGAAGTTAGCTTGTTCCTGCGGCGACATGTTGTGCCACAGTTTCGAGCTCTGAACCCGTTTGCTGAAATTGCCGCCACTGGCGGATGGGGCAGAGCCAGAACCAGGCCTGAAGTTGCCTTTCATAAGACCCTTGTGCTCTTCCTTGACAGCAGTTCGGATATAATCTTTGAGAGACATCGGGTCGCCTACGTCATTCAACATAGGCAACTTGCCGCCTGGTTTCATGGGTTGAAGCACTGCTTCACCATTTTCATCATAAGTGAGTTTCAGGCTTGGACGAATTTTGTAGGGCAGAACTTCTACCCCTTCATCCGAGAAGCCAGCTTCTTTCAACTCAGCTTTGATGACTCTTTGTGCGAGATTGTTTTCAATCACGCGATCTCGATGTGCGATCTGTTCATCTTTTGCAGCCAGCTTCGCTTCAAAAGATTGACGAATTTCTTTTTTGACATTCTCAAGATCGCCTTCAGAAATGCCTTTAGCTTGACGAAGATTTTTGTTTTCCTCCACAATGGAGTTAATCTTATCCGGCGTATAGTCACCGAATTTCTTGAAGCTCATCTCAGCCGTCTCAGCACGTTGCCTAAACTGTTCTCGCTCTGTCTTGGCGTTCTTGAGAGCTTCTTTCAAAGTTTTGGGGTTACCAACTTTGTAACCACCGTTGTCGTCTTCGACATAGAAATCCCTGTGTTCTGCAGAGACCTCACTGAGATCTTGGACACTGTCCTTTAGAACAATATCGGGCATTAGAACATCTCCTCATCTAGCACTGCTAGTTCATCAAGAGTTAATACGCGCTGCTGATCATCTACGAATTTACCAAGAGGAAAACCCTCTCGGAAGGCCCGAGCGCGTGTTGGACCTAAAATCTTATTCTGTACATCGTTCGGTTGTCGCTTAAGCCAAGCTTCCGCTGTCTGATCCGCGATAGGGCCATCTTTTGACGCTCTGACTCTTGGTGGTAATTTCCCCTCGAGTTTTGAGTTCTTAAGGATCGGAACTGTCGTTGATCTACAATTCGGATGGGCAGGCGGTCTAGGCCCCTTCCCAATTTCAAACTCTTTCCCATCAAGTGAGATGCAGATTTTGGAAGTACGACTATCAAGAGTCGACACCCAGCGAACTCCTCGAATAAACTTTTTATTTTCTCGATAAGTCTCTTCACGGGCTTGGGCGTGAATATTATTGACAGACGTGCGGACAATGACTTCAGCATTCCTTCTGAATTTTGCTGAGACGCCGTCTGTGTAACCAGAAGCTCGAGTTCCTCGAATGCGTCTGACAATGCTCTGGACTCCTTCACCCTGAGCCAACCCTTTTGTGATTGCATCGTTAACTCCTGCCCTTGCTGCCTGAGACCAGTTGTTAGCCCACTCACTTATGAATTTCCCATTTATCGGTGAATTACGCACTAACTGTTTAACCACAGAGGATGACGGAACAGTGAACGCTGTTTCAGCGATGATGCTTTCATTAAGCATCTTAGCTGTGAATGCCGCTTCTTGTTTTGAGAATCCCTCTAATCCTTTGATGACTTCATCGAAGTACTCTTTTTTAGTGGCTTCGATTAAGCCTTGAATGGTTTTCTGTAAAGCTTTCAATCGCTTTGTCTTAAAACTACCAATTGGCCTATTAATCAGCTGAGCAACGATGTCATCTTCTAGCTTCTCAAGTAGTTTCTTTAGTCGTTTAACCTCGCCCCCTGAAAAACGAGACACAAAGACAGCATGCCTAATCGACCTATCAGCAATCGCATCAGCTGCGGTGGTCATTCCTCAAAACCCCAGAATGTAAATTTGGCTTTGTCGAGAAGATAATTGAACTGTTCATTACTCATGTCACTGCCAAAGAAACTCCATGTGTTATCTTCTTTGTTATGTCCAATGACAATGACGTCTTTAACCTCTCCAGAGTTAATCTTCGCTTGCATCAGGCGCATTACTTCCTGTGGGGTCATCGACTCTTTCATCTTTTGAAGGGTCGTTATTGTCGCTTCCGTCATCTCCAAAGTCCCTCAGCATTAGTTCATTTTCTGCTTGAAGCGCTGCATCCTCTTGCTCAGGGTCAACATCTTCGCTTATACCACCAAGTTTTTTCACTTCCTCCAGATATGTAATGCGACTGAGGTCTTTGTTGGTTCGCATGGTTGTAAGTTGTTGGAGACGGAATTTCTCATCTGTGTTAACTCCGAAATCTTTGTTGATTTTCATACTGCCGCCGTTTTCTTTTCCAGCGAACAGGGCTGTGAAGTATAAAGCGAGATTGCCACCGACTTGTATTTGATGGGCAATACGCTGAAGAGGCGACATATTTTCAAGTCGATCAATGATGCGTCCAGTCGCTGTTTCACCTGAAGGCTCAACACGCATTTCTAAAGAGATCGTTTCAATTTCTTGCTCGATGCGATCAAGGTCCTTCCATCCGGCGTCCACTCCTTCTGTCGGTGGTTGAACGAACTCAAGCACGGCATCTGGGTTCTTCGTATGCACAACTGATTGCGGGCCGAGTGCTTGTGATGGTTCATCTGTGCCCTTCTCAAAGCGAACTGGAAAGCGAACACGAGTGAGAATGTTTCTTTGATCGGAAGAGGATTGCCAATGCTCAATATTCTTCCAAGCAATGTCATCAAATGCAACCCGTGAAACCAGCCAATCTACTTTGTCGGCGTAGATGATAGCGATTGAAACTACAGGTAATCCAAATTCTCCACGCTCGACTATTTCCCATTCGCCTTTCCCTCCATTAGCTTGCTCATAGACTCTCCACTCAAGAAATTCACGTTGCTTGGGAACCCCATCTTCTATAATGGGAACCCCGTTTTCATCCGTCTCATCAACTATGACTGGTGTGATGCAGCGAATGCGTTTTTTGTTGATGACTGAAAATTCACCATCCTGTGTAGGCGCACTTTCATACCACCGGAATTGTCTGATGACTTCTACACCGCCTTGAATTTCTGGAATGCCGCCAATCACAGACTCGGGCTCAATTCTAGTCCAATACGGTCTAATGCCGCGCTGCTCAATATCAGCAAGCATCAAATCGCTAACATCAGTGGGATTATCCACGAAGATAATACTGAAACCCTTGGTCAGAACATCCCTAGCAACATTCTGCATGAACATATCTATTGAGTTGCCATTCAAATCAACGTCCTCAATAAAGCCATCATCAAAGGGAAACTCATCATCGAACTCAATTTCTTTTTTGAAGATGTGACCAATCATGGAATTGATCTGTTTTCGATACATATTGTGTAAGAAAGCGGTATTCTTCCTATACCCCCAGGCGACTTCGCTTTCTTCAGGGAATTGAGGCAGGTATTTCTTACCTTGCTTACGCATAGCATCTGTACCACCGAGCAGGCTATTGCTTCGGTCCCAGATTTCTTTCATCTCTTTATAGAAATCTTGGACGATGCTCACATCATCTTGTGGGTTGATAGTCATTAGACTTCACTCCAGACGCCGTTTTTCAACCAGCCGTGATAATGAGTTTTCTTAGTCCCATCACCTAAAGCATATTGATGATGTATGCTTGGATGTAAAGTAGGAGCTTGCTTATTGCCGTCCCAAGTCCAACATGGTTTACTGTTTGTGTCAAAATTGAGGTAACCTTCTTGACCACAACCACAAGGGCAGACATAGTAAGCTCCATTGCTGTGGAGCTCGATAGCGCCAGGTATGTGTTCAGCGTTCTCAATGTCTTTAACTATCGTCGCTTGTACATCCACGGATCACGCCTCCTAGCCTAGCTTGATTGTCGTATCTGTACCTAAAGAACTCAACACAAACGTCTTTCAGTTCTCCGACATTGGTTCGCATGTGAAGATTGAATTCATTGTGTCCGTTAAATCGTGTGTTGAATATTTTTTCGAGATCATCTTTTGGAAACAAGAAAGTCAGTGGTTGGCCTATAAGCTTTTTCTCTGTGAAGCCACTCATGTGCAGCACAGTGTTATTCACAGCTTGGATGGTGCCATTTGCATTAGCCGTGAAGTAGGTCCTGGGTATCGCATTGATAAGGGCCCAGACCTCTAAAACTGGATCAAATGGGTTCATGTTTCTAACTCCGATAGCCGCCCTTTAGCAATCTTGTTCAATAGCGCGTCATGTTCCTTTTCTTTTTCTTCTAATTTTACAACCCTGTCTCTTAGGTCTTTGATGATTGTCTGTTTCACAAAGGCGTAGCTCGCAGCCCACCCAGCGCCAAACCCGGCAGCAATAGCGCCACCCAGTTGACCAACCAGTAATGTCGTGATGTCTCCTTCCATCGGAACCTCTTAATGTGATTGAGTGACGGTGATTTTGTATGATGGATCAAATTCTTTAGCGACATAATAGCCAATAGCATCAGACAAGTGTGATCTCTCCTTATCCTTTTTCTTGTCTATTTCTCTTGGCCCACCTTCCACGAGAGATACCCCTTCAAAATCTTTGATGACTTCTGTGCAGACTGGGTCGACGATAAGACGTCGCTCATTAGTAACGCTACAGCAACGAGAGTTAACACGCTTGAGACGATCAGCGACAGCAGGGTTAGACTTATCAACACGAAAAAAGACGCGCTCACGGCCATAATGGCGATTGAGTAGTTCCTCAACAATTTCCCATTCTGTGCCCAGAAGCTTAGCTGGCCCTCTTGCCCCTCCTGACGCATCACCATAGACCAGAATTTTACCTTCGTGATCATCCCAGTCCTCAATCAATCTTTTAGTCACTAACTCAGTATTCGAGTTAGTTGGTATGAAGACTTCCCCTATAACGCCTGTGCCGTCTATGCCATTAGGCAATCTTTGTTCTTGACAGACAGCAGCTACTCCAGGATCAACATTGAAATCAAAGCAGAAGATTAAATCATTCTGCGGATTGTACTTGAGGTTCTTGACATTCTTGACGTGATCAAATGCGTAATATGCTCTTCCTGCGAAACTGACGAACTTGGCTTCATATTCCTGTTCGTATGACAATGGGTCGAGATTGCGTCTTGCTTGATCGATGATTTTCTTGGGAAGTATGTCTGCTGAAATCCAATGAAAGTACCCCCAATCGCTAGCATCACCCAAGCGAACCATGTCATTTTCTGCATCCTTCGCTATGTCGTAATAATGATTCCTGCCTTCTGGCACACCGATGAAGTCACACCAGCCTTCTCGATCAGCGAGAGCGGGTTCTACGTTGAGAGCCCATGCTGTTTTCTTCATGTTGCCGTATTCGTCTAAGACCCCGCCATCCCAAGGTGAGCCCTCTATGCGTTCCGGTTTATCCATGCCGATGACTGTTATCCAACAGTCGTTGACCAATTTGATTGTTAGCTCACTTTCACTGATGCCGTTGCGCTTAATCATCCATTTAGGAGTCAGCGCTTTCAGGTCTTCCCAGTAAATCCGCTTTGCTTGATCCCGTGTTGGAGCAGCTGCGAAGAAACGACCCGACCAATCGCGGTCGTGACACATGGCCCTTTCAATGAGCTTTCTTTTTGCAATCTCGGTTTTTCCGCTACGACGGCCAGCGGGAACAACGTTGAAGCGATGGGGGGAAAGAAGGTATCGCTGCTGCTCATGATGATGCTTTAGAACCTTCCATCTCGGAGTGAGTAATTGAGAACTCATGCACGAATAACCACCACGTTAAAGTATTTGTCATCTCGTGCATACTCTTTCACAATCTTCATACCACAAGCACAAATCTGCTTCTCCCACCAATCCGCCATCTCGACGATTAAGTGGGCGTTCCTGCCGTCTGGTAATTTATGTTTTGCGGGAACTAGAGAAATCTGAAGGTATGCGCATTTTGTAAAGAGAGAACGAATATGCTGGAGCACATCTTTAAGGGAGGGCGGTTCGATATGCTCCAGCACATCCAAGCAGATCACGCATTCAGCAGGGCTCTCGGGGGGCATCGAGTATTCACTGACTGCGGGATCATACCCTACGCAACTAAAGCCTCCATTGATTAATCGACGCGTGAGTGATCCTTTCCCACAACCATAGTCAATGAAGCTGGTGAGACCGGCTTCGCCGATCAAATACTTATCCACAAAGGCTCCGTCGACATGAGTCTGACCTGGACCCCATAATTGATCTTCAGAGTGTTTCTGCTGAAGAGTCTTCAGATATTCATCGCTAAGCAGAGCCATTTGCTTTTTTCATCTCCCTTACTGCTCGTTTCAAAGCTTCAGCCATTTCTTCAGGATCGTTCTTATCGACTGGATCATTGTCTCGAAGACCCATAATCGCCTTGCTTAAGAATATGCCCACAATCGGGTTCTTCTTGACTTCAGCGTGTATAAGGTTCCCGTCCTTATCATATAGCGCGGGCATGCCGACTGCCTGCATCTTCATGCTTTCAGCAAGCTCTAACTCAAATAGAACCTGACCGATTTCCATGTCATCGCTGAATGTCCTGTCAAAGTTATGCGCGCTGATCGGTTTACCCGTCTTTGGATTAATGATCAGTTGACGAATTCTCGTCTTAGGCACCTTGAAGGCAGCTAACATCTGGACCTTTCGACGCTGCAACCGCGTAGGTATAAAGGCGTCGGCTTTGGTCTTATCCCGCTGCTTACGCTTCCGCGAAGACGGCTGTCGTTTGACGGTCATCTGAGTCTTTTTGTTTGATTAAAGGTTGGGAATTGAAAGTACAGGAATTCTGCTAAGAGTTTGGCAAATTGTCAATGCAGAAAATTTCTAAGCAAATTACAATACTTAACGAACGAACTTCTCATAAACTAACTGCAACGACTCTCGAAGCAGATCATTTTGGAACCTCCCCCCGATCCGTTCATCCATAATACAGACACGATAAAGAACACCCCAGCAGAGTGGACCAACATAATCTCTGATCTCGTTAAGTTGTTGAACATAGGTCAGCTTGCTTATAATCTTATTGTCAAAATCTTTCGCCTGCACACTCGATTGAACTCTCTCACGTAGCTCCGTACTCGAAGCATGTAGACCAGCCGAATTATTCAGATGCTCAATATGCTTTCCCGCCTCATATTGTTCTTTCGTCAATTTACCGCTTCGCCTCTGAAAATATCGATCCAAAACTGAGGGCATATTTTGTTCTCCTTTTGTCCAATATATCCTCTTTTGAGACGTATTCTCAAGAAATAAACTCTTTATCTCATTGATATCATTAACTTTTTTGGACAAGACGACTATTTACACGTCCCCCGATAGCTCTTATTATCCACATATCAACAACACGGAGCAACGACCATGGATATCGAATTGACCCCTGAAGAAAGAAAAACCCGTCAACTATTCGCTGAGCGAGAAGCAACGGCTAATTACTCAGAGGAAGAAATTTTAGTGAGACAGGTATTTGTTGCAAAATATTATGCAGCTTTTACCCAAGAGACCATTGAAAATATAGCGATGGCTATGAACCCGTGCTTCTTAAAACGTCGTGACTTGAAAACTGCACTAACTAGGCTATGCAGGGCTAAAGTACTTCGTTCACGAAATAATCGCGGCGAACGTCTTTATGAAGTCAACTACTGATAACACGGAGCAACGACCATGACCATCACCACTTTCGAAGAAGACTTGGTCCACCACCTTGGCTGCGACTCTAAAATCCACATCATCAGCACTATAATGGTACCTAATGGGACAATCGTTATTTTCGACCGAGTCTATCGCGGTCTTAATGATAGTCGACAAGAAGAGACTCGAGTCGCCTTCTTCACCCTCGACGGTAAACTCTCTTGGTCAAGCATCACTTAAGGAGCAATGACAATGAGCAACGACAAAATCAAAGCCCGTATCCAGGCCCTTCTCAAAAAGACGACTGAGAACGGCGCCTCTGAAGCAGAAGCTCTCTCCGCAGCTGAAAAAGCCCGAGAGCTGATGGACAAGTACAACGTCACCGTCACGATAGATGAAACTAAAGAAGATGGGATCGTTCAAAGCGAAGTCACCGCTACGGGTAAGAAGCGAGACCAAGTTCTTCCCATGGCTGTTGGCATAGCTGATTTCTGCGACTGCACGGTTTTCACTAGAGACGGCATTCACGTCGTCTTCGTTGGCACACCCTCTGATGCTGAGATGGCGACTGCCATGTACATCATGCTGAGATCGACTAGAGACCATGACTGGAAAGCTTTTAAGAAAAGTCAAAATTACCACAATGCGGTAGCTGAAGCTGGTGGCAACCCAAATGTCGTCTATCGAACATTTTCATTAGCATTCGGCATTCGCATCGCTGAGCGATTGAGAGAGCTCGCTGTCAAACGCAAAGTCGATCAAGAGCACATCGCTAATTCAGCGCCAGGCAGAGCTCTAGTCGTCGTCAAAGATGAAATGATCAAATCTTACATGAATTCACAGGTTGGCCCTCTCCGTCGAGATCGCGGGGGCAGACTTCGCAAAGGAAGCTCAACCGCAAGAACTGCGGGGCGTATGGCTGGGGATCGAGCACATCTTCAAAGGAGAACCAAGTAAAGAGTTTAACCGTTAAGATAAAGACAATCCTGTCTTAAGATAAGAAAGCAACGACATGAAACATCTAATCAAGGTAAAGGACTACGGCCGCTACTTCGTTACAGACGGGCCATTTTTCCAGTCAATTCAGACACGGCTCATCAAGTCTTACCACAAAGGCTACAACGTAGAAAGAGGCCACCACGACTCCGTTCTCGAAAAACTGAGGAAAGGAGTCAAAGAAGGCAAGGTGCTATTTGAGCCGTTCACAGCACCTGGCGCTAAGCGAAAGCGAACGGCGAAACCTAAAGGAGCAACGACTATGCCTAGCAATGAAATCGTCTTAAAGGACCTTTGCAAAGAATTCGACATCGATCCGCCCAAGTTACGCAGGCTGCTGCGCAGTCAGTACGGCGTCAATAATAAATGGCGCTGGGAGCCCGATAGCAAGAAACTCAAAGAAGTCCGCAAATTCATTGGAGACACCCTATGCCCCGCAGAAGCCGAAGAAAAACCAGCAGCCAAAAAGTCAACCAAGAAAAAAGCTGGCACTCGTCAAGCCCGCAAAGGCCGCCCAACGCGCACTTCTACTGCCGCAACAACGAAGGGCAAGTCAAGTGGACAATCAGCTTCTGCCACGAGAAAGCGCCGGCCCGTTGGCTCAGGCAAATCATCGACTTCGTCGGCGAAGAAAACATCTCGCAAACGGAAAGCAGCTACGGCGAGCAGCGAATAATCACACTATATAACGACCAGGCGCTTCAGTTCGGAGCGCCTGATCTTTTCCACTGGCTCGAAGTCGACCCGAAAGGCTTCGAGTTCCCAGAAGACTATCAGGGCTCGGACTCATATCGCCTATTTCCCTCTGAGAGATGGTGGTCGACGAAAACGTCTCAATCAGACGCTCATAGCGAGGCGCAGGGCGACGAAAATACCACCGCCGGTAGGTCACCCCGTCGAAAGGGTAAAAACCGCACCAGCGGCGAACCTCGAGCCAAATCGAGCCGCCCCAAAGCGCCCAGCGACTTCGTAACCGCCACCCAACTCGCTCAAGATATGGGCATCGACCCTCGAGCGCTCAGAAAAGCGCTTCGATCCGCCAAGCTCGCTAAGCCCGACTTCGGATGGGCTTTCGATCCAAAGACCCTGCCTAAACTCAAGAAGACAATCAAGGAGCATCTTAAATGAAATTTCAAATGTCTGAACTGGAAAGACTAAAAGACCCGAAAGCCACAGTTATGGCCAATTTAAAGTGGGCTCTCAAAATTCAGCCTGGTGAAAGCGAAGCAAGTTTTGAAAGACGAAAGCAGCACGCTTGTCGAGAACTTCTCAAAGGCAATCACTTCGACACTGGCGCATCTAACAGATCAGCAAGGAAAGTCTAATGATCTACCATCCACAACAACCTCTCACCCACTACGACGTCATGGAGCTCGTAAAGCACACAGCTGTAATCAACGGCATCACCAAAGAACTCTATGAACAGCTTCCGCCCAACGTCCAACGAAAGTTCGACTCACCCCTCACCAACTCCGCAGCCCACTTAGATGCGCTCGACCAGCACGGGATAGATCGAGGTCCTACTAACTCCTCGCGAGACATGGACCCTCTCGACTACCCCTACCGCATCTTGATGCCCAGCGACTTGCGCATCGACAAATGCAATCACTTCGACATCGGTCTCGCGGACGCAATTTGCACCCACACCATGTCGATCAGCGAAGACACGACCCGATACCGGTGCATCATGCCCTTCGCTGTCAAGACGACTGAGAAGTCAGCTATCCGCTTTCTCACTGACTACCTGTCAGCGCATGAAACCGACCAGCGACAGTTCGACTTCCAGCATTACAGCCCTCAGCACAGGATCGTAGTCATCGACATGCTGATCAGAACCAAACCCGCCCGCCGAACTTTTTAAGAGCGCGTGCGGTATGTGGTGTGTGACCCGCCAATATACCTATAGGTATATATTGGCGGGGCCACACACATCCCACATTTACCGGGGTGGCGAAGGCGAGTCTCACATGCCCGCCAGCCGAAAAGTCAACAAGATGCAATACTTAACTAGTGGATTGGCGAAAGTGAAGGCGACGCTCATATCTTTTAAGCTCGCCCGCCAAGTGGCGAAAGAGCCTAAGTATTGCTGCGTGCTGCGTAAATTGTCCATGCTCGCCAGGTGGCGAGTATTAATCGGCGAAGGAGAAAAGCAATGGAAGGTAGCGAAGTCGAAGTGCATTTCACAGACGACTCTTCAGCTGTGCGCGGTGAATTGCGCAAACTGACACAAGCGGGCGCATGGGTCTTTATACGAGAGTACAGCACTGGGCTGAAGTTCTTCCCAATGCATCGCATCAAAGAAATTAAAGCGAGGTAAGAGCTATGAGCAGTATAGGAATGAGGGATTTCCCCGAAGACTATGTTAGATACTATGATGGTGGAGAGGGCAACGGTCATTACCAAAAGGGTTGGTATTTTGAGGATGAAACAAATGACGATCATGACAATGGGCCTTACCCGTCAAAAGAACTCTGCATCGAAGCCTTAGAAGAATATGCGAGACACCTATGAAATTCCGCAGACGCACCTCATCGCACGGCGGTTCTGTGCTAGACGTCCTGCTAGGTGAAATACAGGCCGCCACAATATCTCGCAGTCTCAGCGGCAAGGGCTATAAGCTCAACATCTTCCTGCCTAGCGTAGTCAAGACTTTCTACGAAGGAGACACAGAGCAAGAACTAAAGCTTATGGCCAAAGAGCAAATTGTGGTATGGTTGAAACGAGCAAATCTCAGGAGGCGACGTGACTCGAATTAATTTAATCTCACCAAAGCAACTTCACCAAAAGCACCTGCTCGCTGAGTACCGTGAGCTGCCCCGTATTGTCACAGCTGTGCGCAAGCAGCAGGCTAAAGGCAACACACCTGACGACATCGACATCCCGCCTGACTATGTGCTCGGCAAAGGTCACATGAAATTCTTCTATGACAAGCTCGAGTTTCTCCGCAGGCGGTATTTTCTAATTGTCGCTGAGTGCTGGCGGCGCAAGTATAAAATCCAGTACTCTGAACTAAGTCTTAAGGGGGTCGACCAATGTTGGCGTGGCGATTATAATCCCACCCGCAAAGCCATCCAGCTCAATAAGCAGCGTATTGCGGAAAGGATGCCCCTTTAGATAGCGAGGGCTTCGAGGGTATGTACCGAGTAGAGACTTTGTGCAAGTATATCGAAACCTAAAGGAGATAAGAAGATGACTATCACAGACATCATGGTCGATCTAGAGACTCTAGGCACGAGTTTAAGTTGTCCAATTTTACAGTTGGGAGCAGTTGCCTTTAACATCACAACAGGTGAACTTGGTCCAGAATGCGTTTATGACATCAAGCCAAATCTTTCAGAACGACCAGCTGACTTCAAGACAATTCAGTGGTGGATGCTACAAAGCGAAGAGGCGAGACAATCAGTGTTTGGCGAGAAGGAGCGATGGAGCTTAGAACACACTCTCAGCACTTTCGCCAAGTGGCTCAATCAATTCAATGACGACGTTAGCTTGTGGTCTCACGGGGCTACATTCGACTTGTCAATCCTCACTCAAGCCTATGAAGCTTTGGGCAAGCGGCCGCCATGGAATTTCCGAATGGTTCGAGACACGAGAACCCTCATCGCTTTGAAACCCGACTTTAGTCCACCACCAGCTGACGGTGTTAAACACAACGCTCTCAGCGACGCTCGATGGCAGGCGAAAGCAATGATCCAATTATTTCGAGAGCTGAAATCAGAAAGAGACTTAGGAGACTATAGGGGCTAGAGGGAGAAAAGATGACAAGCGATTTGGTTCTTCTTATGATCCAGAGTATAGCGGTGGAAAAATTGAGAGATCAGATCAATTCCAACTACGGGGCTGCGGCGATCCGAACTGCCCTGCGTGCAATCCAAAGACTGCGTGGTTAGGCATGGCATTCACTAATTCAGGTAGAAATCTTGGAGCATTTGCTCGAGCAGTAAAAGAGGCTCGAGAGTCCACGAGAACAGAATTTGTTGATCCAGGCTATCGAGAAGCCAGCGGTCAATCATTATCTTACAGACAAGCTAGAGAACGAGTTGAAGAATATCTACATGAAGCTCCTAAACAATCTTTCGATGATATCATCGGAAATGAGGATGCTCTCAGTCAACTTCAAGATGCTATTGAAGCTCCTGTAAAACACAAGAAACTTTATGAAGCTTACAACATGAGAATGCCAAAGGGAGCCTTACTGTGTGGGCCTCCTGGTTGTGGCAAGACTATGTTTGCTCGAGCAGCAGCGAGCACTATGCAAAAGCTCTATAACACAAAAGAGTTCATTAGCGTATCGGGCGCTGAATTGCAATCGCCTTATGTGGGCGTCACCGAAGCAAAGATCAAAGCCATGTTCGACTTCGCCCGAGAATACAAGAAGCAGCATAAGTGTCCGCTTCTCATTTTCATGGATGAAGCTGATGCGCTTCTACCCGATCGAACAGGCAGAGTCCGACGAGTCGCTAGCTGGGAAGAAAGTCAAGTCGCTACATTCTTAGCGGAGATGGACGGGATGCATGAGTCGGGCGCTTTTGTTCTACTCGCTACTAATCGGCCAGAAGTCATCGATCAAGCAGTCCTGCGAGACGGTCGATGCGACTTCAAGATAACTGTGAAGAAGCCAACTATCGACGCAATCAAAGTCATCATTAAGAACAACTTCAAAGATTGTCTCTTGCATGATAAAGTCGATGATTTGATCTTCGCTGCTACAGAGTGCTTCACTGACCCGCATAAAGTCATCGCTCATGCTGAGATGGTCTGGGGTAATGACGAAAAGATCATTGGCAGTCATGGCAAGGACTTCACGTTAGAATACATATTGTCAGGCGCTATGGCTGCTTCGCTGCCTTATCGCGCCGCCAGGTATGCATTCAATCGAGATAAGAAAAACAACAGGCCACAAGGCATCAAAGTCGAAGACGTCATCGCCGCAGTGAATGACATCTTCGAAGAGAACGCAGGCCTTGAACACTCCTTCGCCCTCAATGAATTCAAACGAGAATTCGGCAAAGAAGTTCAGGGAAAAATGAACGAACAGAACAAGAAGCTTAACTAAAGGAGCAAAGACATGAACCGGGTAAAAGAAATAGAATTAATGGAAGAACTTATAAGGCGATGGGAGGCTTTGCCGCCAGTTGTTGATGATGATTTCCCGTCAGCCCATCACTTGGTCAGAGGGTCCATAATTAGATTAGCTGAACATGTGACAGGAAGAAATCTTAGTAGTTTTTCAATTCATCCCCATAGAGAGATTGGACAAAAGTGTAATGTATATGTTGCTTCTTCTTGGAGAAATAAGTATCAACAAGATGTTGTTAACGTGCTTCGAGAAGCTGGCCATGAAGTATATGATTTCAAAAATCCAAAAGAGGGAGATAAGGGTTTCCATTGGTCTCAGATAGATAAAGATTGGGAACAGTGGGATATCTATGATTATGGACGAGCGCTTATATCAGAGTTGGCAGAACAAGGTTACTATCAAGATTGGGATGCTATGAATTGGGCAGATACATTTGTTCTTGTTCAACCTTGTGGCCGATCAGCACATCTTGAGTTGGGGTGGGCAGTAGGCGCTGGTAAGCGAACCGCACTTTATTATCCGGAACAGATTGAACCAGAGCTCATGGTTAAAATGTGTGATTACATGAGCGATGACCTTAGGAAAATCATTAGATGGGTAAACGGAGAAAGTCTGATTTACTAATGATTTCTCTCACTCGCAAAATCCGACGACTGCACCCAGACTTAGCTGCTCGTCATCTGTTAATGGCTGCCCATCTCTATTATGATCATGGGCAGCCAATTATGTCAGATCATGAGTATGATGAAATGGCTAAGTACGTTGTGATGAATTGGGATGCGCTTCACCCAACTCGAGTCTGGCAACTTGTCGGTAAGAAAATGACGCTCGCTACGGGCATGCATTTCAAATTCACTACGCTGACTATCGATGCATCACACTCTTGGTATCTGAGAGAAAAAGGCAGTCTTCCGCATTTAGCGAGATACTGCACTAGTATAATGTTTGAGAGTCCCACCAACGGCCATTATGCAAAAGTGAGAGGATGACGTGGAAGAAGAAAGACTCATTGAGAGAATTAAAGCTCTACTCAACAAGACAACTGAGAATGGAGCAACTCCGGAAGAAGCTATGTCCGCCGCTGAAAAGGCGAGACAGCTGATGGATAAACACAACCTAACAGTCACCATTGAGGACATCAAGAAAGATGAAGTGGCTGACAAGTACATTTCACTAGGTGATAGAAAAGACAACATTCTTGACATCGGCGACACAGTCGCTCTCTTCTGTGATTGCGTCTTTTTTATGGTTCGACCCTATCATGCTAACTTCCTTGGCATGAAGAATGATGTTGAAATGGCTATTACTCTTTTCGTGTCTCTCATCAGAACTCGTGATGCGACCATGAATGATTGGCTCAAAACTGAAGAGGGCAGACTCGCTTATAGCACAAACTCGCTAGAGTACCTTAAAGATGACTACACTTTAGGTTACAACGCTAGGATAAAACAACGTCTCATGGGAATCATTCAGTCAAGGCAACAGAAACATGCAGCTGCTCACAGCAGGTCTTTGGTGCCAGCGAAGAAAGGTATGATTGAGGGTTTCTTAAAAGAGCACAATGTTCAAGTTGACATCGAACAGCAGTTCGAGCGACTGCGCAATCCCAACCGAGCAGCCGTCGCTGGCGGAATACAAGGTGGCAATCAAGCGGAGCTAGGCAATAGCTTAGATAAGAAAGATGCTTAGGTATTGGGGGAACCTTGAATTCTCGGAGCTAAGACTTTTCAAATCAAAACTATCAAGACGATATGAGTCTTCTAGACAAGCCGCTGAGCACTGGCGTAGAACCCAGAAGAACAATTATGTCAGTCATTATTACATCCACGCTCATGCTGAAAAAGAAGGCATCTATGAAGCCTGTCACATCATCGATGGAGTAGTGGTTATGTGGCTTAAACACTTTGACGACCCTAAAGTCGCTTTCGGCGTCGCATACCAAAAGGCGAAGGACGAACTAACTGCCCGCGGGTTGCCTCAGGGCGATGCTAGGGTCATGTTTCCGGAGTCAATCGACGGTAACCCCGTAGTAATATAAAAATGGAGCCCCAAGCAATGGAAAAAAATCCATTCGATAAATTGCTAAAAGAGACTAACGACCTGTCAAACGCTGATGCGGTCCTGCGCAACATACACAAGATCACCACGACTGCGGTGGTTCTAGGTCAGGGAATTGATTATAAGGCTGTAGTGGAATTGTTAGCTAAACAGACGACGATGTATGTTATGCTGACTGACGGTAAAGCGAACGACGGTTCTCAGTCTTCCGACCAATAGAGCCCTCTTCTATCATCCGGCTTAGCGCCCTTTCAACAGTTCGCTTACTCACTGACTTTGTCTCAGCTGACTCAATAATGTCGGCCTTGCTCACCCACTTGCCCCCTTTGAGCAGGTCGACAATCACCTCCTCAGCATGCTCCCCAACTTCCCCTTTGTTAGCATCGCCTCCAGTTGTCACGGCCTGCTCGAAGTTAATCTCTTCATAACTACCCCAAATGAATTTGCTTCGGTCCGGATCATTCAATGTAGGAGCGGATGTAATAGCATAGCTAAGAGGCGCTGGTTTCTTCGCCACGTTGATTTTAGTGATCGCTAGCAGGTTCCAGCCCTCTTCCTCTGGGTGACTAATCGCCGCCATTACGACGCGAGCGAGCCCTGTGAATGCGATTGAGCCCTGCCCCCTATAGATCAGTGACTTGTCCTTGCCACCTTTAGTCCAATGTCGAATGACACACACAGCACAGTTGAACTGTCTAGCGATTTGTCGAAAAGGGCCAAAAGCCTGTTGTGCTTGGGCAGCATTGTTAGTATCAGCCATACCTATGTAGGTGTT
>JRYH01000188.1_pt1 | contig 36058 bp, 32 predicted proteins | sample 235351 | NCBI WGS metagenome assembly JRYH01 (sample SAMN03074221, study PRJNA261480) | activated sludge metagenome | biome: Wastewater Treatment Plant; feature: Wastewater; material: Activated sludge; isolation source: activated biomass of a wastewater treatment plant treating wastewater... ...
CGCCGATCACATCCCGTTCGAGTACGACCCCGGCGAGGACGGGCTCGGCGTGCTGTCCGCCCACGTGGCCCGCGCCAACCCGGTGTGGCAGCGCTGCCCCAGCGGCACGCCGGTGATGGTCGTGTTCCGCGGCGCGCAGGCCTACGTGTCGCCCAGCTGGTACCCGAGCAAGCACGAGGCCCACCGCCAGGTGCCGACCTGGAACTACGAGGTGGTGCACGCGCACGGCAGGCTCACCGTGCACGACGACGAGCGCTTCGTGCGGCGCATCGTCGCGCGCCTGACCCGGCGGCACGAGGCCGCGGAGCCGAATCCGTGGAAGATGGGCGACTCCGAGCCCGAGTTCATCGACGGCATGCTGCGCAACATCGTGGGCATCGAGATCGCGGTCACTTCGCTGGCGGGCAAGCGAAAGCTCAGCCAGAACAAGGAAGCCCGCGATCGCCTCGGCGCGGCCGACACGCTGGCCGCGCGCGGCATCGACGAGCTCGCGAAGTCGATGCGCACGGCCGGCTGAGCCGCAATCCCTCGACCTCGACCTAGACCCCGCCGCCCGCGACCATGTCCTTCCTCGCCTTCCTGTTCGCCGCCATCGTGCTGGCCGTCACGCCAGGTCCCGGCATCGCCTACGTGCTTGCCCGCACCGTTGCAGGCGGTCGCGCCGAAGGCCTGGCCTCGTGCCTCGGCACCGGCCTCGGCGGCATGCTCCACGTGATCGCGGCGGCGCTCGGCCTGTCGCTGCTGCTCGCGCAGTCGGCCGTGGCCTTCGCGCTGGTCAAGTACCTCGGCGCGGCCTACCTGGTCTACCTGGGCCTGCGCCTGCTCCTGAGCAAGGCGCAGACGCTGGCGGTCGATCGCGTAGCCGCCAGCGGGCCGCGCCGCGCGCTGACGGAGGGCATCGTGGTCGAGGCGCTGAACGTCAAGACCGCGCTCTTCTTCCTGGCCTTCCTGCCGCAGTTCGTGTCGCCGGGCGCGGCCCTGGTCCCGCAACTGGCGCTGCTCGGCAGCCTCTGCGTCGCGCTCAACACGCTGGTCGACGTGATCGCCGTGATCGCAGCCCATCGCCTGCTCGCGTCGGACGCGGCCCGCGCCACGCGCGGCCGGCTGCTCACCCGGCTGTCGGGCCTCACCATGCTCGGGCTGGGCGCGTGGCTGGCGCTGGCGCGGCGCGGGGGACTGGAGACCTGATCGACGCCTGCCGGCCGCGGCGCTACGCCCCGGCCAGCACCCGCGCGAAGACACCGGTGTCGACGTTCCCCCCGGTCAGCGCGAAGCCGACCGCGCGCCCGCCCGTGCGGCCGCGCTCGCGGATCGCCGCGGCCAGCGCTGCCGCGCCCGCGCCTTCGGCCACGTTGTGCGTATCGGAGAACAGGATGCGCATGGCCTCTGCCACCTCGTCGTCGGTGACGGCCACGATGTCGTCGGCCTCTTTCCGCACGATCTCCAGCGCCTGCGGCTCGGCGACGCGGCAGGCCAGCCCGTCGGCCAGTTCGGTGGTCACCGGCGCTTCCACCACGCTGCCCGCCCGGAACGAATCCAGGTAAGTCGTCGCGTGCGCCGAGACCACGCCCACCAGCCTCGATCGGGCGCCGCAGAAGGCGCGCGCCGCGGCCGCCGCGCAGAAGCCCGACCCCAGCCCGATCGGCACGTACACCACTTCGGGCTCCTCGCCGCGTTCGAAGCTCTCGAAGAACTCGAGCCAGTAGGTGGACACGCCCAGGACCAGACCGCGGTGGAAGGACGGCACCATGTGCATCGCCTGCTCCCGGGCCAGTTCGATCGCGCGCTCGCGCGCCGCCTGGAAGTCGGCGCCGTGCTCGACCAGTTCCGCGCCCAGCGCGCATCGCGGCGTTCTTCTCGGTGGAGTTGCCGCGCGGCACCACGATCGTGGCCTCCAGGCCGTGGCGGCGCGCGCCCCAGGCGACCGACTGGCCGTGGTTGCCGCGAGTGGCCGAGATCACGCGCGTGACCCCCGGGTGCTCGCGCGCCAGCGCGTCGAAATACACGAGGCCGCCGCGCAGCTTGAACGCCCCGGCCGGCGTGTGGTTCTCGTGCTTGACCCAGACCGGCATGCCCAGGCGCTCGCGCAACAGCGGCCAGGCGTACTGCGGAGTCGGCGGGACGACGGGCCGGACGATGGCCCGAGCGGCTTCGAATTCCTCGCGGCTGAAGTTCATTCTCGACCTCTCTTTCGCTGGATTCTCGCACTTCGCTTGTTCCGAGTCAGCCGAGGACATGCGGCGTGCCGATCGAGGCGCTTCGTGCCCCGCAATGAGCCGCCGCCGCGCGCGCCGCTCCGTCACCATGCCGCCCGATTGGTGCCACGATCGTCGGATAGGATCGGCCGATCAGCCTTGCCGGGCGGTCCGCGTCCGGCGATTTCGAGACACTCCCTCCGACGCAGCCCGGCTGTGCCCGACAGAGGCCACTCGTGACCCAGGTCCACGTTTCTCTCACCCTTGCAACATCGGCACGATGCTCCCGGGGCTTCCGGCGCGTGCTGGCAGCGTGCTGCGCGGCCCTGTCTGCCGTCTCCCTCGTCGCCTGCGGCGGCGGCGCCGAAACCGTTTCCAGCGCGGTCGTGTCCCAGGCGAGCAGTGCTTCGCCGTCGGGCAGCAGCGGCTCGACCATCCCGATCGAGACCGCGCTCGGCTCGTGCGACGCCACGGTCGCCCACATCGCCGGCGCCTCGCGAATCATCGAGGCGGATCCGACCGACTACCTTTCGAAGGTTCGCGCGCTCCAGCCTGGCGACAGGCTGCTGCTGCAACCCGGCACCTACGACGACCCCGGCGATGTTCCGGGCCTCCCGCTGTTCGACCTCAACGGAACTGCCGACCGCCCCATCGTGATCACCGGCCCCGAGAGCGGCCCGCGGCCGGTCCTGCTCGGCAGGTCCACGCACAACACCGTGCGCCTGAGCAACGCGAGCCACGTCGTCGTTCGCAACCTGGAAATCGACGGCCGGGACCAGGGGGGCGCCGGTGTTGCCGCGCAGGGCATCGCTCACCACATCACGATCGAGAATCTCTTCATACGCGGCGTGGGGGGCGACCAGCAGATCGTTGGCATCTCGACGGTCGGCTCGCCCACCTGGAGCTGGCGCATCTGCGGCAACACGATCATCGGCGCCGGCACCGGCATGTACCTGGGCAACTCCGACGGAAGCAGCCCCTTCGTTGCAGGACTCATCGAACGCAACCTGATACGCGACACGATCGGCTACAACGTGCAGATCAAGCACCAGACCGGTCGGCCCGCGGTAGGCGGCATGCCGACGGACCCGCAGCGCACGGTCATCCGCCACAACGTCTTCTCGAAGTCGGCCAACAGCTCGACCGGGAGCATGGCTCGCCCCAACCTTCTGGTCGGCCACTTCCCGGCGAGCGGGCCAGGCAGCAGCGACCTCTACGAGATCTACGGCAACTTCTTCTACAACAACCCTTCGGAAGCGCTGTTCCAGGGAGAGGGCAACATCGCCTTCTACTCGAACGTCCTGGTCAACGATGCCGGCGCGGCAGTGAACATCCAGCCGCACTACGACGTACCCAGGTCGATCCTCGTCTTCGGCAACACCATCCTCGCGAGCGGAAGCGGGATTCGAGTGAGCGGAGGCGCTTCGGGATACCCGCAACGCGTCTTCGGCAACGCGGTCTTCGCCGCAACCCCGCTGTCGGGCGGCGAACAGCGCGACAACGTCACCGGAACCCGTGCCGCGGCATCGCAGTTCCTGGTAGCGCCCGATGCCCCGCCAGGCTCGTTCGACCCGTATCCCTTGCCGCAAGCCTTGCGCGGCGCGCCGATCGACACGACCGAGACCGCGGGCCTGACCGATGCGAATCTGGACTTCTCCGGCAAGGTTCGGGATTGGACACTGCGCGGCGCCTACGGGAACGACGATGGCGGCGCCGCTTGGTTGCCGCAACTCCAGATCAAGCCCTGAGTTTCCGCGGGCAGCGGCCGCATCCCGGCGCCCGAGGCCCTGCCTTCGTTCCGGCAGGCATACTCCCCGCTTCGGCCCTTGCAGGGCAGCCCGAACGAGGACTCTCCGAATGCCGCTCCCGATGACCTGGGACGAGTGGGCCGCGCACGACGCGACTGCGCTCGCCGAGCGCGTGCGCAAGCGCGAGCTCACCCCCGCCGAACTCGCCGCCCAGGCCGCCGCCGCGATCGAGCGGGTCAATCCGCAGGTGAGCGCCGTCATCGAGGTCTTCGACGACGTGGTCGCCGACCCCCTTGCGGACGGCATGAATCCCGACGGCTTCTTCGCGGGCGTGCCCTTCCTGATGAAGGACCTGGGCCCCACGCTGAAGGGCCGGCTGCAGGAGATGGGCTCGCGGCTGATGCGCGGCAACCGCGCCGCCGCCGACGCCTTCCTGACCGGCAAGATGCGCCAGGCCGGCCTGAACCTGATCGGCCGCACCACCACGCCCGAGTTCGGCCTGTGCAGCTCGGCCGAGAACCCGGCGGTCTACGTGACGCGCAATCCGTGGAACCTAGACTACACGACCAACGGCTCGTCGGCCGGCACCGCGGCGGCGGTGGCAGCGGGGGTCTTGCCCCTGTCGCACGCCACCGACGGCGGCGGCTCGATCCGCATCCCGGCCGGCGCGAACGGCAACATCGGGCTCAAGCCCTCGCGCGGCGTGTTCTCGATCGCGCCGGGGCTGTCCGACATCAGCGGCTACGTGTCCACGCAGGGCTGCCAGAGCCGCACCGTGCGCGACACCGCGGCCTTCGTCGACCAGTGCCGCGGCGGCGCGCCGGGCGAGTTCATGCCCTACTGGAAGGCCGACGAACCGTACGTCGAGCTGATCCGGCGCGACCCGCCGCCCTTGCGGATCGCGCTGTCGCACGAATGGGGCGACTACCGCGCCGCGCCGCACATCGTGTCCGAGCTCGAGCGCGCCGGCCGCTTCCTGGAAGGGCTGGGCCACCACGTGGAATGGGCGAAGCCCGACATCGACTACCGGGCCGCCTTCCAGGCCCAGACCTTGTGCTACATCAGCAACTTCGCGCAGACGATCGCGAGCCTGCTCGCCGCGCGCGGCCTGGATCGGCCGTCGCCGGACAGGGTCGAGCCGATGTGCATCAAGGTCTGGGAGCTCGGCATGGACACGAGCTACACCGAGCGCTTCCGGATGCAGGCGGCCTTCAACACCACCTCGCGCGGATTCGGCGAATTCTTCGAGCGCTGGGACATCGTGCTGACACCGATCACCGCGCTGCCCACGCCGCCGATCGGCACCACCGAGTACCTCACGCTCAGCGACAACCCGTCGGTCCACGACTGGTTCGAGAACCTGTGGCGCAACTTCGCCTACACGCCGCTCACCAACTTGTGCGGCATCCCCGGCATCTCGCTGCCCATGGGGTGGCAGGAGAGCGGCCTGCCGCTCGGCATCCATGCGCAGGCCAGGCAGGCCAACGACGGCCTGCTGCTGCAGCTGGCTGCGCAGATCGAGCGCGCGCTGGGCGGCCGCTGGAACGACGGCCGGCGGCCGGGCGTGCACGTCGCAAACCCCTGACCCAAAGGATCCGGCCATGAAGATCACCGGCATCCGCACCACCGCCGTCCTCGCGCCGCTGCCCCGGCCGGTGCGGACCGCATCGGGCGCGATCGAACGCTTCCCGCTGGTGCTGATCGACCTGAGCACCGACGCGGGCGTCGAGGGCCGCGCCTACTCGCTCGTCTACCTGCCCGAGTTGCTGCCCGCGCTCGAGCGCTGCGTGGCCGCCATGGCCAGCATGCTGGCCGGCCGCGAGCTCGTGCCGCGCGACCTGCACGACCATCTGCTGAAGCGCTGCCGCCTGTTCGGCCTGAAGGGCATGACCGGCATCGCGCTGGGCGGACTGGACATGGCGATCTGGGACGCCTGGGCCCGCGCGCGCGAGGAGCCGCTGGCCCGCGCGCTGGGGGCCGAGTTGCGACCGATCAAGGCCTACAACAGCGTCGGCCTGTACGACGCGGCATCGGTGGTCGAGATCGCCGAGGAAACACTGGCCGCCGGCTACGCCGGTCTCAAGATCAAGGCGGGCTTCGCGAGCTTCGCGCAAGACCTGGCCGCGATCCGCGCGGCGCGCCGCGCATTGGGCGACGACACCGCGCTGATGATCGACTACAACCAGTCGCTCAGCCCTCCGGAGGCCATGGCCCGCTGCAAGGCGCTCGACGACGAGGGCCTGACCTGGATCGAGGAACCGGTGCTGGCCGACGACTTCGCCTCCTGCGCGCGCATCGCCGATGCGGTGCGCACGCCGATCCAGATCGGCGAGAACTTCAACGGTCCGGGCGAGATGCGCGCGGCAATCGCTGCGGGCGCGATGGACCTGGTGATGCCCGACCCGCAGTACATCCACGGCGTGACCGGCTGGCTGGAAGCCTCGGCACTGGCCCGAACGGCCGGCCTGCCGATGTCTTCGCACCTGTTCGCCGAGGCCGCCTCGCACCTGCTGTGCGCAACCCCCACGGCCGACTGGCTCGAGGTGATGGACGCGGCCGGCGGCCTGCGCCGCACGCCGCTGCAGTTGCGCGACGGCTGCGTGACCCCCTGGGATGCGCCGGGGCTGGGCATCGAGTGGGACGGGGCCGCGGTGGCCAGGCAACGGGCCGGCTGAGCCGCAGAAGCCGGGCGCCTTTCGCCGCCTCAGCGACGCGCCGACACCAGCAGCAGCTCGTTGGGCCCCACCCAGCGGTCGCCGTCCCGGAAGATTTCGAGGCGCTCGCGCATGTCGTCCCACGCGGCCTGTTGCCGCCCGGCGTCGAGCGGCGCCAGGATCTGCTGGATCGGGCTGGCCGAGCTGCGGATGAAGTCGATGTAGTGGCCGGCCGACGGCAGCTCGAAAGGCGCGTCGACGACCGAAACGGCAATCTTCCCGAAGCCCGCCTCCTCGTGGATCCGCTCGAGCGAACCCGGAATCCCGAGGCTGAACAGGCCGCCGGGCCGGCCAGGCTCCGGCATCGGCACGCCGGCGTGCGCCACGGCAGTCTTCATCAGGACGGCCACGCAGGGATTCCGATCGGGCCGGCCGAACACGAGCGAGCAGGCCCTGCCCCCCGAAACGAGGGCCTGGCGCATCGCGCGCAGCGCGTGCACCGGGCGCGGGAAGAGCATCAGGCCGAGTCGGCAGACGGCGGCATCGAAGCTTTCCGGCTCGACCCGGAGCGACTCGGCGTCGCCGGCCATCGTCTCGACGCCATCGAACCCTGCCTTGCGGCAGCGCGACCGCGCAAGCGCCAGCAACGCGGGCGACAGGTCGTTGGCCACTACCCGCCCGGTCGGCCCGACTCGCCGGGCGATCGCGAGCGTCTGGTCGCCCGCGCCGGCGGCCACGTCGAGCACCCTGCTGCCCGGCCCCACGGCGGCGAGATCGAGCATCGTCTCGGTGGCCGCCGCCAGCCAGCGGTGTATCGCCGGCGTGTGCGCGTCCCAACCGGCAGCGCTGCGCTCCCAGGCGGTGCGGGCGGCCTCCTTGAATGCGACCGGATCGACTTCCATGACGGCTCCTTTCAGGCTTCGGCATCGTGGAACACGACGAGACAGAGGCTAGACGCTGACGGCGCCCGACGTAAGGCGCAAAATGTCCGTCCGGGGCCGCAGAATCGCGGCCCCGCAGGATCCCTCCCGGAGGCTGCGCATGGTCGAATGGGATGACCTGAGGCACTTCGTTGCACTCGGACGCGAGGGCAGCACGCTGGCGGCGAGCCGGGCACTCGGCGTCGACCAGTCCACCGTGCAGCGGCGGGTCGCGGCGCTGGAGAAGCGCCTCGGGCGCCCGCTCGTCGCGCGCGGGCCCACCGGCTATCGCCTGACCGACTTCGGCCGCGCGCTGCTGGGGCCGGCCCAGGACGTGCAGGCGGCCGTCGAACGCTTCGAGCAGTCGGTCGCGGAAGCGGTCCGCGGTGGAGCGGGCGTGGTGCGCGTCACCTGCCCCGAGCCGATCGTGCTGCGGCTGCAGCGCTCCGGCTTCGTCGACCGCTTCCACACCCGCCACCCGGGGCTGCGGATCGAGTTCGTGGTCAGCGACCGCTACATGGACCTGATGCAGGGCGATGCGGACGTCGCGCTGCGTTCGGGCGACACCGACGACGGCGAACTGGTCGGCCGACGGATCGCGGATTCGATCTGGGCCGTCTATGGCAGCCGCGACTACCTGGCCGCGCACGGGCGACCGGCGCGCGTCGAGGACCTGCGCCAGCACGCCCTGATCGGTTTCGACGACTCGATGTCCCGGCATCGCGCCGCGGCCTGGCTGCGCGAGATCGCGCCCGACACGCCGCTGGTGGCGCGCAACGGCAGCGTGCTCGGACTGCTGCACTCGGCCAAGGCCGGACTGGGCCTGGCGCCGCTGCCGGTCGCGATCGCCGAGGCCGAGCCCGACCTGGAGCGGGTGCTGGGCCCGATTCCGGCGCTGCGCCGGATCTGGCGGGTCCTGACGCCGCCCCGCCTGCGGCACGAACCGCGGGTCGCCGCCTTCTTCGACTTCGTCGTCGCCGAAGCCGAGGCGCTCGCGCCGGTCCTGACCGGCTGAGAACCGTTCACCTTGCGCTCGTCCCTGGATGCACCCGGGCCACCGGCGGGACAGCCTCAACGGTCGCGCAGCGAGCTGAACACGTAGTCGCGATCCTTCTGCGGCGCGTGACAGGCGAAGCACGCCCCCTCGGCCCTGTCTGCCACCACGCGCTTCGCGGGATCGCCTCCGGCGAAGCCCTCGAATCCCCAGCCGCCGGTGGCCGCGTAGCGCTTCGCGTCCTTGTGCATGACCCCGGCCACCTTGCGCGCGCCCTCGGTCACCGCCCCGCCCGCGCGGCTGGCTTCGAGCAGGTCGAACACGATGACCGCGCCGTCGGGGAAGCGGCCGTTGCGGTAGCCGTCGAGCGCCTTCTGGTTTGCGTACAGGTGGTGGATCCCGCCGAAAGCGGCGTGAAGGGGGTGTCCCTCCTCGATCACCATGCTCTTGACGTGATGCCAGCTGCGGTAGTTCTCCGGATAGGGCACCGAAGGGTCGGCGGCGAGCACGGGCGCGGCGGCGACGACGCAGGCGCAGGCGGCAAGGAACAGTGGCTTCATGGTGATTCCTCCTCGTGTTTTATGTATCGACTCGATACATAAAACAGCCTGCGCGACAAGCCCGGGTTTGTCAAGCAATGCTTGGAGGCGATACATTCTGTCGATGATCAGGACCCCGATGATCCTCGAGCGCCTCGGCGCGCTCGTCCATCAGGCCGTGCGCGACGACGCCGCGCGCCACGGCCTGCTTCCGATCCATCTGCAGGTGCTCCAGTACCTCGCCCAAGCCAACCGATACAGCGACCTGCCGATCGCGATCGCCGAGTATTTCGGCATCACGCGCGGCACGGTCTCGCAGACCCTCTCCGTGCTGGAGCGACGGGGCTTGCTGACGAAGGCGCGCGACCCCGCCCACGGCCGCCGCGTCCACCTGCGCCTCACGCCGCAGGGCCTCGCCATCCTCGGGGGCAGCTGGACCGAACGCGTACAGGCGGCGTTGTGCGCCGAGCCCGCATCGGCACGGCTCGACGAGACGCTGGTCGATGTCCTGGCCGCGCTGCAGCGGATCAACGGCCGCCGCGCCTTCGGCGTGTGCCGCCAATGCGCCCACTTCCGCGCCGACGCCGGCGGTGCACACTGCGGCCTGACCGGCGAGCCGCTCGCCGCGGAACAGACCGGCAAGATCTGCCGTGAATGGACCGCGCCCATCCCCACCGACTGACTCCCATGCCCCAGCCCCGCCGCTTCCACCAGCTCGACGTCTTCACCGACACCCCGTACCTGGGCAATCCGCTTGCCGTGGTCCACGACGCGCAAGGCCTGTCCGACGCGCGAATGGCCGCCTTCGCCCGCTGGACCAACCTGTCGGAGACCACCTTCCTGCTTCCGCCGACCGATCCGCAGGCCGACTACCGGGTGCGCATCTTCACGCCCGGCGGCGAGCTGCCCTTCGCCGGCCACCCCACGCTGGGCAGCTGCCACGCCTGGCTGAGCGCAGGCGGCGCGCCGCGCAGCCCGGACACGATCGTCCAGCAGTGCGGCGTGGGCCTGGTGCGCATCCGCCGCGACGGCCCGCGGCTCGCTTTCGCGGCACCCCCGCTGCGCCGTACCGGACCGGTCGACGACGCGCTGCTCGTGCGGATCGCCGCCGCCCTGGGCCTGACGAAGAGCGAGATCCTCGCCCACCAGTGGGTCGACAACGGCCCGGGCTGGTGCGCGGCGATGCTCGGCTCGGCCGAGCGCGTGCTGGCCGTCCGCCCCGACTGGGCGGTGCTGGGCGACGTCAAGCTGGGCCTGATCGGGCCGCAGCCGGCCGGCAGCGACACCGACTTCGAGGTGCGCGCCTTCGTGCCGACGCTGGGCGTGCCCGAGGACCCGGTCACCGGCAGCCTGAACGCCGGCCTGGCCCAGTGGCTGATGGGCGCGGGCCTGGCGGCTTCGAACTACACGGTGCGCCAGGGCACCGCGCTGGGCCGCGCCGGCAAGGTCTTCCTGGACCGGATCGGCGACGACATCTGGGTCGGCGGCCAGGTGGCCGACTGCATCGCCGGCACCGTGGCCTTTCCCGAGGATCGCTGACATGAATGCACCGCAGACCACCCGGGAATTCGCGATCGACCCGATCCCCGAGGGCGCGATCTTCCGGATCGAACGCCCGGCCAAGCTCAACGCGCTGACCCGGCCGGTGCTGCTCGGCCTGGCCGCCTGCCTCGACGAGCTCGAAGCGCGCGGCGCCCGGCTGCTGGTCGTCACCGGCGCGGGCGAGCGCGCCTTCTGTGCCGGCACCGACCTGGGCGAATTGCAGACACTGGATCCCGAAACGCGGATCGCCAAGAGCACGATGGCGCGCGAGCTGCTCGTGCGCCTGTCGCGCTCGCGCCTGGTCAGCGTCGCGGCGGTCAACGGCCTGGCCTTCGGCGGCGGGCTGGAGCTCGCGATGGCCTGCACGCTGCGCATCGCGGCGCCGCATGCCAGCTTCTCGCTGCCCGAGGTGAAGCTCGGCCTGCTGCCCGCCTACGCCGGCACCCAGTTCCTGCCCGCGCTGGTGGGCAAGGCCCGGGCGCTCGAGATCATGATGACCGGCCGAACGATTGCCGCCGACGAGGCGCTGTCGATCGGCCTGGTGCATCGCCTCGCGCAGCGCGGAACGCCCCTGCCGGACCAGGCGCTCGGCTTCGGGCGCGAGGTGGTCCGCTGGCCGGCCGGCGCGCTGGCCTGGATCCGCCGCTGCGTGGACGCGGCCGGCGAGCAGGTCGCGCACGCGGGCCTGTCCGTCGAGGATGCCGCAGTGCGCGCCACCTTCGACTCGGCCGACGCCCGCGAAGGCGTCGCCGCCTTCCTGGAGAAACGCCAGCCGCGATTCGGACAGGGCTGAGGCCGGGAATGCGCGACAATCGCGCCACGCTGATCCACCGTCCTCCCGCATGAAGCTCTTCTCGCCGCTCTACCGCCTCGCGATGACCTGGTCGCGACATCCGCGCGCCCCCTGGTACCTCGGCGGCCTGAGCTTTGCCGAATCCTCCTTCTTCCCGGTGCCGCCCGACGTGATGCTGGCGCCGATGAGCCTGGCCAACCCCCGCCGCGCGATGGCCTTCGCGCTGCTGACCACGCTGGCCTCGGTGGCGGGCGGCCTGCTCGGCTACGCGATCGGCCTGTTCGCGATCGACGCGATCCTGCCCTGGCTGCAGGCGAGCCGGTACTGGCCCGCCTACGAAACCGCGGTCGCCTGGTTCGACGAATGGGGCGTGTGGGCGGTCTTCATTGCCGGCTTCTCCCCGATCCCGTACAAGGTGTTCACCATCGCCGCCGGCGCCCTGTCGATGGCGCTGTTGCCCTTCACGATCGCCTCACTGGTCGGGCGCGGCCTGCGCTTCTTCCTGGTCGCGGGCCTGATGGCCTGGGGCGGCGAGAGAATGGAGGCCATGCTCCAGCGCTACGTGGACCGCCTCGGCTGGGCGACCGTTGCCCTGGTCGTCGTGGCAGGCGTCTGGTACGCCTGGCGCTGACCCTCGGACCTACCCCTCCAACCGGCCCATCGACATGCCCTTCTCCGACCCCGCCCCGCGCCGCCATCTCCACACCCGCAAGGTCCACTGCGAAGGCTTCCTGCGCGAGGACGGCCTGTGGGACATCGAGGGCCGGATCCTCGACACCAAGACCTACACCTACACCGAGCCCTGGCGCGGCGTGCGCGAGCCCGGCAGCGAGGTGCACCACATGGCGATCCGGCTCACGATCGACGACGAGCTGGTGGTGCGCGCGATCGAGGTGGACATGCCCTCGACCCCCTACCCCACCTGCCCCGGCGCGCGGCCGAACTTCCAGGGGCTGGTCGGCGCCTGCATCGCGCGCGGCTGGCGCAAGTCGGTCAACGAAGCGGTGGGCGCCACTCGCGGCTGCACGCATGTGCGCGAGCTGCTCTTCCCGATGGCCACCGTGGCCTTCCAGACGGTGCTGGGCTGGCCCGAGGACGGCCCGAACGGCGCCTGCAAGCCCAAGCACGAGGAATCCGGCGCGCGCCCGCACTTCATCGACGGCTGCCACGCCTGGGCCGCGGACGGCGAGGTCGTCGCCAGGCTGCACCCGCAGTTCTCGACACGGCGAGGCTAGCCGGCCCGAGGCAATCGGGCCCACTTGGGACTACACTCGCGCAGTCCCTACGAACTTCATCATGACCGGGAACGAGCGAGCGAGACCCCACTGGGCGGTGCGGATGAACTACCGCAACCGCTCGCTGTCGGCGCTGCTGCTGTTCGCGACGATCGGCTCGCACCTGTCTGACCTGGGCGCCAGCCTCCCGGCCTGGCTGGCCCTCGCGGCCACCTTCCTCGTCTATCCGCACCTCGTCTACGCCGTCGGGAAGCGATCGGCCCGGCCGCTCGCGACCGAGATCCGGTTCATGCTCGTCGACGCGGCGCTCTACTGCGGCTGGGTCGGCGCGCTGGGCTTTCCAGCCTGGATCGGCTTCATCCTGGTCGTGGCGCTGGTGCTGAACCTCGTGGTGTTCCGCGGAGTGACCGGCATGTGGCTCGGGCTCGGCGCAGTCGCCGCGGGCCTGGCCGGCGGCTGGGCCCTGACGCGGCCCGACATCGCGCCCGCGACCGGCACGCTGACCACGGCGCTGTGCATGCTGTCGCTGTTCCTGTACCTGATGGCTTTCGGCCACGACGCCTACACGCGCGCGCTGCAGTTGCGCCAGACCCGCGACCGGCTGCGCGACAACGAGCAGGCGCTGCAGCGGCAGCTCGGCGAGATCCAGACCCTGCAGGCCCAGCTGAAGCAGCATGCCGAGCGCGACCCGCTCACCGGGCTCTTCAACCGGCGCTATCTCACCGCCACGATGGCGCGCGAGTTGGCCCGGATGCGCCGCGAAGACCGCCCGCTGAGCCTGATGCTGATCGACATCGATCACTTCAAGTCGGTCAACGACACCTTCGGCCACCAGGCGGGCGACGAGTGCCTGGTCCGGCTCGCGACGCTGCTGAAGATCAACACCCGGGAGTCCGACGTCGTCTGCCGCTGGGGCGGGGACGAGTTCCTGGTCCTGCTGCCCACGCTGCCGCGCGAAGCCGCGCTCGAGCGGGCGGAAACCTATCGGAAGGCCTTCGAACGCCTGCCGATGCCGTCGGGCAGTGAAGCGCATCGGGCCACGCTGTCGATCGGCGTGGCCTGCTACCCGGACGACGGCGAGTCAGGCGATGTGCTGATCGCTGCGGCAGACGCGGCGCTCTACCGAGCCAAGCAGCGCGGCCGCAACCGTGTCGAGCACGGCGGCCCGGCCGCCGCCCGGGATCATTTCACGATCGACGCGTAGACCATGTTTCGCAGGAGACTGCGATACGGGACGCGATTCTTCGGCGACTGCATCATGAAGACGACGAGCATGTCCTGCTTAGGATCGGCCCAGAAGTAGGTGCCGCCCGCCCCGCCCCAGTAGTACTCGCCCACGCTCGACGGATAGGCGGACTCGCCCGCGGCGGTTCGGACCGCGAAACCCAGCCCGAAGCCGTAGCCGGCGCCCGGCAGGTACAGGTTCCCCTTCGCGATCGAAGAGCCCAGGTGATCGGAGGTCATGTAGGCCAGCGTGGCCGGCCCGATGATCCGCTTTCCGTCGAGCTCGCCGCCGTTGAGCAGGGCCTGCGCGAAGCGCGCATAGTCCATCGCGGTGCCGGTCAGGCCCTGCCCCGCCGGCTCGGCCTTCCTGGCGATGCGCGGATCGTTGAAGCTGACGCCTGTGCCGATCATGCGATCGTCGGGAAAGGGTTCGGCCACCCGCGTCTGCCTTGCCGGATCCGTCACGTAGAAGGCCGTGTCAGCCATTTGCAGGGGATCGAAGATCCGCTCGCGCAGCACTTCGCCCAGCGACTTGCCCCCCGCCACCTCGACGACCCGTCCGAGCACGTCCGTGGAGTAGCTGTAGTCCCAGGTCGAACCCGGCTGGAAGCCCAGCGGCATCGCCGCGATTCTCTCCGCGAACTCAGCGTTGGTGATATCGCCCTCGGCGCTGATGTTCGCGTCGATGTACGCCTGCTTGGCCGCAGACCGCCCGAAGAACCCGTAGGTCAGCCCGGAGGTGTGCCGCATCAAATCCTGCACCGTGATGGGCCGGCGCGCCGGAACCATCTCGACGGTCGGCTTGCCGCCAGCCGGGTCGGGCCTCTCGACCGCTACCTTCATGTCCTTGAAGGCAGGGATGTACGCCGCCACCGGCGCCTCGAGCATCAGCCGCCCTTCCTCCACGAGGGACATGGCCGCAACCGTGGCGATCGGCTTGGTCATCGAGTAGATCCGGAAGATCGAGTCCTTCGTCATCGGCGCGCCCGTGCCGGGGTCCCGGACTCCCAACGCTTCGTGGTAGACGACCTTACCCTGCCGCGCCACCAGCACGACTGCGCCCGGAATCTTCTTCTTGTCGACCTCGGATTTCAGCCAGGCTCCGATGCGCGCGAGGCGCTCCGAGGACATCCCGGCTTCCTCGGGCGCGGCGATCGGAAGGTCCCTGGACCAGGCAATCGGCGCCGCGACGAAAGCGGCGCCGAAGAGCATCGACAGCAAGCTGGCTCTGAGCTTCATGTTGGAGATCTCCTCACGCTTGTTCTTCGCCGGACGCAGGCGGCGCCCGCCGGGACGCCAGACTACCGCGCCGTCGGATCGGAAGTCGAGTGACTGAGCCGGCAGGCGACAGGGGTTCAGTCCAGCGCTTCGGCCTGGAATCCCTCGCACGTGGCGAGATCCGACTCACCGCCGCCCGGCAACTGCTTCGCCAGCTCGCGGAAGGCGCCGCGCAGGCCCTCTTCGAGCACCGGGTGATAGACGGGCATCCGCAGCAGGTCGGCCGCGGTCAGTCCCTGCCCGACGGCGAGCGCAAGCAGATGCGCCATGTGCTCGCCTTCCGGCACGCACATCGTCGCGCCGAGCAGCCGGCCGCTCTCTCGATCGGCGTAGACCCGCGCGAGGCCGCGATCGCGGCCCGTCATGCGCGCCCTGCTCTGCCTGCGGAAGTCGGCCTCGCCGACGATCATCGTGGCCGCGTCGAACCGGTCGAAGCGCAGGCCCACCGTGGCCAGGTTGGGCGCGCAGAAGACGACGCCCAGCGGCGTGCGCCGCTGGAAGCAAAGCGGCTCCTCGGCCACCGCGTTGAGCCCGGCGATGTGGCCTTCGTCGGCGGCCTCGTGCAGCAGCGCGCGGTCGCCGTTGGCGTCGCCCGCCAGGAACACCGGCAAGTCGCCGATCCGCAGCGTGCTCGGATCGACCGGCGGCATCCCGCGCTCGTCGAGTTTCACGCCGAGCGTTTCGAGCCCGAGGCCCGCGAGGTTCGGCCGCCGGCCGACCGCGGCGAGAACCTTGTCGACCACGACCCGCTCGTCACCGGCCTTCACCTCGATCCCGCCGGCTGCCTCCGCCAGCTCGACCGCGACGCCGGTGCGGATCCGGAACTCGCCGCCGAGCGCCTCGCTCAGCACGGCCTCGACCTTCGGGTCGGCCACGCCGGCGAGCCGTTCCGCGGCATCGAATCCCCAGACCTGCACGCCGAGCCGGGAAAGCGCCTGGGCGATCTCCACGCCGATCGCGCCCAGGCCGACGACCGCGATGCGACCGGGCAGCGTCTGCTGCTCGAACAGCGTGTCGGTGGTCAGGATGCGATCGCCGAACGCGCGCCAGGGCTTCGGCACGACGGGGCTGCTGCCGGTGGCCAGCACGATGCTGCGCGCACGGTACTCGCGGCCGGCCACCTCGACCCGCCCCGGGCCCAGGATTGTCGCGCGGCCGGCGACGCTGCGATCGCCCAATCGATCGGTGAGCTTCAGCGTGCCGGCCACGAAGTCGTCGCGCAGCGCGCGCACCCGCGCGAGCACCGCCGGCAGGTCGACCGACAGGCCGGCGCCGCCGCGAATGCCCATCGTGTCGAAGATCTCGCGCTTGTGGAAGGCGTTGGCCGCCTCGATCAGCACCTTCGACGGCATGCAGCCCACCCGCGCGCAGGTGGTGCCGTAGGGCCCGTCGTTGACCAGCAGGAAGCGGTCGGTGCGCTTGCCGATTTCCCGGACCGCGGCGAGTCCTGCCGAACCGGCGCCCACCACGATCGCGTCGAGTGTCTCGCTCATTCGCCACCTCCTTCCTTTTCGGGGCGCGCCTGCCCCTCGCGCGCCCGGTGACGCGCCCTCTCCGCCTCGAACACCTTCTGCGCCGCCTCCTTCGCCTCGCGCAGCTCGCGCTCGGCCTCTTTCTCGGCGGCGGCCTCGGCCGCCTCGGTGAGGCGCTGGTAGCGCCGCAGGTCGGCCTTGCGGATCGGCAGCGGCTCGTGGCGCAAGAGCTTCACGATGGCGAGCATCAGCAACAGCAGGAGCACCGTGAACGGCAGCGCGGCGACCAGCGACGCGGTCTGCAGCGAAGACAGGCCGCCGGCCGCGAGCAGCACCGCGGCGATGGCCGCCATCAGCACGCCCCAGACGACCTTGGCATACATCGGCGGGTCGAGCCGCCCGCCCGTGGTCATGCTGGCCAGGATGTAGGTGGCCGAGTCGGCCGACGTGACCAGGAAGGTGAGGATCAGCAGGATCGACAGCACCGAGAGCAGCTGCGTCATCGGAAGGTGCTCGTACATCGCGAACAGGGCCATGGCCACGTCGGCATCGACGATCGCGGCGATGCCGGCCGCGTTGCGAAGGTCCTCGAACAGCGCGGCGCCGCCGAAGGTGGCGATCCACACGCAGGCGATCAGCGGCGGGATCACCAGCACGCCGACCACGAACTCGCGGATCGTGCGGCCGCGCGACACGCGCGCCACGAAGGCGCCCACGAAGGGCGACCAGGCGATCGCCCAGGCCCAGTAGAAGATCGTCCAGTCGCGGACCCAGGTCCCGCCTCGATACGGCGTCATGCGCAGGCTGTACTGCACGAAGTTGGTCAGGTAGTCGCCGAGCGCCAGCACGAACGAATTCAGCACGAACACCGTCGGGCCCGCCACGAACACGAACAGCAGCAGCACCAGGCACAGCGCAAGGTTCAGGTTGCTGAGCCAGCGAATGCCGCGGTCCAGCCCGGTGGTCGAGGAGATCATGTAGGCCACGAACATCACGACCACGATCAGCAGCTGCGTGCCCAGGCCGCTCGGTATCCCGAACACCGACTGCAGGCCGCCGCCGATCTGCAGGATGCCCAGCCCCAGCGAGGTGGCGATGCCCATCACCGTGGCGATCACCGCCAGCGAGTCGATCACCGCCTTGGTGCCGGGCCGCTTGCCCACCACCGGCTCGAGCGCGGTGGAGATCAGGCTGTCGCGATGCTTGCGAAACTGCAGGAAGCCGATCGCCAGCCCGGCCACGGTGAACACCGACCACTGGCTCACGCCCCAGTGGAAGAAGGCGTATCCCATCGCCACCCGCGCCGCGGTCGGGGTCTGCCCCTCGATCGACGGGAACGGCGTGGTGAAGAAGTGGCTCATCGGCTCGGCCACGCCCCAGAACACGAGGCCCGCGCCGAAACCGGCCGAGAACAGCATCGCGATCCAGGTGAAGAAGGGGAAGTCCGGGCGGCTGTCGTCGGGCCCGAGCCGGATGTTGCCGTACTTGCTGATGGCCAGCCCGACCAGGAACACCACCATCGCGAAGACCGACAGCAGGAAGAACCAGCCGAAGTTCGTGGTGGTGAAGAGCAGCAGGCTCTTGGCCACCTCGCCGAAGCGCCTGGGCATGGCCGCGCCGAGCAGCGCGAGCCCCAGCACGATGACGGCGGAGGCGATCATGACCGGGTTCCTGCCGCCGGGCTTGTTCATCAGGGTTCTCCGGAACTCGATTGTCTCGCCGGGGGGGCCGTCGAGGCCCCGGGTCCGCGGCCGGCGCGGAGCGCCGGCCGGGCGCTCAGGATCTGTCGCCGGCTGCGCCGAGCTCTCTCAGGTCCGCGACCGGGGCGTCGCCGAAGGCATCGCCCAGCAGGTGGTCCACGATGCGCCGCGCGCAGTCGTCGGCGCTGGCCAGCGCGCCGTCGCGCTTGAGCGCATCGAAACGCTCGCGCAGCGGAAAACGCTCGATGCCGGTGGCGCGGATCTCGGCCTGCATGTCGGTGTCCACCACGCCCGGCGCCAGGCTGCAGATGCGCAGTCCGGGCGCGCCGTCCAGCGCGGTGGCGCGCGCGTGCTGGTCGAGCGCAGCCTTGGTGGCGCAGTACACCGACCAGCCCGGATAGGGGTTGCGGGCGGCGCCGCTCGAGATCTGCAGGATGCGCCGGTCGGCATTGGCCGGACCGCGCGCCGCGAAGGCTGCCGACAGCATCAGCGGCGCCGCCACGTTCAGCGCGACCGCCCGCGAAACCGCGGCGATGTCCTGGGTGGCGAGCGGCCCGATCGGCTGCACCACGCCCGCGTTGTTGACCAGCAGCGCGGTGCCCGCGTTCGACAGCCAGGCATCGAGGGCGCCGCCCCCGATCCAGCCCGCGAGCGCGGCCGGGTCGGCCAGGTCGAGCTCGACCTGTTCGAGCAGCTCGGGGTGATGGCTGGCCAGCCCGGGATTGGAGGCTCTTGCGAGCCCGAGCACGGCGATGCCGCGATCGAGCAGCTTCGAGGCGATCGCGGCGCCGAGGCCGCGGCTGTGTCCGGTGACGATTGCCTTGATCATTGCTCGAGGATAGCGGGAACCGACGCGAGTCGCATCGATGACCCGCCAGCGAAGCTGATATCTTCGGCAGATCGCGGCCGGGCGCGCCGCGCCCGGCCCCAGCCTCCGCTTCCGATGAAATCGATCACTCCGCAGCAAGCACTGTTGTTGTCGGTCGCCGCCGCCGTCGCAACGATCGCGATGAAGGCCGGCGCCTGGTGGCTGACCGGCTCGGTCGGCTTCCTGTCCGACGCGCTCGAGTCGCTGGTGAACCTGGCCGGCGCCACCTTCGCCCTGCTGATGGTCAACCTGGCGCGCACGCCCGCCGATGAGCAGCATCCCTGGGGCCACGGCAAGGCGGAGTATTTCTCCGCCGCCTTCGAAGGCGGACTGATCTTCCTGGCCGCGCTCGCGATCCTGGTCGCGGCCGGCGAGCGGCTTCTCAATCCCCAGCCCCTCGGCGAACTCGGGATCGGCACGACCCTCTCGGTCGCCGCGAGCGTGGTCAACTTCGCCGTGGCGCGGGTGCTGTTCGAGGTCGGGCGCCGGCACCACTCGATGGCGCTCGAGGCCGATGCCCGTCACCTGATGACCGACGTGTGGACCACCGCCGGCGTCGTGGCGGGTGTGGCGCTCGCGGCGGCCGTGGGATGGCACTGGCTGGACCCGTTGATCGCGATGGCGGTCGCGCTGAACATCCTGCGCGAAGGCTGGGAGCTGATGCGCCGCTCGGTCGACGGGCTGATGGACCGCGCGCTGGGCGACGGCGACATCGCGAAGATCGAGTCGGTCTTCGCCGGCTTTGCCGGCCGCGGCTGCCGCTTCGCGAACCTGCGCACCCGTTCGGCGGGTCCGCTGCGCTTCGCCCATGTCGACCTGCTGGTGCCGGGCCACTGGAGCGTGACCCGCGCGCACGAACTGGCCGACGAGATCGAACTGGCCGTCCACCGGGTGGGCACGACGCTCAGCACGCACGTGGAGCCGATCGCGGCGCCGTCGCCCGGGCCGGACGATCCCGCCGACCCCGCCGAACCGGAGGCCCGATGAACTGGAAGACCGCCTATCGCTCGATCTACTACCAGGGCGCGCCAGATCCCGCGGACCCCGACCTGGACCCGCGAACCACCGCGCTGCTGGTGATCGACGTCCAGAACACCTATCTCGAACGACCCGACCGGGACGCGCTATCGGCCGAAGGCAAGGCCACCTACGACGCCTGGACGCCCTTTCACGAGCGCATGCGCGGCAAGGTGATCCCGGGCATCGCCCGGCTGCTCGACGCCTTCCGGGCGAAGGGCGCCGAACGCCTGTTCGCGCGGATCGCCTGCCAGACCCGCGACGGACGAGACCGTTCGCTGAGCCAGAAGAAGCCCGGCTGGAACAACCTGCTGCTTCCGAAGGACGAGCACGCCTCGCAGATCGTGACCGAGCTGGCGCCCCGGGGCGACGAGATCGTGATCACCAAGACCACCGATTCGGCGCTCACCGGCAGCAACCTGCGGCTCATCCTGCACAACCTGGGCGTCCGCACCGTGGTCTGCTGCGGCATCTTCACCGACCAGTGCGTATCCTCGACGGTGCGCAGCCTGGCCGACGAGAGCTTCGAGGTGATCGTCATCGAGGACTGCTGCGCGGCAGGCTCCGACGCGCTTCACCACAAGGAGCTCGAGATCATCAACATGATCTACTGCCACGTCATGTCGAGCGACGAGCTCCTGGCGCTCATGAAGCGCGCCTGATCGCGACCCCGGCCCGCGCGCCGGTGTGACCGGCGGCGGTCCAGGTCTCCCTGCCGTTCACGTAGACCGACACGATGCCCTTCGCGGGGCTCACCGGCTGCGCGAAGGTGGCAGTGTCGGCAACCTTGTCCGGGTCGAAGACCACGAGGTCGGCCGCGCAGCCTGGCCGGACGTAGCCGCGCCCGGCCAGCCCGAAGCGATCGGCCGACAGCCCGGTCATCTTGCGCACCGCGGTTTCCACCGGGAACAGGCGGCGCTCGCGCGAGTAGTGCCCGAGCACCCGCGGGAACGCGCCCCAGAGCCGCGGATGCGGGAACAGGTCGTGCGGCAGGCCGTCCGAGCCGACCATGGTCTCCGGATAGGCGAGGATTCGCTCGACGTCGGCCTCGTCCATCATGAAGTAGATCGCGCCGGCCGGCTGCAGCAGGTCGATGGCTGCGGCCGCTTCGACCCCCAGCTCGGCGGCGATGTCGGCCAGGTAGCGTCCGGCGAACTCGGGCCGCGGGGTGGACCAGGTGACCAGCGTGCTCGCCGCGATGCTCGCGGCGTCGCGGCGCAGGATGGTCGACGAGGCGGCGTACGGGTAGCAATCCAGGCACACGTCGGCGCGCTTGCGCGTTGCGTCGAACAGCGCGAGCGTCTCCGACGAACGCCCGAAGTTGGCCTTGCCTGCCAGCTTGTGGTGCGAGATCACCTGCCGGACGCCCAGCGCGGCGGCAATGCCGAAGGCTTCCTGCATCGCCGGCAGGACATCGTCGGTCTCGTCGCGGATGTGCGAGGCGATCAGCGCGCCGCTGCCGCGCAGGGGCTCGAGCACGCGGCGGATCTCGTCGGCGGTGGCGGCCGACGCCGGGCCGTAATAGGTGCCGGTGGATGCCCCGATCGCGCCGGCCGCGAGCGCCTCGCTCACCAGCGCCTGCATCGCGGCGATCTCGTCGTCGCTGGCGGGCCTGTCGAGCGCCGACATGGTGCGCACGCGCAGCGTGGTGTGCCCGACCAGCGCCGCGCAATTCACGGCCGACGGCCTGGCGTCCAGCGCCGCGAACCAGTCGGCGAAGCTGTCGAAGCGCTCGCCGTCGTCGGCGGCGACCAGATTGATCGGCGGCACCGGCTCGCGCGCGCCGAGCGGCGCCAGGCTGATCCCGCAATTGCCCACGATCACCGTGGTCACCCCCTGGCTGACCTTGGGCGCCATGCCCGGATCGGACAACAGCAGCCGGTCGTCGTGCGTGTGCACGTCGATGAAGCCCGGCGCGAGCGCGAGCCCGTCGAGATCGCGAACCTGTGCCGCCTGGCCGGGGTCGAGGCTGCCCACCGCGGCGATCCGTCCATCGGCGATCGCGACATCGACGCTGACCGCCGGCGCGCCGCTGCCGTCCATCAAGTGCGCACCGCGCAACAACAGTTCCCAGCCGGACATGCTCACCTCGCGAGGTCTCGAAAGCCCGTCAGTCTGCGGCTGCGCCGGTCGCATCGCAAGCAGGCCGTCTGGACTTGCCCGGCCGGGCGCACTACAGTGAAGCCGCGCGCCAGGAGGAGGCACCAATGGCGTGCATCAAGGAGGCCCTGGACGGCCGGTTCCGCGAAAAACGAAACGGGCATGTCCCTTGCTTCAGCAGAGTCTCCGGAAAGCTCGGGCCGGTCGGCGTCCGTGTTCCACCAACCTTGAGGGGAAACCATGTTCCTGAAGTCTTCGTCCCGTCCGCTGGCCGGTGTGCTGGCGCGCGCGACCTTTTCGCTGGTCGCCGCGGCCACCTTCGCGGTCGCCGCGCCGGCCTTCGCGCAGCAGAAAATCCTGAAGTTCGTCCCCGAGGCCGACCTGCGAAGCCTCGACCCGATCTGGACCACCGCCTACATCACGCGCAACCACGGCTACATGATCTACGACGTGCTGCTGGCGGTGGACGAGAAGTTCGACGTCAAGCCGCAGATGGTCGACAAGTGGGAGATCAGCGCCGACAAGCTGACCTACACCTTCACCCTGCGCGACGGGCTCAAGTTCCACGACGGCTCGCCGGTCCGCTCGGCCGACTGCATCGCGTCCATCGAGCGCTGGGCCAAGCGCGACGTGTTCGGCCAGAAGCTCGGCGACATGACCAAGAGCTGGACCGCGGTCGACGACAAGACCTTCAAGCTCGAGCTCAAGCAGCCCTTCCCCTACGTGCTCGACGCGCTGGCCAAGCCCTCGTCGAACGTGCCCTTCATCATGCCGGAGCGCCTGGCCAAGACCGACGCGTTCACGCAGGTCACCGAGGCGATCGGCTCGGGTCCCTTCAAGTTCGTCAAGGAGGAGTGGGTTCCGGGCAGCAAGGTGGTCTACGTCAAGAACGTCGACTACAAGCCGCGCTCGGAGCCGCCGTCCTGGGGTTCGGGCGGCAAGGTGGTCAAGGTCGACCGGGTCGAGTGGATCTACATCCCCGACTCGGCCACCGCGGCCGCGGCGCTCAACGCTGGCGAGGTCGACTGGTGGCAGCAGCTCCCGCCCGACCTGATCCCGCTGCTGTCTAGGAACAAGGACGTGAAGGTCGAGAACGTCGATCCGCTGGGCTCGATCGGCCTGCTGCGCTTCAACCACCTGCAGCCCCCGTTCAACAACGTGAAGCTGCGCCAGGCGGTGCTTGCCGCGGTGAACCAGCAGGACTACGCGCTGGCGATCGCCGGCGACCCGAAGAGCGGCAAGCCCTGCGCGTCGTACTTCACCTGCGGCACGCCGCTGGCCAACGAGGCGGGCTCCGAGGCGCTGACCGGCAAGCGTGACATCGCCAAGGCCAGGCAGATGGTCAAGGACTCGGGCTACAAGGGCGAGAAGGTCATCCTGATGACCGCGACCGACCAGCCGATCGTCCACTCGCAGGCGCTGGTCACCTCGGAGCTGCTGCGCTCGATCGGCATCAACGCCGAGCTCGCGGCCAGCGACTGGGGCACGCTGATCACCCGGCGTTCGTCCAAGGAGCCGATCGAGAAAGGCGGCTGGAGCATCTTCCACACCTGGTTCGTGGGCCCGGACATGGTCAATCCGGCCCTGAACTCGCCGCTGCGCGGCGCGGGTGAGAAGTCCTGGTTCGGCTGGCCGAACGACCCGAAGCTCGAGGAGCTGCGCGACGCCTGGTTCGCCGCGCAGACGCCCGCGGAGCAGAAGAAGATGGCCGAGGAGCTCCAGAAGCGCGCCTTCGAGACGGTGCCTTACGTCCCGACCGCCCAGTTCATCATTCCGACCGCGTACCGCACGAACATCACCGGCATCATCAAGTCGCCGGTCACGTTCCTGTGGAACGTCGAGAAGAAGTGACCTGATTCTCCGAGGCAGTCTTGATCTACTACATCGTCAAGCGACTGCTCGCGACCATCCCCGTCATGGGGGTGGTCGCGCTGTTCGTCTTCTCGCTCCTCTATCTCTCCCCCGGCGACCCTGCCGCGGTGATCGCCGGCGACATCGCCACCGAGGAAGACATCGCCCGGATCCGGGCCTCGCTCGGCCTGGACCAGCCCTACCTCGTGCGTTTCGGCCACTGGCTGTGGGCGCTCGCGCAGGGCGACCTGGGCACCTCGATCTTCACCAACCTGCCGGTCACGCAGCTGATCGCCCAGCGGGTCGAGCCGACCGTGGCGCTCACGCTGTGCACGCTGATCGTCTCGATCGTGATCGCGGTGCCGCTGGGCGTCATCGCCGCGGCGCGCGCCGGCGGCTGGGTCGACCGGATGGTGATGGCGATCTCGGTGATGGGCTTCTCGGTGCCGGTCTTCGTGCTGGCCTACCTGCTGATCGGGCTCTTCTCGATCCAGCTGGAGTGGCTGCCGGTGCAGGGGTACAAGAGCCTCTCCGAAGGCTTCGTGCCTTTCATCCGGCACATGATCCTGCCCAGCGTGGCGCTCGGCATCGTCTACATGGCGCTGATCGCGCGCATCACGCGGGCCAGCATGCTCGACGTGCTGTCGCAGGACTACGTTCGGACCGCGCAGGCCAAGGGGCTGGCGCCGCAGACCGTGCTGGTCGGTCACGCGCTGAAGAACGCGGCGGTGCCGGTCGTGACCATCATCGGCATCGGCGTGGCCCTCCTGATCGGCGGCGTGGTGGTGACCGAAACCGTGTTCGCGATTCCCGGCATCGGGCGGCTCACCGTCGACGCGATCCTGCGCCGCGACTACCCGATCATCCAGGGCGTCACGCTGCTGTTCTCCGCGGTCTACGTGATCGTCAATCTGCTGGTCGACCTGTCGTACACGCTGTTCGACCCGCGCATCCGCTACTGACCCTGTGACCGATCCACGATGAGCTCCGCGACCGTCTCGCCCGCGGCTGCCTCCGCGCAGCCCGATTCGCCCCGCAGGACCCGCTTCAGGGATGCGCTCAGGCGCCACCCCACCGCGATCTTCGGCGGCACCGTCCTCGTCCTGATGGCACTGATCGCCATCCTCGCGCCCTGGCTCGGCACCACCGACCCGCTGGCGCTGTCCCCGATCCGCCGGCTGCGCCCGCCCGGCGAGCAGTGGTGGTTCGGCACCGACATGCTGGGCCGCGACGTGTACAGCCGCGTCGTCTACGGCACCCGCGTGTCGCTGTCGGTGGGGCTCGCGGTGGCCATCCTCAGCTCGATCATCGGGCTGGCGATCGGCCTGGTCACCGGCTTCGTGCGCTGGGCCGACGCGATCGTCATGCGGATCATGGACGGGCTGATGTCGATCCCCTCGGTGCTGCTGGCGATCGCGCTGATCGCCCTGACCGAGGCGAGCCTGCAGAACGTGATCATCGCGATCACGATCACCGAGATCCCGCGCGTGGTCAGGCTGGTGCGCAGCCTGGTGCTCACGCTGCGCGAGCAGCCCTACGTGGAGGCCGCGGTGGCCTCGGGCACGCGGCTGCACCGCATCCTGCTCAAGCACATCCTGCCGAACACGATGGCGCCGCTGCTGGTGCAGGCCACCTACATTTGCGCATCGGCGATGATCACCGAGGCCATCCTGAGCTTCATCGGCGCCGGCACCCCGCCGAACATCCCGAGCTGGGGCAACGTGATGGCCGAGGCGCGCAGCCTGTTCCAGATCGCCGGCTACCTGATCTTCTTCCCCGGCCTGTTCCTGTCGCTGACGGTGCTGGCCGTGAACCTCCTCGGCGACGGGATGCGCGACGCGCTCGACCCGCGCCTGGCGCGCCGGATGTGAGCGGCACCATGACCGACAAGAACCAGCCTTTGCTCCGGGTCAGCAACCTCAAGACCCACTTCGAGAACCGCGACGGCGTGGTGCGCGCCGTCGACGGCGTGTCCTTCGACGTGATGCCCGGCGAGACGCTGGCGGTGGTCGGCGAGTCCGGCTGCGGCAAGAGCGTGACCTCGCTGTCCATCCTGCGCCTGATCCCCACGCCGCCGGCGCGGATCATGCCGGGCAGCCGCATCGAGTTCAAGGGCCGCAACCTGCTCGAGCTCACCGACGCGCAGATGCGCCAGATCCGCGGCAACGAGATCTCGATGATCTTCCAGGAGCCGATGACCTCGCTGAACCCGGTGCTCACCATCGGCAGGCAGATCTCCGAGGCCCTGGTGCTGCACAAGGGCATGACGAAGCAGCAGGCCACCGAGCGGGCGGTCGAGATGCTCAGGCGGGTCAACATCCCCGAGCCCGAGCGACGGATCACGCAGTATCCGCACGAGCTGTCCGGCGGCATGCGCCAGCGGGTGATGATCGCGATGGCGCTGGCCTGCGAGCCGCAGCTGCTGATCGCCGACGAGCCGACCACCGCGCTCGACGTGACCATCCAGGCGCAGATCCTCGACCTGATGCGCGACCTGCGCGACGACACGCACGCGTCGATCATCCTGATCACGCACGACCTGGGCGTGGTGGCCGAGATGGCGCAGCGCGTGGTGGTCATGTACGCCGGCCGCAAGGTCGAGGAGGCGCCGGTGCGGCAGCTCTTCGCCGTGCCGCGCCATCCCTACACCCGCGGGCTGCTCGACTCGATGCCCAAGCTGGGCGAATCGCTGCGCGGGCACGATCGCCAGCGGCTCACCGAAATCCCGGGCATGGTGCCCTCGCTGAAGACCGAGATGCCGGGCTGTCTGTTCGCGCCGCGCTGCACCTTCGCCACCGAGCGCTGCTCGCGCGTGGTGCCGCCGCTGAAAGACTACGGCGACGGCCACCTGTCGGCCTGCTGGGAGTCCGAACGAGTCGCCGCGCTGGCCACGGCCGGCGCGCTGGAAGGGAGCGCAGCCTGATGAGCGCCGTCATGAAGGAACGCGCCGGCGCTTCCGGCGCCCAGGCGCCTGCCGACACGCTGCTCGAGGTCCGCGACCTCTGCAAGCACTTCGACGTCAAGCAGGGCCTGCTCGGCCGCGGCGGCGCCAAGGTGCGCGCGGTCGACGGCGTGAGCTTCTGGATCCGCGAAGGCGAGACCCTGGGGCTGGTCGGCGAGTCCGGCTGCGGCAAGTCGACCACCGGCAAGATGATCCTGCGGCTCACCGACCCGACCAGCGGCACGATCAACTGGCGAGGCAGGCAGATCGAGAAGCTGCCGCCGGCGCAGATGCGCCCCTTCCGTCGCGAGCTCCAGGCGGTCTTCCAGGACCCGTACTCCTCGCTGAACCCGCGGATGCGCGCGGCCGAGATCGTGGCCGAGCCGCTGCGCAACTTCGAGTCGCTCGGCCAGAAGGAGATCGGCGAGCGGGTGGCCGCGCTGTTCGACCGCGTGGGCCTGCGCCCCGACCAGCTGGTCAAGTACCCGCACGAATTCTCGGGCGGCCAGCGCCAGCGGCTGGGCATCGCGCGCGCGCTGTCGGTGCAGCCGAAACTGATCGTCTGCGACGAGCCGGTCTCGGCGCTCGACGTGTCGGTGCAGGCCCAGGTGATCAACCTGCTGATCGACCTGCAGGAAGAGTTCGGCCTGTCCTACCTGTTCGTGGCGCACGATCTCGCGGTGGTCGAGCACATCAGCCACCGGGTGGCGGTCATGTACCTGGGCAAAATGGTCGAGATCGCGCCCAAGCGCGAGATCTTCGCGGCGCCCCGCCACCCGTACACCGAGGCCCTGCTGTCGGCGGTGCCGGTGCCCGATCCCACGGTCGAGAGAAAGCGGATAATCCTGAAGGGCGACGTCCCGAGCCCGATGAAACCGCCGTCGGGATGCCGCTTCCACACCCGCTGCCCATACGCCGAGGAGCGCTGCAAGGTCGAGGAACCGACGCTGCGCGAGATCGAGCCGGGCCACCTCGTCGCCTGCCACCTTCGCTGATGACCACCTTGCCCTCCCCCATCGAAGCCGGCGCGCAGGCGCGCGCCGTGTCCAATCCTCGCGCCGCCGCGCCGGCCGAGCCCTACGGCGAGATGCGGTCGCAGGTCATGAGCGCGCCGCGCTTCGCCGCCGCGCTCGCCGAGATCTCCAGCTGGCCCGGCTACGCGCGCACGCCGCTGGTGACGCTGCCCGGGCTCGCGTCGGCCCTGGGGCTCGCCCAGCTTCACTACAAGGACGAGCGCGGCCGCTTCGGCCTGCGCAGCTTCAAGGCGCTGGGCGGCGCCTACGCGGTGTCCAACGTGCTTCGCCGCAAGGTGGCCGCCGCGAAGGGCCTAGCGCTTGACTCGCTCGGCTCGGCCGACCTGCTCTCCGGCGCGCACGACGACCTGATCCGCGGCGAGACCGTCACCTGCGCCACCGACGGCAATCACGGCCGCTCGGTGGCCTGGGGCGCGCAGCTCTTCGGCTGCCGCTGCGTGATCTACGTGCACGAGACGGTCAGCCAGGGCCGGCGTGACGCGATCGCGCAGTACGGCGCGCAGGTCGTCGAGGTCAAGGGCAACTACGACGACGCGGTCCGGCACGCGGCGCAGCAGGCAGCCGCCAACGGCTGGACCGTCGTCTCCGACACTTCCTACCCCGGCTACCGGGACATTCCCAGCGACGTGATGCACGGCTACGGCGTGATGGCCGCCGAGATCGGCGCCCAGATGGCCGAACCGCCCACGCACGTCTTCGTGCAGGCCGGCGTGGGCGCGCTGGCGGCCGCGATCTGCGCCGACTTCTGGATCCGCTGGGGCGAGCGCCGCCCGCAGTTCGTGGTGGTGGAGCCGCTCTCGGCCGACTGCGTGTACCGCAGCCTCGAGAAGGGCGAACAGGTCGCGGTCCAGGGTTCGCTCGAAACCGTGATGGCCGGTTTGGCCTGCGGCGAGGTGTCCGATCTCGCCTGGGCGATCCTGCGCGAAGGCGCGAACTCGGCGATCGCGGTCGACGACCGCTACGCGCTGGCCGGCATGCGGCTGTTCGCCAACCCGCTGGCCGGCGACACGCCGATCGTGTCCGGCGAGACCGGCGCATCGGGGCTGGCCGCGCTGCTGGCGGTGCGCGACCACCCGGCGCTTGCGGCCACGCTGAAGCTGGACGCGAGCTCGCGGGTCCTGCTGCTCGGCAGCGAGGGCGACACCGACCCGGCCATCTATCGCGAGGTGGTCGGGCGGCCCGCCGACGCGGTGCTCGCGGCATGAGCTGCTGCGGCCATGGCCACGCCGGCCACGATCACGCGGGGGCAGCGCCTGCCGACCCTGCGCTGGCGGGCCTCGCGATCCGCCCCGACCGCCTGCTCGACCGCCTGGAGCAGCTTGCCGCGATCGGGCGCACCGACGAGGGCGCCTGCTGCCGGCTCGCGCTGACCGACGAGGACCGCGCCGGCCGCGACCTGGTCGTCTCCTGGATGCGCGAGCTCGGGCTCGAGGTGCGGGTCGACCGGATCGGCAACATATTCGGAGTGCGCCGCGGCAGCGAGGACCTCGCCCCGGTCATGAGCGGCTCGCACATCGACACGGTGCGCACCGGTGGCCGCTTCGACGGCAACCTGGGCGTGCTCGGCGCGCTCGAGGTGGTCGAAACGCTGAACGACGCCGGCGCGCGCACCCGTCGTCCGCTGGTCGTGGCCGTGTTCACCAACGAGGAAGGCGCGCGCTTCGCACCCGACATGCTGGGCTCGCTCGCCTACGTGGGCGGGCTGCCGCTGCAGCAGGCGCTCGACACGGTGGGCATCGACGGCAAGCGGCTCGGCGACGAGCTCGAGCGCATCGGCTATGCGGGCGATGCCGGGCTCGGCCTGTACCGGCCCCACGCCTTCGTGGAACTGCACATCGAGCAGGGGCCGGTGCTCGACCTCGAGGGCGTGCGCATCGGCGCGGTCGAGAGCCTGCAGGGCATCTCCTGGCAGGAGGTGAGCATCACCGGCCAGTCCAACCACGCCGGCACCACGCCGATGCGCCTGCGCCACGACGCTGGTTACTGCGCCGCGGCCATCGGCACGAAGCTGCGCGAGATCGCCCGCGAGCTCGGCGGCGACCAGGTCTGCACGATGGGCATGGTCAAGCTGCACCCCAACCTGATCAACGTGATCGCCGCGCGGGCCACGGTCACCGTGGACATCCGCAACACCGACGAGGCCAGGCTGCAGGAGGCCGAGCGCCGCTTCGCCGATTTCCTGGAAGCCCTGGCCCGGGCCGAGGGCGTGAAGATCGAGACCCGTCGGCTCGCGCGCTTCGAGCCGGTGCGCTTCGACGACGGCATCGCGCACGTGGTCGAGCGGCACGCGGCGGCGCTGGGCCTGTCCTGCCGCCGGATGACCTCGGGCGCCGGCCACGACGCGCAGATGCTCGCCCGCATCTGCCCCACCGCGATGATCTTCGTGCCCAGCATCGGCGGCATCAGCCACAACCCGGCCGAGGACACGCGGCCCGAGGACCTCGCCGCCGGCGCCGACGTGCTGCTGCGCACGCTGGTCGAGCTCGCGAGCTGACCGCACGCCCCCTCGCCCCCCGAACGACGCATTCACCGATCTCGAAGGACCCCCATGCCCCGTATCGTCACCGTCGGCGCCGCCCAGCTCGGCCCGATCGCCCTGAAGGAAAGCCGCGCCGAGGTCGTCGAGCGCCTGATCGCGCTGATGCGCCAGGCGAAGGGCCACGGCTGCGACCTGGTCGTGTTCCCCGAGCTGGCGCTGACCACCTTCTTCCCCCGCTGGTATTTCGAGCACCAGGAAGAGATCGACGCCTTCTTCGAGCGGCAGATGCCGGGGCCCGACACCCGCAAGCTCTTCGACACGGCGCGCGAGCTGGGCATCGGTTTCTACCTGGGCTACGCCGAGCTCGTGGAACAGGAAGGCCGGCTGCGCCGCTTCAACACCTCTATCCTGGTCGACAATACCGGCAGCATCGTCGGCAAGTACCGAAAGATCCACCTGCCCGGCCACCACGAGCACGAGCCCTGGCGCGCCTTCCAGCACCTCGAGAAGCGCTATTTCGAACGCGGCGACCTGGGCTTCCCGGTCTATCGCGCCTTCGGCGGGCTGATGGGCATGGCGATCTGCAACGACCGCCGCTGGCCCGAGACCTACCGGGTGATGGGCCTGCAGGGCGTGGAGATGGTGCTGCTCGGCTACAACACGCCGGTGCACAACCCGCCCGCGCCCGAGCACGACGCGCTGTCGAACTTCCACAACTCGCTGGTCATGCAGTCGGGCGCCTACCAGAACGGCACCTGGGTGGTCGGCGTGGCCAAGGCCGGCCGCGAGGAAGGCGTGGACCAGATCGGCAACTCGATCATCGTGGCGCCCTCGGGCGAGATCGTGGCCGCCTGCTCGACTCTGGGCGACGAGCTGGCCATCGCGCGCTGCGACCTGGACCTGACCAGGTCCTACAAGAGCACCACCTTCAACTTCGCGCGGCACCGCGAGCCGGACCAGTACCGGATGATCGTGGAGCGCAAGGGCGCCGAGCCCCCGCCCGAGGCCTGAGTCACCCGGACAGTTCGGCGAGCCGCTCGGGAATTCGCGCGGCCAGGAAGTCGTAGACGCGCCTGACCACGCGGTTGCCGCGGATCTCCCGGTGCACCGCCAGCCAGCAGGGCATCGGCGGGATCTTCAGCTGCGGCAGGACCCGCCTCAGCTCGGGCTCCCCGGCCGCCGTGTAGTGCGCGAGAAAGCCGATGCCCGCGCCTTCGGCCACCAGCCTGCCGTAGGCGACGTGATCGTCGGTGCGCAAGGCGAAGGCCTCGCGCCCGATCGGCAGTCCCAGCGCGGCGAAGCCCCTCAGGATCGTCTCGTCGCGGTCGTAGCCGACCAGCCGATGCGCCATCAGGTCCTCGGGCCTGCGCGGTTCGCCGGCGCGAGCCAGGTAGCGCCGGTGCGCGTAGGCGCCGACCCCCACCTCGGCCAGCTTGCGGGCCACCAGCGAACCCTGGTGCGGGCGCACCATCCGCACCGCGATGTCCGCCTCGCGGCGCAGCAGGTTGCTCAGGGCATTCGAGGCCACCAGCTCCGCCTGTATGCCCGGCTCGGCGGCCTGGAACTCGGCCAGCAGCGGCGGCAGCAGCCACACCGCCGCCACCTGGCTCGCCGTGACCCGGACCACGCCCGTCGCCGTGTCGCGCTGCCGGGCCAGCGCGCGCTCGAGGCCCAGCGCGCCCTCCTCCATCTGCCGTGCGGCATCGGCAATCGCCAGCGCGGCGGCGGTGGGCACCACGCCGCGCCCGGTCCGCTCGAAGAGCGCCGTGCCGAGTTGCGCCTCCAGTTCCGCGACCTGCCGGCTCAGCGTCGGCTGGCGGGCTCCGGTCGCGCGGGCGGCACCGGTCAGGCTGCCGGCCTCCAGGACGGCCAGGAAGCTGCGGATCAGGGTCCAGTCGAAGCGCTGCGTTGTCATACCGAATCGTATGCCTGGAATGCATTGGTACGCAATTTTCGGATGGCACGCGGACGCCGACACTTCACGACATCCCCGCACGCGGCCGACCGCCGCCTGCCACACGAACCGAAGGAAGACCCGTCATGGAAACGAACGCCCGCACCGTCCTCGTCCTCGGCGCCAACGGCCGCTTCGGCGCGGCCGCCACGCAGGCCTTCGCGGAGGCCGGCTGGCGCGTGATCGCGCAGGCCCGCCGCGCGCCGGCCGCGCTGCCGGCCGGGGCCCATCATGTCGACACGCCGCTTGCCGATCCGGCGGCGCTGGCCGCGCAAGCGAACGGAGCCGACACCGTGATCTACGCAGTCAATCCCCCCTACACCCGCTGGGCGGCCGAGGCCCTCCCGCTCGCGCGTGCCGGCATGGCGATCGCCGAACGCCTGGGCGCACGATTCATGCTGCCGGGCAACGTCTACAACTTCGGCGAGACCATGCCTCCCGTGCTTCGCGAGGACACGCCGCAAGACGCGACGACCCGCAAGGGCCGGATCCGCATCCGGATGGAGCACGAGCTCGAGTCGCGCGCGGCCGCCGGCCTCCGGTCGGTCGTGATCCGGGCGGGCGATTTCTTCGGCGGCGGCGCCGGCAGCTGGCTCGATCTGGTGATCGCGAAGTCGCTGCGCGCCGGCAAGCTGGTCTACCCCGGCCCCACCGACCTCCCGCACGCCTGGGCCTACCTGCCCGACCTGGCCCGCGCCTTCGTGGCGGTGGCGCAGCGCGACGACCCGCCTGTCTTCGAGCGGCTGCACTTTGCCGGCCACACGCTGAGCGGCACGCAGCTGCTCGGCGCGATCGAGCGCGCCGCCGAGGCGGGCGGCACAAGGCCCACTGGCGGGTGGCGCTGCGGCGGCCTGCCCTGGTCTCTGCTGCGCGCGGGCGGCCTCGTCGTGCCGATGTGGCGGGAGATCGCCGAGATGGCCTACCTGTGGCGGGTGCCGCATGCGCTCGACGGCAGGCGCCTGACGCAGACCGTGGGCCCGCTGACCGAAACGCCTGTCGATGTCGCCATGGCTCATGCGCTTCAGGCACTGGGCCTGGTCGCATCGAAGCGCACCACTGCGGCCGCCACGCCCGCTCCCCCATCGAACGCCGCGTTTTCTTGACTGATCTTTGACTAAAAGTCCAAAGTCCTTACCCAATCCGCCACTTTTTTGAAGGTAATCGAGCCGCTATGCTCCGGTCCAGGAGAATGGCAATGGCTCGATCCCCCGATTCCCTCAGCGCTGCGCCGATCAAGGCCGTCGTGTTCGACGCCTACGGCACGCTGTTCGACGTGCATTCGGTCGCGAGTCTCGCCGAGCAGCTCTTCCCCGGGCACGGCGACGCGCTGTCGCAGCTGTGGCGGCAGAAGCAGCTCGAGTACTCGTGGCTGCGCGCGATGTCGGGTCGCTACAAGCCCTTCTGGGACATCACCCGCGACGCGCTGCGCTTCTCGGCCGAGCGCCTGGGCGTGCCGCTGCCCGCCGAATCGGAGCAACGGCTGATGAACCAGTATTCCAGCCTCTCCGCCTTCCCCGAGAACCTGTCCGCGCTGCGCGCGCTGAAGGCCGCCGGCCTGCCGCTCGCGATCCTGAGCAACGGCAACCGCGAGATGATCGAGGTGTCGGTGCGCAGCGCCGGCATGACCGGCCTGTTCGATCACCTGCTGTCCTCGCAGGAAGTGAAGACCTTCAAGACGGTCGACAGGCTCTACGCGCTGGCGCCCGAGGCCTTCGGCTGCCGGCCCCGCGAAATCCTGTTCGTGTCCTCGAACTGCTGGGACGCGGTCGGCGCTCGCTGGTACGGCTATACCAGCTTCTGGATCAACCGCACCGGCGCGCCGCTCGACCGCCTGGACACCGCGCCCGATCACATCGGCAGCCTGCTCGGCGACGTGCTGGCCGTGGCCTGCCCGGCCGCGGCCTGAGCGCCGCGAGGCGCGGCAGCGATCGCCCCCCTATACCCATCCACGCATCCCATCCACGCATCCATCCTTCGACTCGGAGACCTTCCATGACCGACCGCATCGAGAAATTCGGCCTGCAGGTGGCGCGCCCCCTGCACGACATGATCGAGAACGAGGCGCTGCCCGGCACCGGCGTTGCCTCGGACCAGTTCTGGAAGGGGCTTTCCGCCCTCGTCCACGAAAAGGGCCCGAAGAACCGCGCCCTGCTCGCGAAGCGCGACGAGCTGCAGGCGAAGATCGATGCCTGGCACCGCGAGCGGCGCGGCAAGCCGCACGACGCCGCGGCCTACAAGGCCTTTCTTGTCGAGATCGGCTACCTGGTTCCCGAGGGCGCCGGCTTCAAGGTCGACACCGCCAACGTGGACGCCGAGATCGCCAGCATCCCCGGCCCGCAGCTGGTGGTGCCGGTGATGAACGCCCGCTACGCGCTGAACGCCGCCAACGCCCGCTGGGGCAGCCTGTACGACGCGCTGTACGGCACCGACGCGATGGGCGACGCGCCGCAGGCCGGCGGCTACAACCCGGTGCGCGGCGCCCGCGTGATCGCCTGGGCCAAGCACTTCCTGGACGGCGCAGCGCCGCTGGCCAAGGGCAGCCACGCCGACGCCACCGCCTATCGCGTGGCCGGCGGCAAGCTGGTGGTCGACACCGCGGCCGGCGAAACCGGCCTGGCCGACGCCTCGCAGTTCGCCGGCCATGCCGGCGACGCGGCCGCGCCGTCCGCCGTCCTGCTGCGCAACAACCGCCTGCACGTCGAGATCCGCATCGACCGCGGCAACCAGATCGGCAAGACCGACAAGGCCGGCGTGGCCGACGTGATGCTCGAGGCCGCGATCACCACGATCATGGACTGCGAGGACTCGGTCGCCGCGGTCGACGCCGAGGACAAGGCGCTGGCCTATCGCAACTGGCTGGGCCTGATGCGCGGCGACCTGGTCGAGACGGTGGCCAAGGGCGGCGGCAGCTTCGAGCGCAAGCTGAACGCGGACCGCGCCTACACGACCGCGGACGGCTCGGCCCTGACGCTCAAGGGCCGCTCGCTGATGCTGGTGCGCAACGTGGGCCACCTGATGACCAACCCCGCGGTGCTCGACCGTGACGGCAAGGAGGCCTACGAGGGCCTGCTCGACGCGATGTGCACCGTGCTGATCGCGATGCACGACCTGAAGAAGACCGGCGGCGCGCGCAATTCCACGCAAGGCTCGGTCTACGTGGTCAAGCCCAAGATGCACGGCCCCGAGGAAGTCGCCTTCGCCGACGAGATCTTCACCGCGGTCGAGGCCGCGCTGGGCCTGCCGAAGAACACGGTCAAGATCGGCATCATGGACGAGGAGCGCCGCACCACCGTCAACCTGAAGGAATGCATCCGCGCGGCGAAGTCGCGGGTGGCCTTCATCAACACCGGCTTCCTGGACCGCACCGGCGACGAGATCCACACCTCGATGGAAGCCGGCGCCATGGTGCGCAAGGCCGACATGAAGGCCCAGGCCTGGATCGGCGCCTACGAGCTGGCCAACGTCGACATCGGCCTGGAGTGCGGGCTGGCCGGGAAGGCCCAGATCGGCAAGGGCATGT
>JRYH01000222.1_pt1 | contig 35982 bp, 24 predicted proteins | sample 235351 | NCBI WGS metagenome assembly JRYH01 (sample SAMN03074221, study PRJNA261480) | activated sludge metagenome | biome: Wastewater Treatment Plant; feature: Wastewater; material: Activated sludge; isolation source: activated biomass of a wastewater treatment plant treating wastewater... ...
CCGGGCCAGATGCGCACCGTCTACCGCGATCACGAGCGTTTCGTGCAGACGTACTTCTCCACCTATCCGGGAACGTACTTCACCGGTGACGGCTGCCGCCGCGATGAGGACGGCTACTACTGGATCACCGGCCGCGTTGACGATGTCATCAACGTCTCGGGCCATCGTATGGGCACGGCAGAGGTGGAAAGCGCGCTGGTTGCGCATCCTCTGGTCGCCGAAGCAGCCGTGGTCGGCTATCCGCACGACCTCAAGGGGCAGGGCATCTACTGCTACGTGACGCTCAACGCCGGTGTTGAACCAACCGAAGAGCTGCGCAAGGAATTGGTCAAGCATGTTCGAAACGAGATTGGCCCCATCGCCTCGCCGGACCTGATCCAGTTCGCACCGGGCCTGCCGAAGACGCGCTCCGGCAAGATCATGCGCCGCATCCTGCGCAAGATCGCCGAGGACGACTTCTCCAACCTGGGGGATACCTCGACGCTGGCCGAGCCTGCCGTGGTCACCGACCTAATCGACAATAGGCAGAACAAGAAGACGGCCTGATCTGATCGGCAAGCCAGTCTGCGCAAAGACGAAGACAAGGGGCATGGCGCTTGCCGTGCCCTTTGTTAGTGCATGTTGAGCTGAAGTGTGCAGCTGTTCAGCGTGAAAAACATGCTTGAAACAAGGTGCTGGATCGCGTTCATGTTTCCGTCAAACATGAACGCGGAGCCTGATCGGCTGAGCTGGAAGCAGGCGCGCTTCGAAGGCGTCAATCAAACCCTTCCAACAGAGGCTTGCCCGACGTGCTCTATCGGCACGTCACGAACGGCCCGCGATCGAAGTGGAAGTGATCGTGATGCGCGGCGTTGAAATCCGGGCTGAGCGCGATGCGGAAATAACGGCACGCAGTCCGGTGCGCTTCCTTCAGGAACCGGCTCTCCGCATCTCCGCCCTTCCAGTCGCGTGCGATCCGGATCCGGCGCCCGTCCGCAAGCTGGAAGCCAGCGATGTCGATCGCGTTGGCCGTGGCATGCTGGCTGCGGAATCCTTTAAGCACCTTCGAGCCGATGATGTTGCGGCAGGCGTAGCCGCCCATGTGCTCCACGCGTTTCACCGTGGATCCGAACAGGCGCTGAGCCAGGGGTTGCACGTCGTGCGCGATCCACAGAGCAAGCCCGGCGGCCATTTCGCAAGTCAGCGTGCCCACCGGAAGCGAAGCGCCTCCTGCCGCCGATACGCGCACGGCGTTTTCCCACCCGCAGCCGTTGGCGATCGGATTGTCCGCGACGGCACGGGCATGAATCTGGGGCTCTGTGAGGGTGGCGGAACAAAGCTCGCGGTCGCGCCGAAGGGCTGCCAGACGGAAATCGACGAACCACGGCCGGGGTTCGGCGAGCTGGAGACGTGGCAACGGGTTGAGCCAATTCGGAACCATGCCGAACCAGAGCGCGCCACCACCACCGGCGGCCAGCAGCACAAGAAGCAGGAAGCTGGCAAAGCTGCGTCCGCGCCCGCCCCGGCGCTTGTGTGAAGACATGGAGGCCGCATCTCCCGGTTGCGCGGCCTGTGCCCTCATTGCCCGTTGTCGACGTGGCTGGCGCCGCCCTCGCCGCACGATAGAGCCTCATCGGCTGAGATGGAAGCAGTCGTGGGTTCGCATTACCTGTGCACCAGTCGCGGGATTCTGATCGAACCACAAAAGCGAAAGGCAGCACCGAAGTGCCGCCTGCCGCAAGCCAGCCGCTGGAGAGTTGTGGTTAGTTCGTCAGATGTAGATTGTTGATCTGCTGGGCAATTGCCTTGAATGCGTCGCGCAACTCGGTGCCGTTTGCTGCCTCGAAGAAGTTCTGTGGCACACCCGCGCAATCCTTCAAGGTCTGTGTCGCCTGGGCATTGCCGAGCTGGAAGCCAACCGTGTAGACCCTGATGCCCTGTGCGCGCATGGCATCGCAGTTGGCAACCGCGATTTGCGACGACAGTTGTGCGGTTGCCGAGTTGTCGCCGTCGTTGCGGCCGGCCACGGTGTTGAACAGCCCGTCCGTCATCAGGATCATGGCTTTAACGGTCTTGCTGTCGTTGTACGCGACTGGTGCGTTGTTGCCGGTGAAGATTCCAGCCCAGTTAGGTGAGATCAGGTACCAGCCCCACTGTGCGCCGAGATGGCCTGCCGTGCTTCCGCTCGCTCTGTAGCTGCGAACCTCCGAGCGCAACAGCGCCTTGTCGTCAGTCAGTGGCACGATGCGCGATGAACTGGGGCAGCTTGCACCGCGTGTGATGCCGGTTCCGCCGATTGCCTTCAGGTAGGTGCCGTTGGCCGGTGCGATGTCGCTCACGTCGTTGACGCGCTCGCGCTCGAAAGTGCAATTGCCGGGGGGCGAGGGCAAACCGGTGACGGTTGCTGCATAGCTGCCCGCGTTGACACCCGATGAGTAGGGTGCGAGTGCGATCCGCACTTCGTTCGGTGTACCGCTGTCGGGAAGCAGTATGTCGAAGAGATCCTCCGCAGCAGACTTCAGCGCGTCGAGCTTGCCAGCGCTGCCCATTGAGCCGGTGACGTCCAGCGCCATCGACAGCTCGATATCCTGCTGCTTGAACGCCGTTGCGGCGGTGACCGGAAACACGAAATTGTCGATGCCGGCGATGCGACTGAGCGTCATCGGCACCTCGACGATAGCTGATACGCTGACGCCGCTGTTGGCCCGGTCGATTTGAATGTCGAGCGCATTGACCGTGCCGAAGCGCTCAGCGACCTTCATGTTCTGATCGAAGTAGCTCTGCGCCCGTGCGATCACGTCAGCGTCCGTGAGCCGTCCGTCGAGCAATGCCTTTCCGGCGGCGAGTGCGGCCGAGTCCAATGCGGATGTGACGCGGGTACGCTCATGATTGACGCGCGAGTAATCGATGGCGACTCCAGAGAAAATCATCAGCAAGATCGCCGACAGTGCGAACAATAGGGCGACGCCGCCGCGCTCGTCGTCACGGAATGCTTTTATGTTCAAGATCAGGGCGTGCACCATTGTCTTGCTCCGTCGTCGCCGCCAATGCGATGCACACGAACAAGCAAGCGAGATGCCTCAAATCACGCAAACGAAGATAAGCTCCCGGTTAACCCGGGTTCATGGTTTACAACTTATCAATATGCGTGCCATCGCGGCGCAGTGGGTGCCCTGCGTCGCACGCCTTGGCCGCACTTCTCGCCCAATGTAACTATTGAGAATTTCTATATAATCTGAGCTTTGTTTCAGAAATCCGAGGCGATCCCGCCTTTTTCCCAGTCGCCATAGCGAACAGGATCTGGCCCATCGCGCCCGCCAACCTCCCGTGCCCGCCCGGTTTCATTCTGGTACTGCTGGCGTCGACGTTCTTCGGCTTCGGCAAGCGCCCGCCGTGCCTCCGGTGTCACGTTATGGGGCGTATGATCGGTGCTCTCGGCGGTCTCGCTTGCCCCAGCCGCAGCCTCGGCGCTCTCGTTGGATCTGCCCACACCTCCGGCAACCTTCAACGTCCTTTCGTCGGCCACGGGCTTTCCTTTCCGGCAATCGTTGCGTCAGAAACGGCGCGCAACAGCCGCAGTTTGCACCCCCGCCGTGTCCCGCAGGCCCACTGGTTGTCGCCGCACCGTCCCCCCATATACCATTGTCGGGGTCGGTGCGAACCCGCAAGGACGTCGTCCGCCGCCCCTGAGTGGATCGGAGCTGCCGCCATGCCCATGAACTACACTAGAACTGCATTGCTGCTCTTCGTCCTTACCGCAATTTTCGTTGCGATGGGTGCGGTGGTCGGCGGAAAAGGCGGCATGGTTGTCGCGTTCGTGATCGCTCTGGTGATGAATGTTGTCAGCCTCTGGAAGTCTGACAAGTTGGTGCTGCGCATGTTCGGCGCCCACGAGGTGGACCGCAACACGGCGCCTGATCTCGTGGATTTGGTTCACGGTCTCGCCAGCCGGGCTGCTCTACCGCCGCCGCGTGTCTACGTCATGCAGAACCCGCAGCCCAACGCCTTCGCCACCGGCCGCAACCCGGAGAACTCTGCGGTGGCGGTCTCGACGGGGCTGCTCGACGTCCTCAGCCGCGAGGAGATCGCGGGTGTGGTGGCCCATGAACTCGCCCATATCAAAAACCGCGACACACTGACGATGATGATTGCAGCCACCATCGGCGGCGCCATTTCGATGTTGGCACAGTATCTCCAATTCGGAATGCTGTTCGGCGGCCATCGCGAGGACCGTGGAGGGATCGGATTCATTGGCTCATTGATCGCAATGATCGCAGCGCCTTTCGCGGCCATGCTTGTGCAGACCGCAATCTCCCGCTCGCGCGAGTATCAGGCCGACCGCATGGGTGGGATGATCGTCGGCAATCCACTGTGGCTCGCCTCGGCGCTGGAGAAGATCTCCGCCCGCGCCCAGGGCATCGTCAATCGGCCGGCCGAGACCGTACCGGCTACAGCGCATCTGTTCATCGTCAATCCGCTGACCGGCCGCGGCGTGGACAACATGTTCTCTACGCACCCTAATACCGAGAACCGTATCGCCGAACTGGTCAAGCTTGCACGCGAGATGGGCATAAGCGACGCAGGCGCGGGTTCCCCGGCACCGTCCGTCGGATTCGATGGTGAGGGCGCGGATGAAGATATGGGTCCCTGGTCCCATCATGCGGCTGGCCGCCGTTCGCCGCCGCGCGGTCCGTGGGGTTGACGGCCCGCGGGCGAATTTGCGCCAGTGACACGCCCTGCTGGAAGCTTTACGCCCATGATGGGCCTTGACCGTCGGGTCGCCAGAGGGCAATCGGACCCGGCCCCGGCGTACACGTCGCCGCGCGGGCGATGAGGCGGGGTATGTCGGACAAATCCAAAGAGATTAAAGGAAGTGCGAGCGGGAAGGGCGGCGGCAGGCAGACCCGGCCGACGTTGAGCTTGCGCGGCCCTGGAAAGGGCGGACGAAATGCTGGCATGGAAGGCGTTCGTAAGACGACGTCCCGACCGGCCGCAACTGGGCTTGCCGCCCGCGATCTCGCGCTTGCGATGCTTGTCGGTGTATTGGATTGCCACCGCGCCTTCGATGATGCAATTGCCACGGCCTTCACCAGCGCCAAGGGACTTGCGCTCGATTCGCGCGACCGTGGCCTGGCGCGCCTGCTCGCCGCAACGGTGCTGAGGCGGAAAGGCGTGCTCGAGGCCGTGCTCAGCCGGTTCATGGAAAAGCCGCTACCCCCGCGCTACGAGGATGCCCGGCGCATCATGCTCGTTGGTGTGGCCCAGATCCTCTACCTGGACACGCCGCCACATGCCGCGGTGTCGCTTGCCGTCACCCAGTGCCGTCGCGATCCCGCGATCCAGCATCTCGCTAAACTGGTCAATGCAGTCCTGCGCCGCATCGCCATGGAGGGGCGCGGCGTGCTCGAAGGAATAGATACCTACGAGGCAACCATTCCCGAGTGGCTGAGCCGCAGCCTTGTCGAAACTTATGGAGACGACAAGGCACGCCGGATCGCCGAGGCATCACTCCATGAGGCTCCGCTCGATCTTACGATCAAGAGTGCCGGTGATGCGGCGCAATGGGCCGAGCGCCTTGGTGGCATGCTGCTTGAAACGGGAACGGTGCGCCTCGCCTCGGGAGGACGCGTCGAGGATCGCGATGGCTATGCCGCGGGCGACTGGTGGGTTCAGGATGCGGCTGCCGCATTGCCCGCGCGCCTCCTCGGTGACGACCTGGCTGGCCGTGAGATCGCCGACCTGTGTGCGGCGCCAGGAGGCAAGACGGCGCAACTTGCCGCAAAAGGCGCGATAGTAACGGCGGTGGATGTTTCCGCTGCACGCCTGAAGCGTGTTACCGAGAATCTCAGCCGCCTCGGACTTTCGGCTGAGATGGTTCAGGCGGACATCGCGGACTGGCAGCCGGGGCGCACGTTCGACGCAGTACTGCTCGATGCGCCATGCTCGGCCAGCGGCACGATTCGCCGTCATCCCGATATCCTTCACCTCAAGCGTCAGGAGGACATCGACGCGCTCGTTCGTATTCAGTCCCGCCTCCTTGATTGCGCGGCCGAACTGGTGCGACCCGGCGGCACGCTCGTCTATTGCACTTGTTCGCTGGGTAGGGTCGAAGGCGAGAGCCGCATCCAGAGTTTTCTCGATCGCCATGCCGCCTTCGAGCGGGTTCCGATTATCGCCGGTGAGGCGGGTATCGAGGCCGGATGGATCACCCGCGACGGTGCCCTGCGCACCTTGCCCACCGATACCCCGGGTGGCGACCCCGAGGGGCGCGGCATGGACGGCTTTTATGCTGCACGGCTCGCGCGCAAGGCTCAGAGCATGTTTAGCTGAAGTGCGGAGCGGTTCAGCGTGAAAAACATCGCACATACAGACACATGCTTAGCTAAAGTTTGGAGCGGTTCAGGGCGGTTCCGGTGCAGCGCTTAGGCGCCGCCGCCCACAAAATAGCCGCATCAATGCCTTGCGCGGGGCTTGCCAGACCGTTAACCCGGGGCAGGCCCCTGTGCCCACGACAGCGCATGATCCCTGGCGCAGAGGCGAGCAGTTGGGAGAGACCTGCCGCATGGCGAGGCTGACGTTCCAGGAACGCTTGCAGATTACCGCCATCGAGGCCGAGCGGGCACGTCGAGGCTTCGTCTCTCGCGCCCTCAACTCTCGCACCCTGCGCTGGCGCTACGGCGCACCGCGTGTCGATCAGCTATTGATCGTGCCCCAGTGCCTGCACTCGCCAGATCCGAGCTTCTGGTTCGAGGTGGGCCATGGGCAGTTCGGTCTGGCCGGTTCACTGGCGTCTCTGGATGGGCACTCGCCGTTCGACATTCCGCCGCCGAGCCGCAACTGGAGTCTCGCGCTCAATGGTTTCGCTTGGTTGCGCCATTTGAGCGCCGCCGAGGAGGATGAAGCGGCAGGGGCTGCGCGCCAGCTTGCGGTCGAGTGGGCGATACGCAACGGCAAGGGCACGGGCGACGCGTGGCGGCCGGAGGTGTTGGCGCGCCGCGTGATCTCCTGGCTATCGCACGCCAATCTGTTGCTGGAAGGCGCGGATGAGCGAACCTATCACATAATCGCGTCAAGCCTCGGTGGTCAGCTCGTGCGGTTGTCCTCGGCCTGGCGCGAAGCGCCCGCTGGCTATCCGCGCCTCCTTTCGCTGATGGCGCTGGTTTACGCCGACCTGTGCGTCGCCGGCCGCGACCGCAGGCTTGAGGCCGATCTGCCCTTGCTGCAGGAGGAGATCCGCCGGCAGGTGCTCCTCGACGGTGGCCATGTCAGCCGCAACCCGAATGCGCTGGTCGAGATTCTTCTCGACCTTCTGCCTTTGCGTCAATGCTTCCGTGCGCGCAGTCGCAAGCAGCCTTCCGAAATCGACGAGGCGATTTCGGCCATGCTGGCCATGCTGCGTTTCCTGCGCCTTGGTGACGGACTGCTGGCGCGCTTCAACGGCGTGTCTGTCGGCATGCCGGCGCGTCTCGCAACCGTCATGGCCTATGCGGATGTGATGGCGCCGGTGAGCTTCCACGCCAAGCGCTCCGGCTATGAGCGCCTCGAACAGGATGAGACGGTGTTGATTGCCGATTGCGGACCGCCGCCACCGGTGGTCATTTCGAATGCAGCGCATGCGGGATGTTTGTCGTTCGAGTTGAGCTGCGGCACTGAAATCCTGATGTCGAACGCCGGAGCGCCAGGGTCGGCGCACGCCGACTGGATCCCCGCTGCGCGCTCTACGGCCAATCACAATACCCTCGTCCTCGGTGAAACGTCGTCCTCGCGCCTCATCGGCACGCGCCGCATCGAGGAGCTTCTGGGTGGATTGCCGATCCGAGGACCCAGAGTGCTTACCGCAGAGGGCATCGGTCCGCACGAGGGACAGGTCGGCTTCCAGGCGAGCCATGACGGCTATGTCGAGCGCTACGGCATCGTGCATCATCGCCGCGTCGTGATGGAGAGCAAGGGGCGCCGGATCGTCGGCATCGATCGGTTGAAGCCGCCCCACGGGATCCTGCGCTTGAAGAAGGATCTGCCGTTCGCCATTCACTTCCACCTGCATCCCGGCGTTAATTGCCGGCGCGGCGACATGGTCGGCACGGCTTTCATCGAAGTCGGCGGGCAGCGTTGGCGTATGGCGGCGGAGGGCGCCCGTCTCGTCATCGAGGAGAGCATGTACTTCGCCGATGCGACCGGTCCCGTGCGCCGCCTTCAAATTGTCCTGCGCGGTGCAACATATGGGGAAAGCGAGGTGCGCTGGGCGCTCTTGCGCCAGGCATGAGGCATGCCCGTTGGCGGGCTCGAAGCACATGCCCCGAAAAACTGCGGAAAACCGCCAGCATTGAGGGTTGAATAGGCGCATAGACGCATTCCGGTGGCTGCCGGCATGTGCTAACCGCGCGCTGGACCGTATTCATGCTTTGTTGAAACGGGAAATACGGTCCGATCTTTTGCCTTGAGCAGGTTCGTCACGCTGTCGCGCTGCAGACTTCAGCCGAACATGCTCCAAATGCCACGCACCCGGGGAGAGCCAGATGACGTCCGATACGCCGACCACGTCGCCAAAGATCCGCCGAGCACTGATCTCGGTCTCCGACAAGCAGGGGCTGGTGGAGCTGGGTAAGGCTTTGTCCGAGGCAGGCGTGGAGTTGTTATCGACCGGGGGCACGGCAAGCGCGCTGAAGGCGGCCGGCCTCAAGGTGAAGGATGTCGCCGAGCATACCGGCTTCCCCGAAATGATGGACGGTCGCCTGAAAACGCTGCATCCGAAAGTGCATGGCGGCCTGCTGGCAGTGCGCGGCAATCCCGAGCACGACAAGGCGGCAGGAGAGCACTGCATCGACCCCATCGATCTTCTGGTTGTCAACCTCTACCCCTTCGAGCAGACGGTTGCGAAAGGCGCAGCCTACGACGCGTGCGTGGAGAACATTGATATCGGCGGCCCGGCCATGATCCGTGCAGCGGCGAAAAACCACGCCAGCGTTACCGTCATCGTTGACCCGGTTGACTACCAGATGCTGCTCGGCGACATGAAGCAGCACGCTGGCGCGACCTGCCCGAAGTTCCGCCGCAAGATGGCGCAGAAGGCCTATGCGCGCACCGCGGCTTATGACGGCGCCATCTCCAACTGGCTTGGCGCCGTGATCGATAACGCGGAAGGCAAGGCTGAAGGTTTTCCGCGCACGTTTACGGTCCAGTTCACCAAGGCGCAGGGCATGCGCTATGGCGAAAACCCCCATCAGCAGGCGGCCTTTTACGTGGCGAACGGCCCCGGCATCGACGCCTCGGTCTCCACCGCGCGCCAGCTTCAGGGCAAGGAGCTCAGCTACAACAACATTGCCGACACCGACGCCGCGCTCGAATGCGTCAAGGAGTTCAAGGACAGGCCGGCATGTGTCATCGTCAAGCATGCCAACCCGTGCGGCGTTGCCGAGGCCGATTCGTTGCTGGCGGCCTACGAGCGTGCCTTTATCACTGATCCGGAATCAGCGTTCGGCGGGATCATCGCCTTTAATCGCGAATTGGACGCCAAGACGGCCAACGTCATCCTTGAAAAGCAGTTCGTCGAGGTGATCATTGCGCCGTCCGTTGCCGCCGGCGTTTCGGAGGCCGTCGCCGCAAAGAAGAATGTGCGCCTGCTTGTCTGCGGGGGCTGGCCCGAGAAAGCAACGCCTCGATTCGATTACAAGCGCGTTACGGGTGGCCTGCTCGTGCAGGACGCAGATCTTGCGCTCTACGAAAAGCTCGAGGTGATGACGAAGCGCAAGCCGACCGATCAGGAAATGGCCGATCTTCTATTTGCATGGAAGGTCACGAAGTTCGTCAAGTCCAACGCCATCGTCTATGCCAAGGATCGCGCCACGATCGGCGTCGGCGCCGGCCAGATGAGCCGAGTGAACTCCTCGCGCATCGCCGTTATCAAGGCCGGCATGGCCGGGCTCGACGTGAAGGGTTCCGTCGTCGCGTCCGACGCATTCTTCCCCTTCGCTGATGGACTGCTCGCTGCTGCGGAGGCTGGGGCGACGGCCGTCATCCAGCCCGGTGGCTCGATGCGCGACGACGAGGTGATCAAGGCCGCCGACGAGAAGAACCTGGCCATGGTCTTCACCGGTATGCGCCACTTCCGACACTGATCTGCCCCGCTACGTCGTATCAGCGTGCGCGTGCAACTTGCAGCGGATTGCGATCACTCCTTGGGGACGGTTGCGTCTTCGGCTTGATTTGGCGGACGTTTCAGCCAGGCTCGCTTGCCATGATGCGCAAAGCCGGTTCGACAACAGATACGAGCGTTGTCTCCCTGCGGCCCGTGGAGGCGGGAGACTGGCCGCTGATCCGCGCCTGGATCCGCCGTCCCGACATCGGGCGCTGGTGGGGCAGTGCAATCGCGGCCGAAGCCGAGATGCGCATTGTTGCTGAATCGGGTCCCGCGATCGCGCGCATCGTGCTCGTGGCGGACCAGCCGGTGGGCTATGCCCACGCCGTCGATGCGGGATATTGGGGCGAGCTGCCGGAGGGCATGCCGCCGGGCACATGGGACGTTGATATCTTCATTGCCGAGCCGCAGCACCGCGGAAAAGGGGTAGGCGAGACGGCCTTGAACCTGCTGGCCGAGGAAGTCTTTGCCACCACGCTCGCCCTTTCGCTGTCGGTCTTCGTGTCGGTCGCAAATGAGCCGGCTGTGCGCGCCTACGAGCGGGCGGGTTTTCAATGGGCGCGCGTTTGGGAAGATCCCATCGTCGGTCCGTCTTGGATGATGTTGCGCCACCGTCCGGCGCGCTGAATGCGGCGCGCCGCACGCCGGCACCACGAGCCAAGGCAGCTCCAATCATAAGAGAAAATAAGAATTTACAATATTATCAATATGTTAATATTAGATATCGGACCGGGCCTGACCCGGCCGCTCGTGCACCTTGAGCATCAAGGCCATGCCACCGAGCAGAAAGACGGCAATCGCGCTCATACCTGCCCGTTCTGATCCGGTTGCGGCCGTCACCGAGGCAATCGCGAACGGCGCCATGAACGCGGTGACCTTGCCGGAGAACGCAAACAGCCCGAAAAACTGCGTGACCTTTTCCGGCGGCGCAAGCCGCGCGAGCAGCGATCGGCTTGCCGCTTGCACCGGTGCGGCGACGATACCGATCACCATCGCAAATCCCAGAAACATGATTTCTCCAACCGACGAGAAGGGTCGCGAACCCGCAGCTTTGGGCGCAACTTCCATCGCGTAGAGAACGTGGCTCTTGTCGATCGACAAGATGCCGAAGGTTCCGGCGAGCAGTACGAGCAGCGCCAGCATGATCACGTTGCGCGCTCCAATCCTGTCGTCGAGCATGCCGCCGATGATCGCTCCGATCACACCAGTCAACGTCAGCACGATGCCGAAGATGCCGAGCTCCAGAGCCTGCCAGCCGAACACCGAAGCACCATAGATGCCGCCGAATGCGAAGATCGCGGTGAGACCATCGATGTAGAGCATGCGCGCCAGCAAGAAAAACAACATGTCGGGATGCCGCGGCAGGCCCGAGATCGTGTTCCAAAGCTCTCCAAGGGCAGTGCGCTTTACCTGTCCGGGCGGCGGCGGCTTATGCGTGTCGGGTACGAACAGGAAGAATGGAACCATAAAGAGCAGGTACCACATCGCCGAGAACGGACCGATGAGTCGATCACCCTCGCGTGCCGACGTGTCGAGCTCGATGACCGGAGCGAGGCCAACAATGGTCTTGCCGCTCGTCGGATCGGCGACGATAAGACCCGCCATCAGCGCTAGGCTCAAAAGACCTCCGGCGTAGCCTACCGCCCAGCCCGTGCCCGACAGGCGCCCCAGTTTGTCCGCCGGCACCAAGGTCGGCATAATGGCATTGGTAAAGACCTGGGTGAACTCGGCGGCCATCGTTGCCATGACAAAACCGGCAAGAACGAGCGCTATCGTCATGCTGTCCGCACCCGGCTTGGCGAGCCACAGCGTTGCGAGACCGGCCACGAGCAGCAGCGAAAACAACGCGATCCACGGCTTGCGCCGGCCGCGTCCGTCAGCGAATGCACCGAGCAACGGGCTGCCGATGGCGATCATCACGCCAGCGGCCGCGGCGGCATAACCCCACAGCGTTTGCCCATGCGCCGCATTGCCGACCACGACCGTCGCAAAGTAGGGCGCGAACAGGAATGTCAGCACCAGAGTGTAGTAGGGTTGGGCGGCCCAGTCGAACATCACCCAGGATGCCAGCGCCCGCATCGGCGCTTGCTTGATAGATTGGGTCTCGGCGGTCACCGGCGAATGCATTGGTCACTCCCTCTCCCCGTTAGGCGGCGACTCTAGAGCGCTTCAAGGAAAGCTGTGAAGCGGTATTCCGGTAGCAGGTGCGATATGACGAAGGGGATGTGTCTTTTGGCAGACCGGGGAGTGTGGAAGTGCGCGAGGAGTTGCCGGAGATTTGATGAAGAAACGTGCTGAAATGCTGCCTTGTCCGATCTGCGACACGGGGCTGGAACATCCTCTTCAACGAATCGCGAACAGCACATTCGTAAATTTTTGCTAACCTTGCACAAGCACGTGCAACGCGGAGCACGCAAATGTGTGCCCTTGCACAGCGAAGTGAGGCGACATGACCCGAGACGAACACTCCGCCCGAAATTGGTCCAATGAGCTGGAGAAGGTGATCGAGCTGAGCGCGGCAAGTGTCGATCCGGCTAGCCGCCACCCGTTTGAGGCCTTCGCGCGCCTGCTGTTCGCCCGATTGGAATCCGTTCGCTCCATCGTGCTGCCGAACGAAACGCTTGCTGCCATCGCGCGCGACACATTCCATCTGTTGGAACGGCGTTCTTCCGGCCCGCCCTGCATCAGCATCGGCAAAGCCAGACTGCCGCCCGAAGGTGCGCGGGACGAGACTCAACGCGTTCCCCGTGAACTTTCTGTGCTCACCGTCATCAACGATGACAAACCATTCCTCGTGTCGTCGGTTATGGCGGAGATCCAGGCGCGCGGATTGAAGACGTTTCTTGTGCTGCATCCGGTTCACGAAGCGCGGCGCGATGAAACTCATCGGCTGACCGGTCTTGTGCCATACGGTGAGCCAACCCCGCTCGCTCGCGGCGCCGGCTGGAACGCCGAAAGCGTTATCGTGGTTGTCACCGAGCCGCTTGATGATGCGACCGCACAGGATCTTTCAAAGGCCTTGCGGGCGATCCTCGATCAGGTCGAGGCCGCGGTCCGCGACTGGAAGCCGATGATTGCGCGTCTCGACCGTGCCATCGTCGCGCTGGAAGAGCAGGGCGGCAGTAAACATGCCAGCCTCGTCGGCGAGACGATCGCGTTCTGCCGCTGGATGCGTCAGGGTCAATTCGTTTTCCTCGGCATGCGCGAGTATCGGCTCGATGGCGATCCGGAGACCGGGTCGCTGCGCGTCATCGAGGGGTTGGGCCTAGGCGTCCTCGCCAACCCCGATATCCACGTATTGCGGCGCGGCCGCGAACTGGTCTCATTGACCGACGAGGTCCGCCGCTTCTATCTCAAGCCGTCGCCCATCATCATCACCAAATCAAACGTACAGAGCGTCGTACATCGTCGCGCGCACATGGATTACGTCGGCCTGAAAATCTATGGCGACGACGGTCGCCTCGCCGGCGAGCTGCGCATGGTCGGCCTCTTCACATCTGCTGCATATACCGAAACGTCATCCGAGATCCCGTTTCTGCGCCTCAAGGCTGCGCGCATTTTCGAGGAAACGGGCATCAAGCATGCAAGCCACGAGGGCCGCATGCTGCAGAACATTCTCGACACGTTCCCGCGTGACGAATTGATCCAGATCGGCATCCACCAGCTTGCAAGCTGGGTGCCGTCACTTCTGCAGTTGGAGTTCGAACCGCGGATTCGCGCTTTCGTTCGCCGTGATCGTTTCGACCGCTTTGTCTCCGTCATTATCTTCATTACACGCGATCGCTTTTCCACTGAGGTGCGCGAGCGGATCGCTGCGATGCTGGCCGATGTCTACCAAGGGCGCGCGGTGATCCAGCAGCCCGTTTTTATGCCGGGCCCTCTGGTGCGCATCCATTTCATCATTGGCCGTTATGAAGGAGCAACGCCTGAGGTCGAAGAGGCGGAGCTCGAACGCCGGATCACCGACATCAGTGAAACGTGGCAGGATCGTCTGGAACGCCGGCTCGCCGATATGCCAGGCGCGGCGCGCATTTTTGGTGGTGCGTTTCCCCTTGCCTACGCCGAAACCTTTCCGCCCGAGCGGGCACTTGAGGACATTGAAAGGATCGAACGGCTGAGCGATGGCGGACCGGTCGCAATCGATTTCTATCGCGCTCCGGGCGCCCCCGATAACGAGATTCGCGCGGCTATTTACCGCTTCGATGAGCCGATACCTTTAAGCGATCGCGTGCCGATCCTGGAGAATCTGGGTTTCTCCGTGATCGACGAGCGCACCTACCAGATCTCGCCACGCTGGGACACCGGCGCCCGCAGTGTGTGCTTGCATGACATGGTGCTCGAGTTCGCCGGCCTTCCGGCAATCAATCTGCACGAAATCGAGGTCGCATTGGAGGCGGCGTTCGTCGCGGTCTTCACCGGTCGCGCCGACAACGATCTTTTCAATCGACTGGTCATGATGGCCGATGCCGACTGGTGCGAGGCGGCCATGCTGCGCGCGTATGCGGCCTACATGCGCCAGATCGGTCTGCCTTACGATCGGGTGTCTGTTGCTGGCACCCTTGCCAAGCACCCATCGCGCGCCGCCGATCTAATTCGGATCTTCAAGACACGGTTCGACCCGGCGATAGAAGCTGACGAGGCGGATCGCAGCCGGGTCGAGGCCGATCTGGCCAGATCGTTCGACGGCCACCTCGTCGAGGTGCCATCGCTGGATGAAGATCGTATCCTGCGCACGCTGCGCGGCCTGATCGCGGCAACGTTGCGAACGAATTTCTTTCTGCGCGGCGACAACGGAGAGCCGCCGCCGGTGTTGGCCTTCAAGATTTCCAGTCGCGACGTCGCAGATGCGCCCGAACCCCGGCCCTTCCGCGAGATATGGGTGAGTGGCCCGCCGGTCGATGGAGTGCATCTGCGCTTTGCGCCGATCGCGCGAGGCGGTTTGCGCTGGTCCGACCGCGCCCACGACTTCCGAACCGAGGTGCTGGGTCTTGCCAAGGCGCAGCAGGTGAAGAACACGGTGATCGTGCCTCAAGGTGCCAAGGGCGGCTTCGTGCCCAAGCAACTGCCCGTGGGTGGGACACGAGAGGACGTGCTGAATGCGGGCATTACCGCCTATCGAACGTTCGTCTCGACCGTGCTGTCGCTGACCGACAATCTCGTCGGCGGGCTGGTCGTACCACCGGCAGGCGTGGTGCGCCGCGATACCGACGATCCATACCTCGTCGTTGCGGCAGACAAGGGAACGGCGAGCTTCTCCGATTATGCCAATGCGATTTCGGAAGCCTGCGGCTTTTGGCTTGGCGATGCATTCGCGTCTGGTGGATCAGCCGGCTATGATCACAAGAAGATGGGCATCACGGCACGCGGTGCCTGGGAGGGCGTGAAACGCCACTTCCGTGAAATGGATCGCGACATCCAGGCCGAGCCGTTCTCCGTTGCCGGTATCGGTGACATGTCGGGCGACGTGTTCGGCAATGGTATGCTTTTGTCTCGTCATACCCGTCTCATCGCGGCCTTCGATCACCGCGACATTTTCATCGATCCGTCGCCCGACGCGAAATCGGCCTATGCCGAGCGCGAACGCCTGTTCCGCCTGCCGCGGTCGAGCTGGCAGGATTACGACCGCAACCTTCTGTCGCGCGGCGGCGGTATCTTCTCGCGCAGCGCCAAATCCATCGATCTGACGCCGGAGATCCGCGTTCTGTTTGGCATGGACAAGGATGCGGCGACCCCGAACGAGCTGATCCGGGCGATCCTGAAAGCGAAGGTCGATCTGTTCTGGTTCGGCGGTATCGGCACGTATGTGCGCGGCGACCGCGAGAGCAATGCCGACGTCGGCGATCGCGGCAACGACGCGATACGTGTCACGGCACGAGAGTTTGGCGCACGCGTGGTCGGTGAAGGCGCAAATCTCGGCCTGACACAGCAGGCGCGGGTCGATTTCGCATTGCGCGGCGGTCGCATTAACACCGATTTCATCGACAACTCGGCAGGCGTCAATTCATCTGACCAGGAGGTCAACATCAAGATCGCATTGGCCCCAGCCGTTGCCTCGGGCAGACTCGACATGGCGGCTCGAAATGCGCTTCTGATGCTTATGACCGAGGATGTCGCCAATGCATGCTTGGCCAACAATTACGAGCAGTCACTGGCGCTCAGTCTGGCGGAGAGCAGTGGCGCCGAGGGCATGGCTGACGCGCTGCACCTCGTCCACGAACTGGAAAAACGCAGCCTTCTCGACCGTAACCTCGAAAACCTTCCCGATGATGCGGCGCTCAAGGAGCGTCGCGCCAGCGGGCTTGGCTTGATGCGCCCTGAACTCGCCGTGCTGATGAGTTTTGCCAAGATTGCACTTACTCACGATCTGATTGCCTCGGCGGTGCCGGACGATCCCGCCGTGTCGGGTGAGCTGAGTGCATACTTCCCCCATGCCTTGCAGGTCTCGTACGCCGAAGAGATCGCAGCGCATCCGCTGAAACGTGAGATCATCACCACCGCACTGACAAACCGCATCATCAATGTCGCCGGCCTCGATTTGCCGGCGCGCCTGGCCGCGGACTGGGATCTGGATGCGGAAGGCACTGCACACGCGCTGATAACAGCTCTGGCGGTCACCGGCGCTGATTCGTTGTTTGCATCGATTGGCGCCGAGGACAACCGGATCAGCGGTAACCTGCAACTCGCGCTCTATGCCGAGGCGCAGCGCCAGTTGCGTGTGCGGGCCGCCTGGCAAGGCGCGGAGCAGCGCGCAATGCCGCCGCTCTCAGATGCCATACGTCGCCACGTGCACGCCTATCAGACATTAGCCCTTGCGTTGGAGGATTGGCTTTCGCCCGAGCGGCAAAAGGCAATGGAGACGGCGACGCAGAACTGGATTTCTGCCGGCGCGCCACCGGCGATCGCGACCGCACTCGCCAGAGGAGCTATGCTGGCGGAGGCGGGCGACATCTGCCTCGTGGCTGAATCGCTGGCGGCCGTTTCGCGACATGATCCCCGCCACGAACCTGAAGCACGCGAGCTGATGAATGCCGCCGGTGCCTACGTTGCCATTGGCGACCTATTGCGCCTTTCGGCGCTGAAAGAGGGTGGCCGCGATGTCGCTGCAGATGACCGCTTCGATCGTCTGGCCATCAATGGCGCGCTGGCCAGTCTCGCCGCCAGCCACCGGCGCATGGCGCAGCATGCGATGCGCGCCGCGGGCGCCGAGGAACGCTCAGGTGCGTCCGTTGTCGCCGCGTGGCGCGATGATCGAACGGGCCCGGTGACGCGCGTCGCGCAACGCTTGTCTGATCTGATCGACAGCGGGCCGCTGACAGTGGCCCGCCTGACTGTGGCCGCAGGGCTCGTCCGCGATCTCGCCGGGGTACTGGCAGGCGAACAGTCGTCGTGACGATCACTGCGCTTAATCGAGAACGATCAGGTGGTTGGGCAACGCATTGGGATCGTGCTCGCCTGGCGGAAAATGCGTTGTGAGGTGCTGTCCGGCCGTCGTGATGGCGGAGACCAATCCGTCCGCCCCGCGACCGGCCGCAAATTGCGCAGTCAGGTCGTCGACGACATCCCGCCACGTTCCCGGTGGCACCTTGGCGTCGATGCCGATATCGGCCAGAACTTCGACGTGCCGTTCGGCCACAGAAACGAAGATGAGAACACCCGTCCTGCCCGACGTCGTGTGCAGGTTCTGCACCAAAAACTGCTCAACGGCCCGGCGGTGCGCGCGCATCCGCTGGACGCGTTTGGGCACCAGGAAAAGCCGCACCGCTTGCGGCAGCATGAGCGCCAAAAGACTGAGAAACACGAGAAGCTGCAGCGCGTAGATCCACTGCACCGGCCACCAGGTGAAATAGATGAAAGGCCACGGCACCAGCAACGCAATGATCGAGGCCCATAGGAAAGGTGCGTAGAGGTAGCTATCGCTTTCCGCTGCGATCACGGCGACGATCTCACCCGAGGTCGTGCGTTCCGCGGCGCTGATGGCGTCGGCGATGCGGCGCTCTTCGTTGGCCGTGAAAAGTATGGTGCCGCGGCGTTCGAATTGGGTTCGTTCCGCATCGCCCATCGTTCACTCCTCGTTCGCCGTCTGCGCTGAAATGCGCCGTTTTCCTGCTCGGCTTCTCGTGCATCCGGGAAGGTGACGAGCACGTCTGCGCCCGGCCCGCTGTCGGCTCACCAGCCGCCCGATGCGCCGCCGCCGCCGAAGCTGCCTCCGCCACCGCTGAAACCTCCGCCTCCTCCGCCACCACCGGACCAGCCGCCGCTGCCTCCGGGAATGATGATTACGCGGTCATCGAACCCGCTGCGCCGTGCACGCCTGCCTTTTGCGTGAGGTAGGCTCCTGGCGTGTTGGTACTGGGCGTAGATGATCCAGGCGAAGATGGCGAGCCAGAAGATCAGAACGATGAGAGCGGTATAATCGGGTTCCTCGCTTCTGCGCGCACCCCTGGCGCGTTCCTTCACTGCCTCCGCATCGCCCGTCACGATGTCGGTCATGTCGCGCACGCCGGCAACGACGCCGCCTTGGAAATCGCCCCGGCGAAATCGCGGAAGGATCGCGTTCTCGATGATGAGGCGGCTCATGGCGTCGGTCAGGTGCTGCTCCAGGCCGTACCCAACCTCGATCCTAACCTTGCGCTCGTTGGGTGCGATGATCAGCAGTGCGCCATTGTCCTTCCCCTTCTGGCCAATGCCCCAGTGCCGGCCGAGCTGATATCCGAAATCCTCGATCGTGTAACCCTGCAGTGAAGGCAGCGTGACGATGACAATCTGGTCGCTGGATTTCTCCTCAAGAGCGGCAAGGTCGGCGGTTAGTTGCGCTGCGGTCGCGCTGTCCAGCAAGTTCGCGAGATCGACGACGCGCCCTGTGAGCTGCGGGAATTGCGGTTGTGCGATTGCATCGCTGGCAGACATTGCGAGCGGCAGCACCATTGCGGCCAGGATCGTCACCGCCACCACATGCAACCACCAGCGGTCATGCCGGGTAAAGAGCATGAACGCCCTGCCCTGCTCGCGCACCGACCGGCTCCGTAATGGCATCGGTTGTCGCTCCGGGTTTGCCGTCATGGCCGAGCGGGTTATCGGCGCGGGAAACCCGCGTCAGTTCTTTTTCGTTCCGAAATCGACCTTCGGCGTTTTGACGTCCTCTGCCGGAACGTCGAACGTCGCCATATCCTGCGAGCCCGGATACAACAGCGCCTTCCACCAGCGACCGGGAATGGTATTGAGTTCGGTGTTGTAGACGCGGACAGCGTTGATATAGTCGCGCCGTGAAATGGCGATACGGTTCTCCGTGCCTTCGATCTGGCTTTGCAGTGCCAGGAAGTTCTGTCCCGACTTGATGTCGGGATACCGTTCCACGACGGCGAGCAGCCGGGCGAGAGCGCCGGAAAGCTGGCTCTGCGCTTCCTGGAATTTCTGCATTGCCGCCGGATTGGTAATGATGTCCGCCGGTATCTGCACCTGTGTCGCCTTCGCGCGCGCCTCCACGACGTCGGTGAGGACGCTCCTCTCCTGCTCGGCGAAGCCTTTCACCGTTTCGACAAGGTTGGGAATGAGATCCGAGCGCCGTTTGTATTCGCTCTGTACCTGCGACCAGGCGGCCTTGGCCTGCTGCTCGTAGGTGGGGATGTTGTTGATGCCGCATCCGGCGAGCGGCAGCGTCAGCATCATCACCGCTGCCAGCGCGAGCGAGCGGAAACCTGTCGGGGAACACAAGCGCATCATGACGCAGAACCTCCAGGATGGGTAGTTTGAGTACGTGGTACAGGATCGGCGACCGCACGCGCAAGCGACAATCCCGACGCATTGGCGCGGGCTTCTCAGCTCAGCGCCGACAAGCGGCTGAGATTGCGATGCCCGACCTGCAGCCCCCCTCTCAGAAGAAAAACGCTTTCTTTGACCCGCGCGGCTCAAGCCGCTATGTCAGCCTCTGTTTGGACGATATTATCTGTTCGGGCTCGCTACCCATCATGGGTGAGGACTAATCACGACAGGGACGGGGGCAAGCCACGATGCGCAAGACCGTGGCGGTTATGAACACAAAAGGCGGCGTCGGCAAATCAACGCTGGTGCTGGCCTTAGCCGAGACGCTCTCGACGTTCCACGGCAAGAACGTTCTTGTCATAGACAGCGATGCACAGGCCAGTGTGTCGAGTATGCTCGTGCCGGTGCAGGGCTTACACAAGCTGCAAACGGAGAGCGCCACGTTGGTCGACTATCTGGTCGCCACCGTGCTGCGCGGCACAGAGACCGCATGGACGGACTATGTCGTGCGCGATGTTTCTGATGTCGAAGAGGCTCGCTCGATCTTCCTCATCCCGAGCGACATGCAGTTAACCCTGTTCGAGCGCGAAGTCTCCAAGGAGAGCCAGCATTCCCGCTTGCGCCAAGCCATCCGCCGCCTGTTGGCGGAGGTCCGTGCCGTGTTCGACGTCGTTCTGATCGATTGCCCGCCCGGTCTTTCCGTGCTCACGGAAAGCTGGCTGCGCGAGGCGGATTTCCATCTTTCCCCGACGAAACCGGATTACGTTTCCCTGTGCGGACTAGAGGTGTTCCGCCGATTCAAGGCGCTGAACCCGGAAATGGGGTTTGCAGAGAACATCGGTGTCATCGTCAACATGATGGACCCACGCTCCGAGTCCGATGTCGATTACGAGGCATGGTTGAAACAACTGCCCGAAAACCGCTGCTTCGCTACGGCGCTACCGTATTTGCGCATACTGCAGGATGCGGCCAGATTTCAGTTTGGGCGCTCCTATATGGCCAAATACCCGGGCGAGGCGGGGCGCGCAGTCCGCAGCGTTGCCGACGAGCTCGTCGCGCGCTTGATGCTGGAAGCGGATAAGCCCGCACGACAACCTGCCGGCGAGGACGTGTGAGGAACCATCCCCAGCAGCAAAACCGGATAAGGGCGAGGGCATCAAAAGCACAAAGGCAACAAAAAAAGGCCGCTTGCGCGACCATTTGTTTTGTCAGGTCCGCGCCGAAGCCGACCTGAGAAATTGGAGCGGGCGAAGGGATTCGAACCCTCGACCCCAACCTTGGCAAGGTTGTGCTCTACCCCTGAGCTACACCCGCAGTTCCAATAGGGCATCGCCGCCACGCGCGAGCGCGACGGCCCCGTCTTATGGCGCAACTCGAAAACGATTGCAAGTGCCATCCAGCGCAGTTGGCAACAGCGCGGATCGTGCCATTTCAGCGCCTTGACTCCGGCATGCAAAACCGTCACGCCACCGTTTTTCCGGCGCCGGACGGGCGTTGATCCGCCGTCGTTGCCAAGCCATGGCTTGCAGCGCCCGACGGCTGTGACTAGACCTGAGATTGCGCCGTGAGCCACCTTGTTTATCGTTGCGTCCGGCAATGGCAGGCCACGAGACAAAAACAACCATCACATCCGGTGCCCGATGCAGACAAACGACAGTCCCGCCTCCGTAACGCCAGACGTGAGGCCGGACAAGCCCGCCAGCCGCCTTGATCTGATGGCCTTTCTCGAACGTCTGGGCATCGAAACGAAGACCGTCGACCATGCTCCAGTGTTTACCGTCGCCGAGAGCGAGGCGATTGAGCGCGCAATCCCGGGCGGGCACACCAAGAACCTGTTTTTGAAGGACAACAAGGGCAAGCTCTTCCTCGTTGTGGCCGCAAGCCATACCCGGGTCGATCTCAAGGCCTTGGCTGCGCGGCTGGGCGCTGGCCGCTTCAGCTTCGGCAAACCGGACCTCTTGATGGAGGTTCTGGGTGTCACACCCGGGTCGGTCACCGCCTTTGCTGCCATGAACGACCAGCAGCGGCGCGTTAGGGTCGTCGTCGATGAGCGTCTGATGGAGTACGACACGGTGAATTGCCATCCGCTGGAGAATGCGGCAACGACCAACATTGCGCGGTCCGATCTTTTCCAGTTCTTATCCGCCAGCGGTCATGAGCCACGCGTGATATCGCTCGGCTCGGACGAAGGATGATTGCCGGCCTGAGCGCAAGGCAGACCTTGCGACGGGAGAGCAGCTTGGGTCATGCACCAAAGCACCCTATATCGATGGGGACCTGTTTAGGAGGACGACATGGACTTTGGATCTGGCGGTTCGGCCGCGGCGGGCGGACAAGGCAGCGCCGATCTCATTAAGGACTCGTCGACGACCGGCTTCGCGCGCGACGTCATCGAGGCATCGAAATCGGCACTCGTGCTGGTGGACTTCTGGGCATCCTGGTGCGGTCCCTGCCGCACGCTGGGACCGATCCTCGAAAAGGTTGTGAAAGCCTACGGCGGCAAAGTCCGTCTCGTGAAGATCGATACCGACGAGCATCAGGCGATCGCGGGTCAGATGCGCATCCAGTCGTTACCCACTGTCTACGCCTTCAAGGACGGCCGGCCGCTCGATGGTTTCATGGGCGCGCTTCCCGAAAGTCAGGTGCGCGCCTTCATCGACCGTCTGCTCGGAGATGACGCCGGCGACCAGTTGCAGGAGGCGATGGCGGCCGCTGAGGCGGCAATAGCTGCTGGTGACCTGCAGGGGGCGGCCGAAGTTTATGCCGCTGTCCTGCAGCAGGATCAGCTCAATCCGGCAGCACTTGCCGGTCTGGCGAGCTGTTACCTGAAAAGCGGCGATCTCGAGCGCGCCGAGCAGACCATCGCGCTCGTTCCACCCGACAAGAAAAACACGGCTGCTGTCGAAGCGGTGCGTGCAGCACTTGAGTTGTCGCGCAAGACCGGTGACGCTGGCGATGCCGCCGAGTTGGAAGCGACGCTGGCCGCCAATCCGGCCGATCACCAGACCCGCTTTGATCTGGCAATCGCGCTGGCGTCCAAAGGTTTCAAGACGGAGGCGGTGGATCATCTGGTGGAGATCGTGCGCCGTCAGCGTACATGGAACGAGGAAAGTGCGCGCAAGCAGCTTGTTCAGTTCTTCGAGGCATGGGGTCCCAAGGACCCTGCGACCCTCGAAGGGCGCCGCAAGCTCTCATCGGTCCTTTTCTCTTGAGCGCCGGCGCATAATCAGCCTTCATCAGAGGCTGATATGGTCACGGCGCGCAACGCACGGAGCTGGAAAATTGGCGATGACAGATCGATATCACGGACCGAGCGATCTGCCTCGCGAGCTCCCGTTATTCCCGCTACGCGGCGCAATTCTCCTGCCGCGCGCGACACTGCCTCTCAATGTCTTCGAACCGCGTTACCTTGAGATGGTCGATGACGTGATGCGGGGTGATCGACTGATCGGCATCATCCAGCCAGACGTGCCCGTCGAGCCGTCCGACCGCCTCATCGAGAGTCCGAAAGGCAACAAAAGTCCGCTCAAGCGCGTTGGCTGCGTTGGCCGCGTCACCAGCTATCAGGAACTGGATGACGGCCGCATCCTGGTCACGTTGACAGGTATCGCCCGATTCCGTCTGAGCGAAGAGCTGCGGATGCAGAAGCCGTATCGTATTGCGGTTGCCGATTGGAGCGATTACGCGGGCGACTTTAGTGTCGGCCTCGGCGAGGACCATGTCGACCGTGAGGCGCTGCTACGCGTGCTGCGCCGTTATCTCGATGCCAACCGGATGCAGGCGGACTGGCCTGTTATCTTGAAATCGTCGAGCGAATTTCTGGTCAACGCGCTCTCGGTCATGAGTCCTTACGGCGCTGAGGAGAAGCAGGCGCTTCTGGAGGCACCGAACCTCAAGGAGCGCGCCGAGGTTCTGGTCGCGCTGGCCGAGATGGAGTTGGCAGCCGGCAGCCGTGGCGGCGGCATGATCCAATAGGAATGTGCGCCGCCGCCCAGTGTCGCAAGGAGGCATGGATGATGGATGATGCAGCCAAGCCTACCGGTCGCGAGGTCGATCCGCGCCTGCTGCGCCTGTTGGTCTGCCCGCTCACCAAGCGTCCCCTGCACTACGATAAAGCTCGCCAGGAGCTGATATCGAAGTCCGCGCGCCTGGCATTCCCGATCCGCGACGGCGTGCCGCTGCTGACGCTCGACGCCGCCCGCGATTTGGGCGACGACGAAGCCCCGTAAGTTGGCGTCGGGACACCTGTTCAAGGTTTCTTCACCTTTCCCTTTGAGCTTTTGTCAAACCCGGTGTGTTTCGTTGAAACACTATTGGAAAAGGTGTGTCAGGAATCACCGGTGAATGATCGAGAGCACAAGTCAGCGGAGCCGGTCGCTTCCGCCGGCCAGCCGTCGCGCCGTCAACCCAGCAGCGCGTCGTTGATGCGTCTTGCCGCGGCCTTGAGCGCGACGCGGATGCGTGCATCGGGCGGCCGGCTGCGCGCAATCTGGCGCGCTCATGCGCTTTGGATCGTTACGAGCACCGCTGGGGTTGCCGTTTTGACTGGGCTCGCTCTTCTGTCCTCTCCCTTCGGCCCGGCCCACGTGTTTCTGATCGCTGCCGCTGCGTTGATGATGCTGGCCGCCCATCTCGCTAACGTGTCGACGGAGGCTCGGTCATCCGCATTGGGTGCTGGCAAGGACCGCCGCTTCGAAGATTTGTGCGATGTGTTGGAGCGCCGCGTTGAGCAGCTCCAGGACGTGCACTGGGAAATATCCGAAAAGGACCTGCGCTACCGTGATTTGCTCGACCAGCAGCGCGATGTCATTTTGCGCCGCGACGAATCCGGCAGGCTCACGTTCGTGAACACTACGTTCTCCCGCGTCTTCGGAATCAATGCGCAGGACGCGCTGGGCCAGACATTCACGCCCCGTGCTGTAGCGACCGAGATGCTGCCGCCCCTCGACCTTGGCGTGTCCGAGCGTGGCCGCCGGTATATGGAACTGATTGAGACGGTGCTCGGTCAGCGGTGGTACGTGTGGGACGAGGACGATGTTGTCGCGCACGATGGTTCCGACGGCACCGAGGTTCAGGTCGTCGGCCGCGACGTGACCGAGGAATGCTGTCGTGCCGTCGAGCTCTCCGAAGCCCGCGACCAGGCCCTGTCGGCCAATCGCGCCAAGTCGCGCTTTCTGGCCGCAATGAGCCACGAGATACGCACCCCCATGAACGGAATCATGGGCATGGCCTCGCTGCTGCGCGAGACAGAGCTCAGCGAAGAGCAGCGCACATACGTTGCCGCGATCGATCAATCGGCGCGCGTTCTCTTGGCCCTGATCGACGAGATCCTCGACTTTTCCAAGATCGAAGCCGGCAAGGTTGCGCTGACCGAAGCGCCATTCGATCTCGCCGAGACCGCTCAAAGCGTTGTTGAGCTGCTTTCCCCGCGAGCGCACGACAAGGGACTGGAACTGGCGCTCACCGTCGATCCCGTCGCCGATGGCCTGCTCATCGGCGATGAGGCCCGTGTACGCCAGATCCTCCTCAATCTGCTGTCCAATGCCGTCAAGTTCACCGATCATGGAGGCATATCCGTTTCGCTGACGACGCGCCGGCATGCGGACGACAGCAGCATGACAACGGTCAAGATCGCCGTCGAGGACAGCGGTATCGGCCTTTCAGGCGAGGACATGCAGCGCCTGTTCCTGGAGTTCGAACAGGCCGATATGCTGCAGCGGCGTCAGCAGGGCGGAACCGGCCTCGGACTGGCCATTTCCAAGCGCCTGGCGCGTGCGATGAATGGCGACATAAGCGTCACGTCGACGCCGGGTCGCGGATCGGTATTCGTGGCAGAGATCGTGCTTCGCAGGGCGGCAGGCAAAGCGATGTCTGCTGCCACCGGCACCAATTTGAACGAGACGCTGCACGTGCTCGTCGCGATGGATCATGCGTTCGAGCGCCGCAGTATCGCGCATATCCTCCGGTCTTCTGGTCAGAAGGTGGCCGAATCCGAGACCCGGGATGCCAAGGGCAAAATCGTGGCCGCCGCCGATGCTAGCCAACCGATCGACCGTATCATCGTCGATGTCGGTTGCGATCCGGGCTTTGCGGGCGAGATATTGAAAACCGCTCGCGAAGCTGCGCGTGTACCCGTCATCGGGATTGTGACCGTCAATGTGCTGGCGAGATCCGGCCTTACTGCTTTCCGCAGCAAAGGCTATCAACGTTACCTCATCCGGCCTGTGCGTGTGCGCTCGCTGCTGCAGCAGTTGGCGAGCGGCCAGCCGAGCCGCGCTTCCCCTTCACCCGATGCCGGGAATGCAGGGGGCCGAAGTGCCTCGTCGATGTCTCAACCGATAAGCCGTGCGGATGACGGCATGGCCGCTGGGGTGTCCGCACACGTCCTGCTTGTGGAAGACAATGAGATCAATGCGCTACTCGCCCGCCGCGTTCTGGAGAAATGCGGCTGCACGGTGCAGCACTGCGACGACGGAACGAGCGGCGTCGCCTGCGCGACAGAATCTTTTGACGGCAAGCGGCCGGCTTTTGATCTCATCCTCATGGACATTCATATGCCGGGTCTGGACGGAATCCAGGCGGCAAGAGATATTCGCAAAGCGCGCGAGGAGCATTGTGCTGCAGGCGATTCGGCTGTTCCCGCCTGCCCGCCGATCATAGCCCTGACCGCGAACGCGTTCCCCGAAGACCGTGAGCGCTGCCTCAACGCTGGCCTCGACGACTATCTGGCCAAGCCTTTTGATATGCACGACCTTAAGGCGCTTTTGCACAAATGGATCGCATCGGATGCGCCCATGTCAAATCGGCGAGCCACGGCTGGAACCTGAGCGCGCGCGGATTTATGCTCGACATGCCGGGCGAGGCCGCAGTCGCAGATCCGTCATCGAATCATGATAGCTGATCTCGAATGAAAGTGGCCGGCCGCGAGCGGACGCCTCGTGTCGAGGGAGTGCATTATCATGGCGATTGAGCGCAGCCGCACGTTTTCCGAACGCTTCGGCCCGCGCAACTTCCTGCGGCCTCGCAACGGACGGGGTGAGCCGCGCGCGCCGTTGGGCATGCTGGCTAGGTCCTATTTGCACGAGCGCAAGACCGAGCCGCGAGTCTATGGCCAGGTAGGCGATCTCGAGGTTCGCATGGCGAGCAGCCTGAAGGATGTGAGGCTGGCGCAGCGCATGCGCTTTGATGTCTTCTACAAGGAGATGTCGGCGACGCCGAGCTTTCTTGCAGAGTTGCGACGTCGTGATGAGGATCCCTATGACGCGATTTGCGATCACCTGCTTGTTGTGGACCGTGCCGCGTCGTCGCAGTGGCAGGCCACCCGGCGTCCGCTCGTCGTCGGCACCTATCGGCTGCTGCGCCAGGACGTAGCGCTGAAACACTTCGGCTTCTACACGCAGGGCGAGTACGACATCGCACCGATGTTGGCGCGCCACCCCTCGCTTCGATTCCTGGAGGTTGGCCGGTCATGCGTGTTGAAGTCATACCGCAATCGCCGCACGCTCGAGCTTCTCTGGCATGGCCTGTGGACCTATGTGCGCGAGCAGCGCATCGACGTGATGATCGGCTGCGCGAGCTTCGAAGGCACCGATCCCAGGGCGCACGCGATGGCGTTATCCTTCCTCCACCACAACGCCCGCGCGCCTGACGAATGGCGCTGCTGCGCCGCCCACCCGCATCTCCATCAGAGCATGGATCTGCTGCCCGTGGGCGATATCGATGCCAAGGCTGCGTTGAAGGCGCTGCCGCCGCTCATCAAAGGCTATCTCCGTCTCGGCGCGTTCATCGGCGACGGTGCCGTGATCGATCACCAGTTCGGCACGACCGATGTTCTGATAATCCTGCCGGTAAAGAACATCGACCCGCGCTACTTCGAGCACTTCGGCGCGCCCGATGAGGTCAAGAGCCGTATTGCGCAGGACGGGTGAGCAGGGAACGCGCGCCCGCCCCGCCGCCATAACGCTCAGTGCCCAGCGTCACCCTTTACCTGTTCACGTCATAGGCCGCGAGCGCAGCGACGTTGACGATGTCGGTGTCACGCGCACCCAGCGAGCAGATCTGGATTGGCTTGTTCAGGCCGACGAGCAGCGGCCCTATGATCGTCGCGCCACCCAGCTCCCGCAGCATCTTTGTCGAGATCGAAGCCGCATGGAAAGCCGGCATGATGAGTACGTTCGCCGTATCTGACAGGCGGCAGAACGGATAAAGCTTCATCAGATTCTTGTTGAGCGCCACGTCGGCCGCCATATCGCCGTCGTACTCGAAGTCGACACGCCTCTCGTCGAGGATCGAGATCGCCTCGCGCACCTCGTCGGAGCGTTCGCCACGTGGCTGCCCGAACGTCGAATAGGTGAGGAAGGCGACACGCGGCTCCATGCCGAAGTTGCGCGCCGCACGCGCTGCTTCCTCGGCGATGTAGACGAGCTGCTCTGTGGTCGGGATGTTGTGGATCGAGGTATCCGCGATCAATACCGCGCGCCCTCGCACGATGGCCAGAGTCACGCCGATCACGTGCCGGCCGGGCGCAGGATCGATCACCCGCAGCACGTCGCGGTAGACGGATGTGAAGTTGCGTGTCACGCCCGACACCATCGCGTCGGCATAGCCGTGCGCCACCATCAGCGCGCCGAAGATGTTGCGCTCGTTGTTGACGAGGCGCACGCAATCGCGCCTCAGGTAGCCGCGCCGCTGCAACCGCTTGTAGAGATAGTCGGTGAACTCCTCCGCGAATTCCGACTTGCGCGTGTCATGGAACTCGATCGCCGGATTGATCGGGATGCCCAGTTCCTTGAAGTTCTGCCGTACGCGTTCTTCCGTGCCGATCAGCATTGGCTGCCCGAAGCCCTGCGTCAGGAAGGCCTGGGCAGCGCGGATCACCGCCGGCTCCTCACCCTCCGCAAAGATCACGCGCTTGGGATTGGCCTTCACCTTCTCGAACGTCGATTGCAGCCAGCCGACCAGAGGATCGAGCCGCCCCTGCAACCGCGCCACGTAGGCATCCATGTCGATGATTGGCTTGCGCGCGACGCCAGAATCCATCGCCGCACGGGCCACCGCCGGAGCGATGTGCCAGATGATGCGGGCGTCGAAAGGTGCGGGAATGATATAGTCGCGGCCGAACGATGGCCGCAGCCCGTGGAAGGCGGATGCGACCTGATCGGAAACGGCGGCGCGGGCAAGTTCTGCGAGTGCGCGCGCTGCGGCCACCTTCATCGCCTCGTTGATCGTCGAGGCCTGCACGTCCAGCGCGCCGCGAAAGATGAACGGGAAGCACAGGACGTTATTCACTTGGTTGGGATAGTCCGAGCGGCCGGTGGCGATGATCGCGTCGTCGCGTACAGACTGCACGTCTTCGGGCGTGATCTCCGGCTCCGGGTTGGCCATCGCGAAAATCAGCGGGTTCCTCGCCATGCTCTCAACCATTTCGGTGCTGACGATGCCTCCCGCCGAAAGGCCAAGGAAGATATCTGCGCCCTCGATGATCTCAGCCAGCGTGCGAGCGTCCGTCTCCTGCGCGAACGGCTCCTTCCATTGGTCCATCAGCTCCTGGCGGCCCTTGTAGACAACGCCGGCAATGTCGGAGACAAAGATGTTCTCCCGCTTCATACCGAGGCTGACGAGCAGATTGAGGCAGGCGAGTGCGGCCGCCCCTGCGCCTGAGCAGGCGAGTTTCACGTCTTCGATATTCTTGCCCGCGACTTCGAGCCCGTTGAGTATCGCCGCGCTGACGACGATGGCCGTTCCGTGCTGGTCGTCGTGGAAGACCGGGATATCCAGAAGCTCCTTCAGCCGCTGTTCGATGATGAAGCAGTCGGGCGACTTGATGTCCTCCAGATTGATGCCCCCGAACGAGGGCCCGAGATAGCGCACGCAGTTGACGAATGCGTCCACGTCCTGGGTGTCGACCAGGAGGTCGATGGCGTCGATGTCGGCAAACCGCTTGAACAGGGCGCCCTTGCCTTCCATCACCGGCTTGGCGGCAAGCGCGCCGAGATTGCCGAGCCCGAGAATCGCAGTGCCGTTGGACACGACAGCCACCAGATTGCCCTTGTTGGTATAGTCGTAAGCGCTCGAGTGATCCTCCGCGATGGCCTTCACCGGCACCGCCACGCCCGGCGAATAGGCGAGCGAGAGATCGCGCTGCGTCGTCAATGGTTTGGTCGGCGTGATTTCGAGCTTGCCGGGTTTGCCCCGCGCGTGGAATTGAAGGGCTTCCTGCTCGGTAAAGCGAGCTTCTGCGAACCGTGTGGCCATCTGCCTTATTCGTTCTCTGAAGGTACGTGGGAACCCGCGTGGCTGGTAAGTCAAGTGGCACCATGGCCGGCGAGTTTTCGGAAATCGGCCGGCACGATAGGGGCTGTGCTGCTGGTATACAACATGGATCTAGGTCGAGTATCGCTTTCTGTGATGGCGGCGGTCCCATGTCCTCCACAAGCTGCCGTTTCCCGAGGGACGCCGACGCGCTATGCGTGATGGCCATGGTGTGGTTAAGAGGCCGCGTGGGTATTTGGGGCCGGGGAAGAGATGAAGCGACGGCGCGGGCACACGACCGAAAAGGCTGAGGCGGTGGCGGCACCGGTTGCGTCCAGCACGGCTGACGGCGCCGATCCTGCCGCGTTGCGCCAGCGCGCCGCCGCCGACATTACACCCTCCATGGCGCAATACCTGGAGATCAAGGCCGCCAACCCTGACAGCCTCCTCTGGTATCGGATGGGCGATTTCTACGAGCTGTTCTTTGAGGATGCCGTCGTCGCCTCCGCAGCTCTCGGCATCGTATTGACCAAGCGGGGCAAGCATCTGGGCGAGGACATCCAGATGTGCGGCGTGCCGATCCATCGCGCCGACGAGTATCTGCAACGCTTGATCCGTCAGGGCTACCGTGTCGCCGTATGCGAGCAGCTCGAGGATCCGGCCGAGGCGAGGAAGCGCGGCTCGAAGGCGGTGGTGAAGCGCAACGTCGTTCGCCTCGTGACACCCGGCACATTGACCGAGGAGACACTGCTCGACGACAAATCACGCAACTATCTCACCGCCGTGTTCCGTGCTCCCGGCGGCGGCGAGGGACCGGTGATCGGGTCGGCCCAGGTCGTGGCGCTGGCATCGCTCGACATATCGACCGGTGAGTGCGAGGTCGGCGAGATGACCGGCGCCGACCTTCCTGGTGAATTGGTTCGTTTGTCTCCGGGAGAGGTGATCTGTTCGGAAAGCCTCATCGCCGAGCCCGATTTCCGCCAATGGGTGGAGATCTCGGGCGCCGCCATGACGCCCGTGCCTGTCGCGCATTTCGACTCGCTTTCCGGAGAACGTGGGCTGAAGAACCGCCTGGGCGTCAGCGAGCTGGGCGGATTTGGCGCGTTCTCGCGAGCCGAACTGGCCGCTGTGGGGGCGCTGCTGAAGTATGTGGAACTCACTCAGATCGGCAAGCAGCCCGTTCTTCGCCCGCCGCGCCGAACCGGGGTGGACGGTGCGCTCGTGATCGACGCCGCAAGTCGCTCGAGCCTCGAGCTGGTTCGCTCCTCATCCGGCGAGAAGCAGGGCAGCCTCTTGGCAGCCATTGATCGCACGGTGACAGGGCCGGGTGCGCGCGAACTGGCCGCACGCCTCAGCGCGCCGTTGCGCGACTGCGCGCAGATCCATGCCCGCCTCGATGCCGTAGGTTATCTCGTCGACGAGCAGACCTTGTGCGAGGATCTGCGCTCCGCGCTCAAAGGCACACCCGACATCGCCCGCGCAATGTCCCGACTCACCTTTGGCCGCGGCGGGCCGCGCGACCTGGGCGCGATCCGCGATGCGTTGGCGGCGGCCGAGCGTGCCGCAACGCTGCTGATCGCTCGGGCCGGGCCAATGGGGCTGCCGGCCGCGTTGGCAGAAATGGCAGCTCGCCTGGGCCTGGCGGCCGGTGCGCTGTCCGCCGCCCTTTCCGCTGCACTCGTTGACGATCTTCCGCAGCTGAAGCGCGATGGCGGTTTCGTGCGCTCCGGCTACGCCAACGAGCTCGACGAGGCGATCGCGTTGCGCGATCAGAGCCGTCAGGTGATGGCGGCGCTCGAAGCGCGCTATTGCGACGAGACCGGCGTCAAGACATTGAAGGTCCGCCACAACAACATTCTGGGCTACTTCATCGAGGTCACCCAGCTCAACGCCAGGCCGCTGCTGTCCGAACCGCTTTCAGCCGTCTTCCGGCACCGCCAGACGATGGCCAATGCCGTACGCTTCACCACCGACGAGCTTATCGAGACCGAGGGTCGTATCGCTTCGGCGGCCGAGCGCGCGCTTGCCATCGAGCACGAGGTCTTCACCGCGCTCGCGGCCGATGTCTCTGCCGCCGAGAAGCAGCTCGGTGAGATCGCAGCCGCACTCGCCGAGCTCGACGTGACGACCGCGCTGTCCGATCTCGCCCATCGTGAGAACTACGTTCGTCCTGAGATCGACACGAGCGAAGCTTTCGAGATCCGCGGCGGCCGCCATCCTGTGGTGGAGCAGGCGCTGGCCGCGGTGCTCGCCGGCCCGTTCATCGAGAACGACTGCGTATTGGGTCTTGCGGAGGCGACACAGCCGACCGGTTTCGACGAAGGCGAGGATGCCCGCATCTGGCTCGTTACCGGCCCCAACATGGCGGGCAAGTCGACCTTTCTGCGTCAGAACGCGTTGATCGCGGTGCTCGCCCAGATGGGGTCTTATGTGCCCGCGCGCTCGGCCCATATCGGCGTCGTCGATCGACTCTTCTCCCGCGTCGGCGCGTCGGACGATATCGCGCGTGGCCGTTCAACATTCATGGTCGAAATGGTCGAGACGGCGGGCATTCTCAATCAGGCGACCGACCGCTCGCTCGTCATCCTTGATGAGATCGGTCGCGGTACCGCCACGTTCGATGGCCTTTCCATCGCCTGGGCAACGGTCGAATATCTGCATGAGGTTTCGCGCTGCCGCGCCTTGTTCGCCACTCACTATCACGAGCTGACTGCGCTTGAAGGGCGCCTTTCCGGCGTCGCCAACGTCACCGTCGATGTGAAAGAGTGGCACGACGAGATCGTCTTCCTGCACAAGGTTCGCAGAGGGGCGGCCGATCGTTCCTACGGCATCCAGGTCGCCAAATTAGCCGGCCTGCCTCGCAGCGTCGTCGCGCGCGCCACGCAGGTGCTGCGCCAGCTCGAGAAATCGGACGCGCGTCGCGGCGGCATCGAGGCGCTCGACGACCTGCCGCTGTTTGCGGCGGCACGGCCCACAAATCCGCTTGCCGATGAGCGAGCGCCCTCGCCGATCGAGACGGCGCTTCACGCTCTCGCTGTGGACGAGCTGACGCCCCGGGCGGCGCTCGATGAGCTGTATCGATTGAAGGACATGTTGCGCAAATCCTGATCCAACCGCACTGATGACGACATGGTGACGCGTTTGCGCCTGACGCCAGGGAATCAAGCCTCTATGCTCGCCGACATGGACAAGCCCGTCGAAGCCGCGCCCTACTTCCAGGCCGAGGAGCTGCGCCACGGGCTGACGGCGATTTTCAGCGCCGCGCCGGGCGCCCAGGATGCGCGCCCGCAGGTGCTGGACCGTCTGAAGCGCCTTGTCGCCGATGCGCGTGCCGCTGCCGAGGCCGGGCTGAATGCAGACGGCAACGGACGCCGCTGCGCCGCCGGCCTGTGCCTGTTTCAGGACGAGCTGATCCGTCTCATATTCGATTACACGACGGCGCACGTCTACCGCGCGACAAATCCTTCCGATGCCGAACGCATGGCGATTGTTGCGACCGGCGGTTATGGCCGCGGCCTCCTGGCGCCGGGCTCCGATATCGATCTCCTGTTTCTCCTTCCCTACAAGCAGACGCCTTGGGGTGAAAGCGTCGCTGAATACATGCTCTATCTTCTGTGGGACCTGGGCTTCAAGGTCGGCCACGCCACCCGGAATGTCGATCAGTGCGTCAAGCTCTCGATTGCCGATCTCACGATCCGCACGGCAATTCTCGACAGCCGCATGATTCTGGGAGACGGCCAGCTTTTCGAGGAGCTGGAACAGCGCTTTCGGGCGGAGGTCGTGCGCGGCACGGCCCGCGCCTTTATCGACGCCAAGATGCAGGAGCGCGACGAACGGCACCGGCGCTCGGGCGAATCCCGCTACCGCGTCGAGCCGAACATCAAGGACGGCAAAGGCGGCCTGCGTGATCTGCACACCTTGCACTGGCTTTCAAAGTATCTCTTCGACGAAGGTGTCGGTCAGACGATGGTGGACCGGGGAATCTTCACTGCCGACGAGGTTCGCACGTTCGAGAAGTGCGAGGATTTTCTTTGGACCGTGCGCTGTTATTTGCACTTCCTCACCGGCCGGCCGGTCGAGCGTTTGTCATTCGATCTGCAAGAGGCGATGGCCGAACGGCTCGGCTACAAGCGCCACGGCGGCTTGCGCACAGTCGAGCGTTTCATGAAGCACTATTTCCTTGTTGCAAAGGATGTCGGCGATCTGACCACGATCCTGTGCAATACGCTTGAGATCCAGCAGCTCAAGACCACCCCGGGCCTCAACCGCCTGCTCAATCCGCTGTCCTGGCGCACGCGCCGCGAGGTACGCCAGAGGACCGATTTCCGCATCGACAACGACCGTATCAATGTGCGCGACAAGGACGTGTTCAAGCGCGATCCCGTCAATATCATCCGATTTTTTGCGCAGGCAGAGCACACCGATAGCTACCTGCATCCCGATGCCTTGCGCCTAATCCGAAGCGCATTGCCGAGCGTCAATCATTCGCTGCAGGCCAATCCGGAAGCAAACCGCATCTTTGTCGATCTGCTGACCGGGCGGGTCAATCCGGAGGCCACCTTGCGCCGCATGAGCGAAGCCGGTGTTCTGGAACGCTTCATACCGGCGTTCCGCCGGGTCGTCGGCATGATGCAGTTCAATATGTATCATCACTACACTGTGGACGAGCATCTGATCCGCACGGTCGGCAAGCTGACCGAGATAGAACGCTGCGCCAGCCCGAGCGAGTTGCCACTGTCCACTGATATCATCAAGACCATTAAGAACCGTCGCGTTCTTTTCGTCGCCGCGTTCCTGCACGACATCGGCAAAGGCCGCAACGAGGATCATTCGATCGTCGGCGGTCGCATAGCGCGCGATCTTTGTCCGCGATTGGGCCTGTCGGCGGCCGAAACCGATACCGTCGTCTGGCTCATCGAACAGCATCTGACGATGAGTAACATTGCACAGAGCCGGGATATCTCCGATCCAAAGACCATTCGTGATTTCGCTGCGATCGTGCAGAGCCTGGAGCGGCTGAAGCTTCTTCTCCTCCTCACGGTCGCCGATATCCGCGCCGTTGGGCCTGATACCTGGAATGGCTGGAAGGGCCAGCTCCTTCGAACGCTATATTATGAAACCGAAGACGTACTGACCGGTGGTTATGGCAAATCGGGTCGCGCAGAGAAGGTCGCGGAGGCGCAGGCGGCATTGCGTACGGGCCTGCCTGATCTTGATGCCAAATTTGTTGACGAGCACATCGAGCGGTTCTACCCGGACTACTGGATGCGTTTCGATACGCGCCAGCACATCGAGCATGCACATCTTGTGGCCAATGCCGAAAAGGCCGGCGTCAAGCTCGCTACGCACCATACGACGGATGAATTCACCGCGATCACCGAGCTCACTGTATTCGCACCGAACCACCCGCGTCTGCTCTCGCTGTTCGCCGGATCGTGCGCGGCGTCGGGCGCCAACATTCTGGGCGCGCACATCACAACCACGCGCGACGGTTTTGCGCTCGATACCTTCCTGCTCCAGCGCGAGCTTCCCAACGACGAGGACGAAGACCGCCGTGCGCGCCGTATCGGCAATACGATTGAGAAACTGTTGAGGGGTGAAACCCGGCTCAAGACTCTGCTGGCGAAGCGCCGCCCGGTCGAGCGCCGCGTCGAGGCGTTCTCCGTCGCGCCGGAAGTTGTTATCGACAATTCCTTGTCCGACCAGTTCACGGTGATCGAGGTGGCGGGCCGGGATCGTCCAGGCCTGCTCTACGATCTGACCAGCGCGATTTCGGATCTCAATCTCGACATTTCATCGGCACACATCACGACGTTCGGCGAGAAGGCGGTCGACGTCTTTTATGTCACAGACCTTAC
>JRYH01005154.1_pt1 | contig 35895 bp, 37 predicted proteins | sample 235351 | NCBI WGS metagenome assembly JRYH01 (sample SAMN03074221, study PRJNA261480) | activated sludge metagenome | biome: Wastewater Treatment Plant; feature: Wastewater; material: Activated sludge; isolation source: activated biomass of a wastewater treatment plant treating wastewater... ...
TGAAGCGCAGCGCGTCCGCGCCATACTTGTCGATGAGGGCCAGCGGATCGATGACGTTGCCCTTCGACTTCGACATCTTCTGGCCCTTCTCGTCGCGGACCAGCGCATGGATGTAGACGTCGTGGAACGGCACCTCCTTCATGAAGTGCAGCCCCATCATCATCATGCGGGCGACCCAGAAGAAGATGATGTCGAAGCCGGTGACGAGCGCGCTCGTCGGATAGTAGCGCTTAAGCTCGGCCGTCTCGTCCGGCCATCCGAGCGTCGAGAACGGCCACAGCGCGGAGGAGAACCACGTGTCGAGCACGTCCTCGTCGCGCGTGAGCACGATTTCCCCTCCCGACCTCCCCCACGAGGGGGGAGGAGAAGTGGCGTAGTGCTTCTCTGCTTGCGCGCGTGCCTCGTCCTCGTCGTAGGCAACGAACACATGACCGTCCGGCCCGTACCACGCCGGAATCTGATGCCCCCACCAGAGCTGGCGCGAGATGCACCACGGCTGGATGTTGCGCATCCACTCGAAGTAGGTCTTCTCCCAGTTCTTCGGCACGAACGTCGTCCGGCCGCTCTCGACGGCGGCGATGGCCGGCTTCGCGAGCTCGGCCGCGTCGACGTACCACTGGTCGGTCAACCACGGCTCGATGACGTCGTTCGAGCGGTCGCCATGCGGCACCGTGTGCGACGTCGGCTCGATCTTCGCCAGGAGATCCAGCGCGGCGAGGTCGGCGACGATCCGCTTGCGCGCCTCGAACCGGTCGAGCCCGCGATAGGGCTCGGGCACCTCGGCGGTGTCGGCCATCCGTCCGAACGCATCGAGCACGTTGATCTTTGCGAGATCGTGGCGCTTGCCGACCTCGAAGTCGTTGAAGTCGTGCGCGGGCGTGATCTTCACCGCACCGGTGCCCTTCTCAGGATCGGAATGCTCGTCGGCGACGATCGGGATCTCGCGTCCGACGAGCGGCAGCCTGACCTTGGCGCCGGCCTTGAGCAGCGCCGCATAGCGCGCATCCTTGGGATGCACCGCAACGCCCGTATCGCCGAGCATCGTCTCCGGCCGCGTCGTCGCGACGACGATGAAGTCAGAGTCGTACCCCGGTACCTTCTGCGCCAGCGGATAGCGGAAGTGATACATGTGCCCGGAGGGGTCTTTCTTCAGGACCTTCCCCAGCGCCTCCGCGTCGAACGGCTTCTCGGGATCGCCGTCCTGTTGCTTGCCCGCCTCCGGCGGGACCCAGGCAAAAGAGCCCTTCTTCTCGACCTGCACCACCTCGAGGTCCGAGATCGCGGTCTGGAACTTGGGATCCCAGTTGACGAGCCGCTTATCCTTGTAGATGAGCCCTTCGCGATAGAGCGCGACGAACACGCGGATGACCGCGCGCGAAAGCCCCTCGTCCATCGTGAAGCGCTCGCGCGACCAATCGCACGAGGCGCCGAGCCGCTTCAGCTGGTTGACGATGGTCGAGCCGCTCTCTTCCTTCCAGCGCCACACCTCGTCGAGAAAGGCCTGGCGGCCCATGTTGCGCCGGTCGGCCTTGTTCTCGGCAGCCAGCTTGCGCTCGACCACCATCTGCGTGGCGATGCCGGCGTGATCCGTGCCCGGCTGCCAGAGCACGTCGCGTCCGCGCATGCGCTCGAAGCGCACGAGCACGTCCTGCAGCGTGTTGTTGAGAGCGTGGCCCATATGGAGCGAGCCGGTGACGTTGGGCGGGGGAATAACGATCGAATAGGCGGCCGCCCCGGCGCGATCCGGCCGTCCCGAGCGGAAGGCATCGGCGCGCGTCCATGCGTCGTTGATGCGCGGCTCGATCTCGGCGGGCTGATAGGTCTTTTCGAGCATGGGTCGCGCGGGCCTTTGCGGAAGGAAGAGGGCAGCAGGCGTCCTACGAACCCGCTTGCCGCCTGTCAATCGGCAGCGGGGCCGATCCCGCCGCACCCACGAGCGCGTGAGGTGAAATCGTCCGCATAGCGATTATGGGGCAGCGTCGCACGCCCTCAGGTGCCGGGCGTCTTGCTTCCCGGCTTGACGATCTGGGCGACCTCGGTCCTGAGCGCCCGCTCGATGATGCGCGGCATGTTTTCGGCAACCCATTGCTGCAGCATGGGTCTCAGCATATCCGCAACCGCGTCCTCGAGCGTGCGGTTGACGGGCGCTGTGACCTCAACGGACAGGGGAGCCGGCAGCGTGGACGGCGCCGGATGGACCCGCACGTCCGCGTCCGGATTCTCGAGCACGGGCGTCAACGGTATCGCGGGCGAGATCGGCTCGGCGGGCGCCGACGCATGAGCCGCCGATGCGGCCAGCCCCAGAGCCAGGGCGTCGAGGGCTTGGTGAGCGGCATCGGAGCCTACCCCGGGCTCCGCGCCGAGACGCACCTCAGCCACGTATCCGGAATCGGGGCGAACGGTCTGAGAGAACGGATCCGCGTGAAGGCGAGGCTCGATCGGCCGCGCGTCCGGTGCCGCGGCGAAGGGCGAATCGGCCGGTGGCGTGCCGAAGGGCGCCCTGGCCGCGCTCCCTAGCGCCGGCGACAAAGGGGCCGCCGCGGGAGAAACACCAGACGACTCCGAAGCGGCAGACGTGTCCGTTGCAGCAGACGGCTCCGAGGCGGCGAACGGAGAAAAGCGCCAGTCCGCGGCGCGGAAGCGCGGCGGCTTAGGCGCGGCCGGCGTGCTGGCGCTCGCCGGTTGCGGCGGCTCGGGAGATCGGGGGCCGGTCGAGAACGGGTCGGTATCGCCCGAAACGTTCGAGCCGATGCCGCGCGGCGCGCGCGCAGCCTCTCCGGCGAGCGCTGGCGCATCGGGCGATGCGGCCGCTGGCGCTGGCGGCTCCGGGTCCGGAGCTGGCGCTGCTGCCGGCTGTGACGGAAAGAACCCCCCTGTCGCGGCCGGCCTCGCCCGCACCGCCGGCTTCGGCTGGGGCGGATAGAAGCTGGTTTTGCGCAGCGGTGGAAACCCGAACGTCGTCGACGGCGCAACCTCGGCCGCCTTCTCCCCACTGCCGAACGGCAACGGCGGGATAAACGCCCCGGACGGCGCAAGCTGCGGCGGCAGGGCCGCCGCGCCATCGGCAACGGCCGCTGGCTTTGCGCTCTCCTCTTTCTCTGTCGCGACCTCTTTCGCCGTCTCTTTCGTGCCGATCGTCTCGTCTGTCTCGGCGGGCGGCACGCTTGCCAGCGGCGGAACGAAAGGCTTCACCGGCGTCGGCGAGAGCGAGGCCGGAACGCGGATGTCGGGCTTCGGCACAAAGACCGAGTTGCCGTTGACCGGCGCGTTCTCGTCGAACATATCGGCGAGATCCTGGTCAAACGACAGCGGCCGCTTCGATCCGAGCGGGCTCGTCGGCGGCAGCGATCCGCCCTTGAACACGTCGCTCAACCGGTCCGCCAGCGGCGGGCGCGGCTCGGCCGGCCTCATCTCCTTCGAAGGAACCAGCGGATTGGCCTCGATCGCCGGCTCGGATTGATCGCTCGACGGGTCGTCAGCAATGATCTGGCGGATGGACGCCAGGATCTCCTCCATGCTGGGCTCTCCGGCTTTGCCCGGTCCGTTCATGCCTGCCTGCCGCCGCTTTCAGCACCATCCGCAGAGCACCTCGAGCGTCTCGCCTGCGGCCTGGCCGGCGGGATGCCGTCGGAATAGTGCGTTGGATCAAATTTCATAGGCATGACGTACCTCGCAGCCGGGCGGGCTTCAATGCCTCTCGGCACCCCGGACGCAGCCTCCCGGCCTAATGCTCGACGACGCATGCGACGATTTCGAGGCGATCGTGCGCGCGCAGGCGCGCCGCCGGTCGCAGACCGTATCCCGTCAGAGCTTTTTCGGCACCTTGACGCTTTCGGCGATCTCGATGTGAAGCGCCTTCTCCACCATGCGCGGCATGTTGTCGGCCAGCCACTGGCGCAGCATGGGCCGCAGGAGATCGGCGGTCGCATCCTCGATCGTACCGGTCTGATCGGCGCTGACCGGCGGGACCTGATCGGATGCGTTGCGGACCGGTTCGGCCGTGGGCAGCGGCGGTGGCGGCATCGTCACGGACGCCGCGCGCTGCACGGGCGTCGTCGACAAGGAGGCGCGATCAAACTCGCCGGGGATGATGGTGCCGAAATCAGGCGCCTTCGGCTTTTCGGCAGGCGCTGCTGCGGCTGGAGGCGGAACGAACGCCGGGAAAGGCGACGGCGAGGTCTGTGGAGCCGGCGTGGAGGACATGTGCACGAAATGCGTGTCCTTGAACGGTGCCATCACGCGCTTGGGCTCGTCGTCCGGTTTGGCGGGAGACGACGCCGGGGAGGGCTCGCTTCCCGCACCCGCAGGCCCCGGCTTTCCGTTGAAGAGACCCGCGCGCTCGGACGATGCCTCGGACCGGACGGACTTGAGCGAGCTCAGCCCGGAAATGCCGCCCTCGCCCGCACCCGCGTGCTCGGCGCCCTGAGCCTCGTCGGCGGATGAGGCGGCGCGCCCCTCGGGGGATGCGGTCGTGGCGTTGCGGATTGCATCCGTCAGCCGTCCCAGCAGCGGCGCCGAACGCTCGACCTGCGGCGGCGGAGACGCACGGAAAATGGCGGGAAGGTCGAAATCGCTGGCATCTTCCAGAGCGCTGTCGCCCTTGAGCACGATGGGCGTGCCGCGCAGCGCTCCATTATGCGGGTAACTCGTGGGCTCCTCCGAGATGATCCTGCGGATCGACGCCAGAATCTCCTCCATGCTCGGCTGGCCGTTCTTCTCTGTCATGTTCATGACGCCACTCCCTACGCAGTCCACGACAAGCACTCACGGCATCCCATCCCGCAAAAGGATCCGCCCCCGTAAAGAGGAGCACCCGCAAGAGACGCGGCTGCCCCCGACCCGCTGCACACCGGCAGCGAGAAAAACCTCCGGCTCGCGACGCCTGGACCACCGTCCCAGGCCGACGCGTCAATTCCGCTCAGCAAAATTCGTGATGGGTTCCCCACCGATCCCGACGCTAGGCGTCATAGTGGGCAACGATGTGGCAAAGCCACAGGACAACACAAATCGACGAGCAGGGCCGCTCAGCTAGCCCAACCCGCCAACCGTCCTCAAGGAGATTATTTCGCGGAGTTCGCTCCATCCGGCAGCGGCGGCAATTGCTCGGTGCGGCCGTCCGAATGAGTTATCGAGGTTCCCCAGGGCTTACGCCTGACTTCCTGATAATGAGCTTCAGGATCGTAGGCGATCGACGTGAAGCCGAGGTTCACCGCATCGAGCCGGCCGACGGCCGACAGCACTGAATAGCTCGACACGACGAGGTTGCGCCGCGTCGTTACCAGCGCCACCTGCGAGTTCAGAAGCTCAACCTCGGCATTGAGAACGTCGAGCAGCGTCCGCTGCCCCACCCGCTCTTCCTCGCGCACGCCGGTGAGCGCCGTCGTGTTCGCATCGACCTGCGACTGGTCGGACTGGATCTGCGCCCGCGCGGCGAGAAGCTGCGACCACGCCGAGACGACGATTTCCTCGGTCTCGCTGCGCGCCTGCTCGATCTCCTGCAGGCGGCTGATGTGGATATGCTTCTGCTGGCGAACGCGCGCGTAAACCTCGCCGCCTTCGTAGATCGGCACCGTCAGGCGTCCGGTGACCGTCACGTCCTCGGACTGGTTGATGCTGTCGGCGATGCCGTAGCGATCCGAATAGCTGGCTTCGAGCTGGACGCTCGGCAACAGCTCGCCGCGGATGCGGTCGACGCCGAACTTGGCCGCCTGCTCGAGATAGAGCGCATTGACGACGGCCGGGTTCTCGTGCGTCCCGACGTTGGTCGCCTCATCGAGCGACCGCGGCAGAAGGCGCTCGTATCCCCTCGGCTCGACGAGGCTGCCCGGCGCATGCCCGACGACGCGCTCGTAAACGGCGCGGCTGGTCTTGAGATTGGCCTTGGCGAGGTCGAGTGCCGACACCGCTCCGGCCCGCCGCGCCTGCGCCTGCGCCACGTCCGTGCGCGTCACCTCGCCGACGGCGAAGCGGTCCTCGGTCGCCCGAAGCTCGCGCGAAAGCACGTTGACGTTATTCTCGCGCAGCCGGACGATCGCCTGGTCGCGCACCACGTCCATGAAGGAGGTCACCGTCTGCAGGAGCACGGACTGCTCGACGGCGCGCAACGTCTCGCGCGCGGCCCGCACGTTGGCTTCCTGCTCGTTGACGGAGTTGATGGTGCGAAAGCCGCTGAAGATCGGCTGCACGGCATCGATCGAGTAGCCGCGCGGCTTGAGCTCGTTCTCTATCGAGCCGGTCGTCGTATGGCTCTTCGTCCAGTTGTAGTTGACGTCGGCGCCGCCCGTGATCACCGGCCGGAAGCCCGACCGTGCGCGCGTCACTTCCTCGTCGGTGGCGCGCAGGCGCGCCCGCTCAGCATCGAGCTGCGGGTTGTACTCGTAAGCGGCCGCGAGCGCTTCGTTGAGGGTTTCTGCCTGTGCCGCGGTCGTCAGAGATGCCGAAGCCATCCCTGTGGCCACGGCAACGACGAATGCGGCACATCGCCAATTTCGGTCAAGACAGCGCAAATCCAGCCTCAATATAGCTCCGGCAAACCGCACACCCCGCCCGAGGGGCCGACAGCAACGCTTTCGAAACTATAGTTAGGTAGTGCAGCGGCGCGATTCGCAGAAGCGAACAAAGCCTGCCTGTCCCCTCTAGCACCGCAGGCGTGGCTGCTTTCCCACACCCTCCGTGACGGCCGGCCGGAAACGGTCGAGGCCGCACTCCGGGAAAGACAAATTATTACATTGATTTTACATGGATATCTTAGAGCATCCGTCAACGGATGCTTCTGCGCGCGGGTTCCGCGCGCAAGCGGCCGGCCGACGATCCGTCGTCTTGCGATGACGAAAGACGCAACGCCGCGTCAGAACGCGAACACCCGCGGCTTTTCGAAACCGGGCAGCACGTCGGCTGCAGCGTCGAAAATCTCCGTCTTGCCGAATGTGCGACCGTCGCGACGCCAGACGGTGGCGCGTCCCGTGGTGCGGTTCCCGGCAACGGCGATGGCGACGAGCCGCCCGCCGTCTTTGAGCTGATCGAGCAGGCCCGACGCGACGGTCTCCACCGCGCCTTCGATCAGGATCGCGTCATAGGGTCCCTCGTCAGGCCATCCCTGATCGAGCGGCCCGTCCACGACAGTGACGTTGCCGGCGGAGAGGTCGGCAAGCCGCCGGATGGCGTCGTTGCGCAGATCCGGATCGCTCTCGAGGGCGACGACACGGGCGCCGAGCCCGGCCAGCAGGGCCGCCCCGTAGCCGGGACCAGCGCCGACAGCGAGCACGGACGCCCCAGACGCGACGTCGGCCGCCTGCACGAGCTTGGCGAGGACGCGCGCCGAAAGCAGTGCGCGGCGCGTCCCGCCATGGGTGGCCGGCGTCAGCGGCACGGACCCATCCATATAGGCCAGCGCGCGCAGGCGCTCCGGCACGAAAAGCTCGCGCGGAAGATCGAGCATGGCGCGGATGATGCGCCGGTCGGTCACGTCGCTGGGCCGCACCTGCGATTCGACCATGTTCTTGCGCTGCGTCGCGTAATCCACCCTGTCCTCCCGAATGCCGTCTCGCGCGACCATACCCAAAGTCCCGCCCCGAGGCCACATCCCGCAATGCCGCTCCCCTGCCCTTCGCCTCGCCCCCAAGGATGGGCCCCTTGGGCCAGGCGGCGTCCCGCTATCCGCGCGCTTGTGCGAGGCTTTATGTGTATGATAGATGGCTGCGCACGCGCCGATCCGGCGCGCTCGGCCGTTCGATCACGGACCGAGGCCCAGAGGCGGGCATCGCGCCCCGGGCAAAAGGATCCCAGAGGCCACGTGGCGGAGTGGTGACGCAGCGGACTGCAAATCCGCGTACCCCGGTTCAATTCCGGGCGTGGCCTCCATACCTTCTCTTGAAATCGCTTATCTTTCCTCGGTTGTGTATGCGTCAGGTGCGTATGTAGCGCCGTTGCCGAGGGGACAAATCGGGGGACATCGGGTTCTCGACGCGTTCCCGTCAATTCATCCGCTGGATGACGTGCAGCATCAGGGACCACCCGAACCGGAACGCGGCCACGAAGAGCAACGCCCAGGCGGCCCGGCACGCCCACGTCATCACCGCTTCAAGGCTGACAGAATGGCCTCCACCGCGAACTCCGCCACCCGGTCGCTCGCGACGTTGGCCAGGATCGCGGCCGCCCACAGCGCCGCCAGGATAGCCGCGCGCCGCATCTGCCCGGTAAGCGCGTCCAGGTCCTTCCGCAGGGACGCCAGCCCAACCTCGACCCGTTTCAGGCGGGTAAGGAATTTGCCGAGCTCCAGGCCCGCCAGGAAAGAAGGCTCGTGCATCGTGCATGGTCCTGCCTCTTAGGAGGTTTTCGGCTCGGGGGACGCAGGGACCTGGCACGGAGCCGGCTTGTAGACCGTCTCCGTGCCCTTGATGATGGTATCGATGCGGGAGGACTGGGCCGCAATTTGCCTTTGTGTCTCACAGGTGTCTTTTCGTGACGGGGAAATGTGCCCGATGCTCTCGGCGGTCGAGGCCGCGCTAGTCACGATAGTTGGGGTTTCGCAGCCCGCTAGAGGCAGGATTAAGAGACTTGCGGCCGGCAGAGCCAGCTTTCGATGTGACTTCGGCATTGCTGCGCTCCACGTTTGCGAGCGCGCGACCTTCTCCGCGGCCCTCGGCATTCCAGATCCGAACGCGATCCCACGCCACTAACGCCACTACGAGGGCGAGTCCGGCCCCAATCGGGACCAGGCGCGCCGCGAACCATGCCATGATCATGCAGCTCTCCATTGTGCGAGCCGCGCCTTGAGCCGGTCCCAGAACACGATGCTCAAAACCCATGCGCCAATGCTGGCGGCGATCACCGGATGCCCGGCCGCCCACCCGCCGATGTCGGCAATCGTCTGGCCGAAGGTCTTCCAGGCTGAAATCGCCGTGAGATCGGGTGGAGCCGGGATGGACGAGGGCGGAACCGAGACGGCATCGACCGCGAGGCCCGTGGCAACGCTGGTGCCGACGACAACGGCCGGCTTGGATGTGGCGGCCGTCTTGGCTGCCTCTGCAACTTTGGTCGATGTCGGGAGCGCATCTTCAGGGTACGCCGTGCGGGATAATTCAAAATGGGGGGTATCGCGCGTCTTCCAGTCCCCGCCCCAGACGATCGGGATCTTGAGCTCCGCCGACGCGGCCTTGAACGCCTTGGCGATCCCTTCCATGTCCGGCATGTCGTACTTAAAATCGTCGGCGTCCACGACATCGACGGCCATGCCGTTGAGGTGACGAGAATTGAGCGTCCAGCTCTTGCCGGCCGCCTTGAGCTTCTTCTGACGCTCGAGGTTGCGAAGCCCCTCCGTCACGACGAAGGGAACCGGCGACAACTCCGCCGCCCGCTCGACCACGCGCACTAGGTCGGGATGAACCCCGACAAGGTTCTTCCTGCTCCGATCATTCAGGGGCATTGTCATCCTCTCGCCGGAAATGAGGGGTAAGGATTGGCCATGGAGCCATTTGCATTTGTCGTATGCGCGCAACTCTGCCTGATCCAGCCGCCCACCCAGGGGCAGCCGCGCGACGTGTGCATCGCGCGCATGGAGGCAAGCCTGAAGGCGTCTCCGGAGACTCGCGTCTGGTGCGAGTCCCTTGACGTGCCCTATGGCGAGATCATTGACCCCACTGGCCAATTCAAGACGCGCATCCCGCCGTGGGCAGATCCGCGCCGAGGCCACGCTAACGCCGAGTGATGAGGCGTCCCCATCGATCGTCAGGGAAAACCGGATCGACGTCCGGCACCTCTATTGGGATCTGCTCCCTCATCCGGGGTGGAATCTGCTCGCGAGGGACGCCGCGATAAAGCTGGTCGTTGTGGAACCGCTGCCAGAACTCATCATCAGGGGATTCCGGTGGCCAAAGCCGCCGGGGACCGAGAGGCGTCGGCGGACCGAAGGGGTTTCCAAGCATCCCTTCTTGACCGAGAAGCCCCTTCAGTTCTGGCCGCTGCGGCTCAGGCCCGAGCAATCCCCCTGGCCCTGATCCGCGATCGAGGACGTCACGATCTTCGGGCGCGAGCAAAGCGCGCGCGAGGCGCGTCGTGTCAACCGGCGTTGGCATTGAGCTCCCGCTCCGCCGTTTCCGAAATGCTGAGGACCGCTCGCTCGATGATGGCGAACCGGCGCACGAGCTCGTCGAGCGTCTGTGCCATGGTCTGGTTGACCCGCTCCTGCTCGATCGTCCGATCCTCGAGACGCTGGCGCGTTTCCGTGAGCGCGTCCGCAAGCTGGACGAAGATCCCGTAGAGCGGCGAGAGGTCCACGTCGCCACCGTCCGGACGTGCCGGCGGTTCCACGGCGGGGAGCGCCGCGATCTGGCTCCCGCCGTAACTGGTCTCCACATTCACCGGCTTGATGCCCTGGGCCCGCAGAAGAGCCGCGTGGGCGTCTGTGAACGTCGCCGCGCCGACGGGCCCGTACTGACGCGCGAACTCGTCCAGGGGGACGTTGTGCGAGATCGAGATTTTCATGGCCTCTCCACCTATTCCGTGGCGAGCTCGAGATAGAACGACCAGCAGGTGCGGTTTTGCGAGGCCGACGCCATTGAGCAGGCGATGTCGGAGGGCGCATTGCCCTCCCCGAAAAATTTCCAGCGCACGGCCATGTTGTTCACGCCGTAAATCGTCTCATCGTCAGGGGCAGGGCTGAAATCTCGCTGGCTGTTGCTGCTCCAAGACGCCCCGAGGTTCATATAGTTCGCGACAGCAAGAAGAGGCCGCGTCCCGGACGCCGATGTAATCGTGCGGCTTATCAGGCCCGACGATGCGTTGGTCCCGCCGTTGTCTTGAACGGTCACGCCCGTGATCTTCTTGCTGCCGCGGAACACCATGACGGCCAGGGCCGACCCAGGATTGACGTTGCTCGTGAACGACATGCTCGAAAGAGACGTGCCGCCTTCGGTGCCGGCGGCAATCTTGTAGCCCATCGCGACGTGGAAATAATAGGTCGTGCCGCTGATATTGACCGGGAGCGCGACGGACGTGCTCGGGAAGATTTTCGTGAAGCCCGAGGGAACCGTTGACGCGACGATGGAGGTCTTGATCGCCATGTTGGCAAAGAGGATCAGATCCCCTTCCTGAACGTTTGCGGGAACGGTGATGCTGCTCTTGTCGCTGTTGCCTCCGCCGTCCACGAACGCGAAGCCGCTGAGCGACGAATTTCCGGCAAAAAAGCCGCCCATTCCCGGAAGGCACGTCATCCCTTGGCCCTCTTCGCCGCCACGACGAAATGCCCGGCCCCAAGACAGAGGATCGAGAACAGATACCATCGCCCGCTATCGCAATCCGAGACCACGGGCACCTCGCCAAGGTACTGGTTCGCCCACGTGATGGTGCGGTCCGTCGTGTCGCTGCCTTGCACAAGGAGGTATCGCATCGTGCCGACCTGGCCATTGGTCGGGTTGCCGATCAATCGATCGCCGGCGGCGGTCAGCGTAAAGTAGTATCCGGCGTCCCAATCGATCGCTACCGTCCCTTGATCCGTCAGCGCAACGGGCGCACACGCGCTTTCGATGCCGTCGGCCGTGACGACCTTGTTCGAGGCGCAGGCGCGGATGTTGGCCGCACTTGCCTTGTCGACCGCAACGTCATCGGCATTGACGACGATCCCGGTCCCCTGACCGACCGCGAGCGTACGGTTCTCCGTCAGATCGCCGCCGCCGGTGAGGCCATTGCCGGCCGTGATCGTGCGCGCGGCCAGCGCGAGCCCGTTGATGATCTTGGCCTTGAGGTTCGAATAGACCGTGCCGCGCATGCCGTTGGAGGCCGACGCATCGGTGAACGGGAAGATGTCTCCGTCCGCAAGATCCGTCTCCGCCGTGAGGTCTGCGCCGTTCCGGTAGTATCGGCCGTCACCGGTCTGCCGGTTGAGCGCGTGGGAATCGGCCGTCGCGTTAGCGAGATTGGTGATCTTCTTGTTGTTCCACGGGATGTCGCCCGAGATATTCGACTGCCCGTCGCGGGTGATGCAGTTGGAGAGCCCAGCGGCGATGCCGTCGAACTCGTCGTCCATTCGATCACTGCGGATCTGGATGCCGTTGGCCCTGTCAGTTTGCCAACTAAAAAGCCTCAGGAACGTGCCGCTTCCATTATAAGACAATTGACCCTCCTATCAGGTGCGCAAATCAGATACGCGCAGGGGATGAGCCCTTTCGAAAACGCACTCTGGCAAGCGCTCGGCGCGCTCACCGCACTTGTACTGATGCTGATTTGGATGTGGATCAGCGGATAGGCTGGCCATCCCGGTAACGCGGACCACTGCCGCCTCGCAGTGGCTCGTCTTGGTTCAACGGGCCCATCAATGCGGATGCCATGCCGCGCACGTAGTTGGAACGCTGCTGCGGGGCCTGCGCCCTGCGCCGCAATATCTGGATCACCTGTTCGTCCAGGCCCTCTGCGGCGGGACGCATGCCTCTTTCAAGAATGGCATTCGCGGTTGCTGGGGTTAACCCAGAGAAGCGGTTACCGATTCTAGAAAGTGCATTCAGAACAGGCTCGAGCCGGCCTGATGCCAACTGCGTTGCCATAACCGCAGCGCGCATCGGCTCGCCCGCCTCTGATGCCGTCTGGAGGTTCCGGTCTGTCTTCGATCCCCCTTGCACCTCCTTGCGGAGGTCTGACTTTCTGGCTTCACGGACAAGCATCCGCTGGAACTGCCGGCGGGCGCCATTCGTCGGAAAAATTGCCTCCATGCGCATCTGGATATCGGGCGACCCGAAAAGACTTTCGGTGCGGTCGCGCGTGACATTGCCTTGACGAATGCGCCCAGCGAGTGCTCTAGCGGCGCCAAGCCGCCACATGTCCGCCTCGGAGACGGACATGCGTTGCAGCATGGGGGCAATTTCCTCTGTATGCATGCGCAAGGCGTTTTCGAAACCGTCTTCCGCTGCGTTCGCAAGGGCGCTTTCACCGGCGTAGTTATCCAATGCGTGCCGGTATGACGGATTATCCATCGCGCTGAGAAGATCACGCTTAACCGTCTGAAGCGTGTTCACATCCCAGCCGGCTTGCGGTCGGTTCCCTGAGGCTTGCGCACGTCGCGCCGCCTGGATCTGAGAATCGAGCTCGAGTTTGACGTTATGAAGCTGGCGTGTGCGGTTCTCCAGCCCAATCGCCTGCCCCCTGTTGGCGAGGTTACGTGCCGTCAAAGCGTGTAATTCGCGCATGATAGGGCGTGCGAGCACTGCGCGCAGTTCGCGGGTCATCGGCGTTTCAACAGAGAACGCTCTGTCGAAGTTGGCGCGCGCGGCTTGGCGGCGCCTTGCTATGATGTCGCCAACGGTCTCCGCGTACTCGCGCGGATCACGCAGCGATCTCGCCATCTCGCGCTCTATGCGCTGCCACTGGAAATTCTGTCGCTGATCGAGCCGGAGGTTGAACCTCTGAACATTCTCATTCGGCATGTTGTTTGCCTGCCGCATAAGTCGACGAGTGTTCTCGCCGCCCAAGTCGGATAGCATCATTGTCGGATCGTCTGCGGCCGCGGCAGCACGTGCGTTCACTCTTCTGGTAGCGGCGGCGATCTCTGCAGGCGTAGCGCTAGCGCCAACGTCGCGCGCCATCGCCTCTGCAAACTTCTCTGCCGCCACGCCTCTTGAGTCAGTATAGCCTCTCAACGGCTGGCTCAAGCGACGCGCCAGCGCGCCGCCTGCGTCTACGGCGGGCGTAAGGGCTCCGCCAAGGATGGCACCGCCGATGGCGCCCTTCCCTGTCTCCGCCAATGTCCCAGAAACGTCCCCCTCCGTAAGGTCTGCGTTCGAGTGCCCCAGCCCATGCGTTCCGCCCATCCTCGCGCCCTGGCTGGCGCCCTGGGCGATGCGACCGGTGAGGGTTGCCGCTGCCGCCTCGGGCGCGACACCAACAGCCGACATGAGCCCGCGACCGACCGTCCCGCTCCGCGCGGCCAAGCCTGCGGCACCAAACGGCAGGGCCAATCCGGCGGGCGGTCGCCTTCAATCAGCACGCGGTCAAGCTCGGATACTCCAGCATGGATGAAGGCTGGCTCTGTGGCTGGTTCGCGAACGCAATCGAACACTCTAACGATGTCCGGCACTGGAGATCCCAGCCACAGACAAGGCCCGCTACCGGAGTCCTTCCGAAGCCCAGGGACACGCCATGACCACCCAGGACAGGAGGGAGGGGCATTGAGCGACCTGCTCATTTCCGAGATTGCGGCACGCACCAGACTCGGGGTGAGGTACTGGCAGCGTCGTGCCGCGGCCGGGCAGATCCCAGGAACCCGCCGCAAGAGGTTCCAGAAACGCTGGATTTATCTCGTTGACGCAGCAACATTCGACGCGTGGTGGACGTCACAGCTCGAGGAGGTGAAGCCGTGCGCAAGCTCCCGCCCTGCATGCGGTGGCGCGGTGCCGTCCTCTGGTATCGGATCCGGAAGAACGGCAAGGACTTCGAAGGTTCCCTCGAAACAGCGAACGTTGGAGACGCTAAAGCTCGCCTTGCAAAAGTGCGGGCAGAGCTCGAAGCAATCGCCTGGGGAGAAAAGCCACGCCGGACGTTCAACGAGGCAGCCGCGCGCTTCGGAGACGAGCACTTCCCGAACCTGAAGCCGAAGAGCGCAAAGCGCTATCTCGTCTCAATCTCAAACCTTCTCGCCAAGTTCGACGCTGCGTTCATGCACGAGATCGGCTCTGCCAGGCTTGGAGAGTTCGAGCGCGAGCGCAAGAAGGCTGGCGTGACCAACTCTACCATCCGGCGCGATCTGGCCTGCCTCAGCGTCATTTTCACGAAGTGCGAGGAGTGGGAGTGGGTCACCGCGAACCCCGTGAAACCGTTCCTGCGCGGCCGGCAGATGGCCGGGCTCGAGGAAGGGCCGGCGCGGACCCGCTATCTCGATCACGATGAGGAGCGCGAAATCCTCGAATGCGCGCCCAAGAAGGCCCGCAAGGCCATCGAGTTTGCCATCGACACGGGGCTTCGCAAGGAGGAGCAGTTCGGTCTGCTCCGGACCGACGTCAATGCGCGGGTGAGGGAGGTGAACGTGCGGGAGGAGGTGGCCAAGAGCCTGAAGCCGCGCCGGGTGCCGCTATGGGAGCGGGCGCTGCGGGTCGCCACCGAGATGCCGGCCGACCTCAGGAGCCCGTACCTGTTCACGACCTACGAGGGCAAGCGCTACTCGGAGGAAAGCCCCTACCACTACGAGGCGCTGCAGAAGGCCGTCAGGCGGGCCAACAAAAAGCGGGCGGGGCGCAGCATCCCACCCATGGAGCACGTCGAGTGGCACGACCTGCGGCGCACATGCGGGTGCCGGCTGCTTCAGGACCACGGGTTCTCGATGGAGGAGGTCAGCAAGTGGTTGGGGCACTCCTCGATCAAGGTGACGGAGAAGCACTATGCGTTCCTGAAGGAGGGGCACCTGCGCGAGCGGGTCGAGCAGCGCGAGGCGGAGATCATTTCGATCCGGGGGACAAGCGGGGGGACATAGGTTAAGGTGGACTTGCAGCAATTTCGTTTAGAAACAACGCTGTATGACGATACATATCACGGACTGCAAATCCGCGTACCCCGGTTCAATTCCGGGCGTGGCCTCCATCTTTTCAAGGACAACGTCCTCACACCCGCGCCGGCGGCGTCGCGGCGAACGATCTTGCCAGCTCCTTCATCATAGCGCGCACGTCGGGGTGCTGATTGCGGTCCCAGTCGGCCAGCATCTCCTCGAGATCCGCCTCGCGCCGCTCGAGCAGGCGCTCGTAGCCCGCTCGCCCCTCCTCCGAAAGCTCATAGAGGCCGTCCTCACTCCGCGTCGCCATGCCGGACGCGACGAGGCGGCCAAGAAGCTCCGCGCACGGCTGGGACGCGATCCTGAGGCGCCCTTCGAGATCCGCCTGCGTCGCGCAGCCCCCGCCCTCGCCCATCCGCGCCAGCAGCCACAGCTCATCCGGCTCGAGCGCGAGCCCGATGCGCCCCGCCGCACGTTGATAGACGCGCCAGCGGTTCTCCTGCGCCGTCATGCGCGTGACGATGCGCTTGAGCTCGTCGAGCGACGTGGCATCGCGCGGATGCGGAAACGCGTCCGTCAGCGGTTCAGGCGCGATGGTGGTCCTGAGCGGCACCTCGCGGATCGCGAGCGTCAAGAGAAAGCCGACGAAGGTCATCACCGCCGCCGTGTGGAACACGGGATGGAGCGCCTTGACGAACTCCGAGAGATAGAGGGAGCGCATCGGCTCGGCGAGCCTGGCGATCTCCGCCGGATTGAGCACGCCCTCGGCGCCGGGGACCGCCCCGTGGATATCCGCACCGAGGAAATAGGCGAAGATGCCGCCGAACAGCGCCGCCCCGACCGAGCCGCCGATCGAACGGAACAGCGTCGTGCCGGACGTCGCCACGCCGAGGCGCTCGTAGGGCACCGCGTTCTGCACGGCCATGACCAGGATCTGCATCACCATGCCGAGCCCGAGGCCGAGCAGGAGCAGATAGAGCGCCGCGCGGCTCGCGGCCGTCTCCACCTCGATCGTCGAGAGCAGCACGAGGGCGACCGTCATCATCGCCGTGCCCGCGACAGGAAACATCTTGTAGCGGCCCACGCGGCTGATGATCTGGCCGCTCGTGATCGAGCTCACGAACACGCCGAGCATCATCGGCGTCATGTGCAGCCCAGCGCTCGTGGGATCGAGGCCCTTTACGACCTGGAAATAGACCGGCAGGAGCGTGATCGATCCGAACAGCGCCATGCCGACGATGAACCCCACCGACGTCCCGATCACGAAGGCCCGGATCCGGAACAGCGCGAGCGGCACCAGCGGGTCCGGCACGCGCGTCTCGACATAGAGGAAGCCCGCGAGCGCCAGCACGCCCGCAAGCGAGATCGCGAACAGGCTGACGGGCGCCTCCGCGACAAGCGTCGCCCCGAGGCTCGAGACGAGCACGACCGACGTCAGTGCGAGCGTGAGCAGGACCGCACCCGCGTAATCGATCGACACCTCGCCCTTGGACGCCTGGCTGCGGATCGTCCGGCTGATGACGAACAGCGCCAGAAGCCCGAGCGGCAGGTTGATGAGGAAGATCCACCGCCACGACGAGTGATCGACGATGAAGCCGCCAAGCAGCGGGCCGAGCACCGTCGACAACCCGAACACGCCGCCGAAAAAGCCCTGGTACCGGCCCCGCTCGCGCGGCGCCACGATATCGCCGACGACAGCGATGGCGGTCACGATCAGCCCGCCGCCGCCGAGCCCCTGGAGGAAGCGGAAGGCAATCAGCTCCGGCAGGTTCTGCGCCAGGCCGCAGAGCAGAGAGCCCGCGAGGAAGATCAGGATCGCCGCCTGCAGCACCAGGCGCCGCCCGTAGAGATCTCCGAGCTTGCCGTAGACCGGCACCACGACGGTGCTGGAGAGCAGGTAGGCGGTGACGATCCACGACAGATGCGAAAGGCCGCCGATCTCATCGACGATGACCGGCAGCGCGGTCGCGACGATGGTCTGGTCGAGGGAGGCGAGCAGCAGCACCAGCACGAGAGCCGAGAACGTGGCCAGGACCTCTCGCCTGTGGGCGGTGCTGCCGGCGAGAGCGGAGGGTGTGTCTTGCATGCGGGATGAACGGGCTCGCCGGCGTCGAGTTCGCGGGACCGGACCATAAACCCGCGCCTCGGGCCCGTCGACGGGCGCGGGACGCGAACCTTACTTGAAGAGAGACGTCAGCGAGAACGTGGAGGCGATGATGACGGGCGGCGCCTCGGCGATCTGCGGATGCGGCTCCTCGATGTAGACATTGAGCCCCGTGGCGCGCCCCTCCTTGACCAGGGAGGCCACATAGCTCCAACCCTTTGGCTCGAGGCCGATGCACGCTTCCGACATCTCGCCCTTGAGCCGCATGTGAATGGCGATGTTGCCCCGCCTCGCGATGGCGACCCTGTGCTGCGCGCTGAAACGGTCCTTGTTCCAGAGACTCTTCAGGTAGACCGCAACCACGTGCCGCTTGGTCCTCGGCCCCCAACTGACCCGCTTGGCGGGCGCGGTGGATGCGAACGTATACTCGCCCGGCGGCAGCGGGCCGATGGCCTTGGCCGCGAAGCAATCGGGGTCGGGGTTGTTGCGGCAGATGTCGCGTCCCGAGAGCCCCCAGGCGATGGTCTTGCCGTTGATCGCGGGATCGTCCGAGATCACGAACAGCCGGCCGGTCGCGATCGTGTAGCCGAACCGGAAGCTTCGGTCCGACGCCGGCACGGCGTGCACGACATCCTCGAACGGGTTGCAGATCTCACCGCCAGTCAGCTTCCGCTCGTAGCCGTTGAGCTTGACGGTCACGTAGTCGACGCCCGGGGCGCAATCCCAGCGCGCCGGCATCTTCTTCCCGGCCAGCGTGATGGACGGCAGGGGCTGCTCGCGCTGCGCCGGCTTCGGCGCCGTGACGATCGCCGGCGGCATCGCCGCAACCGTGGTCGTCGACCAGTCCGGCGCCGTCTCCTCGGGCGTTCGGCGCATCTGCTCGCATTGGGGCGGGAGCTTGGGCGGCTGGATCTGCGTCGCGGCGAGGCGCCGCGCAACCTGTCCCGTGGCGCCCCGCTCGACATACGAGAGGATCAGGGCGGCCTGGATCGCGACCTGCTCCTCCGACAACTCGAAGATGCAGTCCTCGTAGAGCTGGTCGCCGACCTTGCTGAACACGTCCGCGATGGCGTCGGCCGCGGCTCCGGCCGATGCCGAAGGCATGGTCTCGTCAGGCATCGTCTCAGCGGGCATCGCCTCGGACATGGGCGCGGCGTCCGGCACCGTGGCCTCCTGCGCAAGGCCGGCGGACGACGCGAGCATGAGAAGCCCTGCCGCGGCCGCAGAGGCCGCCGCCCTGGTCCTCACCGTTGCCACGTTTCGAATCACGCCGTTCCCTCGTCGCGCTCCGGACCCCCTCCGGGGTTTTGCGCCCGCCTTTGTAGCCAAGGAGTCGGGGTAAGAGTAAGGCTTTGCTGAGGCGAACGCACGCGTCGCCGCGACACTCCCCGCGGCGGCGTTATCTCGATGCATGAGCTAACATTTGCATCACGGAGGATCTTTCCCCCGACGGGCAATCCGTTAAGCTCGCAGGACAACGAGCCGCCGGGCCCCGACCGCATGGGGCCGTCCACACGGGGCCCGACGCGCCGAGGGGGAGGGGCACGCAAGCATGGCAGCCGACACCGCCGCGCTGATCGAGAGGATCAGGCGCGATCCCGAGTTCATTGCGCTCGGGCGCCGCCGGTCACGCCTCGCCTGGAGCCTTTCAGCCGCCATGGCGGCGATCTACTTCGGCTTCATCCTGCTGGTCGCCTTCGCGCCGTGGTGGCTCGCGACGCCCGTGGGCGACGGCGCCACGACCATCGGCATTCCGCTCGGCATCGGCGTCATCCTGTCGGCTTTCGTGCTGACCGGACTCTACGTCCGCCGCGCCAATAGAGACTTCGATCCCGCCATCCAGCGCATCATCGAGAGGCTGACGTGAACGTCGAAGCCATCGTCATGTTCCTCATCTTCGTGGCGACGACGCTCGTCATCACGCGATGGGCCGCCTCGCGCGTGCGGACGGCATCGGACTTCTATGCGGCGGGCGGCGGCATCACGGGGTTCCAGAACGGCCTCGCCATCGCCGGCGACTATATGTCGGCGGCCTCTTTTCTCGGCATCTCGGGATTAGTGTTCGCCTCAGGCTTCGACGGTCTCATCTATTCCGTCGGCTGGCTGGTCGGCTGGCCGATCGTACTCTTCCTGATCGCGGAGCCGCTCCGCAACCTCGGCCGCTACACGTTCGCCGACGTGGCCGCATTCCGGCTTCAGGCGACGCCGATCCGCACGCTCTCGGCCGTCGGCACGCTCGCCGTCGTCGCCTTCTACCTGATCGCGCAGATGGTCGGCGCCGGAAAGCTGATCGAGCTCCTGTTCGGCTTGCCCTACTTCTACGCGGAGATCATCGTCGGCGTGCTGATGGTGACCTACGTCGCGACCGGCGGCATGGTGGCGACCACCTGGGTTCAGATCATCAAAGCCTGCCTCCTGCTCGGCGGCGCGACGTTCATGGCCCTTGCCGTGCTCGTCTACTTCAGCTTCTCGCCCGACGCGATGTTCGAGGCGGCGACGGATGCCCATCCCGACGGTCTCTCGATCCTGGGGCCCGGCAAGCTCGTCAACGATCCCATTTCCGCCGTCTCGCTCGGCCTCGCGCTGATGTTCGGCACCGCCGGGCTGCCCCACATCCTGATGCGCTTCTTCACCGTGCGCGACGCCAAGGCCGCCCGCAAGTCGGTGCTCTACGCCACCGGCTTCATCGGCTACTTCTATATCCTGACGTTCATCATCGGCTTCGGCGCCATCACGCTGCTGATGGGCGATCCCAGCTACTTCACCGCCGGCGACGGCGGCGTCCACGACAGGATCAACGGCCTGATCGGCGGCACCAACATGGCCGCCGTCCACCTCTCGAAGGCGGTCGGCGGGTCGCTGTTCCTCGGCTTCATCTCGGCCGTCGCATTCGCCACGATCCTCGCCGTGGTCGCGGGCCTGACCTTGGCCGGCGCATCCGCCGTCAGCCACGATCTCTATGCCAACGTCTTCGCCAGGGGCCGCACGAGCGAAACAACCGAGGTCCGCATCTCGAAGATCAGCGCCGTCGTCATCGGCGTCGTGGCGATCGTGCTCGGCTACGTGTTCGAGAAGCAGAACGTCGCCTTCATGGTCGGCCTTGCCTTCGCCGTCGCCGCGAGCTGCAATTTCCCCGTCCTTCTGATGAGCATCCTCTGGCGGGGAACGACGACGCGCGGCGCAGTCGCGGGCGGCTTCGCGGGCCTCGTCTCTGCCGTCGGCATGGTGCTCCTGAGCCCGGCAGTATGGGTCAAGACGTTCGGCTTCGAAACGGCGGTCTTCCCGTACGACAGCCCGGCGCTGTTCTCGATGACGATCGCCTTCCTCGGCATCTGGCTCGTCTCGAAGCTCGACCGCAGCGCGGCGGCGGACGCGGAGCGGGCCGCCTACGAGGCGCAGGCGGTACGCTCGGAGACCGGGATCGGGGCCGGGTCCGCCGCCGCGCATTGACGCGACGCGGTGGACCTCCCCTCCCTCACTTTTTTGTCTTATCCTCTGGCTCTCCCGGCGAGCATCTGCTATGAGCGCGGCTCTCCGGCCATTCCGCGGTAGCTCAGTGGTAGAGCAATCGGCTGTTAACCGATCGGTCGTAGGTTCGAATCCTACCCGCGGAGCCATTTAATTCTCAAGAAAACCCAATAATATCAAGCGCTTAACACTTAGCGCTGGCCACCCTTGCCATACTATTATACCGCTTTGGGCTATAAAAAGGGATATAAAAGGGGTAGCCCATGCGCCCGATCTTGCCGCAGAACAACAAGGGCATTTGGTGCCTGACGCGGTTCGTGCCGAAGCGGTTCAAGCATGTTGACGGCCGCAAGGTCGTGCGGGTCAACACAGGCATCCGCGTTGCCGACGATCCCGCCGGTATCCGGGCCCATGACGTTGTTCAGCGGCTGAATACCGAATTGGAGGCGGAATGGAAGGCCAAGCTCGAAGGTGGGCATGCGGCGCCAGCGCCGATCTCGGTCGAGACCGCCCGCGCAATCACAGCGCGGCTTGGCCTGCGCTATAGGACCGAGGCCGAACTTGTAGCCGGGCCGCTGGTCGAGATGGTGCGCCGCATCGAACTGCTCGAACGCCGCGGCTGGGTCGATGAGCCGAAGGCCGCAGATGCTGTTCTCGGCAACGCCGCGCCGACCCGCATCGCCCTTTCAACGCTGCTCAAGGAATATGAAGTCGAGCGACGGACGCATCTGGCGAAGTTCTCGCCCGACCAGTTGCGCCGCTGGCGCAACGGCAAGAAGCGCGCGATTGCCAACTTCAAGGCCGTGCTCGGCCGCAACGCGTATCTTGAGGACCTGACGCGCACCGACGCGTTGGATTTCCGGGAATGGTGGCAGGACCGCGTTATCGGCGAAGGCGTTCAGGTTGCAACGGCCAATAAAGACATCGGCAATCTAAACCGGATGATCCGCACCCTGAACCGAGCACGGCGCCTCGGGTTGGAGCCGATCTTCGCCGAGTTGCGGATCGAAGGGGAAAAGTACGGGTCGCGCGCCCCATACACCGTCGAGTTCATCCAGACTAAGATCCTGGCAGACGGCGCCCTTGATGGACTGAACCCCGAAGCCCGCCGCGTGATCTACGTCTGCGCGGAGATCGGCCTTCGCCCCGTCGAAGTGGTCAACTTGACCAAGGGCGCGATCCGGCTCGACTGCGACGTGCCGCATGTCGTGGTCCAAGCCGAGGGCCGCGTCCTAAAGACCGACCACAGCGAGCGGCATATTCCCCTTGTCGGCGTCGCGCTCGAAGCGATGAAGATGCAGCCGGAGGGCTTCCCCACGTATTTCGATGGATCGCCCGCACTGTCGGCAACCGTCAACAAATTCCTGTCGGCACATGACCTGCGCCCGACCGACCGTCATTCGCTGTACAGTCTGCGGCATACCTTCGAGGACCGCCTAACGGCGGTCGAAGCGCCCGAAAAAATTCTCTGCTACGCGATGGGTCACAAATACAGCAGGCCAAAATACGGGTCGCCGCCTTCGCTTGAGCAGTTGAAGGGATGGCTCGACAAGATCGCTTTCCGCGCGCCAACGTCGATCTAGCCGCCATGCCCGACATCCCCAAGCTCGCCTCCGTCGCAGTCGCCGCGCCCCGCGTCATAGACGTGACGTGGGGCGATGGCCGCGTGGATCGGATCGACCTCGGCGACTGGATCGCTGCCGGCGGCGTGGTCTTGGCGCCGCTCGTTGATCCTGCGGTCTTCGCGACGGCGCGCGTCGATGCGCATCGTAGCGGGATCGCGTGGGGCGACGACGATGACCTCGCTATCGACGCACATCATCTTCTGCGGATCGCTGAAGACGCCGCCGATGTCGCCGCGTATGACGCGGCCAAGCGCCGCCTCGCGCGCGGCGAGGACGAACTTGTCCCCGCCGATGTCGCGAACGAGATCCGCGACCGCGACGACGCGGACGCCTGAAACCAACGGGGCGCGCGCCCAACCCGCGATGGGAGCGCGCCCCTGAAACCAACGGGGCCGCGCACCCTCCCAAGATGCGCGGCCCTTGTGCGTCTATCGACCATCGCCAATGAACGAACCGCCGGGCGGCGATGGCGATTTAAGAGCGGACGCGCGCCCCCGAGGTTGCCCGGTCGGTGTCCTGTTAGGCGGCGCCCGCGTTGCGATACCATCCGCGCCAGTCTAGCCACGCGCAGCCGAAGTCGAGCCTGATCTTGATCTTCACGCCGTCAACGTCGAAGCCTTCCTCGGCGAAGACCTGCGGCCCCGGCGCGCCCTCAAGATGCGCAAAGCAAAGCCCGTCGATCTGCGACGGGCTTGCCGCGAGATGCCAGGCATTGCCCGCGATACGGGGCTCAACGGCGAGTTGCAACCGAATGGGCTGGGCGTCGGTCGTCGCGGTTGGATTGATCGCCGCCAAGAACTGCTCGGCCGCGGTTTCGAGGGCTGGCCCGACGACGAGCGTGGTCGGCGCAACGCCAATCAACTGGCCGGCTTCATCGGTCTGACGACGCATTGCCAAGCGACCCGCGCTGACCGTTGCGGTCGCAATGGCGCCGCCGGCAGCGGCAAGGTTGCCGTGGTTCGCATGGAATAGCTGGGTGCCATCGGACATAACCGGGTTCGCGGCAAGGACCGACGCAAGCTGTTCCGCTTCAAAATTCGCAGCCGCGATACCGAGGCGGCGCGGAAGGTCGTCGAAGGCGCCTAAATCGTCGTTGACGATGGCCTGCCGGCTGATCGCGAACATCCGGCCGAAGGTGTCGAGCCCCACGCTCTCGCCCGTGTCCTTCAGCGAACCACGCTTGAACTCGCCGTGCTCGTTCACCTTTTCGAGCGCCGAGAAGCCCGACAAGGAGATCATCGTCCGCTTCCGGAAGTCCGAAAGCTCAAGGCGCCGGGCAAGCGGCTTGAGGCCGCTCGGCACCGCCTCGTAAGCGGCGCGGAGCGTGCGGCCCACGGCGCTGCCGAGCACGAGCGAGAAGTCCGACGTTGTGTGCATGCCGCCCATCGACCGGCGGCCAAGGGCCCGCGCGACGATCTGATCGCGGCCCATGCCGCGGGTGTCCGCGCCCGCATACTGAAGGCACGCGCGAGCGAGATCGGTCAGCGACATCCCCATGAACTGCCGGGCCGCGGGCGATGGCGTCATGTTCGGATTGGCGCGCACGGCTATCGCCTCTGCCATAGCCTCGCGGCGGTGTTCCGGGTTCTCAAGGCTGACGTGGCCCGCATCGGCGCCGATCATGCTGATGGTCTGCGGCTGCTGGGCAGCGCGCTCGGCCACGCGGTCGATCAGGGCGGCGCGGAAGTCGGCAACCGACGTTCCGGCCTCAACGTGCTGGGCAGCGAAGTCGGCGGCATGGTGCCTTGTGCCCAGGTCGTAGATCGTCGCGCGGCGCCGGTCCTCGGCGCGCTGTGCGCGCTCGTCGCGCTCGATGGTGGTGTCGTCATCCGTGCTAGGGGTCGTCGGCATGTTCTTGCTCCGAAAATGCGCGCCATCGTCCGCCGGGACGGGCACAACCGATACTTCGAGAAGCCGCCACCGAATGGCGGTTTTGGTGCGGTTCCCCGCGTCGTCTTCTTCTTCGCGCCAGGCGAGCACTTGGTAGCCGACGCTAACGCCCGACAGCACGCCATCGGCAATGTCGGCGACAACGGCCTCGACTTCGGCGCGCTTCGACATGCGCAACAGGGCTTCGATCCTGTCGCCCTTGCGCTCGACCTTCACGACCGTGCCGAGCACGTCGGCGATGTCATGTTGCCGGTGGGCGTTCAGGACCGGCACCCGTTCGCGAAGCTCGATGCCCGCGGGGTCAAGGTACTCTGTGAAAAGGCCGTCGCGGTCCCAACGCTGGACGCCCGCACCGGCCGCGATGACGGCGCGGAACGTCCGCGCCTTCGCGTCCCAAGACGACGCGCCGCTCGACGGCGCGAGCCGGGTAAGCATGGCTTCAGGCTCGATGGTGGCAACAGGCATTAGTTCAACGCCTCCCGCCGAACGTGGAAGATGGCGACGGCGGCAAGGTCCGGGCGCTGCCGGAACATCTCCGCGGCGATCCAAACCTCCATTTCGCCAGGCGACAGGCCGAGGCGCTCGGCGATGTCGTCCAGCGTCATGGACATGCCGGCTTCAAGATCGGCGCGCACCGAGCGGGCGCGCGCCGCGAAAGCGGCCGGGTAGATTGGTTCAGCGGGCTGCATCGCGCAGCGCCTCCTTTAGTTTCCGAAAGTGGGTTGATGCGTTCACGATGAAGACGGCCGTGCCGTTCCCATCGTCGGCGGCGCGGATCTCGTGTCGAACCTTCTTCTCGATGTCGATCAGGAGGTCGCAAAGTTGCCCACCGACATGCGCCCGGCCATCGGCGAAGAAGACGGCGCCGATCCAAACGTCGGTGTGATGCGCAGCGCGGGGATGCGGCCCGGCCTTGATATGCGCCCGGCTGTTTCCGACGATGCTTGCCGCTACGTCGGCGGCAAGGCCCTTCTCGATCAGGTCGAGAACGCAGGCGAAGGCCACGGCGTCGTCGATGGAGTAGTCCCGCCAAACCCGCTCGGGCTCGTCGATACCCGCATCCCACATGGCAGTTTGATTGCGCGTCCGCATCGTGCGGACGCGGGCAAGCGGAACGCCAAGGGCATCGGCGACCTCGCTCAAACGGTACTGTCGTTCATCTGACATGGCGCACCACAGGATTGCTTCGACTTGAAGCTATTCTGTGGTGCTTCGCAGATTGCGTCAAGCTGGATTAGTTCGGAAAGGAACGACAACCGCGCCCGACGACGCACCGTCCGGCGACACCGGCCGGCGCAACGCGTCCTCGATGTCAGCGCCCGCGATCAGCGCATCCAGAACGGCGACCTCCCGTCCTTTGGCTCTGGGATCGCTGACCGCGAGCTTGGCGCGGCCCAGGGCCGCGCCGTCACCCATCGCGTAGGGGATGCAGAACAGCATCCGCAGATTTTCGCCTATGTCGAAGTCACGCGCCGCGGCGAAGACCGCCCGCCGAATGGCGGCGTCGGTCACGCCGAGGGCCTCCAACGTCGCCGCATAGCCATCGTTTGGGTCAGTTATCCCCCCGGAGATAACCGCTCGCTTGATCCGCTCGTGAAGGCGAACACCGAACGCGGCGGCGATTGCATCGAGGTCCATCATCAGTACCCCCACCCCAATCTCACATCGCCTTGAAGGCCGCGAAAATACTCACCGGCCCTGCGCGACAACTCACGTTCGAACAAGTCAAAGATCTCCCGGTGCGAGCCGACGACCCCGCTAATATTGATCGTCGGGGAGAAGTTGATCGGCGGCGCGCCATGGCGGGGGCCGCCCTCCGGCACGCGCGGGCTGATGTAACCGGATTGACCGGCTGTGAAGATCTCAGGCCGCTTCTCACCAACGAGATAGGACGTGCCGCGCGATACATGGCCGCCGCGGGCGCGCGCAGGCGGCGCTGCGCCGGCCCCAGCGCCAGCATCACCGCCGCCGCCCATGCCAATGGCGCCCTTTATCGCGCTGCCTACCCGCCCCGCGAGGCCGCTTGCCCAACTCAGCAACTCGCCCGCTTTCGACTTCATCCCATCCCAAAGGGATTGCAGGAGTTGCGAGCCGGTATCGAATAGGCTGACTGCCGCGCCCTTGATCGCATCGCCAAGGCTCGTCACGATGCCGGCGCCCCATTCGGCAAAGGCAACGATCCCCTCGCCGATCTTCGCGCCAAGCTTCGCGATCATATCGCCATAGAACGACGCGACCTCCTTGAGCTTGTCCCAATTCGACCAGACCGCATACCCGAGCGCGCCAAGGAGGCCGATGATAAGGACGGCCGGCGCCGTGGCGATACCGAGCGCCGTCGCCAGCAATCCGATGCCGCCGACGACCACGCCCACAATGCCGCCGAGGCCGGACAACGCCATCCCAAGGGGGATCAATGCGGCCACCGCGAACGCGGCGTAGGTTCCGAATTCGAGCATCCGGGGATTGGCCGCGGCCAGCCCCTTCAGGTTCTCGGTAATGCCGCGGATGATCTCGCCAGCCGTCTTCAAGACGCCCGCCTCCGCAATCGCTATATGCAAGTTCGTCCAGGCCGCCGCCAACGCGTTCACCTGACCGACGACGCCAGCCATCCGGGCGGCCGACATTTCGGCCGCGGCGCCCTTGGCGCGCTCGGAAACATCCGTGAACGCCTTGTTGAGATCCCCCACCAGCAACGTAATCAGGCGGGCGCCCTGCCGGGCGTCGAAGATGCGCGCAATGTCGCCAAGGTCGGCGCCCTTCTCGCGAAGCGCCGCGGCGAACCCAAACAGATCGACTTCCGAGCCGGCCGCCGTCAATGTGTCCGTGATCGCCTCGGCCAACTTGGCTTTGTCAATCGTGGAGCCGGCCTCATCGACGATGCTCGCAATCGCCGCCGTCATCGCTGCGGTGGACTTTTGCAGCTTCGGATCGGCAAGCGCCGCGTCGATCTTCTTCTCAAAGTCCGTGGCGTCGATGCCGTCCGCCGCCAGCGACCTGACGACATCGTTACCGCTGATCTGCCGCCCGCCCTTGATGAAGTCCTTGACGTTGAGGTTCAGACGCTCAAGCGCCGCGATCATCGGCTTCGTCGGCTTGACCATGCGGACCAGCGCCGAACGCATGGCCACGCCGGCCTCGCTGCCCCGGATCTGGTTCTTCGCCATGATAAGCGAGGCCGCGCCGACCTGCTCGATGGACATGCCCGCCGCGGCGGCCATCGGGCCAACATATTTGAAAGTCTCGCCCATCAGCCGGGTGTCGGTCGTGGAATTTGTGGCGACGTAGCTGAGCACGTCGTTGACGCGCTGAAGCGACGCCGCAACTTGGTCGGCGCCCTTGGCCGGAAGCCGCATCGCCGTCAGGATGTTGGTCGAAATGTCGGCCGCCTCCGCAAGCGCCAAGTCGCCCGCGAGGCCAAGTTGCAGGGTGCCTTCGAGGCCGCCCATGATCTGATCGAAGTCGAGACCCGCGCGGCCAAGCTCGAACGCAGCCCCCATGATGTCAACGACCGTCGATGGGAACTTCTCGTTCAACTCCTGCGCAAGCTTCTCGATCTCCTTGCGCTGCTCCGTCGTGATCCGCGTAACCGCCTGCATGTTATTGCCGGCCTTGGCGAACTCGTAAGCCGTCTTCGCGCCCATCGCGCCAATCAGCGCAAGGGGCAGCGAGATAGCGGTGGTCATGCGGTCGGCGCCCTGCCGAACCATCGCCATGTCGCGGCGCGCGGCGGCCATCGTGCCGCGCGCCGCAACCGCCGTAGCCTGCGAAGCGCCGAGCAGTTGCCGCAAGCCGGCCGTGGCGCGGGCGGCGGGGCCGCTTACCTTGTCAACCAGCCGAACGATCAGTTGGGAAGTTCGTGTCGTCACAACAACAGCCCTCCGGGCGCCGCGATGGCTGCCCATTTGAATTGATCCGTCAGGGCACCCCCGAGAAGGCGCCAAATCATATGGCCGCTTTCTTCGGGGTGATCGCCGCTGATATAGAAACCGGCCGCCATCCACCTGTCGGCAATCGCCGCGGTATCTTGGATTTCAAGGTCGGCGATAACCTGCGCCGCCAAGCGCGCCTCGCGGCGCGTCGCGAACGGCGCAAGCGCAATTCCCGATGACAACAGGATGAGGTAAGACACGCGCCGCTGCGCGCCGGTCCAATCCTCGAAGGCTCGTTCGTGAATGCCGAAGCGTCCGGATACCGAGCCGACAACGCGGCGCATGCCGCCTACCGTCTGCACATCGAACTCGCCCCGACGCCAACCGTTGTCCTGCTTGCGTGCCATGATCCCCCCTTAGATTTGCTGCCCGTGGGCTACGTCGTAAAAGTGCTGGAAAATGAAGACGCGGATCGCTGACGAGAGCCCCAGCCCCTCGTCCGCCGTCATCGCGATGTCTTGCAGGATGCGATGCAGCGGGCGGCGCCGCCGCTTGGCGATTTCGCGCAAGGCGTTCCAAAAAACGTCCTCGACGGAGACCGTCGTCTTGCGTTTGCCAATGCGGACGGTCCGCGCGGAAGACCGCCGTTTCTGAACTTGCATTGCGCCCCCCTACATGGCCTGAGCCGCGAGACGCGCCTCGCGGCGCGTCGCGAAGGTCGCGAGAACCTCGCCCGTGACGAGCGAAGTCAGATACGTAACGCGCGACGCGCCACCGCCCGACTGTGCGCAGTCGAATAACCCGAACCCGCCGCAAGTCAGCCCGAAAACGCGGTAGGGTCCGCTTCGCCCGGCGATCTCAAACTCGCCCTGCAGCCATTCTTTGTAATTTTCAATCGCCATCTTGTTGCTCCACCATATGAATTTCTGCCCGTAAACATCTGGTGGAGCTAACTTATTTGCTCGGTATCTGGCGAGCGGCATAATCCGCTAATATGCGGCGCGCCTGCTCCTCTATGCCATTCTTCGCGGCCTCTAGTTCGCGCTGCGCGCGTTCGAGGAACGGGCCGTACTGTGGCCCGTCCCGAACAACCAGGGCGGCAAACTCAACAACGAGTTGCTCCAACCGCTCGATGGTCAGCGGCTTCAGTGGCGGCGCTTTCCTGCGCCCAATGTGCGAAGATCGTCGCGGCATCATCATCCCCCTGTGACGTGTGCGGTTCGCGCGCCCGCAGGCGCGCGGCGAAGCGAGTGCCCACCCCTCATTTCGCAAATCGGCCCGCGAAGCTCTGGATTTCCAGCACTTCCCGAGCGCCCATGCGGAAGCGAACCCGAAAACGCAAAAATCAAAACATCCCCGAACATCGGGGGGCCGCGCGCCGCATGCCGCGTGGGGGCGGGAAAGAACCTAGGGCATACCCCCTCCCCGCCGCCCATCGGCCGCGCGCAGCCCGGCGATGACGGCGCATCAGGCCCTATCCGACGAACGTGATGGATGGGCTTCGAGGTAGGCGACCATGACGCGCACGGCCTGGCGGAAGGCGACCGCATCGGCGGCGACAGCTTCCGGCGACGCGCCGGACGCGCGGCGGGAGCGGATCAATCGCCGCGCGTAATGTTTCCACGCCTTGCCGCGTTCGCTTGGCGGCAAGGCCGCAAGCCGGCCCGCGACGACGCGCACGCTGGCGTGCCGCGCCATTGGAAACAAAATGACATTCGCCCCAGCCATTTTCATTAGTCGTTCCCCTTGCTTCGCCGCTCAGCATCGCCGCGGCCTTCGTCCCAGCCTTCCGAAATCCATGCGTGTTCGTGGTCGATGACATCCGCGACATCATCGTCGCCTAGATAGTCTTCCTCGTTACAACCGCACACGTCTTCCAAATCGAACGCAAGGTGGCCTGCATAGAGGGCGGCATAATTGGCCTGCATGGCTTCCCCGAACTCGCCGTTCGCTATATCGATAGCCGTCATGGGGAACGCCTCGCCGCTAGGCGAAGGCGTTGCACACCCAACTGTATTATTAAGCTGGATCTCTGAAGGGGCGCCCGCAGGGCGCCCTTCTCTTTCTTCTTCTTCTTCTGGTACTGCAAAAGCCCCATTTTGTTGGGTTTTACGCCTCATGTTTCGCGAAACTTTTGCGAAACTTTTGCGATACTTTTGCGATGTAACGCGCCTGTCCTCGACCTCGGCGGCCAGATCGTTACACCAAAAATCGGCCCCGACACGGACGATCAGCCCGCACTTGGTCAGCTTGGCGAGCATCTTATCGACCGTCCGCCGGTTGGAGCCGTGCCGATGCGCCATCCGCAGGATGATCTCGTATTCCACGGGCTTGCCGCGCTCTATGATCTTCGTGCGGATCAGGTGCAGAAAGCCGATGGTCGCGAAGTCTAACGACGCAATATCGTCGCTCGACCAATAGTCCAAGACGCAGCGAAACCAACGTAGCCCGGTCATTGGCGGCCCTCCAACGAAAGGACGCCGCCGACCTGTTTCAGCCCGTCTTTGCCGGCCACAAATAGGAGCGCGCAATTATCGGCGAAAACGAGCCGGGCAGCGATCCTATTTTTATCGCGAAACGAAACGAGCCCCCCTTGTGCCGAAGGCGCGAAGCGACTACGTTTCCGGCTATCCGACTTTCTTTTGACTTTCGCGACCGCGGGACGGGCATCCCGCGGCGCGACGTTTCGTGGTTTCATGATGTCATGCGGCCAAGCTCTGGCCGTCCCTTATGGTTGTGCATTCGCGGATCGCACCAGCCACCCAAGCTTCGAGGTCGGCGCGGCGGTAGAAGACGCGCGGTAGCGGTCCCGTGCCGATCCGCAGGAAGCGAGGCCCTCGCGTGGTCGCCCGCAATTTCTTCAGAAAAACCTCGCTCCTGCCGAGATAAAGCGCGGCCTGGCGGGTATTCAGAAGCGGTTCGTCAATCAGAAGCATCTTGGATCTCCCAAAAAATGGCGGCCGCCATTCTGTGCCGCCGGTTTCACGTAATACATTCGACCTAATCAGGATATGGGCGGGCAAAATAGAAAGTCGATATGGCATTTTCGAAATGCGATACCATGGTATGGCAATTATTTTTTCGCGCGAAATGCCACCGCACTTTAACGCTGGCGGCGAAATGAAATGGCCTATGGATTGGTAGCGCCAGAACCCAAATCGCCGCCTGCGCGCGAATGTGGGGCAGCGCGGCGCTATCGCCGCGCGCATGTCAGGCTGCGCGTGACATCTTCGAGCGCGACATGCGTGACAAGGCGTAACATCAACGTCACGGCAGCTTCAGGCCGCAATCGAGCTTGGATGGGATGCCATCGACGCCATCGAACTGCCCGAGCTTAACGCGGGGCAGGACGCGATAGCGGTCGGGAAGCTCACGGAGATCGCGGAAAACCTGCACCGCAGAGAGATCACGGCCCTTGAGCGCAGCGAACTTCAGGCGGCTTGGGTCGAGATCGTCAAGACGAGGAAGAAGGACACCCCGGCAGATAAACCTGCCGAACTTCGGCAGGTTTCGCGCCAACTTGGCGCAAAACCCAAGGGCGGCCGACCAAATAGCGGGATACGGCAGGCCGCTCGCGAACTTGGTGTGCCAGCCACCGATCTGCGTCGCTCCGTCAAGATCGCGAAGCTCTCCCCCGAGGCCCAAGACGCCGCGCGGAAGCTGAAGCTCGACGACAATCAAGACGCCCTTCTCGAAGCCGCCAAGGCAAAGACGCCGGGGGCACAGACGGCCGTGATCCAGCAGCGCGCGGCGCAAGAGACGCCGAAGAAGAAGCGCGCCCCGAGCGCGCGGCAGGTCGATCAGGACGCCGCGGCGCTCCAATCGGTCTGGAAGCTTGGCCGCGTCAGGTCGGCAAGTTGAACTTGCGGGCGAGCGCGTCGAGCGCGGCGGCCGTCAGGGCTTCGGGATCGCGGCCAAGCCGCCGGAAAAACTCGGGATGGAGAACCGCCTGATGGCCGCGCTGGAACGCCCGCGTCTCGGGGCTGCGGTCATGGAACCGGGAAGCGATGCGCAAGGCGGCGATCCTATCGCCTGCCGCCCACGCGTCCCTGACCTGATCGAGCTTTGACCGCATGCCATGCCGCCTCCTGCCGCTCGCGCTCTAGCGTGGAGCGGCAAACGGTGCGAGGGGGCTCGGGCCGGGAGTTGCGCAAGGGCAATTCCTGGGGAGAAACACGCCGGGCGGAGGGCTATAATTGGGCTATAAAGAGGGCTATAAATGCGGTGCAGCGATGCTAATTTATCGTTTAATTTCAATGTGTTTCGACGTTATGTTAATCCTACCCGCGGAGCCATCTCGGAACGAAACTGGGAACTGGCGACCCTGCAGTTTCCACTCGGGCGCTTCCTCCAGCCGCAACAAGTGCCTGTATGAGCCCCGGCTTCGTTCCCTTGATCCGGATTTCGTCGTCTCCGACCTCAATCCGTTGCGCCAGCGTCTGCACGTAGTGCCGCCGGAAGCTGCCGTCGCTCGCCCTCAACTTCTTGCAAGCCTCCGATCCGAGACGCCCCAACAGCTCTGATGTTAGAGAGTTGCCGCTACCTTCTTCCCGATGTTCAGCCCGATCGGCATCCGCCCGAGCCGCATCCCTGGTGCGGGTGAGCTCGGCAATTCGCCCCTTCAGATTGGAATCATTCAATTCCGCTAAGCCGTTCTCGATCGCTTCATAAAGTCGCGTCAGCTTGGTCTCGGCGTCTGCGGCCTGGCTCCTCAACTCCGCAATCCGCCCCTTCAGGCGCTCGGCCTGCGCCTCCTGACGCGCGAGAGGGCCGGCGAGCAGCTCGGCGAGCCGCTGAGGGACAAGAAGCCGGTCCTCGAGGTGGGACACGACCAAAGTGTCCAGCTCGCCCATCGGAATGGTGCGCCCGCGGCACCCCGTTTGGCCCTGCCTGGCCTTGGTGCAGCAGGTGTAGTAGCGGTACTGGCCATTCTTGCCGGTCCGGAGCGTCATCGCCCCGCCACAGCCGGCACAAAAGCACACTCCGCCGAAAAGCGTCCCGGCCGTGACGAAGCGCGGCGCCTTGAGTTGCGGGCTGCGCGAGCGAATGATCGACTGCACTTCAGCGAACTCGTCTTCGCTGATGATGGGCGCAACGGCCACCTCCACCACCTCGGCATCAGCCTTGCGCTCCTTCTTGCGCCAGCTCGATACATTGAAGCGATGCCGACCGATGTAGGTTTCGCGCGTCAGAATTTGATGAACCGCTCCGGTGCCCCAGCGACCGCCCGTCTGCGTACGAATGCCGCGCTCGTTCAAGTAGTCAGCAATCTGGCGCGCGCCCATAGGGCCATTCTCCACGCCGACACGCGCGAGGTGAAACATGAGCTTCACCGTCTCGGCCTGCTCCGGATCAGGCTCAATCTTCTTTTTGATACGGGCTCCTCTCTGCTCGGCGGCCACTGTCCGGTATCCGAACGGAGGACGTGACCCATTCCAATAGCCCTGCCGGGCATTCTCGCGCATCGCCCGCAGCGTGTGCTTGGCGTTCTCCTTCGATTGATACTCATCGAACAGCGCCATGATCTGGCGCATCATCACGCTCATGGGATCATCACCCAGGTCTTGCGTGATGGACGTAAGGCGAATGCCATTCTTGGCCAGGCGCCGAACGTAGAACTCGAGCTGGAACTGATCCCGGAAGAACCGCGAGAACGAATGCACGATGATGGCATCGAACGGCGCCGGCTTCTGGGCCGCTTCATCCATCAGCTTCTGGAACTCCGGCCGCCGATCATCCGTCGCAGACGCTCCCGGCTCGACGAATTCACACGCAACGGCGATACCCTTGGCTTGGCAATAGGCTTGAAGCTGCCGCCGCTGATCGGGAATCGACAGATCGTGTTCGGCTTGGCGGCCGGTCGATACACGCAGGTAAAGCGCAGCACTCCTGGACGAAGCCAAGGCTACGGACGCATGCACATTCATGCGAGACCTCCGTTTGCAAGATCAACCTCTCGACGCCAGCAGTACGTCAAAGAGCGGCCACAGAACGAGCGGAAACTTCCCCAATCGGCAGCTTGCATCACCAAGCGGCCTATCCAGTTGAAATTTCCACTATCGTGCTATATATATAGCATGACAAAAGAAACTATCCAAGGTCATTGCTCATGACAACCCCAGCCGGAACCCGCCGTCGCCGCGGTCGCGCCAGCCATTTCGGCGACAACCCGCCCAAGACCGGCCCAGAGCGCAGCCGGCGCGCCGAACCAGGTCCGAGTAAAGATCTGGTCGAAGCGTTCGTTCAGCGAACAGGACGAGCCCTGACCCGGATAGCGGAACGTATGCCTCGTGATCGCCTGCTTGCAGCCGTTGGAGCCTCCACCGATACGGATGTGCTCTTTAGTTCTCTGCGCGACGCAGCCGCCATCGGTGCCGAGATTCTGCCGGACAAGCCAAATCCCCTGACCGAAGCCTTTCTGCGGGGATCAGAAATGAAGCGCGAAATGCTGAAGGCCGAAGGTGGCGCCCTGTCGGCGCAGCAGCTCGCCGATCATCTAGGAATCACCCCGCAAGGGCTCGGCCGCAAGCGTGAGCGCAATCAAGTCTTCTGGCTCGACGTCGGCGACGGCTACGTCTATCCGGCGTTTCAGATCGGGAAGAGCGGGCTCTTGCGTGGCATCAGTGAGGTTCTCGATGCCTTCTCAGTCGAAGACCCGTGGATGCGGGTGAACTTCATGCTCACAGGCGACGCCCGCCTCGGCGGCAAACGGCCAATTGACCTTTTACGAAAGGGGAAGATAGACGAGGTAGTGGCGGCAGCAGCGGCGTATGGTGAACATGGCGCCGCCTAAGGCGGGTCCCCTGCCACCTCCGGACTTCTCCAGCCGCGATCTCCCGATCGATACGATTGCTGCAGGCACCCGGCTCGTGCGTATTCATCGCAATGAGCTCCACCCGCTCTTCTTCGGTGCATCCACCGCCAACCGTTTCGACGACCCGGCCGAGAGCTACGGCGTGTGCTACCTCGCCGCCACCTTCGCAGGCGCTTTCGCCGAGACCTGCCTGCGCGCCGTAGGAGCCCGTTTCGTCGCGGTGACGTTCTTGGAAGAGCGATCCTTCTCCCAGATAGAAGTGACAGCGCGCCTCCGCTTGGTCTCCGTCCACGGTCAAGGTTTAGCGCAGGTCGGCGCCACCGCCGCTGTCACGAGCGGGCCGTACACCGTTGCCCAAAAATGGTCGCGCGCTATTCATGACCATCCGAGCAAACCGGATGGCATCGCCTACCGCTCCAACCACGACAACAGTGAGCTTTGCGCCGCATTGTTTGAGCATACGGCCAATCGTCTGACACCGCTCGATGCTGAACCGATCACGAAAGACCGCGACCGCCTGGCTACGCTTTTGACACGCTACAACGTCGGCCTCGGATAACCTGCACTTGGATCTTCGGCAACCAATCCGACTCAATGACAATTGACCGGACTGCACCCTCATTCATTTCGAAAACCCTTGAACCGCCCCGGGTTTGCCG
>JRYH01002119.1_pt1 | contig 35659 bp, 30 predicted proteins | sample 235351 | NCBI WGS metagenome assembly JRYH01 (sample SAMN03074221, study PRJNA261480) | activated sludge metagenome | biome: Wastewater Treatment Plant; feature: Wastewater; material: Activated sludge; isolation source: activated biomass of a wastewater treatment plant treating wastewater... ...
ACCTGGCGGAAGCAGAAGCCGACGAACTCGTGTCCGCTGTCGAATCTCAATTCGATCCGGACCTGCCGCACGAGGAGACAACCGAGACGCCGGCGGAGCTGGGTTCCGAGGGCGAAACGGGAGACACTTCCGAGAGCCGTGAGCGGAGCTACACCGAGATCGCTGTCGCGGCGGCCGCCGCCGCGCTCGCTGCCAAGGCAAAGGCGGATGCCGACGAGGAAGGCGCTGCACGGGACGTAGAAACCGAAGGTGCGTTGGCTTCGCCTCACGATGGGGCGCCGGAGCCAGTTTCAGGGATCGAGCAGGATGAAGCGGCGAGCGCCTCGGGGCTGAGCTACGCCGCAATCGCCGTGGCCGCCGCAGCGGCAGCGCTGGCTGCCAAGTCGAAGGTCCATGCAGACGCGGCGGAGAATGAAGCGGTCGCGGCCGAGGAGGCGGACACAGAACTTGAACTTCAGTCCGATACCGAATCCGAACGGGCTCCCGACCTCGAATGGATGACGGAGGAAGATGCTCCGCCCGAATTCGAGCCCGATCCCGAGCCGAGGTCTCACCCGGACGATGGAGAGGAGGACGCTGGTCGAAACGAGGCTGATGCGGCGCCCGCGCCGTCCGGCGTCAATTCGGCTGTTGAAGCGCAGACGCTCGCCCCTGCTCCACTCGATGGGGACCGCCTGCAGCAGATCATCGGCATCGACAGAGACGCGGAGCAGTTTCTGCGTGACCACGGCGTCACCCGGATCGAGGAGATCGCCGACTGGTCGGACGACGACGTCGAGTTGCTCGAGCTGCTCATGGAGGCGCCCGGCCGCATTACGAAGGAGAGCTGGGTGGAGCAGGCGCGCCTTCTCGCGGGCCGCGCCGCGCCGGCTGTCGAGCCCGAGCGGGTTACGGAGCTATCTCCGTCCGAAGACGAGGCCGAAGCCCAAACGGATGCTGAACTCGAGCCTCATTCCGGGCCCGCGCCCGAAGGCGCCGAACGGACCTCTCCGCTGCCGCCGCGGCCCGCCGACGAGGCGTCTTCTCCGGAGCCTGATGAAAACGAGGACGCCCCCGGCGCGCCGGAGAGCGCCTATGCTGGGCTGGGCCCGGTCCGCTCAGAGGCACTGCGCGGCAGCGTTCCATTCCACGTCTCGTCTGGGGCGATCCATGATCTGAAACGCATCCGTGGCATCGGCGTGCTCATCGAGAACCGGCTCAACGCTCTCGGCATCACCTCTTACGAGCAGGTTGCCAACTGGACCGAAGCGGACATCGAGCGCATCAGCCGGATGCTGGATTTCAGAGGCCGCATCGAGCGCGAGAACTGGATCGAGCAGGCTCGCATTCTGGCGTCGGGCGGCCATACGGAATTCTCGCGCCGCGTCGATCGCGGAGAGGTGTAGAGCCGCTTTACAGCTTCCAGCCGGAATGGATGGCGGCGATGCCGCCGCTGAGATTGCGCACGGAGACGCGCTCGAAGCCAGCGTCGCGGATGAGCGCCGCAAACGCCTGCTGGTTCGGAAAGCGGCGGATGCTCTCGACGAGGTAACGGTAGGGATCTGCCGAACCGGCCGCTAGCGCGCCAAGGCGCGGGATCACCTCGAAGGAATGGAAATCGTAGAGACGGTCGAGCAGCGGCACCTGGCATTCCGAAAATTCGAGGCATAGGAAGCGGCCGCCAATCTTCAGCACGCGGTGCGCCTCGCGGAGGGCGGCATCGATGTGCGTGACGTTGCGGATGCCGAAGGCGATCGTGTAGGCGTCGAAGGTGCGGTCTGGGAAGGGCAGTGCCTCGGCGTTGCCTTGCGCGAGCGTGATGCGCGTATCGAGCCCCTTGGAGGCAACCTTTGCACGCCCCTCGGCCAGCATCTCCGGGCTGATATCGGCGAGGACAGCCGTGGCGTTCGGGCCCGAGCGCTCGGCGTAGCGGATGGCGATATCGCCGGTGCCGCCGGCCACGTCGAGAAGCCGGAAGGGCCGGTCGTCGCGGGCGCGCGGGGCGCCGATCATCGTGACGAATTCCGACTTCCATAGGCGGTGCAGGCCGGCGGACATCAGGTCGTTCATCAGGTCGTAGCGCGACGCGACGGACGAGAACACGGCATTGACGAGGCCCTGGCGCTCGCCCTCGGCTACGGTGCGGAAGCCGAAGGTCGCGGTGCTGTGTGGCTCATGCCCGGGTGCTGTATCTTGCGTCATGCGAACCTTGCCGAAGGAGTAAAGTTGGGATGGGTGAGCTTAGACGGATCGGGGCCGATGCGCCACGCGCTCGGAAAAGATGAGTAATTCGTGGGGGGTTTGGCTGGCGAGATAGCCGGCTACCGCCTCGGCCAGAACGGGGGCAAGCAAGAAGCCATGGCGGAACGCGCCGTTGACCAGAATTAGGCGGCCGCCGTCGCGAACCTCGGCGTGGGGCAGGTTGTCGGGAAAGGCCGGGCGGATGCCGGCACCCGTCTCGAGGATCTCGGCTTCGCCGAAGGCCGGATGCAGCGTATAGGCGGCGCCGAGAAGCTCGAGGGCGGAGCGGACGGTGATGGCGCCGGTATCCTCGCTCTCGATGACGGTGGCTCCGACGAGGTAGCGGTTCTCGCTCCATGGCACCACGTAGAGGGGGTGGCGCGGATGCAGGAGGCGGACCGGCCTCGACAGGGTGATCTCACGGCTCCGAACCACAAGGCGTTCCCCGCGCACGCCGCGTAAATTCGGAAGCTCGCGTGCGGCGGCGATACCGCGGCAGTCGATAACGACATCGGACGCGGACGGAGAGGTCCACGCGGCGCCAAGCTCGACGGTGGCGCCGGAGGTGCGCACGGCATCGAGCAGGAAGACCAGCGCGTCCGGTGTCGTCATGTGGGCTTCGTCGGGAAAGTAGAACGCGCGTGCGAACCGGCCGGCAAGGTCGGGCTCGAGCCGGGCGATGCCGTCGCGGTCGAGCGTCTCGGGCGGGTGCGTGGCGCGTGTGAACCGTGTGGCTTCTGATGCGTCGCGCGGCGCCGCGACCACAAGGCTGCCGGCGTTGACAAGGCGCGGATAGATGGCGCGCCAGAGTGCCAGCCCGCGTTCGCCGAGGCTGCGGACCTCGGGGGCGGCTTCGCTCTCGCAGCCGGGCGCCAGCATCGCACCGGCATAGTGGCTGGCGTTGGACGAAAAGGGGTCTGGGCTCCGCTCGACGAGGCGCACGCAGTGACCGGCGCGAGCCAGGGTGAGCGCCTGCCAAAGGCCGAGGATGCCGGCGCCGACGACCGTGATCGCAAGCGGAGTCTCAAGGGGGGAAAGCTTGGTCTCAGTCTCCAAGGGCCACTCCTTCGCGCCTGGGATCGGCGCCGCCCTCGATTGCGCCGTTCCGTCTGGCGACGATGTGAAGCCCCGAGGTCATGACGTCCGGCGCGATCTCGTGGCCGTAGCCTTTCAGCAGGAGGGCGCGCCAGACTGTGGACCAGCCGAATTCGAGTTCGAGTGCTTTTCCCGTGCTGCCGAAGTTCGGTAAGTCGATCGCGGTCTGCGCGTCGAGCCGCCAGTCGATAAGCCCGATCAGCGCCTTGGTGACGAAGAGGATGATGCGGCTGCCGCCGGGCGAGCCGAGGGATGCGAAAACCTCGTCCTTGCCATCGAAAACGATCGTTGGCGCCATGGAACTGCGCGGGCGCTTGCCACCTTCGACACGGTTCGCGATGGGACGCCCTTCTCCATCCGTGGGACGGAAAGAGAAGTCGGTGAGCTCGTTGTTGAGCAAGAAGCCTGCGGCGTAGAGGCCGGAGCCGAACGGGCCCTCGATGGTGGTGGTCAAGGCTACGGCATTTCCGTCCGCGTCGATGACCGACAGGTGGCTGGTGCCGGCGCGTTCGATTGTGGCGTCGAAGCCGAAAGACGCGTGGTTTCCGGGATTACCGGGCTCGGCGTGCGCCATCGCTCGAGCGGGATCGATCAGGCCGGCGCGGGATGCGAGATAGCCGTCGTTGAGCAGGCCGCCGGGTATCGAAACGAAAGCAGGGTCGGCGACGTAACGATTGCGGTCGGCGAAGGCGAGCCGCTGCGCTTCGGTGATGAGGTGAATCGCCGGGATGCCCATAGCATCGTCCGGGCTTCGGCCGAGATCGAAATGTTCGATCATTCCGAGGGTCTGCGCGACTGTCATGCCGCCGGAGGACGGCGGACCCATGCCGCAAACCCGGTGCTTGCGGTAGGGGATGCAAAGCGGCGGACGTTCGGTGACGGCATAGGATGCGAGATCGGCGAGGGTGAGATCGCCGGCAGCGTTCGGTGCGGTCTTGACTACGTCTACGATCGCCTCGGCAATGGGGCCGGTGTAGAACGCATCGGCACCGCCGGCTGCGAGCGCTTCGAGCGTCGCAGCGTATTCGAGGTTCTTGAGACGGTGGCCGATGGGCAGCGGGCTGCCGCTGTCGTCGAGGAAGTAGCGGCGCGCTGCGGGGGCGAGGCTCGCCGAGCCGAACCATCGCAGGCTGAGGTGGAGACGTGGCGAGATTTCGAAGCCGTCGCGCGCGAGCTTGAGAGCCGGCTCGAACAGCGTCGCCCACGGCAGCTTTCCGTGACGCTTATGGATGTGCTCGAGAAGGCGCGGCAGACCGGGTGTGCCGACGCTCAGTCCGGACTTGACGGCCGAGCTGAAGTCCATCGGTTTCCCGTCCTTCAGGAAGCGGTCCGGGCGTGCGGAGGCCGGTGCCGTCTCGCGCCCGTCGTAGGTGCGGAGCTCACGAGCCTGGTGGTCCCAGTGGAGGAGAAAGGCGCCGCCGCCCAGGCCGGAGGATTGCGGTTCGACCAGCCCGAGGACGAGTTGAGCGGCGATGGTCGCGTCCACAGCTGAGCCGCCGGCGCGCAGCATCTCACGCCCGGCTTCCGCTGCCAAAGGGTGGGCCGCGGAGATCATGTATTTCTTGGATGTGACTAGGCTCTTTTCGACGTGCCCGCTGGCGGCCTCAGGCTCGAGCTGGGGACGTGGGAGCGCGTCCTGGCCGAGGACGTCTCCATGCGGCGCACAGACCAGGAGTAAGGCGACGCAGGCCAGCCGGCGTAGTGCTAATGGAAACGAGCCGGTTGGAGGGCTCCCGCTGGCACGTTCCGTCGTCGTCATGCGGTTCTCTGATCTCATTGCGGTTCGCCCTTCCTTCTACAGGCGGAGGAGCGGCCTTGAAACTGATTGCATCAAGCCGTGGTCGGGAGGAGCGAGGACGCGATCCCTGGCGCGGCCGGGATCCTGCAGGCGGGCCCTGTCACGAAGTGTGCCGAAAGCGTGGTAAGTTCCCTATGTGTTCGTTGTAATTTTGCCGCAAAACGTTCAGAGTCGATCTGGCAAGCTAAGATGATTACAGAGAAATTCCCTATTGTGGCTGGCCTGCATCAGTCGGGCGGCAAGTTGCACGCAGCATGGAACATTTCACTAGTGTGACTGCGTTGCTCTGCCGTCAATTTGCAGACTCGTTTATACGAGGTGTTCATACGAAGTGCGCAGACTGGTGCCGTTGGCGGTGGGACGGCGGCAAGCCAGTTTCGTCTTGCGCAGCTTGAGATAGCAGGAGTTCTGTGGATGTCGGTTTGGAAGGCAAAGGTCGGCGGAATTTTTACGGCGGCGGCTGCGGCGGTCGCGATCGCCGGCTTTCCGGGCGCAGCAGGTGCGCAGGATCTCATCGAGTTCCTGTGGGGCGGCGAGCCGGAATACGGCGGCGGCAAGCGCCAGGCCGTGAGCTTCAATCCGCAGTACAAGGCTGGCCAGATCATCGTGAGCTTCGGCGATCGGCGGCTGTACCACATTACCAAGGCCGGCCAGGCGATGAGCTATCCGATCGCCGTGCCGCGGCAGCAGAGCCGCTGGCAGGGCGCGACGGTGGTCTCGCAGAAGCGCGAAAATCCTGATTGGCGTCCGACCCCCGAAATGCTGAGGGAAAATCCGCGGCTTCCGAGCTGGGTTCCTGGCGGCCATCCGATGAACCCGCTCGGCGTACGGGCGCTCTATCTCGGATCAAGCCTCTATCGCATTCATGGCACAGACGCGCCGTGGACGATCGGGCAGGACGTTTCGAAGGGCTGCATCCGCATGTTCAATGAGGACGTGCTGCATCTCTATCCGCGTATCCCCGTCGGAACCAAGGTTACGGTGACCTGGGAGCGCTTCAAGACTGGCGCTGCCATCGCCGATGCCGGCGATGCCGAGCCGCGGCCGGCGGCAGCGATGCAGCAGCGCAAAGGAAAGACGCGCTCGGTCGCTTCGGCGCCGAAGACCGGCTTCTTCATCCTGCCGGACGATGATGCCAATCCAGTTGCACCGGAAGACGATATGGTCGTGCATTCGATCAACCCGGAGACGGGTGCCGACGAAATCGACGAGACGGCGCAGGTCGCCCCGTCGTCGCGCGATCGCGTAGTTACGCGCTACGGGCGGCGCGTCGGTGGCGGTGCCGTGTCGCGGGCGGCTTCGGTCGAGTAACGGCTTTCCGCTGGTAGCGGAAAATTTGGCGGGCGGCTCGGTACGGGCCGCCCGTTTTTCTTTCTGCGACGGTAGGGCTGGCGACGGCAGTTCGTGTGACTTTAGAGCCGCTCCGGTTTAGGTGGAAACGGGGAACAGCTCTAAGTTTTTGTTTCTTCGTGCTTCTTGTGGGAAAACCGGTTGCCACTTTTCCCGAGCACTCTAGCCGTTCTGAGCGAGGCAGGCCGTCATGCCGGCAGCAAGATTGCGCAGCAGCGCCGCGTAGGCATCCGGACCGGGCTCTATGAGCGTGCCTTCGGGATCGAGCGTGCCGGCGCGGGCGGTGGTGCCCTCGGTTACAGCGTCGATGAGCTTGGGCTGAAATTGCGGCTCCCCGAACACGCATGATGCCTTGAGCGAAGCGAGCTTGCGGCGGATCTCGGTCAGGCGCATGGCGGAAGGCTGGGCCTCGGGGCTGACGGTGATCGAACCGACCGCGGCAAGCCCGAACCGGCGCTCGAAGTACTGGAACGCATCATGGAAGACGACGAAGGGCTTGTCTTTTATTGGAGTCAGGTCCTGCGCGATCTCAGCTTCGAGGCGAACCAGGGCATCGTCGGCACGGGCGGCGTTGGCTCTGAACGTTTCGGCCTTTTCGGGTGCCGCTTCGGACAGAACACGCGCGATCTCTGCAACCATCTTGCGGGCGTTCTCCGGATCCAGCCAGACGTGCCCGTCGCGTGATGCGGACGAGCCGGGCGCGTGGTGATCATGATCATGATCATGATCGTGGTTGTGACCGTGATCGTCCTCGTGGCTTTCGTGATCATGGTCGTGGGAGGCAGTGTCCCCGTGTGCATGCTCGTGGCGCTCGAAACTTCCATTCGTGCGCATGTCGAGAAGCTCGATGCCGGGAGCCTCTGCGAGCGTGACGACGCGCACTGAAGAGGGCAGAGCCGCAACGAGCTTGCGCGTGAACGGCTCGACCGCCTCCGAGACCCGGAAGACGACATCGGCATGGTTCAGCGTGCGCGCCTCGGATGGACGCAAAGCATAGGTGTGGGGAGACGCAGAGCCCTGCACGAGAAGAGTTGGCGTGCCGACGCCCTCCATGACCTGGGCGACCAAAGCGTGGATCGGCTTGATCGTGACCGCGACCTCGATGTCGGCGTTCGCGGGCGGCGCGGCGGCGAGGCACAGGACGGCAGAGATGCCGAGCGCACTTGCTGGCGCGATAAAGGTTCTCCAGATCACGCGGATACGTGACATTGCATTGGATTGTTCGGCCATCCGTCCTCTCGGTAAAACCGCTTTTCCCTTCGCCTGAAGCGCTCGGGCGCACGGGCGGGCTCGCGTGCCGCCGGCTGCGGAAGGCATCGTATCATTCAAGGGGTCGCTCCTGGCTCGCTGCCGACGGATGATATAATATCCAATTTGGCGCAATCGAGGCGATGACGCCTTGGTTCCGCTCTAATTTTTCTGTCGTGTGGACCTCGATCCGCTCCAGTTACGTGGAATCGGGGAGCGGCTCTAGAGGCTTGTGTTCGATCGTGCGCCCAATCGGACATCGAATTCGGCACGGTGTTGCCGTACTGATTCCTCATTTTCCGAATGCCAGAGCGCGGCGAGCCTTGCTTCGTTAAGGCTTCTGCTCTGAGAAGCTGGGTGGCGTCATCGCCTCCATGCTCGTCGCAGGGACGATGATCCAGCTCTGGAAGGGCGCGCGCCGGACTCTCGCTTGCCGCTTGGGCTGCGTGCAGGACTGGCGCTTTCCGGAGATGTGCTAAGATCCTTTGCGAATGCGAGAACGAGCGTGGGGAAAGCATTGATTGCGAGGATGCAGGCATTATGCGGGCTGCTGGCGGCGATTGGGGCCGTGCTCGCGCTTGGGAGCGGGCAGGCGGCGGCCCATCCGCACGTCTGGGTGACCGTTGAGACCACCGTGCTTTACACGGGTGGGTCCATCACCGGACTTCAGCACAAGTGGACATTCGATGACATGTACACGGCGATGGCGATCCAGGGGCTCGATGCCAATGGTGACGGCGATTATTCGCGCGAAGAGCTCGCCGAGCTTGCGGAGGTCAATATCGACGGCCTCAAGGAGTTCGATTATTTCACGCTGGCTAAGCTCGGCAAGACGGCGATCAAGGCGAAACCGCCGGTCGATTATTATCTCGAATTCAAAGACGGGCTTCTCTCCCTCCACTTCACGCTGCCGTTCGAGCAGCCCGTGCTTGCCGATGCGCCGGACTTCAACTTCGCCGTGTTCGACGAGACGTTCTTCATTGCCTTCGATTTCGAGAAGGAGAACCCGGTCAAGCTCGCGGGCGCGCCGGAGGGCTGCTCCGCGCACATTGGAATTCCCGAGAACGAGCTGGCTGAGCTGCAGGCATTGAACGAGTCGTTCGGCGGGCAGCTCACTGCCGGAGACGCCAACGTAGGGATGGGGCTCGGCTACGCCCGGACGGTGAACCTCGGTTGCAAAAAATCATGACGCGTACGCTTGCGGCGCTCTGCGCCATGGTCCTCTGTCTCGCCATGTCTTCCGGTGCGCTTGCCGAGAGCACGCCCAAGGCCTCGCCATTCAGCGTTCCGATGACGCCCGGCCAGACGGCGGCGGCGCAATTGGGGAAAACGGCGGAGCGAAGCGTTCTGGGGGATGTCTGGTCGTATGTGCTGGCGCAGCAACAGCGGATCAACCGCGAGCTTGCTGGCGCTGTCCGCCAGATGAAGACCGGCAGCGTGCTCGACGCCACGCTCCTGCTCGCGTTCCTCAGCTTCACCTACGGGGTGCTGCATGCGGCCGGGCCAGGGCACGGCAAGGCGGTGATCTCCTCCTATGTGCTGGCCAACGAGCGTACGGTCCGGCGCGGCATCATGCTCTCGTTCCTGTCGGCGTTCATACAGGCGCTGTCCGCGATCGCCATCGTCGGCGTGCTCGCCGTGGCGCTCAATGCGACGAGCCTTCAGATCTCGGCGACCGAGCGGTGGATCGAGACAATCAGCTGGGCGTTCGTGGCGCTGGTCGGCGTGTGGCTACTCTACGGACAGGTGAGCGGGCTGATCAAGCGGCGGCGTGCAGCGGCTCCGGTGGTACACCGCAGTGGCAATGCCGGCGAGGCTATCGAAGCATATGCGGCAGCCCACGCGCACAGTCATGCCGCCCATGGCCATGATCATGGCTGCGGGTGCGACCATACCCATGAGCATGACCACGAGCATCATGTCCACGCGCACGAGAAAGCCCACGACCACCATCACGCCCACACTCACGCGGACGGAGCCTGCTGCGGGCATGCGCACATGCCTGACCCGAAGCAGCTCGAAGGGCCCCTGTCGTGGAGCAAGGCGCTCGCCATTGCGTTTTCGGTCGGCATTCGGCCCTGCACTGGCGCCATCCTGGTCCTCATTTTCGCGTTGAGCCAGGGGCTGCTTATGGCCGGAGTGTTCGCGACGTTTGCCATGGCGCTGGGCACGGCGATTACGGTTTCGGCGCTGGCCTCGCTCGCGGTCGGGTCACGCGAACTCGCGAAACGGATGGCCGGCGGTGAGAGCAGGCTCGCAGGGGCCGTCGCGACCGGCGCGGGGCTGGTCGGCTCGACGCTCGTGCTCCTGATGGGGGCGACCTTCTTCGTCGCCTCGTTGAGTGCTGGCGGATCAAGCCCTCTCTAGGTGCTCCCGGGAGAGACTGGTTTGCACCGTCGATGCGAGCTTGCGTTCTTTCGCTCGCGTCGGTCGAGATCCGCATCCGCTCGAGATGTGAAACCAGTTTCCCCTTTTGGGGAAGCAATCTAAGGAGGGTGGAAGTTCGCTTCCATCTCATCCCAGGGCCGCCATGAAACTCTATCGCGCCTTTGCCACCGTCGGCGGCCTGACGCTCGTTTCGCGCGTGCTCGGCTTTTTGCGCGATATCGCGTTTGCGTGGGCGTTCGGCTCGGGCATGGTCGCCGATGCGTTCAACGTCGCCTTCCGCTTTCCGAACCTCTTCCGGCGACTTTTCGGCGAGGGCGCCTTCAACTCGGCGTTCATTCCGCTGTTTGCCAAGGAGCTGGAAGGCGGCGGACGAGCGGAGGCGCGGGCCTTCGCAGAAGAGGCGATGAGCGGGCTCGCCGCGGTGATCGTCGCGCTCACGATCGTCGCGATCGTCGCCATGCCGTGGCTGATGTATCTGCTTGCGCCGGGCTTCAACGCGACGCCCGAGAAGTTCGATCTCGCCGTGCTGCTGACGCGGATTACGTTTCCCTATCTCCTCTGCATGTCGCTCGTGGCGCTGTTCTCGGGCGTGCTCAATACCTTCGGCAAGTTCGTCGAGAGCTCGGCGGTGTCGATCGTGCTCAACGTAACGCTCTTGGCGGCGATCTTCATCGGCTTTGGTATCGGGTTCCGCAACGAGCCGGGCGGGGGCGTCATCCAGGCCATCGGCGTCTTCGTTGCCGGCGTGTTGCAGCTCTGGCTGCTGATCAGCGGGCTCAGGCGGAACAACTTCACGCTGAAGCTGCGCCGGCCGCGCATGACGGAGCGCATGCGCCGGCTGATCACGCTCGGCATTCCGGGAGTAATCGCTGGAGGCGTGACGCAGCTCAACATCATGATCGGCACCGTCATCGCCTCGCAGGAGCCGGGCGCCGTGTCGCAGCTCTACTATGCCGATCGGCTCTATGAGCTGCCGCTCGCCATCGTCGGCATCGCGATCGGCGTCGTGCTCCTGCCTGACGTGTCGCGCCAGCTCAGGGCCGGCAACCACGCCGGGGTGCTCGACAGCCAGAACCGTTCGCTCGAGTTCGCCATGCTGCTCACCGTGCCGGCGGCGGTGGCGCTGGCCGTGGTTCCGAATCCCATCGTGCAGGTGCTGTTCGAGCGCGGGGCGTTCGCGGCATCGGATACGGCGAGCACGGCGGCGGTGCTCTCGGTGTTCGCACTCGGGCTGCCGGCGTTCGTTATGATCAAGGTGTTCTCGCCCGCCTATTTCGCGCGCGAGGACACGAAGACGCCCATGCGCTACGCGGTCGTCAGCCTCATCGCCAACACGATCGGCTCTGTGGTGCTGTTCTTCTTGTTCCGGCGCCTCGGATACCTGCCGCACCTCGGCATCGCGGTGGCGACGGCGCTCGGTGGATGGCTTAACGCCGGTCTGCTTTGGGTGACGCTCGTCCGGCGCGGATATTTCGCGATCGATGGCCGGATGGTGCGCGCCTTCATTGCCATTTTGCTCTCTTCCCTGATCATGGGCGTTGCGCTGTTCGCGGCGGCGCGCGGGCTTGCGCCCTATTTCGCGGCGGATCGCGGCTTCCCCGTGCATGCGCTGGCGCTGGTGGTTTTGGTGGGCGGGGGCCTCGCCATTTACGCCACGGCGGCGCTGGCCACGGGCGCCATCCGGCCGCGGCAGCTCCGGAGTCTCGCCAAGCGCGGGGGAGGCTGAGGCCGCCACGCGCCCTTGCACATCCCCGGCCGGCGCGCCATAACGCGGCGGACCGCGTCGGGAACGAGGGATTATGGAACTCAAGGAACGTGTTTTCTCGGGCATGCAGCCCACGGGCAGCCTGCACCTCGGCAACTATCTTGGCGCCATGGTGCAATGGATCGAGATGCAAAAGGCGCACGAGTGCATCTATTGCGTCGTCGATCTGCATGCGATCACGGTCTGGCAGGATCCGGCCGAGCTGAGGCACGCCATCCGCCAGGTGACGGCGGCCTATATCGCCTCCGGGCTCGATCCCAAGAAGAGCATCCTGTTCAATCAGAGCCAGGTGGCGGCGCACGCGGAGCTGGCCTGGGTGTTCAACTGCGTGGCGCGGCTCGGCTGGCTCAACCGCATGACGCAGTTCAAGGAGAAGGCCGGCAAGGACCGCGAGGCGGCGTCGGTTGGGCTCTATGCCTATCCGAACCTGATGGCGGCCGACATTCTGGCCTACCGGGCGACGCATGTACCGGTGGGAGAGGACCAGAAGCAGCATCTCGAGCTCGCGCGTGACATCGCGCAGAAGTTCAACAACGACTTCCGTACGGAGATCGAGGCCAAGGGCTACGCGGACGGGGTGTTCTTCCCGCAGCCGGAGCCGGTGATCACGGGGCCCGCGACGCGCGTCATGAGCCTGCGCGATGGCACCAAGAAGATGTCGAAGTCGGACCCGTCCGATCTCTCGCGCATCGCGCTCACCGATGACGCAGACACCATCGCGCGGAAGATCCAGAAGGCGAAGACGGATCCGGAGCCGCTGCCGTCCGAGACGGATGGACTCGCCGGCCGTCCGGAGGCGGACAATCTCGTCGGCATCTATGCGGCGCTCACGGGGAAGACAAAGACGGACGTGCTGGCCGATTTCGGCGGGCAGCAGTTCTCGGCCTTCAAGAAGGCGTTGGCCGAGGCGGCCGTCGGGCAGCTGGCGCCACTTGGCGACGAGATCCGCCGCATGATGGGCGATCCGGCGGAGATCGACCGCGTCCTGGCGGACGGCTCGGCACGGGCGCGGGCTATCGCGGCGCCGATCATGGACGAGGTCAAGGATATCGTCGGCTTGATCCGGTCGTGAGGCCTGCGGCGCTGCGATGCAGGCCTGGGAGAGACGCAGGCATCTGTTGTGGACTTCCTGATCGCGTGGCAGCATCGCCGCTATGACGCTCACGTATCGCAAACGCCGCTCGTTCGAGGCCGGGCATACTCGGAAGTTCCTGCTCGTCGTCGACGAGAGTCCGGAGGTCGAAAGCGCGCTCTATTATGCGGCGGCGCGCGTGGTGCGCTCGTCCGGCATGATCCTCATGCTGCACGTGATCGAGCCCCAGGATTTCCAGTATTGGGCCGGCGTGCGCCAGGTGCAGATCGAGGAGGAGACGCTCAAGGCGCGCGCGCTGTTCCGCCTGTTCCGGCGCAAGCTGCATCTCGTGGGCTTCGAGAATATCCCCTGCGAGGAGCTGGTGCGCGAGGGCGTCAAGTCCGAGGAGATCATGAAGACCATAGCGGAGGACGAGGACGTCTCGATCCTGGTGCTTGGCGCATCCACGGATCCCGCAGGGCCTGGACCGCTCGTCTCGATGTTGGCGGCGGGCTCGGCGGCCGGGTCGTTCCCGATCCCGATCACCGTGGTGCCGGGAAATCTTGCTTTCGATGATATCATCGCGCTGGCGTGAGCCGGAGGCGGGCAAAGGCCGCCCCGCCCCAACAGTGCCGGAGAGAGGCACCATAGTGGTCCCGAAAGACCGATTCGCACTTTTCCGGAAGCACTCTCGGCAAGCATCTTCACCCATACGGGCGATTCCCTCTGAATGGGATCTGCTCTAGACAATCAGACATGCACTTCTTATTGTCTGGAACTATTCTAATATATACGGTTGTTGCGCCTTTGTGCGCCGGCCTACGCAGGAGATCACGGCATGTTCATCCAAACAGAGGCAACGCCGAACCCGCAGACGCTCAAGTTCATCCCCGGTAAGCAGGTGCTGGAGGATGGCACAGCCGATTTCCGCGCCAAGGGCGATGCAGAGGCTTCGCCGCTCGCGAAGCGTCTGTTCGACATCGACGGCGTGGCGGGCGTCTTTCTCGGCTCCGACTTCATCTCGGTGACCAAGACGGATATCGAGTGGCATCACCTGAAGCCCATGGTGCTCGGTGCGATCATGGAGCACTATCTTTCGGGGGCGGCGGTCGTCGATGGCCACGGTGCCAATGATGCGGCCGAGGGTTCCTACGATCCGGAGGACGCCGACGTGGTGGCGACGATCAAGGAGCTGCTCGAGACGCGCGTGCGCCCGGCGGTGGCCCAGGACGGCGGCGACATCACCTTCGCCGGCTTCCGCGAAGGGGTCGTTTACCTCCACATGCGCGGAGCATGCTCGGGCTGCCCCAGCTCGACGGCGACGCTGCGCCACGGCATCGAGAACCTGCTCAAGCATTTCTGCCCCGAGGTGGAGGAAGTGCAGGCGGTTTGAGCCGTCACAACACACGAAAACCCCGCTCCGGCGGGGTTTTTTTATGTGGCATCTCGCGCTTTCTGCTTTACCGATCATTGGCCCCCGAGGCTCAGTCTACGAGGACGAATTTCTATGGCATCTGCAATCGATCAACAGGCACTCGACCAGCTCTTCCTGTCTGCGCGGACCTACAGCGGCTGGCAGGCGAAGCCCGTTCCGGATGAGCTGCTCGTGAAGATTGTCGATCTCATGAAGCTCGGGCCGACGAGCGCCAATTGCGAGCCCGGCCGTATCGTCTTCGTCAAGTCGGCGGACGCGAAGGCGCGGCTGAAGCCGTTTTTGTCCTCCGGCAATACCGATAAGACGATGGCTGCGCCGGTGACGGCGATCATCGGCCATGACCTCGAATTTCACGAGAAGCTGCCGCAGCTCTTTCCTCACACGGACGCCAAGAGCTGGTTCACCGGCAAGCCGGAGCACGTGATCGAGACGGCGTTCCGCAACGGCTCGCTGCAGGGCGCCTATCTGATGCTGGCGGCCAGGGCGCTCGGGCTCGATTGCGGCCCGATGTCGGGCTTCGACCAGGCCGGAGTTACGACGGAGTTTTTTGCCGGGACCGCGATCAAGGCGAATTTCCTCTGCAATCTCGGCTATGGCGATGCCGCGGCGCTGAAGCCGCGTCTGCCGCGTCTCGCCTTCGACGAGGTGGCGAAGATCGTGTAATCGCCCAAGGGGATCGTTGCGCCATTCGCCTCGTGCTTTATGCTCCGCCGTGCCATGATCACGCTTGCCTTCGACACCTGCTTCGCCGGCTGCTCCGTCGCAGCCACATGGGACGGCCCTGGGGGGGACGGCCCCGAGGGGGCGTCCCAGTGCTGGCGTTTCGAGCGGCTCGTGCGTGGGCACGCGGAGCGCCTGACGCCGATGATCGGCGAGGTGATGAGCGAGGCGCCGTTCGGCTTTGATAAGATTGGCCTCATCGTGGTGACGACGGGGCCCGGCACGTTCACGGGGCAGCGGGTGGGGATCGCTGCGGCCCGGGCGCTCGCGCTCGCGACCGGCGCGCCGGTCGGCACGCTTTCGAGCCTTGCGGTGATGGCCTATACGGCGGCCGCAGAGTTCCCGGACGAGGTTGCCGGCAAGGCATTGGCCGTTGCGGTGGATGCGCGCCGTAGCGAGATCTATTTCCAGGTGTTCACGGGAGCGGATCTCTCGCCGCTCGGTCCGCCCGAGCTCACGACGCCGGAGGTTGCCGCGAAGGTGCTTGGCGAACTGGGGCCCGCGCTCATTGCGGTCGGCTCGGGGGCAAGCCTGCTCGCGGAGCACGCGCAAGGCCTGGGCGTTTCCGTTTCGGCCCGGCTTCCGACGCTGGAGCCGGATGTGCGTTTCATTCCGCCGGGCGCCGTGGTTGCAGGCCACGACCTGCCGCGGCCCCTCTATCTCAGGCCGCCGGATGCGAAGCCGCAGGACGGGGCGGCATTGGCAAGGGCACCATGAGCAAGGACGCGCTCGATCCCAAGTACGTCTCTCTGCTCTGGGCAGGACCGGAGCACGCGGCCGAGATCGCGCGGCTTCATGAAGAACTCTTTTCGCCGGCGTGGTCCGAAGACAGCGTGCGCACGCTCCTGGATCACCCGGCCTCAACGGCCTTTCTCGCTGTTGTCGGCGGGCCGCCGAAGGTTGCGATCGGCTTCGTCATGGCGCAGCTTGCGGCGGACGAGGCGGAGGTGCTTTCCGTCGGCGTCACGAAGGACTGGCAGCGCAAGGGTATTGGACAACAGCTCGTGCAAGGCGTGGCGCGGGCGGTGCAGCGGGCGGAGGCGCGTAGCCTGTTTCTTGAGGTTGCGGCCGACAACCATGCGGCGATGGAACTCTATACGCGTCTCGGATTTCTCGGCACTGGTCTACGTCGGGGCTACTACGATCGTCCGGGAGGCGAAGCCGTCGATGCCGTGACATTGGCGCTCAGGCTGCAAGGCCCGTAAGCTCGCGGAGGCTAGGCGACCGCCGGTTTTCCGGCAGTCGGCGAGAACTGCGCGGGTGCGTGAAAGGGGGCAAAGAGGCGAGCGTATGGGGACGTTGCGGGCGGCTTCCATCCTGACCGGGTTCTTCGCGCTCACCGTACCGCTGATGCCGGTGCAGGCGGCTCTCGTCCGCCTCTCGTCCGCAGGCGCGCGCCGCTTTCCGCACTGGTATCACCGCCAGGTGTGCCGGCTGATCGGAGTCCGTCTCACGATCGAGGGCCGCGTTGCGGCGGATCGTCCGGTTCTGCTTATTTCCAATCATACCTCGTGGCTCGATATCCCCGTGCTCTCAGCGGTGGCGCCGGTGTCGTTCGTGGCCAAGAAGGAGGTGGGCCGATGGCCTTTCGTGTCGTCGCTGGCGCGCCTCCAGCGGACCGTGTTCGTCGACCGGGAACGGCGCAGCGCCGTCGGCGAGACGACCGGCGAGATCATGGCGCGGCTTGCCGACGGGGATACGATCGTGCTGTTCGCAGAAGGGACCTCGAGCGACGGCAATCGCGTGCTGCCGTTCAAGACGTCGCTCTTCGCAGCCGCCAAGCCGACGGCAAAGGCCGGCGCCTCGGGAGAGGACGCCCCTGCAAAGGACGCGGTGGTGCAGACGCTCTCGCTCGTCTACACGCGACTGCATGGTGTGCCGCTCAACCGGTCGGCGAGGCCGCTGGTCGGCTGGTTCGGAGACATGGAGATGCAGAGCCACGCCTGGGCGCTGCTCAAGGCGGGGCCGCTCGACGTGCGCATCCGTATCGGCGAGCCGGTGCCGCTGGCCGAGTTCGCCGACCGGAAGGCGCTGGCCCGCCACAGCGAGGCGGAGATCCGCACCAATGTCGTGCGGATGCTGCGCAGCTATCCAGAAGACGCGGAAATTCAGACCATTGCCCCTGCGGCGGAGAAGCGCACCCGGCCTACAGCCGCGCGTGAACGTGCCCTGTTTCGCTGAATCCGCGCGCGATTCTCTTGCGCGTTCAGGATTAATCGGCCATGCGGTCCGCTCATGTCTTGGGCGAGGTATACTTGCTAGATGCCTGTCCGATCTGGACAAACCCCGGGCGCGATGCTGCAATGCGGTATCGCGAGGTGCGCCTGCGGGCGAATTGTGGTATCGGATCGGCCCGCTGCATCTCTCAGGACCGGGAACGCATAGTCTTTGGACGACCCTCTCTTGGACGATCTCGACCCATCCCTTTGCGATGATACGGAGCCCCACCCGGGGCCGTCCGGCGGCGAAGCGTCCGCGCCCGTGACCAAGCGGGTGTTCATCAAGACGTTCGGCTGCCAGATGAACGTCTACGATTCCGAGCGCATGAGCGAGGCGCTCGCGGCGGAGGGCTATGTCGAGACGAGCGACGCTCAAGACGCCGATCTCACCATCCTCAACACCTGCCACATCCGCGAGAAGGCGGCCGAGAAGGTCTATTCGGATCTCGGGCGCCTGCGCGATATTAAGACGGCCCGGGCGGATGGCGGCAAGGACACGCTGATCGCTGTCGCCGGGTGCGTGGCGCAGGCGGAAGGCCAGGAGATCGTACGGCGCGCGCCGGCGGTCGACCTCGTGCTCGGCTCGCAGAGCTACCATCGGCTGCCGGAGCTCATCGCGCGCCTGAAGCGCGGCGAGCAGGCGATCGTCGAGACGGATTTCCCGGACGAAGACAAGTTTCAGGCGCTGCCGGAGCGCGCGCCGCCGAAAGCCCCCGTGTCGGCGTTTCTCACCGTGCAGGAAGGCTGCGACAAGTTCTGCACCTTCTGCGTCGTGCCCTATACGCGGGGCATGGAATATTCGCGCCCCGTCGAAGCGCTTCTCTCTGAAGCGCGCCGCCTCGTCGCACGCGGGGTGCGCGAGATCACGCTGCTCGGCCAGAACGTCAATGCGTATCACGGCGATGCGCCGGATGGCGGGCCGACGACGCTCGCCGGCCTCATCCGCCATCTCGCGGGTGTCGATGGGCTCGAGCGCATCCGCTATACGACGAGCCATCCGCGCGACATGAGCGACGATCTCATTCAGGCGCACGGGCATGAGGAAAAGCTGATGCCGTATCTGCATCTGCCATTCCAGTCCGGTTCGGACCGCGTGCTCGCCGCCATGAACCGCAAACATACGGCGGCCGAATACGTCGACATCATCGGCCGCGTCCGCGAGGCGCGCCCCGACATCGCGCTCTCGACGGACATCATCGTCGGCTTCCCGGATGAAAGCGACGAGGACTTTGAGGAGACTCTGAAGCTCGTCCAGCAGGTGAGCTTCGCACATGCGTTCTCGTTCATGTACAGCCCCCGGCCCGGCACGCCGGCGTCCACCATGGATGGCCAGGTTCCGGATGAGGTGAAGCGGGAGCGCCTCGCGCGCCTGCAGGACGCGATCGATGCGCAATACGCGGCGTTCAATGGGCAGTTCGTGGGCAAGACGCTGCCCGTGCTGTTCGAAAAATCCGGCCGGCGCGAGGGTCAGCTCGTGGGGCGCTCGCCTTATCTGCAACTTGTGCATGCAGATGCCGAGCCATCGCTTATCGGCCAGGTGGTGGACGTCGCGATCGAAGTAACCGGCGCCAACAGCCTTTCGGGCGTCATTCGCGGGCACAAATGAACCTGTTACCGGTTAGAGCATTGAGCAGAAGCGTTGATCGGTTCACGCTCAGCCTTATGCTAGGCTTGCTAAGTGGGGTAACGAGTCGTGCGCCGTAGTGCGGGGAAGGCGGACTTCGGCCGCCTCGGTTTTGCGGTCCGAAGCGATCATGGTCCAGTCTCAGGAGACGAGACGCTTGACAGCAATGCGCGGCCAGACGGCAATAGGTCGACGGCGAGTGCCTAAGCTCCCAAGCCCAATCAAGCGCGTGGTCGTCCCGTTCGAGGACAACCGGCATGTGAACCGCCTCCTCGGCGAGTTCGACGCCAATCTGGCGCTCGTCGAGGATCGGCTCGGCATCGAGGCGCACGCACACGGCAACGTCGTCATCCTGTCTGGGCCCGAAGCCGCCTGCGAGATTGCCCGCGAGGTGCTCGAAAAGCTCTACGCGCGTGTGGCGAAGGGAGAGCACGTGGGACCGGGTGACTTTGACGGCATGATCCGCCATGCGCGCCAGCAGGATATTCCGGCGTCGGACGGGCAGGCGCAGATCGGCACCCGCCGCCGCCTGGTCAAGGCGCGCACGCCCGCCCAGAGCGTTTATATCCGTGCCCTCGAAACGACGGACCTCGTGTTCGGCATCGGACCGGCGGGCACCGGCAAGACCTATCTCGCGGTGGCTTACGCCGCCCAGTGCCTCGAGCGGGGCCTTGTCGAGCGCATCATTTTGTCCCGGCCTGCGGTCGAGGCCGGCGAGAGGCTCGGCTTCCTGCCAGGCGACATGCGCGAGAAGGTCGATCCCTATCTGCGTCCGCTCTATGACGCGCTCTACGATGTGCTGCCGCCGGAAAAGGTGGAGCGGGATCTCGAGAGCGGGGTCATCGAAATCGCGCCGCTCGCCTTCATGCGCGGGCGAACGCTCGCCAATGCGTGCGTCATCCTGGACGAGGCGCAGAATACGACCAGCATGCAGATGAAGATGTTTCTGACGCGGCTCGGCGAGAATTCCAAGATGGCCGTGACCGGCGATCCCTCGCAGATCGACTTGCCGCCGGGCATGGTGTCGGGGTTGGAGGAAGCGGTGCGCCTGCTCTCCGACGTGGCCGGCATCACCGCCGTCAGATTCTCTAGCGCCGATGTCGTGAGACGCGACCTCGTGGCCCGGATCGTGGACGCCTACGACCGGCCGGGTGCGGGGAAGGCCTGATATGCCCGACTCTGCGGACAGTCGAAGTCCTGGCGTGGGAGGGCGCGAGCCTTCTCACTGGCTCAATCTCGATGTTCTGGACGAGGCTGGAGACTGGTCGCGGATCGGCGATCGGAAAGCGCTCGTCGCAGCGGCCGCACGGGCCCTGGCGGACAATCCCCGCTTTTCGGCGCGCCCCCCCGCAGAGGCCTGCGTGGCGCTCAGCGATGACGAGACGGTGCGCGATCTCAACGCGCGGTTTCGAGGCAAGGACAAGCCGACCAACGTTCTGTCTTTTCCTGCGCCCGCGGGAATGGCGCCCGAAGGGCCGCAAGCGCTCGGCGACATTGTGTTGGCGCAGGAGACGATCGAGCGGGAGGCCGCGGAGCAAGGCGTGCCGGCGGCCCACCATCTTCAGCATCTCGTCATACATGGCCTTTTGCACCTGCTCGGTTTCGATCACGACAGCGAGCCGGACGCGGACGAGATGGAGGGCATCGAGATCGACGTTCTCTCGACCCTCGGCATCGCCAACCCTTACGGCCCCGGCGGCGAGACCGCCCATTCGGACCCATGACCAACGACGACCAGATGCACGACGCAAGTTACGATACCGCGCGGCGCACGATGCGCGAAAGCGCGAGCGGCTGGCTGCATACCTTGTGGGCGCGGCTCGGCCTCTCCGAGGAGCAGACGCTGCGCGACAAGCTCGAGGTTCTGCTCACGGAGGAGGAAAATGCCGCCAGCGGCTTTTCCGCCGAAGAGCGGAAGATGCTGCTCGGCCTCTTGCACTTCGGCACCTCGCGCGTCGACGAGATCATGGTTCCGCGCGCCGACATCATAGCCATCGACGAGACGGAGCCGCTTGGCGCGCTGGTCCGCCTGTTCGAGGAATCGGGTGTCTCCCGAATTCCGATCTTCCATGAGACGCTCGACGATCCGCGGGGGATGATCCACATCAAGGATCTCTTCCGGTGGATTTCGGCGGAAGTTTCCGGGCGCCCCCTGCGCGCGCCGACCAAGCAGCGGCCTGGATACTTGGAGAGCGGACAAGCCGAGCCCGGGGGAGAGAAGTCGTTCGATCCCAAGCCCGATCTCAGCCGCATCGATCTATCGCGGCCCATCTCCGTATTGAGGCTCAGAAAGCCGGTGCTCTACGTGCCGCCGTCGATGCCGTCCACGGGGCTTCTGGTGCGCATGCAGGCGACGCACATCCACATGGCGCTCATTGTCGACGAGTACGGCGGCACCGACGGGCTCGTTACCATTGAGGATCTCGTCGAACAGATCGTGGGCGATATCGAGGACGAGCACGACGAGGAGGAGGCGGATCTCATATCGGACGATCCGGCTCTCGGGATGGTGGCGTCGGGACGGGCGCCGGTGGCAGAGCTCGAGACGCGGCTCGGCCGCAAGCTGCTGACGCCCGAAGAGGAAGCGGAAGTCGATACGCTCGGTGGGCTCGTCTTTACGATCATTGAGCGCGTGCCGGTGCGAGGCGAGATGATCCAGCATCCGACATCGGGCGTCATCTTCGAGGTTCTCGACGCTGATGAGCGCAGCGTGAAGCGGCTCAAGATCCATCTGCCGGAGTCGCCGGAGAGCGGCAATGCCGCGGCCGACTGACCGCGGATGAGTGGGGGCGGCCGCATGGCGGACTGGCGAGGGGCCGTGACGAAAGCTCACGGATGGCGAAGGGGCGCCATCGCTTTCCTGGCCGGCGCATTTTCCAATCTCGCAATGGCGCCGTTCTTCTTCGCGCCGGTGCTGTTCCTAACGCTTCCCGTGCTCGTCTGGCTGATCGACGGAGCGGCTGGCCGGGACGGATCCTCGAGATACCAGGGGGCGCGAGCCGCTGCCGCGTCCGGATGGTGGTTCGGCTTCGGCTATTTCCTATTCGGGCTGTTCTGGATCGGAGAAGCGTTCCTCGTCGAGGCGGACAAGTTCGGCTGGCTGCTGCCGTTCGCCGTCACGCTGATGCCGGCAGGGCTCGCTCTCTTCTGGGGTGCGGCGGCGGCCGTTGCCGCCTTTTTGTGGCGGCCGGGCGTCGCGCGCCTCATCGTGCTCGCCCTGACGCTTGCCGCCGCGGAATGGCTGCGGGGACATGTGCTCACGGGCTTTCCGTGGAACACGCTCGGCTATGCTCTGACATGGCCGCTCGTGCTGATGCAAAGCGCGGGGCTCGTCGGTATTTACGGCCTGACGCTGATCGCGGTGCCGGTCTTCGGCGCGCCCGTCGTGATGATAGCGGATGCCGATGGTGCCTCCCGGCGCAGGGCTTCGCTCGCCGCGCTGGGCGTGGCCGGCGTGCCGCTGCTGCTGCTTGCCGGCTACGGAGCCGCGCGCCTTCTAACGGCTCCTTCGGGAATGGTGGAAGGCGTTGCGATCCGGATCGTGCAGCCGAGCGTTCCGCAGCGCGAGAAGTGGCTGCCCGAGAAGCAAGCCGCCATCTTCCAGGATCATCTGGCGCTTTCGGAAACGAATGCGGCGGGCGGGCGAGACGGCCTTCGCGGCATCACGCACCTGATCTGGCCGGAGGCGGCGATGCCGTTCCTGCCGCTCGAGCATCCCGAGGCGCTGGCGGCCATCGGGGACATGCTGCCGGACGGCACGTTCCTCCTCACCGGGGCGCTGAGGCGGGAGGGCGCGGACGGCAATCCGGCGACGCCTCCTATCCGCGCCTACAATAGCCTCCTGGTGCTGGATGGCGATGGAGCCCTCGCGGGCGTCTACGACAAGACCCATCTCGTGCCGTTCGGTGAGTATCTTCCCTGGCAGGAAACGCTCGAGGCGGTCGGGCTCGAGCAACTGACGCGCTGGCGCGGCGGGTTCTCCGTTGGCACCTCTCCGCGCCCGCTGCTTAGCGTCCCGGGCCTGCCCGCGCTCGGCGGGCTCATCTGCTACGAGGCGATCTTTCCGGGGGTTGGCGACGCCAGTGCCGGGCGCCCCGCGGCTCTCGTCAACGTGACGAACGACGGCTGGTTCGGGAATACGACGGGGCCCCGGCAGCACTTCCATCAGGCGCGGGTGCGTGCCGTGGAAGAGGGCGTGCCGCTGCTGCGCGCCGCCAACAACGGCATATCGGCCGTGGTCGATGCCAGCGGCCGCATCCTTTATGATCTTGGAATGAACGCCCGTGGGACGATCGACACGCCGCTTCCTCTGGCGCGGCCGGCGCCGCCGTTCGCGCTTTGGGGAAACGGTATTTTCCTCATAATCGCCGGGCTTTTCGCGGCTTCGCTATATTTTTTAGGAAAGGTTGAGTCCGGCGATACACACACGAATTAAACAATTGCGCTTATTTCACGCAGCGGTTGTATTGCAATGACTGATGCAGCCCTACAATGGGGGTAAAATAAATTGCATAGCAGTAAAATATTGACCGGGAGCGTCGACTTCCATAGGCAGGGAATAAGCCCACAGGTCGAAAAGGACCGGGAGAATGAACCTAATGTCAAAAGGCAATGTCAACGACACGCTCGAGGAGGAAGCCGACACGGAGCGTAGCTCGCGCAAGCCGAACCCGATCGATGCGCATGTCGGGACGCGGGTGCGTTTGCGCCGCATGCTGCTCGGCATGAGCCAGGAGAAGCTCGGCGAGCATCTGGGACTCACATTCCAGCAGGTTCAGAAATACGAAAAGGGCGTGAACCGCATTGGCGCCAGCCGGCTGTTCGATTTGTCACGCGTCCTCGGGGTCCCGGTCCAATTCTTCTATGACGAGGCGCCGGCAGACCTCATCGAGCCTTCGCTTGCACCGGGGTTCGCAGAGCGGCCAGCCGAAAGCTACGTGATTGAGTTCCTCTCGACGCGTGAGGGTATGGAACTCAACAAGGCGTTCGTGAAAATCAGCGATCCGCGCGTGCGCCGGTCGGTCGTGGACCTCGTCCGCACGCTCGGCGGCGAAGAAGCGCCGGATTGATTTCGCCGCGCCGTCTTTGGGAAGATTGCGGAGCATGCGCCGCATGGCTTGCGTGCCGGTATGCCGGAGCGGTGCGGGCCGGGGAAATCGCCGGAGCCGCCCGCCGGGAAGGCGCCGCTGCGCTTGACCGAGCCGACCAAAACCTGCAAGACACGGCGCTATTCCCCTTAGAGCCGCGGCTTCATCCGGGGAGGCTGGCCGCCTGTCTTGCGTGGTTCGACGGGCGGAGCCGGACAGTTGCGCAAGCAGGAACGAGATCGAGGGCATCAAGTGGCACGCCAGTCCTATCTGTTCACGAGCGAGTCGGTTTCGGAGGGGCATCCGGACAAGGTTTGCGATCGAATCTCCGACGAGGTCGTGGACGCATTCTTCCGCGAGGGCCTTGCCGAAGGCCTTGATCCGTGGAGCATCCGCGCCGCTTGCGAAACGCTCGCGACCACCAACCGCGTGGTCATTGCCGGCGAATGCCGCGGACCAGGCTCGCTCACCGTGGCGAGGATCGAGGACATCACGCGCACGGCCATCCGCGACATCGGCTATGAGCAGGCGGGCTTCCACTGGGCGAACTGCAACATCGAAGTGCTGCTGCACGCCCAGTCGGCGGATATCGCGCAGGGCGTCGACGCCAAGCAGCCGACCAACCAGGAAGAGGGCGCGGGCGACCAGGGCATCATGTTCGGCTACGCATGCCGCGAGACGCCCGAGCTGATGCCGGCGCCGATCTACTATGCGCACAAGATCCTCGAAGATCTGGCGCGGGCGCGCAAGACCAAGAGCGGAGACGCGGCGAAGCTCGGCCCGGATTCCAAGAGCCAGGTGACGGTGCGCTACGAGGACGGCAAGCCCGTCGGCGTGACGCAGATTGTCGTCTCGCACCAGCACCTCGTCGAGAACCTGACCTCGGGCGATGTGCGCGATATCGTCGAGCCCTACGTGCGCCAGGCGCTGCCCGACGGTTGGATCACCCGCGATACGGTGTGGCACATCAATCCCACGGGCAAGTTCTTCATCGGCGGCCCCGATGGCGATACCGGCCTTACCGGGCGCAAGATCATCGTCGACACCTACGGCGGCGCAGCCCCGCATGGCGGCGGCGCGTTCTCGGGCAAGGACCCGACGAAGGTCGACCGCTCGGCGGCCTACGCCGCGCGCTATCTCGCCAAGAACATCATCGCTGCCGGTCTGGCGGACCGCTGCACGATCCAGCTCTCCTACGCGATCGGTGTGGCGAAGCCGCTGTCGATCTATGTCGACACGCATGGCACCGGCAAGGCGGACGAGAGCGCGATCGAGGCGGCGGTGGACAAGGTCATGGACCTCACCCCGCGCGGTATTCGCGAGACGCTCGACCTCAACCGGCCGATCTATGCGCGGACCTCGGCCTACGGGCATTTCGGCCGCAAGCCGGACAACGACGGCGGCTTCTCCTGGGAGAAGCTCGACCTCGCCGATGCCATGCAGAAGGCGATGTGACGCCCGTTGCAGCCGCCTTTTTTTGACGGCCGCAGGATTCCTGCGGCCGTTACGTTGAGGACCGCATGGTGGAGCCCGTGCAAGGCAGAACCGCTCATCCGCATGGTGAACTCCGCTCGTTCGGGCGGCGGCGGGGGCGCAGGCTCAGTGAGCGCCAGGAGCGCCTGCTCGAGGACCTCCTGCCGCGTGTGGCCGTCGATCCTACGCAGCCCGGCCTCAATGATCTGGGCGAGCTCTTTCCCAAGTCCATCGCGGCCGTGTGGCTCGAGATCGGGTTCGGCGGTGCCGAGCATCTCGTCTGGCAGGCAAAGGCCAACCCGGGTGTTGGCCTCATCGGATGCGAGCCGTTCGAGGAAGGCTTGGTCAAGGCGCTGACGGCGATCGAGGAAGACGGGCTTGGCAACGTCCGTCTCTATGGGGACGACGTGCGGCCAATGCTGCGCTGGCTGCCTGCCGCATCGCTGGATCGCGTCTTCATCCTGTTCCCCGATCCGTGGCCCAAGAAGCGGCATCAGAAACGGCGGCTGTTCTCTCCCGCGCTGCTCGAGCTTCTGGCGCGCGTGATGAAGCCCGGGGCGGAGCTTAGGCTTGCCACCGATATCGGCGATTATGCGCGCACGGCCCTCCTGGCTGTTGCGCAGACGCCTGAATTTCTCTGGACGGTGGACAGCTCCGCCGACTGGCGCGTGCGCCCCGCGGACTGGCCGGCGACGCGCTACGAAGCCAAAGCGAGGCGCGAGGGGCGCCGCTCCTATTTCTTCCGCTTCGTGCGTATCTAGTCCTGGAGCGGCGCGAAAACGGCTGCCTGGCTAGGCGCCCGCTGGAACGCGGCTGGGAATGCGCTTGCCAGGATGGGCATTGTCACGTATTCTTCATTCGCTCATGATCATCTCAACTTCGAGAGTGGGCCCCGCAAGGGTCCGCTCTTTTTGTTTTGGCAGCCGGATCGGCCGCCGGAATGCACGGGCATGCAAAGCACGAACGAGGTCGTTTCGGACGACCGTTTCATCCTGGAGACCGGTCTTGCATCGGAACTCGCCGAGCTCGTCGAGCCTGTGCTCGAGGACCTTGGATTCCGACTCGTGCGTATCGAAATATCCGGTCAGGACGGCAAGACCGTCCAGGTCATGGCGGAGCGGCCCGATGGTACGATGACCATCGACGACTGCGAAGCGGTCTCGAGGGCGGTCTCGCCGGTGCTCGATGTGGCCGATGTCGTGGCCGAGGCCTACAGGCTCGAGATCTCCTCGCCTGGGATCGACCGCCCGCTGGTGAGGCCATCCGATTTCGTCGATTGGGCGGGATCGGAGGCCAAGATCGAGCTTAAGGCGCCCGTCGACGGCCGCCGCCGCTTCCGGGGCCATCTCGTCGGCTTCGAGAACGGCGAGGTGCTGATCGAGGCGGATCTGGGCGACGCGGGCCGCAACGTGATCGGCCTCGCCGTCGGCATGATTGCAACCGCCCGGCTGGTGCTCACCGACGACCTCATCCGCGAGGCGCTGACCCGTGCCAAAAACAAAGGCAAGGGCAAGAAGGGACAACTCGGAGACGGTGAAGAAGCCGATCCGGACGATTTCAAGACCGACGACGTGGAGGGTCTCTGATTATGGCAGTCGTAGCAGGTATCAGCGCCAACAGGCTCGAGCTTCTGCAGATTGCAGAAGCCGTGGCGCGAGAAAAGACTATCGACCGCAAGATCGTCATCCAGGCCATGGAAGATGCGATCCAGAAGGCCGCCAAGTCGCGCTATGGGGCCGAGAACGACATCCGGTGCGAGATCGATCCGAAGACCGGCGAAACGCGGCTGTCGCGCGTGCTCGCGGTCGTCGAGGAAGTCGAGAACGAGTCGACGCAGATCACGCTCGAGGATGCGAGGCGGCGTAACCCCGAGGCGCAGGTCGGCGATCTCATCGCCGAGAGCCTGCCGCCGCTCGATTTCGGCCGCGTTGCCGCGCAGAACGCCAAGCAGGTGATCGTGCAGAAGGTGCGCGAGGCCGAGCGGGACCGCCAATACGGCGAATACAAAGACCGCGTCGGCGAGATCGTCAACGGTACGGTCAAGCGCGCCGAGTACGGTAACGTCATCGTCGATCTCGGCCGGGCGGAGGGCATTATTCGTCGCGATGAAATGATCCCGCGCGAGAACGTGCGCTACGGAGACCGTATCCGCGCCTACATCTACGACGTGCGCCGCGAGCAGCGGGGCCCGCAGATCTTCCTGTCGCGCGCGCGGCCGGAGTTCATGAGCAAGCTCTTCGCCCAGGAAGTGCCCGAGATCTATGACGGCACGGTCGAGATCAAGTCGGTTGCGCGCGATCCCGGCTCGCGAGCCAAGATCGCCGTCATTTCCCGTGATAGCTCGATCGACCCCGTCGGCGCCTGCGTCGGNNGATGCGGCGAGCTTCATCGTCAACGCGCTGGCGCCGGCCGAGGTGTCCAAGGTCGTGCTCGACGAGGATGCGACCCGCATCGAGGTGGTGGTTCCGGAGAGCCAGCTCTCCCTCGCCATCGGACGGCGCGGGCAGAACGTGCGCCTCGCTTCGCAGCTCACCGGCTGGGATATCGATATCCTGACGGAGCAGGAGGAGAGCGAGCGGCGCCAGAAGGAGTTCGCCGAGCGCTCGCAGGTGTTCATGGATGCGCTCGACGTGGACGAGGTCATCGCCCAGCTGCTCGTCACCGAGGGCTTTGCCTCGGTCGAGGAGGTGGCTTACGTTGATCTCTCGGAGATTGCCCATATCGAGGGCTTCGACGAGAATACGGCGAACGAGATCCAGACGCGCGCGCGCGAATACCTCGATAAGATCGAGGCTGAGCGCGATGCCCGCAGGCGTGAGCTCGGCGTTGCCGACGATCTCACCGGGGTCGAGGGCGTGACAACGGCCATGCTCGTTGCATTCGGCGAGAATGGAATCAAAACCCTCGAGGATCTCGCTGACTGCGCGACGGACGATCTCGTCGGCTGGACGGAGCGCTCGAAGGAGAGAGAGAAGGAGCCCGTGCGGCACAAAGGCGTGCTGGACGGCTTCGAGGTGGGCCGCAAGGAGGCCGAGGACATGATCATGGCGGCCCGCGTGCTCGCCGGCTGGATCACGCCCGAGGAACTGGCAGCGCCCGCCGAGGACGACGACCAGGGAGACGCCGAGACGGGCGAGGATTCCGATGCGGCACAGCCCGCGCCGGAAGCCTGAGGCCGTGATCGCGCGCAAACGAGATTCGGAGGATCCGAGGCTTTGGCCGACCGCCGCCGCCAGCTTGATGCCGAGCTTGCCGTCCATGGGGATGGCAGGCTGCGGCTGTGCGCGGCCACGCGGGAGGCGGTCGACGCCAGCGAACTGATCCGATTCGTCGCGGATCCGGCGGGCAACGTCGTCCCCGATCTCCAGCGGCGCCTTCCCGGACGGGGGGTGTGGATCAAGGCCGAGAAGGCGATCGTGGCAAAGGCCGCGCAGGCCAACGTCTTTGCTAGAAGCCTTAAGCGGGCTGCCAAAGCCGCACCTGATCTCGCCGACCACGTCGATCAGCTCATCGAAAAGCGCGTGCTCGGAGCGTTGGCCCTGGCCAACAAGGCCGGGCTTGTGACGACGGGATTCCAGCAGGTCGACGAGCTGGTGGAAAAGGGCGCAGCCGCGATCCTGGTGCAGGGTTCGGATGCGGCCCAGGGCGGGCGCGAGAAGCTCGCCCGCAAGTTTGTAGCGGTCGCGCGGGCAAGCGGCCGCTCGCCCATTATGGTGACCAATCTCACGACGGAACAATTGAGCTTGGCCATAGGGCGGTCAAATGTGGTACATGCTGCCCTCACACAAGGTGGGACCGCCGAGCGGTTCAAGGAAGAGGCCGAGCGGCTCAGCCGCTACCGGTCTGGTCCCGTTGCAACCACGGAACCGGATAGTTCCCCCGAATCTAGAGGTTTAACGGATATCGAATGAGCGAAACCAAGGACACTGCCGACAAGACGTTGACCGGAGGCGGCCGCAAGCCGCTCTCGCTGCAGCGCACCGTTGAATCGGGCCACGTCCGGCAGAGCTTCAGCCATGGACGCTCGAAGTCGGTCGTGGTCGAGAAGCGCAAGACCCGCAAGCTGGCTGCTCCGGGCGCGCCGGCCGGCGAAACGCCGCACGCGGCTCCGGCTTCGCGGGCTGAGACGCGGCCCGCATCTAGACCGCCGGCACGTCAGGACGGCGGCAAGGCCGATCTTCTGCGCCCCGAAGAGCGCGATGCGCGCGCGCGCGCGCTGGCAGAGGCACGCAGGCAGGCCCGCGAGGACGCCGAGCGGGCAGCCGCACAGCAGGCCGAGGACGCTGCGCGCGCCGCGGCTGCGCCGCCGGCACCGCCCGCGGAGCCTGAGGCTCCGGTCGAGGCCGCGCCTACGCCACCCCCGGCCGCCGCACCAGCGAGCGAGCCACGGCACCGGCCCGCTCCTCCTGCAGCCGAGCGGGCTCCGGCACGCCAGGCAGGGGAGACGGAACGAACGCGCCCCGCAGCCTCGCGTTCGCGTGGGCCGGTCAGCTTCGATACGCGCTTCGCACCACGTGAGGGCGGCCGCCCGATGCAGATCGAGCTGCCTCGTCCTGCTGCGCCGGCTGCTGACCGCACCTCCGGCGACGTGACGAAAATCGTCAAGGAAGTACGACAGCGCCCGGCAGCCACTGAGCCTAGGGACGAGGAGGATGCACGCGCCGGCAAGCGCGGCAGCAAAGTCGTGCGCACGCCGGTCAAGGTGGGCGGCGAGGATCGCCGCGAGCGTGGCAAGCTCACCATCAACAACGCCCTCGACGAGCAGCAGCGCGAGCGCTCGCTTGCTTCGCTCAAGCGCCGCCGTGAGCGCGAGAAGCTCAAGGCGATGGGCATCCAGCAGCCGAGGGACAAGATTGTGCGTGAGGTGATCATTCCGGAAGCGATCACCATCCAGGAGCTTTCCAACCGCATGACCGAGCGCGGCGTCGACGTCATCAGGTTTTTGATGAAGGAAGGCGCCATGCATAAGATCACCGACGTGATCGATGCGGACACGGCAGAGCTGATCGTGAGCGAGTTCGGCCATACGCCGAAGCGCGTCTCGGAAGCCGACGTCGAGACCGGGTTCATCGGCGACAAGGACGTCGATGAGCACATGCTGCCGCGCGCGCCGGTGGTCACGATCATGGGCCACGTCGACCACGGCAAGACGTCGACGCTCGATGCCATCCGCCAGGCCAACGTTGTCTCGGGCGAAGCCGGCGGCATCACGCAGCACATCGGCGCCTATCAGGTGACGACGCCGTCGGGATCGAAGGTGACGTTCATCGATACGCCGGGCCACGCCGCGTTCACCGCCATGCGCGCCCGCGGCGCCAAGGTGACGGACATCGTGGTGCTGGTGGTGGCGGCCGACGACGGCGTCATGCCGCAGACGGTGGAAGCCATCAACCACGCCAAAGCGGCCAACGTGCCGATCATCGTCGCCATCAACAAGATCGACAAGCCGCAGGCGGATCCGAAGCGTGTGCAAACCGAGCTTCTCCAGCACGAGATCGTGGTGGAGAGCATGGGCGGCGAGACGCTCGAGATTCCGATCTCGGCGCTGAAGCGCACCAACCTCGACAAGCTGCTCGAGAGCATCCATCTGCAGGCCGAGATCCTCGAGCTCAAGGCCAATCCGGACCGCTCGGCCGAGGGCATCGTCATCGAGGCCAAGCTCGAGCGCGGCCGGGGCCCCGTCGGCACCGTGCTCGTGCAGCGCGGCACGCTCCGTGTGGGCGACATCGTGGTCGCCGGCACGGCGTGGGGCCGCGTGCGTGCGCTGGTCGACGACAAGGGCGGCAACGTCACGGATGGTGGTCCGTCGGTGCCGGTCGAGATCCTGGGCTTCAACTCGGCGCCGGAGGCAGGCGATCAGTTTGCCGTCGTCGAGAGCGAAGCGCGTGCCCGCGAGATCACCGACTACCGCATCAGGAAGCGGCGCGAGACGCTGGGTGCTGCCGGCACGGCGCGCACGCTCGAGCAGATGATGCAGCAGCTCAAGGAAGCCGGGAAGAAGGAGTTCCCGCTTGTCGTCAAGGGCGACGTGCAGGGCTCGGTGGAGGCGATTGCAGGCGCGCTCGACAAGCTCGGCACGGACGAGGTGGCCGCGCGGATCGTCCACTCGGCGGTGGGCGGCATCACCGAATCCGACATTGCGCTGGCATCGGCCTCGAAGGCGATCGTCGTCGGCTTCAACGTGCGCGCCAACGCGCAGGCCAAGCAGGCGGCGGACAGTCAGGGCATCGAGATCCGCTACTACAACATCATCTACGACCTCGTGGATGACGTGAAGGCGGCGATGTCCGGCCTCCTGGCACCCACCAAGCGCGAGGTGTTCCTTGGCTACGCGTCCATCAAACAGGTGTTCAACATCACCAAGGTGGGCAAGGTGGCCGGCTGCCTCGTCACGGAAGGCAAGGTGGAGCGCGGCGCCAAGGTGCGGCTGCTGCGCGACAAGGTGGTCATCCACGAGGGCACGCTGTCGATGCTCAAGCGCTTCAAGGATGATGTGCGCGAAGTGCCGGCCGGCCAGGAGTGCGGCATGGCTTTCGCCAACTACCAGGACATCCGCGAAGGCGACGAGATCGAGTGCTTCCAGGTGGAGACGATCCAGCGGAGCCTCTAAGCGCTCACGGGTTTGTTCGGCAGACGTGGCTTAGCCACGTCTGCCGCGCCTTTCGCGGAGGCGGCGCAGCCCCATGCGAAGCATGGCTCCGCCATGACCGCCGGATCGCCTTGCTTCCGCGCCCTTTCGGGTGACAGGACTTTCACAATATTTTTTTGGTTTCGTGCCGGTTCGAGCCCGGCGGGATCAGGATATGGCCAAACACAAAGCACAACAGGGCAAAGGCCCTTCGCAGCGGCAATTGCGTGTCGGCGAGCTCGTCCGGCACAAGCTGGCGGAGATGCTGGCGCGTGGCGAGATCCATGATGACGTGCTCGCCTCGCATGTGATCACGATCTCGGAAGTGCGGATGTCACCGGATCTCAAGATGGCGACCGCTTACATCATGCCCCTTGGCGGCAAGGACATCGCGCCCGTCATCGAAGCGCTGAAGCGGCACGGCCGTTTCATCCGCGGCGAGATCGCGCGCACGGTCAATCTCCGCTCGGCGCCCGAGGTTCGCTTTCGCGAAGACGAGACCTTCGAGGAATCGGCCCGCATCGATCGCCTGCTGTACAGCGAGAAAGTTCGGCGCGATCTGGAGAAGGACTAACGTGCTTCCGGAAAAGTGAGAACCTATTTCCCGGAAAGAAGCACGATCAAACAAAAACTCGGAGCCGCCTCCGGTTCCACTGAAATCACAACGGCTCTCAGCCCGCGGCGTCTGATAGGACCGCCCGCTTCCTTTGAGCGAACCCGAAGAGCTCCCATGGCACGACGCAAGAAAGGCAACCCGGTTCACGGCTGGCTGGTGCTCGACAAGCCGATCGGCATGACGTCGACGCGCGCGGTCGGCATCCTCAAACGGCTGTTCTTTGCGCAGAAGGTCGGACATGCGGGCACGCTCGATCCGCTCGCGACCGGCATCCTTCCAATTGCCTTTGGAGAGGCGACGAAAACCGTGCCGTTCGCGGTCGATGGCGAGAAGGTCTACCGCTTCGCCGTCCGCTGGGGCGCCGAAACGGCGACGGACGACGCCGAGGGCGACGTGGTCGCAACCGGGGAGGGGCGGCCGTCGGTTGCCGATATCGAGGCACTGCTGCCGCAGTTCACGGGCGAGATCATGCAGGTGCCGCCCCGCTTCTCCGCCATCAAGGTCGATGGCGAGCGCGCCTATGCCCTCGCACGCGACGGCGAGGAGGTGGAGCTCGAGGCGCGGCCCGTGGTGATCGACGAATTGCGCCTTGTTGGGGTGCCCGATGGGGACACCGCCGAATTCGAGGCGCGGTGCGGCAAGGGCACCTATGTGCGCGCCATTGCCCGCGACATGGGGCGCGCGCTCGGCTGCCGTGGGCATGTCGTTGCCCTGCGGCGCACGCGCGTCGGGCCGTTCGAGGAGGGGGAGGCGGTCGGTCTCGACGAGATCGAGGATGCGGCGGAGGCCGGAGAGGACCTCACCGGGTTCCTGCAGCCGGTCGAGCGGGCGCTTGAGGACGTCCTCGAGGTCAACGTCAGCCCCTCGGATGCGGCCAGTCTCGCCCGGGGGCAAAGCGTGCTCATCCGAGGCCGCGATGCGCCCATTCTCGGCGGGACCGCCTATGCCATGTCGAAGGGCCGGATCATCGCGCTCGGCGAGATTGAGAAGGGTGCGCTCTATCCGACGCGGGTGTTCAATTTCGGCGGTTGAGGCAGGAGCGCGGCTTTTCGAGCCGTCTATGCAACCTCTGGGCAATGGCGCGGGCAATTTTTCATTCGCTCCCCTCGCGTGAGTGTGTATAAAGCGCCATCCCGTCCGCACCTCGGGTGCGGGCGGCGTTTCTATTTGCGACCTGGCTGGACGACATCCCGGCTATGGCCGCCTTCCGGCAGTCCCTTTCGTTCTGGAAAGGCGCACTGCCCTCCAACCCGAAAGGAGACCCCGATGTCGCTCACTGCTGAAGTCAAGGCACAGCTCATCAAGGATAATGCCACCAAGGCGAACGATACCGGCTCGCCCGAGGTGCAGATCGCGATCCTCACCGAGCGGATCAACGGTCTGACGGAGCATTTCAAGGCGCACAAGAAGGACAATCACTCGCGCCGCGGGCTGCTCAAGATGGTCGGCCAGCGCCGTCAGCTTCTGGACTACGTCAAGCGGAAGGATCACGCGCGTTACCAGAAGATCATCGAGAAGCTCGGGATCCGCCGCTGATCGGTTCCAGCGCAAGGCTGGCGGCGGCACACTTTCCGGCTCCGAATTATTTGCCGATTTAAGGAAAGACAGGCGCCGCCAACCATTTGGGTTCGCGGCGCCTGACGCATTCGTGGTAAGGAAGCCACGCATCAAAAGACATGAAACACGAGATAGAACGAAAGAACGCACATGTTCGACATTCACCGCGTTGAGATCGAATGGGGCGGCCGCAAGCTCCGGCTCGAAACCGGGCATATGGCCCGGCAGGCAGATGCCGCCGTCTATGCGCAATATGGCGAGACCAGCGTGCTCGCGACCGTCGTCGGCGCCAAGAGCGCCAAGCCGGGCATCGATTTCTTCCCCCTTACCGTGAACTACCAGGAGCGCACCTATGCCGCCGGCAAAATCCCCGGCGGCTATTTTAAGCGCGAAGGGCGTCCCACCGAAAAGGAGACGCTCACCTCCCGCCTCATCGACCGCCCGATCCGCCCGCTGTTCGTCGCGGGCTTCAAGAACGAAGTGCAGGTCGTCATCACCGTCCTCAGCCATGATCTCGAGAACGATCCCGACATCATCGGCATGGTCGCCGCCTCTGCAGCGCTGACGCTGTCCGGCCTTCCGTTCCTCGGCCCCATCGGCGCCGCGCGGGTCGGCGTCATCGGTGGGGAATGCGTCCTCAACCCGATGATCGACGAGATGGCGGAGAGTGCGCTCGATCTCGTCGTCGCCGGCACGCAGGATGCCGTGATGATGGTCGAGAGCGAGGCGAAGGAGCTGTCCGAGGAGAAGATGCTCGAGGCCGTGATGTTCGGCCACAAGCACTTCCAGCCGGTGATTGACGCCATCATCAAGCTGGCCGAGAAGGCCGCGAAGGAGCCCTGGGACATCCAGATCCCGGACAAGAGCAAGTACCAGGACAAGGTGCGCGAACTGGCCGGCGATCTCCTCAAGACCGCCTTCTCCACCAAGGAGAAGGGCAAGCGTCAGGATCTCGTGGCGGAGGCCAAAAAGAAGGTTTTCGAAGGGATTGCGCTCCCGGAGGGCGACCAGGCCGAGGTGGTTCTGCTCTCGGACGCCTTCAAGGCGCTCGAGATGGACATCATGCGCGGCGACGTCCTGAAGACCAAGCGGCGCATCGACGGGCGTGACCTTGAGACCGTGCGCCCCATCTTGTCCGAGGTGGACGTGCTGCCGCGCACGCACGGCTCGGCGCTCTTCACCCGCGGGGAGACGCAGGCGCTCGTGGTGGCGACGCTCGGCACCGGCGAGGATGAGCAGTACGTGGACAGCCTCGAAGGCACCAAGAAGGAGCGCTTCCTGCTCCACTACAACTTCCCGCCCTACTCGGTGGGTGAGACGGGCCGCATGGGCTCGCCGGGCCGCCGCGAGATCGGCCACGGCAA
>JRYH01000550.1_pt1 | contig 35462 bp, 28 predicted proteins | sample 235351 | NCBI WGS metagenome assembly JRYH01 (sample SAMN03074221, study PRJNA261480) | activated sludge metagenome | biome: Wastewater Treatment Plant; feature: Wastewater; material: Activated sludge; isolation source: activated biomass of a wastewater treatment plant treating wastewater... ...
GAAAAACGCCAGGATGGCGTTTTTCAACAACCTGCTAAAACACTGGCGTTATTTTGGCGCGAGCCCTCAGCGGCGGTTAGAGGGAGAGGGAGGCGTCAAGACCCGTCAGCGAGCGCCGCAAGATCCGGCAGTCGCGCGTAACCGCGGCAGGTCTCGGTGGCACGGCGCAAGCTCTGTCTGGCCTTGTCGATCTCGCCGCGCTCGAGGTATATCTGCGCGAGGCGCCGCATGTCGATGGCGGAGGCGAGCTCTGCAGTGATCGAGTCGAGGTCGTCGGCAATGCTCGTCAGGACCTCTCCGGACACCGTCCCGGGCGCGAGGCGGTCGAGCATCGTGTAGTAATAGGTGCGCGCTGCACGATCGGCCGCCGGCGCCGTGCCGCGCAGATAGTCGCGCTCGGCGATCTCCGCCGCGCGCAGATACGCCGCCACGGCCTGCTCCCGGTCACCGGTCTGCCGGTACGAATCGCCGAGATTCCCCCACATTTCGTGAATCTCCGGTTCACCCCCGGACACTCTCTCGATTGCCCGCCGCCGCAGAATCGCCGAACGCTCGAAGTCGCCCAGGAAATAGTGCGCCATCCCCAGGAATTCGTCGCCCACGTACGAGGCGGGATCGAGCTCCCGGGCGCGGTTGTAGACATCGCGCGCCTTCTCGAACGCACCGTCGCACAGGTAGAAGGTGCCGAGATTTGCCAGCACGTACTCGTTCTCGTCACGCGCGAGCGCCTGCTCGCTGATGGCGATCGCCGCCGCAACGTCACCGTCGAACCACTCCAGGATCGCGAGTGTATGCAAGGGTTTCCAGACGACCGGGTCGACCTCCGCCGCCCGCCGTGCCGCATCCTTGGCGGCGGTGAGCATCGCCCGGTCCCCGCCCTGGCGGTATGCCTGTAGCCGCACCGTGGCGAGGCCTGCCAGCACCGCGGCATCCGACGGGTGCGTGGCGGCGGTGCGCCCATAGATCGCGATCGCCTCGTCATTGCGTCCCGTGCGGCTCAGGAAATGCGCGTGCGCGCCGGCCACGACGCTGTCTTCCGGATCAAGCTGCATGGCTTGCCCGCAGGCGCGGGCCGCATCGTTCAGCGCCCGCTCCTCGTCATCCATCCAGTGCGCCTCGAGCAGCGTCTGGCACAGCCCCGCGTGCGCCCGCGCGTAGTTGGCGTCCTGCCTGAGCGCGGCTTCGAAATGACCCTGCGCACGGCGCACGTTCAATTCGTTCGACGGCCGGTCAAGGTAATACTCTCCCTGCAGATAGTCGTCCTGCACCGGCGCCAGCGGAAAATGCCGGACGGCATCCGTCGGCACCGGCAGCCCGATCGTCCGGCGGACCGCGAGCGACGCCTGCGCGGCGATGTCGTCGAGCCGGCCGCTCAGCGTCACCGCGGGCAGGCTGTGTGCCCAGACCTGCTGGCGGACGCCGTCGGCGAACAGGAACAGCCTGACCGCGCTCAGTCGTCCGACGGTGACGATCTCGCCGTCGAGCGTGACATCGGTGCGCAATCGCGTCGACGCGGACACCGGGTCGAGATCGCGAGTCAACGCGGCGGCAGTCGAGCTTGCCACGGCGAACGTGTCGCCGAGTTCCTTGCGCAAAATAGCGGCAAGGGCACCTCCCGTATCGCCCTCGATGGGCAGGACGACGAGGGTGGGAGTACCCAGGCCGAGCGGGCGCCGCACGGGGGCGTCGATCGACGCGTCCTGCTCCGGCCGCTCGCGTGAGAGCCACCAGCCTGACGCCGTCAAGGCAACGAGGGCGGCGGCGATCGTTGCCGTCAGTCGCCAGTGGGAGGGCCGAGTCGGCGGCGCCGGCGGCGGACTCCCCGGTGGGGCGATCCGACGCGTCTCCTCGCGAGCTGTCTTGTACAGCGTATAGGCGTCGACGCCGAGCGCCCGGGCCACGCGTTCCAGCGTCCGTGGCTCCACCGGCAGCTCGCGAAACACGCGGCTGACGACGTCCTTTGGCACGGTATCGAGGCCTTCGAGATCGGCTATGCGTTCAGCGAGTGCCGCCTGGCTGCGCAGACCGGCTTCCGCCAGCGCACGGGCCAGACTGACACGCGAGGCACATACACCGCGTTTCCGTTTTGTGCCCTGCTCTGCAGTCACGGTCGCCGTACACCCCGTTTGCTTGTTCTTTGCCGGCACCATTCTATAGCACTGCGGTTCGGCAGTCTCCGCCTCGCCTGTCGGGGCAGATCGGCGCCGCATGCCGGCAGGTGTCGCTAAGCACCCTTAAGTGACGCTATTCGTCGATGCGGAAGTCTGGTCATCTGCATAACCTTACATGTCACGATGGGCAGGGCGCACGGAGATTCAGGTCACGCGGTGGGGCCATGGAGGATGGACGGAACGATGACCTGAATAATGATCGACAAACGTTGGCGCCAGGCATCCTGGCATGTGATGTTTCTCGGCCTCGCGATCCTGCTTCAGGCCCGCGGTGGTGCGGTGTGGATCATATCCTGTATCGAAGACCCGGAGATGATTCAGAAGATCCTGGATCGCCTGAAGGACAAAGCCGAACCCAACAAAACCGTAGCGCTGCCTGAGAGTCGGGCACCGACAATGAGCCTGTTCGCCTGACAAAACCCGGCCGTTCGAAGCAAGACACTGGGCAGTGAGCCGTGGCAGGCACCCGGCTTGCCGTGGGGTTGGGAAGGGACGTAACGGGAGAACAAACAGGCGGATGCTCAGACAATATACGCGGAAGTCAGGGCGCACTCAGCTTAGCACAAGTCCAACCAGACCACGACTCACGACTCGTACACCACTCCGCTGGACGCGGCCTCGGGCGAAGCGTGGTGGTCCCGTATGATCATTTTTTTCAATAGCTACAGAAAAAATGGAGTACCTACAGATGGCATTAGTGAAGGCTTCAGGAACGGTGGCGAATTTTCGCCAGTCAACTGAGATCAAGAGCGCAACTCATACCACCGGTGCGTTCGGTATGGGGCGCACGACCATGAAGACGGAAAAGGTCTTCAATTTTCGTGTCGGCAATCGCCCGGTGTCGATGAAGTTTCCGAAAGGCGATATCGATTTGACAGATGGCGACGAGGCGACGGTAGTTGGAACGGAAAGCGGTGGTGGACTGAAGGGTATCGCCGTTCGTAACGATGTCACCGGAGTCACGTATGGCATCACCATGGGATATTGGATCGGCTGGGGCGTCGCAATGACCGTGCTCGGATTCCTGCTGATGCCGGTGATGATCGGCGCTGTGATTCTGCCCGTGGGCCTGTACATGCTCTACAAAGGGTATCAACTCAAGAATGCTCTGGCGATTCTGGCCGCCTAGGTGTCGCACCCTGCCTGACTAGGTGGTCTTCGGAGAAACAGCTCCGGATGTGAGGTGTACCTGACCGACGAAGTCATTCGCCGGATTGCCAACACATATCCCAATAGTTGCATAAATTTTGCTCGCTTTGATCAAATTCACAAGGAGACCGTCATGTCTTGCAGATCCACCCCGTTCCTCGCCCTGCTGTTGTTCACCGTTCCGGCCCCGGCCACCGTATTCGACATCGCCGACGGCGACGTCGCCGCGCTGATCAGTGCGATCCAGGCCTCTAACGCAAACGGCGAGGCCGATGTCATCAACCTGACCGCAGGAGGCGACTACGAGCTGAGCACGATCCAGTTCGGGTCGAGCGCGAGCGCCTTACCGCGCGTCGAGGGCCAGCTGGTGATCAATGGCAGTGGCGCCACGCTGCGACGCAGCAGCGCCGACGGGACGCCGAACATGCGTATCCTGATCACCAACACCTCGGCCGAGCTCACCCTCAACGACCTGACCGTCCGCGACGGCTTCACCACCGGCTTCGGCGGCGGCATCAACAATTCCGGAAAGCTCGCGCTTAACGACTGCGCCGTAATCGCCAATTCCGGCGGCCAAGGGGGCGGGATCTTCAACACCGGCGTGCTCGAGATTGTTGGCGGCGAAATCAGCGACAACGCCGCTTCCGGCGGCAACGGCGGGGGCGCGATCTTCAGCCAGGGCGCCGGCGCCGACGCCACTGCCTTTCAGACGCTTGTGCGCGGCAACAGCGCGGCCGGCGGGGGCCCCGGCGGCGGCATCATCAACCAGGCCAGCGCCAGTGCCGTCGGCGGGTTCTTCACCATTGTTGACAGCATCATCGAAGACAATTCCGCCAACGGAATCAACGGTCACGGTGGCGGCATCGAGAATCGGGGCCGGATGTCCATCGCCGACTCGATCATCCGCAACAACGCCACCAGCGGCAACGGCGGGGGCTTGCGCACGGTCAACGGCAGCGGTCGTTTCCTGACCGTCACCGAAAGCGAGATCCACGACAACACCGCCGGCGGCAACGGCGGCGGCCTGGATCTGAGCTTTTCCGAGATCGTGCTGATCGGCCTGAAGGTTCATGGAAACACCGCCGTCAACGGTGGCGGCATCCACAGCGCCACGACCTCCAATACGCACTTCGTCGACCTCGAAGACTGCGCCGTTTACAACAACGCGGCGGTCCAGGACGGCGGCGGCATCTTCAACGACCGCACCACCCTGAACGTCTCGCTGTGCCGAATCGATAACAACAGCGCAGGCGGCCTTGGTGGCGGCATTGTCAACCGAAACGCCACCACCCTGACCCTGACCGACACCACCGTCGATGCCAACACCGCCCTGCTCGACGGCGGCGGCGTGCACAACGCCGCCTTGCTGAACCTGAACCGATCGACGGTAAGCCACAACATCTCGGAGACCGGCCACGGCGGCGGCATCTTGAACGCCCCTGGCGGCCGATTGAACGCGATCAACGCGACCTTGAGCGGCAACACTGCGACTGAAACCGACAGTGCTGGCGGCGGACTGCACAATCTCAATTTCGGCTCCGACATCGTCAGGCTTCACCTGGTGACGGTGACTGGAAACCAGGCCGCCACCGCCGGCGGCATCTACAACGACCCCGCTTCGGCCTTCCAGCGTTCGCTGGAACTGGACAACGCCATCGTCGCCGGCAACATCGGCGGCGACATCAACGACTTCTACGACGACCTGGGGCACAACCTGATCGGCGATGGCACGGGGATTACCCAACCGACCAGCTTCATGGGCAATCCCCAGCTTGGGTCGTTGGCCGACAACGGGGGCCCGACCCTCACCCACGCCCTGCCCGACGGCAGCATCGTGATCGGCGCCGGGGACTGTTTCGGCGGCAGCGTGACCGAGGACCAGCGCGGCCTCGAGCGCCCCCAGGCGCCGGGCTGCGACATCGGCGCCTTCGAGCTGGAATACGACGACACGATTTTCGCCGACGACTTCGAGGCGCAGTGAATCGGATTCCGGGCAATCGGCAGCCCCGTCGGATCAGTACCGTAGACCCTTTCATGCCCCGCCACGGCCGCTTCGGTGGAGCCAGTCCTAGCCCGGATATTTCACCAGTCCTCCTGCTGCGGCCGCCCCAAGGCACGGCCTGCGGGGCTTGCACTCGGTCGAAGTGCTCGACGTACTGGTCAAGTACGCCTGCGCGCTTCTCGGTCGCGAGATCCCCGCAGGCCGCACCCTGGAACACCCTCACGCGCGACGGCATTCCGGTCGGGCTTCTTCGCCTGCGGCGAAACCGCCCTCCTTCCATTGCCTGCGCTACGGACGACTGGTGAAATATCCGGGCTGATATGTTTTGACCTGTCATCTGCACGGTCCATATTTCCTCCGCATCTTGGCCCGTAACGGTGCTACGCGCCGGCGATCCGGAGAAAATCTGTCCTCGCGCAGCCGAATTTTCGCCGCGACCGGCAAAGCTCGACAGGCTGCTTTAACCGTAGAATGACTACGCTTCTTCGGGAAATCGGACAAGCTGCACTCGCCAGCTTGACCGACCTGCCTGCCGGCAGGCAGGGAATTCCGGGAATCTATGCAACAATTGGGATATCACTTATGGCGCTCATCTCTTTCATCCCCTCCCCCGCAAGCGGGGAGGGGAGCAGGGAGGGAGTTACGCCGACATCGCCGCCAATCTCGATCAGCTCGGAATCTGGCCTGGGTACTATTTAAGATATACTGCGATTTCTTTAATAGCGCTGACGCGTATTAAACCCAACTTGAACAACGGGCGGAACGAGTGAACCGGGGACCCAGCGGGCGTTACGAAGTGACCACCACGAGCGGCGAAGCCGTGCGCGCCTTCGTGCCGGAACCGCTGCCGCCGTCACCACCTATCGACCTGTCCGGCACGCGCCAGACTCTTCTGGAACAGGCGTTGCTGGCCTGCGGGCGACTCGATGGCATCTCCGCTTTGCTGCCGGATCCGGATCTCTTTCTCTACGCCTACGTGCGCCGCGAGGCGGTGCTGTCTTCGCAGATCGAAGGTACGCAGTCCTCGCTGTCCGATCTGCTGCTATTCGAACTCGAAGAAGCCTCTGGCGTGCCTTTCGACGACGTGGTGGAGGTTTCCAACTACGTGGCGGCGCTCGAATATGGCCTGGCGCGCCTGCGCGAGGGGTTTCCGCTGTCCAACCGGCTGCTGCGGGACATTCACGAGCGGCTTCTGGCCCGTGGCCGCGGCGCGAACAAATCCTCCGGATCGTTCCGCCGCTCGCAGAACTGGATCGGCGGCACGCGGCCGGGCAATGCGCAATACGTGCCGCCTCCGCCGCCGCAGGTCGAACCCTGCATGGCGGCGCTGGAGCGCTTCCTTCACGTTGACGCCGCTCCCGGCGCCCTCGTCAAGGCGGCGCTCGCCCACGTGCAGTTCGAGACGATCCACCCCTTCCTCGACGGCAACGGCCGCGTCGGCCGGCTCTTGATCGCGCTGCTTTTGCATCACGACGGCGTGCTACGTCAGCCGCTGCTCTACCTCAGCCTCTATTTCAAACAACATCGCAACGAATATTACCGCTTGCTCGACAAAGTCCGCCAAGACGGAGACTGGGAAACCTGGCTGGACTTTTTCCTCGAAGGCGTCACGCAAACCGCAGGTTCCGCCGTGGATACGGCGCATCGTCTGCTGGCGCTCTTTCGCGAGGACGCCGAGCGCATCCAGACGCTGGGGCGAAGCGCTGCCAATGCCCTGCGTATTTTCGACGCCTTGCGCGCCAGACCGATCGCCACCGTCACCGATCTCGCCGAGCGCACCGGTGTGACTTACCCCACGGCGGCCAAGTCGATGGAATCGCTCACCACACTCGGCATCGCACGCGAAATTACCGGCCGCAAGCGCGATCGCGTGTTCGCCTACGATCGCTATATCGCAATCCTCAACGAAGGGACCGAACCGTTGTGAAGGCAATTCAGGGAAATGTGCATCAGACAGCGACTGGCCGGCGACAAGTTCTGGCAGTATGGCGAGCGCCAGAAAGCGGTGAACTCTCGTAGCAGTGCACGGGACCCGACATGGATTCATCTCAACTGAACTGGATCGCCAACTTCATCTGGGGCATCGCCGATGACGTCCTGCGCGATCTCTACGTCCGCGGCAAGTACCGCGACGTGATCCTGCCGATGACCGTATTGCGGCGGCTCGACGCCGTGCTGGAGCCAACCAAGCAGGCGGTTCTGGACATGAAGGCCCTGCTCGACCGGAAAAAAATCGTCCAGCAGGACCAGGCATTACGCCAAGCCGCCGGGCAGGCCTTCTTCAACACCTCGAAGTTCACGCTGCGCGATCTCATGGCCCGCGCCAGCCGGCAGCAACTCAAGGCGGACTTCGAGGCCTACCTCGACGGCTTCTCACCGAACGTCCAGGACATCCTCGACAACTTCGAGTTCCGCAACCAGATCCCGCGGCTCTCGAAAGCCGATGCGCTGGGCACGCTGATCGAAAAGCTCCTCTCGCCCGACATTAACCTTAGCCCCAACCCGGTGCAGAACGGCGACGGCTCCGTGAAGCACCCCGGCCTCGACAACCACGGCATGGGAACGGTGTTCGAGGAGCTGGTGCGCCGCTTCAACGAGGAGAACAACGAGGAGGCCGGCGAGCACTGGACGCCGCGCGACGCCGTGCGGCTCATGGCGAAGCTGATCTTCCTGCCCATCGCCGACCGGATCAAGTCGGGCACCTACCTACTCTACGACGGCGCCTGTGGTACAGGCGGCATGCTCACGGTCGCGGAGGAGACGCTCCAGGCGCTTGCCAAGGAGCACGGCAAGGAGGTCGCGACCCACCTATACGGCCAGGAGATCAATGCCGAAACCTACGCCATCTGCAAGGCAGACCTGCTGCTCAAGGGCGAAGGCGACGCGGCGGACAACATCGTCGGTGGCCCGGAGCACTCGACACTCGCCAACGATGCCTTCCCCGCGCACGAGTTCGACTTCATGCTCTCGAACCCGCCTTACGGCAAAAGCTGGAAGACCGACCTCGAGCGCATGGGCGGCAAGGGTGGCCTCAAGGACGCGCGCTTTCTGATCGAGCACGCCGGCGACGCCGAGTACTCGCTCGTCACCCGCTCGAGCGACGGCCAGATGCTGTTCCTGGCCAGCATGCTCTCCAAGATGAAGCATGCCACCGCGCTCGGCAGCCGCATCGCCGAGGTGCACAACGGCAGCTCGCTGTTCACCGGCGACGCCGGCCAGGGCGAGAGCAACATCCGCCGCTGGATCATCGAGAACGATTGGCTCGAAGCCATCGTCGCCCTGCCCCTCAACCTGTTCTACAACACCGGCATCGCGACCTACATCTGGGTGCTGTCGAATCGCAAGCCGGCGCACCGCAAGGGCAAGGTGCAGCTCATCGACGCGACGCAGTGGTACAAGCCGCTGCGCAAGAACCTCGGCAAGAAGAACTGCGAGCTGTCCGCGGAGGACATTCAGCGCATTTGCGACACCTTCCTCGCCTTCGAGGAAACCGAGCAGTCGAAAATATTTCCGAATGAAGCCTTCGGCTACTGGAAGGTGACCGTAGAACGTCCGCTTCGCCTGGCCGGAATCGATGCTGAGCGTGCCTACAAGGCGGCGGAGATCAAGAAGCTGAAAGAAAACCACCAGCGCGCGGACGACGCGCCGCCGGTCATCAAGAAGATCCACAAGAAGGGCACGGCCCCCGATTCCCTACGCGGGTTGTTCGAGGTCATACTCCCCTCTCCCGCGAGCGGGAGAGGGGTCGGGGGTGAGGGCCAGCGCGCCGTGGTCGAGTACGAGCCCGACCCCGACCTGCGCGACACCGAGCAGGTGCCGCTCCTGGAAGATGGCGGCATCGAGGCGTTCTTCCGGCGGGAAGTGCTGCCCCACGCCCCCGACGCCTGGTACGTGCCCGACAGCGTGAAGACCGGCTACGAGATCAGCTTCACCCGCTACTTCTACAAGCCGCAGCCGCTGCGCACGCTTGAGGAGATCCGGGCGGATATTCTGGCGCTGGAGAAGGAGACGGAAGGGTTGCTGGGCGAGATCATCGGCGGAGGCGGCCAATGACTTCCTCCCCGGGACATGTGTCGCCGAAGTTCCCCCTTCTCGTGCAGTTCGAACTCCACCCGGCGTCAAAGGAGGCGGCGGCCGCCGCCGAGTACCTGCACGGCGTACTGAACGCGGATCCGGCGGTCCCCGGTCTTCAGGTCCCGACGTACTTCACGCCCAATGACGGCTCCGGGGAGCCGCCCGAACCTCGCTTGGCGAACGAGGCAGATCGGGTGCTGGTGGTCCTGCTGGCCGACGACAATCTGGCCGTTTCTGCGCGCAGGTCGACGAAGAGCGGCATGACATGGGGTGACTACGCGACGGAGCTGCGGTCAATCACCGAGTCAGCTGGTCATCGGTTCATGCCGGTCCAACTTACTGAGAGCGCGTACCCCATCGACAAGCGGCTCGACGACATGACCTTTCTTCGAGCATGGGCAATCGACGGGGTCGAAGAGCGGCACAAGTTCATCGCGCGACGTCTCGTTCACCTTCTGATTCGTCGGCTACGACCTCGACCTGAAAACGAGGACGCGCCGCCGGTCACCATCTTCCTCAGCCACACGAAGATGGACCTCGAACACGAGCCGCGCGTCGTGAAGACACTGCTCGCGCACTTGACGGCGACCCAGCCGGAGAAGACCTGGTTCGACAGCGGCGACATCTCGACAGGCTCACTGTTCGCGCACGAGATCGAGAAGGGAGTCAAGGACACGGCATTGCTGGCGATCGTGACCGACTCGTATTCATCGCGATCGTGGTGTCGGAGGGAGGTGCTCCTCGCAAAACACCATCAACGGCCGGTCGTCATCGTCGATGCCGTCCAGGACCGTGAGATTCGTCGGTTCCCATACTCCGGCAACACGCCGGTGATCCGATGGAGGGGACGCGATCAGGACGCTCAAGGTGTCGTGGACCTTCTCCTTCGCGAGGTCCTACGGCACGCCTACGCCGAAGAGAGCCTGAAACAGCGCAAGCGTCATGGAGACGTGGTCCTGCCTGCAGGACCGGAGTTGGTGACGATCGTCCACCATAGGAAGGAGAAGGGCCAGCCCATAGTTCTCTACCCTGATCCGCCCCTCGGGCCGGAAGAACTGGAGGTCCTCGAACGTACGGGCGTGCGCGTCGAGACTCCTCTCCAACGGCACGCACTTGCACACGACCTTCGTGCGCGCAATCTCACGGTGGCGCTGTCGGTCTCGGGCGCGGAGGACCTTGGTGTATACGGACTGAGACGAGCCCACCTAGACTCGATCCTCCTCGAACTGTCCCGTTACTTGCTCGTGGCCGGCGTCCGACTGGCATACGGAGGCCACCTCGGCGCGGATGGTTACACCCTGCGTCTCGCGGACCTTCTGCGTGATCCAATCCTGGGGCAACTCCGCGGCACGCCGAGTTCGGTGCAGGCTGCCGCTGAGCTCGTCACGTACCTCCCGTGGCCCATGCTTGCTTCGGTGCGTGATGAAGCTCGCCTCGGTTCACTCGTAGACATGGTTCGCTGTGACCGGCCCTCTGACATCGACGAGGCGCTGGATCCGAGTTTCGTCAGGAAGCCCGAGATTGAGGTTCCGTCCGACACCGCCCTACGTCGCTTCGCGTGGTCGAGAGGGCTCACCATGATGCGTGAGCGCCAGACGAACGCAGTGAGCGCGCGCGTCGGGGTCGGCGGAAAGCTCGGGCGCGCCGAGGACTCCTATCTAGGACGCATGCCGGGTGTTCTCGAGGAGGCACTCCTCGGCATTCGTGCTCAGCGCCCCGTCTTCCTGGTGGGAGCGTTCGGCGGCTGCGCCCGACTTGTCATCGACGCGCTCGACGGCATCCCGCGAGCGGAGCTGACTTCGGCGTACCATGAGGCGCTGCCGAACACGCGCGAGCTGAAGAAGCTCTATGCAGACCGCAAGGTCACATGGGACGAGTTTGAGAACATAGCTGCCGAGCTGAAGGCGTGCGGCATCTCGGGCCTCAGAAACGGGCTGACGGTCGAAGAGAACCGTGAACTCGCGACGTCGCGTTCGGCCGAACGCATCGTGGAACTAGTGCTCCACGGCCTTCAGCAGTGCTACCCGCCGGCAGCCGCTGGCAACGCGGAGTGACAAGCATGTCGGACAAGAAGAACATCTTCATCTCTCACGTTCACGAGGACGACGACCTATTGCCGAAGCTGAAAGACCTCATCTCGAAAGCCGGCATGGAGGTCCGCGATGGCTCCATCAACAGCGACAAGCCCAACGCGGCGCACAACGAGGACTACATCATGCGTGAGATCATCGCTCCTCGAATCCAATGGGCCAGCACGCTGGTCGTTCTCATCACGCGCGACACTGCACAGAGCGACTGGGTGAACCGGGAGATCGAGCATGCGGTCGAGCAAGGAAAGAACGTCGTCGGCGTGTTCGCGCGGGGCGCGATGGACGCCGACATCCCCGATGAGCTTCGGAAACACGGCGATGCCGCCGTCGTCGGCTGGCAGAGCGAACGGGTCGTCGACGCGATCTGCGGCAAGCTCCGTGGCTGGGACGACCCCGCCACTGGGAACCCGCGCGCTACGCCTGACTGGGTGGTGAAGAGGTACAGCTGCGGATGAAGCTCTACTCGTACATCGTCGCGCGTGACTTCGGCTTCGCTCCGAACCCGTTCTACGGGTTCTGCACGTTGGCAACGTGCAAGCCGAAGATCCGCGCCGGTGCGAGCGTCGGTGACTGGATCGTCGGAACGGGAGCAAAGTCGAGGTACGACTTCGCCGGGCGTCTCATCTACGCGATGCAGGTGAGCGAGATCCTCGACTTCGACACCTACTGGAATGATCCGCGGTTCATCCTGAAGCGGCCCGACCTCAACGGCAGCCTGAAGGTCATCTACGGAGACAACATCTACCATCGTGTGGGGAAGCGCTGGGTGCAGGCCGATTCCCACCACAGCTTGGAGAACGGCCGTCCCAACACGGCCAACATCGCGTGGGACACCGGAGTCGATCGCCTGCTCGTCGCCACGAAGTTCGTCTACTGGGGGAAATCCGCACCGACGATCCCGAAACAGTTCCGGCCGTACCGCAAAACGAACGAGGACATCTGCTGCAAGGCTCAAGGCCATCGCGTGTTCGGGCAGGAACTCACCACCGCCTTCGCAAGCTGGCTGGAGCAGCGGGGCAAGTGGGGCTTCCAGGGCGAGCCCCTGGAGTTCGCCAAGCACAAACGCACGACGACTGTGGCGCCCAGCAGCGCACCACCACGCAAGCCTCCTCCTGCTGGGCGGCGAGCCGCCCGAAGGAGCGCGAGATGAGCGAGGGGACATCCGTGAGTTGGCTTCACAGGTTCGCCGACCTGGCCGCGAAGACCGACCACTTCGTGGGTAAGGATGACCACGCCGCATTGCTGGCTGCGGGCCTGATCGGCGAAACGGGAAGCATCATCGCAGAGTTGAAGAAGGCGCGCCGCGAGCGAGAGGCGTATCCGGTGTACCGGCAGAGAACGATTGAGGAGGTTGGCGATTTCCTCTGGTACTTCGTCCGCCTGGCAGATGTCGTCGCTCCTGGCCTGCTTGATGAGATTCATGGCGCAGAGGCGAGTTCGCCCCCAGCGGCAGCCGGTCCCAAACTCACGGAGCATCTCGATTTCGGTGCATCCGTGGGCGAGATCCTCGCGACGATCAGCTCCCCAACCGTTGGCGACGTCAGACCGCGCCTCCGTCGGACGTGGTCGCTGTTGAACACAGTCAGCGGGGACGTCGGCATTTCGCTGAGCGACGCGGCCGACCGCAACACAGCGAAGACAAGGAGCCGCTGGCCTGACGAGAAGCGCTACGCGCCCCTCTTCGATGACGGCTTCCCTGTGGAGGAACAGCTCCCTCGGCGCCTTCGCGTGGAGTTCCTGGAGCGATCACGCGGGACGCAGAGGGCCGTCTTCCTGCGGTGCAACGACATCAATTTCGGCGACCGTCTCACCGACAATATCGAGGATCCGGACGGGTACCGCTTCCACGACATCTTCCACTTCGCCTACGCGCTCCATCTCGGCTGGTCGCCCGTGGTGCGCGCGCTCATGCGGACCAAGCGCAAGAGCGACCCGAAGATCGACGAGGCACAGGACGGCGCACGCGCGGGCATCATCGAGGAAGCGGTCTCAGCCATCATCTTCAGCAGAGCGAAGCAGCTCAAGTTCTTCGAGGGACTGGACCACGTCGACTTCGACCTGCTGAAGACCGTCGGGGAGTTCGTCGAGGGCTTCGAGGTCGCTGCCGTGCCGCTGTGGCAGTGGGAGGCAGCCATCCTCGACGGCTACCGCGTCTTTCGCGCGTTACGCGACGGCGGTGGTGGCCGCGTGACGCTCGATCTGTTCGAGCGCCGGCTCACCTATTCTCCACACGCCACACACGACGAGCGTGCCAAGCAGGGGCTGCCTTCATCTTCGCGAGGAACGACATGAGCAACAGACATAGGGTCTTCATCAGCGATCACCACGCGCTCGACGAGTCATACAAGAAGATCTTCGAGCTGCGCTTCGGGAACGCGTTTGGGGCTATAGTGCCGGGCTCGGTAAACGACGGCGACATCGACCCGAACCTACCGACCGAAACCATCCGGCAGAAGATCCGCGATGAGTACTTCCGCGATACGTCGGTGACTGTCGTGTTGATCGTTGCGCAGACCTGGCAGCGGAAGCACCTCGACTGGGAGATCGGTTCGTCGATCCGAGACACCAGCGCAAATCCTCGCTCCGGTCTACTCGGCATCGTGCTGCCGACCTACCCGCGTGCCGACAAGTCCAAGTACAACTCCAGGACGATTTCGCTTCGACTCCACGACAACATCGAGTGTGGCTTTGCAAGCATTAACAATTGGTCGCAGGACGCCACAACCGTCCAGGACTGGGTTCATCAGGCGTATCTTCGAAGGAGCTCGGAGCAGCCAGACAACTCTCGAGCGTCGTTCGGCAAGAATCGCACTGGCGACGCGCGGACGGATTGAGCATGCGAACGCCCTACGAGATCCGGCTTCAAGGTGGGCGCGTGCTCAAGACGACGCCCGTGTTCGATACCTACTGGCGCTTTGCCTCGGAGCGCCAGGAGATGTTCATGCGACGTGTTACGGGACTCACGCCGCCGTGGACCGAGGACCCGATCCTCAGCGCGCATCGCTTCACGAACACGTACCGAGCGTCGGACCGGGTGAGCCAATACCTGATCCGCCACGTGATCTACGAGGGTTCGCAGAAGCCCGAGGAGGTCTTTTTCCGAACGATCCTGTTCAAGCTCTTCAACCGCATCGTCACGTGGGAGGCTCTGCGCGCGGAGATGGGGGCGGTGAACTGGCGGGAGTTCACATTCGACGCCTATGCAAAGGTGCTGGATCGGCTGCTCGACGACGGCCAGCGCATCTACTCGGCTGCGTACATCATGCCGTCGCCGTCGTTCGGAAGCCCTCGGAAGCATCGGAACCACCTCCGACTCGTCGAGCACATGATGGCCGACGGTGCCGCGCGCAAACTCGCCAAGATGACGTCGCTGCACGGAGTCTTCGATCTGCTACGCGGCTATCCTTCGCTGGGCGACTTCCTCGCGTTCCAGTTCACGATCGACCTCAACTACAGCGAGCTAATCGACTTCTCGGAGATGGAGTTCGTCGTCGCTGGGCCTGGCGCACGGGATGGTCTTCGCAAGTGCTTCACGGACACGGCGGGCCTGACGGAGGCCGAGGTCATCCAGATCATGGCCGAGCGCGCGAGCGACGAGTTCGATCGACTGGGCATGAAGTTCCAGAAGCTGTGGGGTCGGAGCCTGCAGCTCATCGACTGCCAGAACGTGTTTTGCGAGGTCAGCAAGTACGCGCGCGTGGCTCATCCGGACGTCGAAGGCGAGTCCGGGCGAACCCGCATTAAGCAGAAGTTCACGCCGCGTCCGGCGCCGATCCCGCAGTGGTACCCGCCGAAGTGGGGCCTAACGCCTAGGATTGACGTGGAGCAAGAGCAGCCGATGGGGTCGCGAGTCCAGAAGGCTGCGCTATGATCGGCGCGCTCAACTCTTATCCCTCGATGAAGGACGCGGGCGTGCCGTGGCTGGGGGAGGTGCCGGAGCATTGGGAGATTCAGCCGCTGGGTCGCACGCTTCGGGTGAAAAGTGGCGACATGATTTCGCCTGATGACGAGCGTGAGATCGGTGTGCCGATCTACGGCGGAAATGGGATCCGTGGATATACGTTCAAGCCGAATTCGCAGGGACCGACGATCCTACTCGGGAGAGTTGGAACCAAGTGCGGCTGTGTGCATCTAGTTGATGGGCCGTTCTGGGCATCGGAGCACGCCCTACGTGTGATCCCGCAAACGCACGTCAATCTCGAGTTCCTCGCCTTGGTGCTTGAACACGCGGACCTCAACCGGATGGCGATTCGGACTGCGCAGCCGCTCATCAACTCGACGATCGTGAGGACGCACCGCGTCGCTATCCCGTCCCTTCCCGAACAAGCCGCCATCGTCCGCTTCCTTAACCACGCGGACCGGCGGATTCGGCGGTACATCCACGCCAAACAGAAGCTGATCAAGCTGCTGGAGGAGCAGAAGCAGGCCACCATCCACCGCGCCGTCACCCGCGGCCTCGACCCCAACGTCCACCTCAAGCCCTCCGGCGTGGAGTGGCTGGGGGATGTGCCGGAGCATTGGGAGGTGCTTCCGCTGAAGTTTGTGTCCGCGCACATTCAGAACGGCGCAACGCCCTCTACTTCGGAGGCCGCTTTCTACGAAAACGGCACCGTGCCGTGGTACGGCCCCTCAAGCTGCGCGCACGGCGAATTCGTGAAGGCACCCGTGCGCCATCTAGCCGAGGCAGCCTTCGCTGCTGGGCGTGCGAGGCTCATTCATGGTCCTGCGTTGCTGGTGGTTGTGATTGGAGCAACTGCGGGGCGGATGGCGCTGCTCGCTCACGACGGTGCTACCAATCAGCAAATCACTTCGCACGAACTGCGAACGCAACGAGTGTTCCCTCGCTTCGTTCTGCACCAGCTTCGAGGCGCTGAGCGCTGGCTGCGCTCGACTGCATCAACGGCCACTATTCCCATACTCGACGGGAGTGTGGTGTCCCGGCTTCCACTCGCGATGCCCTCCGTAACTGAGCAGGAATCCATCCTCCGCTACGCCGACGAAGACACAGTCGATCTTGCAAAGGCTATAGACCGCGCGAGTCGCGAAATCGCCCTCCTCCGCGAATACCGCACCCGCCTGATCGCCGACATGGTCACCGGCAAGCTCGATGTGCGCGAGGCGGCCGCGCGCTTACCGGACGAGGCCGAGGAGCCCGAGCCGCTTGACGAAGCTGACGGCATGACGGAAGACGAAGAGGAATCGTCCGATGACGTCGACGCCGCGCCCGAAGAGGCCGAGACGTGACCAGCAATCGCTCCGACGCCTATCTCGTGAGCCTCGTGAACGAGCTGCGCGCGCTGCCGCGCGAGACGGAATGGATCGAGTTCAAGCTCAACGAGGCCGAGCCGCAGGGGATCGGCGAGTACATCTCTGCATTAGCCAACGCCGCTGCCCTGGTTGGCAAGGCCTTCGCGTACCTGGTGTGGGGTGTGCGTGACGAGGACCATACCGTGGTGGGCACGACTTTCGATCCGCACGTGGCGCGGGTCGGCAACGAGGAGCTGGAGAGCTGGTTGCTGCGTCTGCTGGAGCCCAAGATCGATTTTCGTTTCTTCACGGCCGAACTCGACGGACGCCGCATCGTTCTGTTGGAAATCGCGCGGGCCGCCCGCCGCCCGGTGCGTTTCTCGGGCCAGGAGTTCATCCGCGTCGGCACCTACAAGAAGAAGCTGAAGGACTTCCCCGAGAAGGAACGGGCGCTGTGGCGCATCTTCGACCGGACACCTTTCGAGGACGGCATCACGCAGGAGCGCGCGACGGACGACGACGTGCTACGACTGCTCGACTACCCGGCCTACTTCGATCTGCTGGAGCGGCCGCTCCCGGCGGATCGTGACGGGATCCTGGCGGCGCTGGCCGAGGATCGTCTGATCCGCCGCGGCGAGGCCGGCGGCTGGGACATCACCAACCTCGGCGCTATCCTGTTCGCCAAGCGGCTGGAAGCCTTCCATACGCTGCGTCGCAAGGCGATGCGCGTCATACAGTATCGCGGCACCGGTCGGACGGAAACGCTCAGGGAGCAGGTTGGCGGGAAGGGCTACGCCTGCGGCTTCGAGGGCCTGATCGGATACATCAACGGTCTGCTTCCGGCCAACGAGGTGATCGGCGAGGCGCTGCGCAAGAGCGTGCCAATGTATCCCGAGCTGGCCGTGCGCGAGCTGGTCGCCAACGCACTTATCCACCAGGACTTCTTCGTCACCGGTGCCGGGCCGATGGTGGAGATCTTCGACGGCCGGGTTGAGATTACGAACCCCGGCGAGCCGCTGGTGGATACGCAGCGCTTCGTCGATACGGCGCCTAAGTCCCGGAACGAAACGCTGGCCTCGCTGATGCGCCGCTTCCGCATCTGCGAGGAGCGCGGCAGCGGGATCGACAAGGTGATCTCGCAGATTGAGCTATTCCAGTTGCCGGCTCCCTTGTTCGAGGTGCCTCCCGGATCGACGCGGGTTGTTCTGTTCGCGCATCGTTCTCTTACGAAGATGGACAAGGCGGACCGGGTGCGGGCGTGTTACCTCCATGCTTGTCTGCGCTACGTGATGCGCGAGCCGATGACGAACACCTCCGTTCGCGAACGCTTCGGTATCGATCCGGTCAACAAGGCGATGGCGTCGCGGCTGATACGGGAGGCTTTGGACGCCGGCGCCATCCAGCTGGAAAGCGAGGGGGTGGCCGACAAGCTGCGGGCGTACGTGCCCTTCTGGGCATGAGTGCTTGGTTGATGGATAGTTGGTCGAACGCCTTGAAAACGGGCCGCCAAGATGGATAAGGCCTTGATATTCAAAGACATGTTGCAAGCTCACTTAGTTGACGGGTAGTTGATTGGTGGTTGACCGGATGACGTCATGAGTACCGACACCTCCGAGCGCGGCCTCGAACGGCTGATCTGCACCGCGCTGACCGGTGCGGCCTGCGATGCGGGCACGGTGCCGGCGGCGCAGGTGCACGAGCGGCCCGCGGAGTACGGGGCGGGCTGGATCGGCGGTCTGCCGGAGGATTACGAGCGTGAGTACTGCGTGGACCTGGCTCAGCTTGCCGCTTTCCTCCGCGAGACGCAGCCGGAGGTGTGCGAGGCGCTCGATCTCGGCCAGGACGGGCCGACGCGACGCAAGTTCCTGGCGCGCCTGCAGGGCGAGGTCACCAAACGCGGCACGATCGACGTGCTGCGCCACGGGCTCAAGCACGGGCCGCACCAGATCGACCTCTTCTACGGCACGCCGTCGCCGGGCAACGCCAAGGCCGCGGAGCGTTACGCCGCCAACCGTTTCAGCGTGACGCGGCAGCTACGCTACAGCCGCGACGACACGCAGCGCGCGCTCGATCTGGGGTTGTTCATCAACGGCCTGCCGGTCGCCACCTACGAGCTGAAGAACAGCCTGACCAAGCAGACGGTCGAAGACGCCGTCGAGCAGTACCGGCGCGATCGCGATCCGCGTGAGAAGTTGTTCGAGTTCGGCCGCTGTGTGGTGCACTTCGCCGTGGACGACCACGAAGTGCGCTTCTGCACGCACTTGAAGGGCAAAGCCTCGTGGTTCCTGCCCTTCAACCAGGGGTGGAACGACGGCGCCGGCAACCCGCCCAACCCGAACGGGCTGAAGACCGACTACCTGTGGAAGCGCCTCCTCACCAGGGGCGGCCTGACCGACATCCTCGAGAACTACGCGCAGGTCGTTGAAACCAGGGACGAGAAGACCGGCAGGAAGAAGGCGGCGCAGATCTGGCCGCGCTTCCACCAGCTCGACGTGGTGCGCAAGCTTCTGGCCGACGCGGGCGCGCACGGCGCGGGACGACGCTACTTGATCCAGCATTCGGCGGGCAGCGGCAAATCGAACTCGATTGCCTGGCTGGCGCACCAGTTGATCGGCCTGAAGAGGGACGAGGCGACGGTGTTCGATTCGATCATCGTCGTCACCGACCGGCGCATCCTCGACCAGCAGATCAAGGACACGATCAGGCAGTTCGCCCAGGTGGGTGCCACGGTCGGCCACGCCGAGCACTCCGGCGACCTGCGTAAGTTCATCGCCGAGGGGAAGAAGATCATCATCTCAACGGTGCAGAAGTTTCCGTTCATCCTCGACGAAATCGGCAGCGAACATCGCGGCCGGCGCTTCGCCATCGTGATCGACGAGGCGCACTCGAGCCAGGGCGGGCGCACGTCAGCCGCGCTATCGGTGGCGCTCTCAACAGCCGGCGCCGAGGAGGACGACGAGACGCTCGAAGACACGATCAACCGGCTGATGCAGGCAAAGAAGCTATTGCCCAACGCCAGCTACTTCGCCTTCACCGCCACGCCCAAGAACAAGACGCTGGAGATCTTCGGCGAGCCCGATCCGCAGGCCGACGGCACGGTGAAGCACCGGCCGTTCCACAGCTACACGATGAAACAAGCGATCCAGGAAGGCTTCATCCTGGATGTGCTCAAGCACTACACGCCGGTCGAGAGCTATTACAAGCTGGTCAAGAAGGTGGAGGGCGACCCCGAGTTCGACACCAAGCGCGCGAAGAAAAAGTTGCGCCGCTACGTCGAGAGTCACGACCATGCCATCCGCCTCAAGGCCGAAATCATGGTCGATCATTTCCACGAACAAGTGCTGGCGCTGAACAAGATCGGCGGCGATGCGCGGGCGATGGTGGTCACCAGCGGCATCGAGCGCGCAATCCAGTACTACCACGCGATCCGCGACTACCTCACCGAACGCAAGAGCCGCTACCAGGCGATCGTGGCGTTCTCCGGTGAGCACGAGTACGGCGGCGCGAGAATCAGTGAGGCGTCGCTCAATGGCTTTCCTTCGAGCCAGATCGCCGACAAGATCAAGCAGGATCCGTACCGGTTCCTGATCTGCGCCGACAAGTTCCAGACGGGTTACGACGAACCACTGCTGCACACGATGTACGTGGACAAAGTGCTCTCGGGCATCAAGGCGGTGCAGACCCTCTCGCGGCTCAACCGCGCCCACCCGAAGAAGCACGACGTGTTCGTGCTCGACTTCATGAACGATACGGACACCATCCAGGAGGCGTTCGCTGACTACTACCGCACGACGGTGCTGGCCGAGGAGACCGACCCGAACAAGCTGCACGACCTGAAGGCGGCGCTGGACGGCTACCAGGTCTATGCGCCGGCGCAGGTGGGCGACCTCGTGGCGCTCTACTTGGGCGGGGCGGACCGCGATCGGCTCGATCCGATCCTCGATGCCTGCGTCGCCGACTACCGGGAGCGGCTCGACGAAGACGGGCAGGTGGACTTCAAGGGCAAGGCCAAGGCCTTCCTGCGGGCCTACGGTTTTCTCTCATCGATCCTGCCCTACACCAACGCCGACTGGGAAAGGCTCTCGATCTTCCTCACCTTCCTCGTACCCAAGTTACCCGCACCTGTCGAAGAGGACCTGTCCAAGGGGATCCTCGAGGCGATCGACATGGACAGCTACCGCGTGGAGAAGCAGTCGGCGGTGAAGATCCAGCTCCCCGACGCGGATGCGACGATCGAGCCTGTACCGACCACCGGCGGCCGCCACAAGCCCGAAACGGAACTCGATCGGCTGTCGAACATCCTCAAAACCTTCAATGATCAGTTCGGGAACATCCCGTGGACCGACAAGGACCGCGTGCACAAGCTCATTACGGAAGACATCCCGAACCGCGTCGCGGAGGACAAAGCGTATCAAAACGCACGGCAGAACTCCGACAAACAGAACGCCCGCATCGAGCACGACAAAGCGCTGGCACGTGTCATGACTGCGGTGCTCAAAGACGACACGGAGCTGTTCAAGCAATTCATGGACAATGAATCGTTCAAACGTTGGCTGACAGACACGGTGTTCGGGTTGACATACGAAGAACGAGCCAACGGCTGACGCCGGCTATTGCTAAAACGGAACACACTAGTGCTCAGTGATGACGAACTTGTGTTCTACGACGCGCTGAAGACCAACGACAGTGCGGTCAAGATATTGGGCGATAAAACTTTACGCGGCATCGCCCGCGAGCTGGTCGAGACCGTGCGCGGCAATGTCACCTTCGCGACGCGCTTGCGCGCCTCAATCCCGACCTTCCCGCCGAGGCGCTTGAGGGCGCCTTCCGCAAGCTCACAGGACCATCCACGCGGAGGTGCCGATCGCGGCGCGCAACACATTGAGCAAAATTACTCACTATGCTGAGTAATCGGTCTCGCCCCTACCGGCGGGTGCCGGCTGCCGAGTTGCGCCGGCGCGTGGCGGAGCCGCGCCGGCTGGACCATGAAAAACCCGTATTCTATGCGGGATTTTCATGGTATTATTCCTCCCGTGATCGCCCGCCCTCGAATGGTTCCAGAGCGCCGGTTGGCAGATTGCTCACGGTCCAGACATATCGCCCGTCGGCGATACCCTCACCCCGCTCTCCCAGAGGGAGAGGAAATGTGATTCGGAGGTGGAGCTGAGGAGTCGGGCGCACGGTACGCGACGCTCGATGACCTGACGGTACTGGCTTGACACCCACCACCGGCAAAGCGACAATATCCGCCCCTCACGGCTACGTAGCTCAGCTGGTTAGAGCGCGGCACTCATAATGCTGAGGTCGGTGGTTCAAGTCCACCCGTAGCCACCAGCCCCCACCGATACCCTTCTTCCACCGGTGCAATAACCCAGACACCCTGCCGGTTTGCGGCGGCACGTTACACTGCTTGGATGTCATCGCCGCCCGACTGGAACACGTTTCTCGGCGCCAGCCGTTTCGCGACCCGCACGCTCGAATGGTGGGCGGCGGAGAGCGAGGCGATTTTTTTGGCCGGCGGGTTTGCCGCGCCTGAGGCGGCGGCGATCGACCGGATATTGGCCGAATTCCCGCTCACCGAGCCAGCGTCTATCCTGCGCCGTCACCGGCAATTGCACGCCCTCAGGATCGCCTGGCGTGATGTTGCCGGCCTGCAGGACACGGCACAAACCGGCGAGGCGCTCGCGGCGCTGGCCACGGAAAATATCCGCCGGGCATTGGACTTCGCGCGGCTGGACATCGAGAGCCGATGGGCAGTGCCGGTCGATGCCGGCGGCCGGCCTTGTCGTTTAGCAGTGATCGCCCTCGGCAAGCTCGGCGGCCAGGATCTCAATTTTTCGTCCGATGTCGATCTGCTGTTCGTCGAATCGGGCGATGGCGTCTGCCCTGGGCCGCGCGCCTTGTCGGCCGCCGAATATCACCTGAAACTGGCGCAGCGCTGCATCGCGCTACTCGATACGGTCGGTGTCCGGGGGCATGTCTGGCGGGTCGATACCCGGCTTCGGCCGCACGGCACCGCCGGCGCGCTGGTCTGGTCGCTGGCCGCCGCCGAGCAGTATTACCAAAGCGCCGGCCGCGAGTGGGAGCGGTATGCGTTGCTCAAGGCGCGACCGATCGCCGGTGACGAGGCGCTCGGCGCCCGATTCTGCGCCATGACCCGGCCGTTTGTTTATCGCCGCTACCTCGATTACGGCCTGCTCGAAGGGGTCAGGAGTATTCACGCCGATATCCTCGGTGAGGCCCGCCGCCACGGCCATTTGGACGATCTCAAGCGCGGACCCGGCGGCATCCGCGAAATCGAATTTCTGGTGCAAAGCCAACAGCTTTTGCGCGGCGGCCAGGACACCGAACTGCAAACGCCCAAGACGCTGGCCGCACTGGCGGTGCTGCGCCGCCGGCGGCTGATCTCAGGCGCCGACGCCGAGACCCTCGATCATGCTTATCGGGCACTGCGCACGCTCGAGAACCGGCTGCAAATGCTCGATGACCGTCAAACCCATCGCCTCCCCGGCAACGACGAGATCCAGCGCCGGCTCGCCGTTCTGATGGGGCAGCCGTGGCCCGCGGTCGTGGCCGATACCGGCGCCTGCCGGCGGGCGGTCGGCGTCCTGTTCGAACGGCATTTCAAAGATCCGCACCAGCCCGGCCGGCAATGGCACGAACTGTTGCGCCGCGCACGGCAGGCGGCGGGTGGGCAGGATGACGAAGACGCGGGCCGCCGCGCGATGCAATCGCTGGGTTTCCAGGCTGGCGACGATCAGGCTGCGTGGCAGCACTTGCGCACGGGGCTGGCTGAACTCGACGCCGCGCCGCTCGGCGCCACGGCGCGCCGCCGCCTCGAGCGGCTATTACCGCTGCTGCTGCAGAAAACCGCGGCCCAAGACAGCGGCGCGATCGCCCTGGCGCGCTGTCTGGAACTGGTCGTCAAGATTGTCAGGCGCAGCGCTTATTTATCTCTTCTAATTGAAAAACAGGAGGCACTCGATCGCCTGGTCGGGCTCCTGGCACAGAGCGCCACTCTCACCGCTTGGGTCAGCCGCCAACCGGCCCTGCTCGACGATTTGCTCGACCCGGCGCTCGGCTGCGAACTGCCCGATCGCGCTGCACTCGATGAACAAATGCAGATCCGCCTCGCCCCCGCCGGCGGCGATCCCGAGCGCCAGCACGCAGCGCTGACCGCGGTTCGCGACAGTCTGCGCTTCAAGGCTGCCGCCGGGTTTCTGAGCGGTGCGCTCACCGCCCAAGACGTCATGCACCACCTGACCCAGGCTGCGGAAAGCGTCGTTGCGACCCTGCTGCGCATCCTGCTCGCCGCCGGCAAACCCCCTGCCACAGAGCTTGACGCCTGCGGCTTGGCGGTGATCGGCTATGGCGCACTCGGCGCCGGGGAATTGCATTTCACTTCCGATCTCGATCTGATCTTTCTTTATGATCCGGCACGGCTCAGCGAAGCTGGCGCGACCGGGCTGGCGCGGCGTCTGCTGCATTGGCTGACGCTCGACGGACCGGGCGGCAAGCTTTATCCGATCGACACCCGCCTCAGACCGAACGGCCAAAGCGGTCAACTGGTCAGCAGCAACGCCGCCTTCGCCGAATATCAAAAAACCAAGGCCTGGACCTGGGAAATACAAGCGCTGGCACGGGCCCGGCCGGTCGCCGGCGACCAGAGCGTCGCCGCGGCGTTCAATGCCGTTCGCCGCACCGTCCTGACCCGGCCGCGGCCGGCCGCGGCACTGCGTCGCGACCTGCGCGCGATGCGCGACAAACTGCGCGCCGCGCACCAGGGCGCAGAGCCCTTGAAGCACGGTCAAGGCGCCCTGCTCGATATCCAGTTTATCGCCCAGTTCCATCACCTTTCGCTGGCTGCGCGGCACCCGGCATTGGTTGAGCCGGCTCACACCGGCGAACTGCTCAGGCGCTTACCCGCCGCCGCACCCGAACTGGCCGCCGATGCCGCGGTCTTGCACGCCGCGTGGCTGGAACTGCAAAATGCCCGCTATGGCCTCGAACTGACCGGCCGCGATGAAGTAGACCACAAAGACACCCTCGCCCGCGTTGCCGCCATTGTGGACGGCACGCTAGGCGTTTGATATCAACTGAACCACCGTCTTCAACAAGCGAAAATCGTATGCCTTCCCCCGGCTCCAGCACCCCTGCTGCCATGCACCTCCGCAGCGTGCATACGCCGAGTTTTCCGGCGCTACTCAACCACATGAAGAGTTCTTTACTGGTGACCACCTATCAAGCCGACAAGCTGGTGGTGATTCGAGCCGACGGCAACAAGATCAATACTCACTTTCGAACATACAATCATCCTATGGGCCTGGCCGTCGATCGCGGCCGCCTGGCCATCGGCACCATGATCGCGATCGAACAACACCGCAACATGCCCGAAGTTGCTTCCCGCCTGCAACCACCCGGTCGTTACGATGCGGTGTACGTGCCACGCAGCGGTCACCTGACCGGAAATATCGATATCCACGACCTGGCTTGGGCCGGTGATGAATTGTGGCTCGTCAACACGCGATTTTCCTGCTTATGCACACTCGATAACAACCACAGTTTCGTGCCCCGCTGGCGACCGCCTTTCATCACAGCATACGCGCCGGAAGACCGCTGCCATCTCAATGGTTTGGCCGTCGTGGACGGACGGCCACGCTATGTGACAGCCCTCGGGACCACGGACAGCGCCGAAGGGTGGCGGGACAACAAGCTCAAAGGCGGAGTCATTCTCGACGTGGAGTCCGGCGAACCGGTCGCAACCGGGCTGTGCATGCCGCATTCGCCACGCTGGCACCAGAAGCGATTGTGGGTGCTGGAATCCGGTACAGGCACACTGGCAGCAGTCGATCTGGGTAGTGGGCGGCTTGAGGTCACTGCCCGCCTGCCTGGTTATACACGGGGCCTCGATTTCCTCGGCCCCTATGCCTTCGTCGGCTTGTCACAAGTCCGCGATTCGGCAGTATTGACCGACGCCGGGTTGCTGCGCGCGCTGGATGGACGCCAGTGCGGCATCTGGGTGGTGGATCTGCGAACCGGAGAGCCGGCAGCATTTTTGCGTTTCGAAAACGCCATACAGGAATTGTTCGCGGTTGCGGCTCTCCCGAGCATCCGCTGCCCGGAAGTGTTGACCGCCGCCGACAAGGTCGTGGAAGTCGCGTATCATTTGCCACGCGGTTCGATATAGTGTAAATTATACGTTCAAGGCGATTTCAACGTCATTCCTAAATCAGGGGAGGAGTATTCCGATGAGCGATAACAACCTTGTGATTCTGGGCGAATATGGGCCAGCGCAGCCCCTGGCCGAGGCGCCAGCCCCGGCTCCTGCCGGAGCGTTTAATTGTACCGATCCGGGCAATCCTATCCTCAATTGCAGTTTCGAGACCGGCGATTTCACGAATTGGGTGGCGCAGGATTTGACGACCCCGTTCTTCCCACTGCAAGTCGCCGGGCCGACTAATATCGGCTACGGTTTTTTCACCAGTGCCCCGACCGAAGGCACGGTTTCGGCACTCACCGGATTCGATGGCGATGGCCCGGGAACCATCGAACTCGGTCAGGACGTGACACTGCCGTCGGGCGGTACGGTCACTTTGAATTTCGACTATCGCGCTGCCTGGGATCTGGACACTTTTTCGGACGGCGCCCAAGCACGAACTTTCGAAGTGCACGTCGAGCCTTCCGGCGGAGGCGCGGCGCTGCAGACCGACGTGATTCTGACGGCACTAGGCGACACCATCAATCTCGATACCGGCCCGCAGAGCGGCGCTGTCGATCTCACCAGCTTCGCCGGTCAGGGCGTGCGGGTGAATTTTGTCTGGAATGTCCCAGAAAATTTTACCGGACCCGCGTTTTTCGAACTAGACAATGTTCAGGTCGCCGCCGCCGGCCAGGCGCTGCCGCCCCCCGCCGCGGTACCGGCTCTCGATGCGCCCGCGTTGGGGCTGCTGACCGCGATGCTACTGGTCGCCGCCGGACTGATCCTGTACCGCCGCCGCAGCGTTTGACCCCGTTTGGGTAGTACATGGGGCCGCATCAGCGGCCCCATTTTGATCAGGCGTATCGATCAGGAGTTCGGCCAGCGCCGGCGGATGAGCCGCGCGATTTCGGCGGTTTCGCGCAGCGGTTCCCGCGCCGCCATTGTTGCATCGGTGTCCGCCGCCAAGCGGTCGGCGGCACGGAGCATGGCGACGAACCGCCGGTGGCGGCGGGACGGCGGCCGGCCGATCATCTCGACCGGGACGCCACAGGCCAGCGCTTCGCTGATCATATTCACGCTGTCGGCGGGGACGCGGATCCGGTCGGCCCAGGCCAGCATGCCGGGGTAAGGATTCGGTTCGCCCGCGGTATACAAAAAATGCGGCACCTCGCTCAGCCAGTTGCGCGCGATGCCGGCCAGCCGGGCAGGGGTGCGGCGCGAGAAGCTGACCAGCACGCTGCCGCCGGATTGGCGCGCGGCCTCGACCGCCGGGGCCATCAGCCGCCACAGAGCGCGCCGCCCACCGCCACCGATCAGGACCAGATGGCGCGGCGGGGGCAGCGCTTCAAACGTTGCCCGCCAAGCCTCTCGCGCCGCGGCAAGCCAAGCACCGTCGATCGGGTGCAGACCGCCGCTGACCGGCAATCAATTCACGTACATTGGGGATCGAATAAGGTATAATAGATTAGCTCAGATTAAGTCAGAAAGGCTTAATGGGAGTTAGACTGGATGATCACATCATATTCAGTAACGGGGAGAGTGTCATGCATCGATTCACTACTTGGTTATTGGCCGTAATCTTTGCCGTTCCGTGCTGGGCGCAATCAAACTACGCCGACTGGGCCGCTGCCGGCAAGCCGGATTTCACTTTACCGGCGGTCGCGGCGCCGCCCGCCATCCTAGGCGGTTTGACGGTTTTTGCCGATCTGGCCAGTTTTCAGGCAGCCACGGGCGGGGGTTTTACCGTGGAGACTTTCGACGGCGGTTTTACCGGCCCCGGTGCAGTCAATACCTGCATCGAACCGGTGAACAGCGCTTCCAATGATGTCTGTTTCACGCCCGGGGATCTTATTCCGGGTTTCGGAGTCACGTCCAGCGGCGGCGGCGGTGTCGTGGTGCTGGGCGACGGCTTCATTGGCCAACCCACCGCGGTGATCGGTGCCAATACTTTTGCCGAAACGACCATTACCACCTTCAATCCGCCCATATTGGCAGTGGCCCTCGATGTTTTCAGCGGGTCGCCGGCGGCGGGTGATGTCACTGTGACTGCTTTTGACGCCGGTGCAGTCATGATCGGATCGGTTACGGTGACTACCGGCGCCACCAACGTCAGCGAATTCGTGGGTTTCACCAGCGCGACGCCGGTTGCCAGCATCGATGTTGCCGCAGCAAACGGCGGCGGTGAGTTGATGGATAACCTGCAATTCGGCAATCCCGGCCAACCGATGCCCGAACCCGCTGAGGTACCCACCCTCAGCGGCCCGTCCTTATGGCTGTTGGCGGTCTTGTTACTGGCCGTAGCAGGTATGGCCTTGTTCCGCAAATATCGTACCGGTTAAATCCAATGGCATAAACGGGGCCGCGTACGCGGCCCCGTCATAAACGGTACGGCCGGTCCGTTGCTTCCCATAACCGGCGGATGTGAAGCGCAACTCCAGCGGTTTCACGTAGGGGTGCGCATGGTGTTTTTCCCGGAACGGCAACCGTTCCCAACAGTCCGACGGGACACAGTTTATTGACAAATCGCCGGTGGCGGCGGGACGGCGGCCGGCCGATCATCTCGACCGGGACACCACAGGCCAGCGCTTCGCTGATCATATTCACGCTGTCCGCGGTGACGCGGATCCGGTCGGCCCAGGCCAGCATGCCGGAGTAAGGATTCGGTTCGCCCGCGGTATACAAAAAATGCGGCACCGCGCTCAGCCAGTTGCGCGCGATGCCGGCCAGCCGGGCAGGGGTGCGGCGCGAGAAGCTGACCAGCACGCTGCCGCCGGATTGGCGCGCGGCCTCGACCGCCGGGGCCATCAGCCGCCACAGAGCGCGCCGCCCACCGCCACCGATCAGGACCAGACGGCGCGGCGGGGGCAGCGCTTCGAACGTTGCCCGCCAAGCCACTCGCGCCGCGGCGAGCCAAGCACCGTCGATCGGGTGCAGACCGCCGCTGACCGGCAATACATTCGGGCCGCTCAGGCCGTCGTGTGCGGGGACGATCAGCACGTCGAATTCATCGCGTCCGGCGCGCGGGTCGAGGATCTGCACCGTGAACACGCGCCGGCCATATCGGCGTTTGAACCAGCGGTTAGCGAGCGCCGCCCGCCGGCCGCAACCGATGATCAGCGTTTGGCCGGCCGGCTCCGGCCAGTCGCGGCATAGGCGGTCCATTCCGCACAGCAAATGCGGCGCAGCCCAGCGCCACGGTATCGGCCAGGCCACCGGCAGCACGGTCTCGCCACCGCCTAACTCAGCGGCTAGCGCCGCCGCCTGCCGGTCGTGACCGGTGCGGCCGTCGCTCAGGCGCCAAAGCGGCAGGCCCGGTGTTGCCGGTTTGCTGCCGCCAGAGGTCATCTCGTCCATCCCGCTACAATAACCGCTGATCAGCCAAAGTCACCCGGAATCCATGATGGCCACTGTCACCGACGCCGACCGCACCGAACTCACCCAGGCCAGCGCCCAGCAGCGCTACGAAGTGACGCGCGCCGATCTGCCGCTCAGTTGCCCGACGCCGGCGATGCGCCTGTGGAACGCCCACCCGCGCGTCTACCTGCCGATCGAAAAAACCGGCGAGGCGCGTTGCCCCTATTGCAGTGCGCTTTTCGTGCTGAAAAATTAACCGCCGCGCCACCGCCCTGGGCCAGACCCAGCCGATCGCCTGCTGCATCATGGGCGAACCTCGTTTTCATATCGTTTACTGTCTCGCTGCCCTCGATCTCGGTGGCTCGGAACTGGCGACACTCGAACTCGCCGAGGGCCTGGCAGCGCGCGGCCACCGGGTCACTTTGATCGCCGCGCCCGGACCACTCGCGCCGCGCGCGGCGGCGGCCGGGATCGAAATACTGCCTTGGGCGATCGGCCGCAAACGCGCACGCACGCTGCTTTGGGTGCCTCGCCTGAGAGCGTGGCTCGCCCACCGCCGACCGGACATCTTGCATCTTCAGGCCCGGCTGCCCGGCTGGCTGGCGTATCTTGCCTGGCGCACGCTGCCAGCCGGCCGCCGGCCGCATCTGGTCAGCACGGTACACGGCCACTATTCGATCGGCGTTTACAGCCGCGTGATGACCCGTGGCGAGCGGGTGATCGCCGTCTCCGCCAGCATCGAGGACTATCTCGGCCGGCTCGATCCCGGGTGCCGGGGGCGTGTTGCCGTGATCCCCGGCGGCATCGACCCGCGGCATTACCGCCACGGTTGGCGGCCAGAGGCGGAATGGCTCGCGGCCTTCCGCGCGACCCTCGGCGTTCAGCCAACAACCCGGCTCGTGACGTTGGTGGCCCGTGGGACGCGACTTAAAAATCACGCCGCGTTCATCCGCTTGATCGCGGCGCTCAGACGCTTGGGGTGCGACGTGCACGGCCTGCTGGTCGGCGGCTTTGCGCCGCGCCGCCGGCATTATCTGACCGAACTGCAACGGCAGGCGGCCGAACTCGGTGTCGCCTCTGCACTACACTTCATCGGTGAGCGCACCGACACCCGCGAAATCATCGCCACCTCGAATCTGGTCGTGAATCTGAGCAGCAAACCCGAAGCCTTCGGCCGGACGTTGCTCGAAGCGCTCGCCCTCGGTGTGCCGGCGGCCGGCTGGGCGAACGGCGGCAGCGGCGAAATTCTTGGCCGCATGTATCCGGCCGGTCTCGTGCCGTTCGGCGATGACGCGGCACTGGCCGACACCGCCCGCCGTCTTTTGACCGCCCCGCCGCAGGTGCCCGACACGCAGCCTTATCCCCTCGAGTGGACCATCGAGCGCACGCTCGATCTGTACCGTTCCTTGGACCCGGATCTTTCGTGACCCGCACCCCGCTCAGCGCCGTCGTCACCACCTGGAACAACGCCACAACGCTCGGCCGCTGCCTGGCGAGCCTGTCCTTCGCCGACGAGATCGTCGTCGTCGATTCGGGCAGCACCGATCGAACCATCGAAATCGCCCGCGCCGCCGGTGCCCGCCTCGTGCACCATCCGTTCAGCGGTTACGGGGCGCAAAAGCAATACGCCGTCGATCGAGCAGCACACGACTGGGTGCTGTTGCTCGATGCCGACGAGGTCGTGACGGTTGAACTCGCCGCCGAGATCATGGCGTTGCTCGCCACCCCGCCGCCGCAACCGGCCTGGCGCTGCCGCCGCCGCGAGCAACTTTTCTGGCGCTGGCAGCGGCCGGGAACCCGGCTGGTGGACGCCATCCGGTTGTTCGACCGCCGCGCCGCCCGGCTCGCGACCACACCGATCCACGCCGCGGTGGCGGCGGCCGGAAAAGCCGGGCGGCTTAAGGGCGTCATCCTGCACTACGGCGAAACCGACCTGCATCTCAAAGTCGGCAAAATCAACGCCTACACCAGCGGCACCGTGCGCGCCGCCCCCGGCCGGCGCTTTCTGCGTTTGAGAATGCTGTTTTATCCGACCTTCGCCTTTTGGCGCGAATATCTGCTGCGCCGGCAATTCGTCAACGGCTGGGCCGGTTTCATCGCCGCCCGGAGCAGCGCCTTTCAGGCCTTCCTGAAAGACGCCAAGCGTTACGACGACCGCCAGCCCCGTGCCCCCGACCTGATCGACAGCCGCCGCGCCCGCTATCACGAACCGCCGGTCTAGCAGGTTGTTGAAAAACGCCATACTGGCGTTTTTCAACAACCTGCTAGTACCAGTCGCGTTCGCCCGGCGGCCGGGTCTTGAAGCGGCGGTGGACCCACCAATACTGGGCGGGATCTTCGCGGATCGCGCGCTCCAGCTCGCTGTTGACCGCCGCCAGAAACGGCTCGGGTTCGCCACCGACCTTAAGCGGGCCGCTAATCGTCACCCGGTACGAACCGTCGTCCCGGCGCCGGACGGCCATCGATAACACCACGGCCCCGGCCGCTCGGGCCAGGGTCCAGGTCGCTTTCAAGGTCGCCGCCGGGTGTCCGAAAAACGGCACGAAGCGCGAACGGCCGGCGCCGAAATCCTGGTCCGGTGCGTACCACAGCACCTCGCCTGCGGCCAACGCCCGGCGCGCGGCGCGAAAATCGTTTTTCGGGATCATCCGCCCCGTGTAGCGGCCGCGACCGCAGTTCTGCCACCATTCCAGCACCGGGTCGCGGAACGGCCGATAAACGCCGCTCAAACGCAGGCGTTCGGAAAGCAGCCGGCCGCCGATCTCCAGCGACGTGAAATGTCCGGTGACGAGCAGCACGCCGCGACCGGCGGACCGTGCGGCGACCAGCCGCTCGAAACCCTCAATCTCGACCGGCGGCAGACGCTCAACATCAGTCAACGACCAGGCCCAGGCGCTTTCGATCAAAGTCCGCCCGAGATTGCCGAACAAGCGGCGCTCGAGCGCCCGCCGCTCGGCATCGCTTTTCCCGGGGAAACAGCGCGCGAGATTGATCGCCGCGATACGCCGCCGGCGACGCAGCACGGCATACAGCAGAAGGCCGCCGCCGGCCCCGGCGGCGAGTCCGGCGCGGCGCGGCAAGCGGGCCAACAACGACAACAGACCGACCGTCAGCCAGCCCGGCCAGTGACGCGGATCGTAGGGCGATGGAGCGCGCATCGGAGTATTGTGACAGCCCCCAAATCCGCCGGCACGGCCCTCCGATCCTGTCGTCCCTCGGGCGATAATACCGACTGGACTCATTATCCCACTGCCATGCACCTTCCCCGCCACCCACCCGGCGAATCTGTGCTGCACACTGTGCTGCACTGGACATATTCGGCCGCATTCTATCTCGCAACGCCGCTGATCCTCGGCTATTTCGCCTGGCGCGGGCTTGCCGATCGCCGTTATTTCGCCGGTTGGAAAGCGCGTTTCGGCCTGCCGGGCGCCCGCCCGCCGGCTGGCGGCATCGTGCTGCACGCCGTTTCGCTTGGCGAGGTCAATGGCGCGCTGCCGCTGCTCGCGGCGCTCAAAGCGCGCTGGCCGTCATTACCGCTGACCCTGACCACGACGACGCCGAGCGGCATGGCCAGGGCCCGTGAATGCACCGGTAGCGAGGTTCACTTGCAGTTCCTGCCGCTCGATCTGCCCGGCGCAATGCGGCGTTTTCTGGCGCGTCTCGACCCCGCCTTGCTGATCGTGATGGAAACCGAGATCTGGCCCAACCTGTTCCGCACCGCCGAGCGCCGCGGCATTCCGATCGTGCTGGTCAACGCCCGCTTGTCGGCTCGCTCGGCCCGCGGCTATCGCCGCCTGCTGCCGCAAGCCCGCCGGGCGCTGCAGCGCACCGCGCTGGTACTAGCGCAAAGCACGACCGACGCCGAACGCCTGCGCGCCGCCGGCGCCCCCGCCACCCGGCTCGAAGTCACCGGCAATCTGAAATGCGATATCGAGCTACCGGCCGGACTCACCGAACAGGGCGCGGACCTCCGGCGGCGGCTCGGCGAGCGGCGCCTCATGTGGCTCGCGGCAAGCACCCACCCCGACGAGGAAAGCCGGCTGCTCGCCGTGCACCGGCGCCTGCAAGCTTGCTTCCCCGGTTTGTTATTGGTGCTGATCCCACGCCATCCGGAGCGCTCCGGGCGATTGGTCGCGGCGATCGAAAGCGCCGGCTTTCGCTTGGGCCGGCACAGCCGCTTGACCGCCGAAGCGGCGGCGGTTTGCGATGTGCTGCTGGTCGATGCGCTCGGCGTGTTGCTGCGCTACGCCGCCGCGGTCGATGTCGTGTTCGTCGGCGGCAGCCTGGTCGCGACGATCGGCGGCCACAATCTGCTGGAGCCGGCGGCGCTCGGCAAGCCGGTGCTGATCGGCCCGCACCACGAAAACTTCGCGGCGCTGACGGCGCTGCTCGCCGACGCCGGTGGAGCGCAGGTGGTAGGCAATGTCAAAGCATTGGAAGATAAGCTCGCGGCCCTGCTCGCCGACCCCGAGCGGCGAGAGCGACAAGGCAACGCCGCGCGCGACGCCGTCCACCGGGCACGCGGCGCGGTGGCGCGGACGATCGCAGCCTTGGCGCCGTTGCTGAATCGAACACCCTGATCTCGCTCGCCAAAATGCCGAGAGCGCTTTGCGGCTTACCCGGAGTAGTCCTGATTTTCAGATCCGCATTTCGTGAACCGGAGCGGACTTCCTCCTGGCCCAGCCTCGCAACCAACCCCGGCGCTCAACCGCTGCCGAGCAAGCGGTTGACATCGACTAAGTCGGCGCCTTTCAAAATACCCGATGCCTGGCGCAGGCGCAGGTGATCGAGAATGAAATTGTGGCGGGCGGTGGAATAGTCGCGCTGCGCCTGGAAGAAGCTCTGTTCGCTGAGCAGCACATCGACGATGGTCCGGGTGCCGACTTCGAAACCGGCCTGCGTCGCGTCCAGCGCGCTTTTCGCTGAAACCAGCGCCTGACGCCGGGCCTCGACTTCGCGGATGCCGGCGATCACGGCGCGGTAGGCGTTTTCGGTGTTGCGGATCGTCAACTGTTCCTGGGCGAGCAAGTCCTTGTCGGCGGCCTGGAATTCTAAGCGCGCCTGGCGGGTCCGTGACCAGACCACGCCACCCTGGAAAATCGGCCAGGTTAATTGCAGCGATATCTGGCGGTCGCGAACGGACCTGGTAGAACTACCGATGATATTACCTGGATTGTCGCGAATTTCTACGGCATTATCGGTAAACCGGTCATATTCGGCGACAAAGTCGAATTGCGGGTAGATTGCCGAACGACGGATGCGAATATCCTGACTAGCTACATCGCGCTGCTGGCGAATACTTTCAAGTTCCGGATTGTTGGTTAGCGCTAAATATACCCACTCCTTGGCATCGGCCGGGTCGGGGCGGTCGAGCGGGACGTTCTCGTTGAGCTTGTCGAGTTCGGTATAGAAATCGCTGGTGATCTCGCGCAGCGCCTCGAAAGCGTCGTCCAGGTCATTGCGGGCGATAATCGTGTTGGCGCGGGCGTTGTCGTAAGTGGCCCGGGCCTCGTGGACATCGGTCACCGCGGTCAGCCCGACTTCGAAGCGCTGTTCGGCCTGCTCGAACTGGCGCTTCAGCGCCACTTCCTCGGCTTCGGCGAAACGCAGGCTGTCTTCGGCGGTCAGCACGCCGAAATAACGTTCGGCGACGCGCAGCAAAAAGGCCTGATAGGCGGTCTCGTAATCGGCATCCGCCTGGCTGACCTGAAAACGGGATTGCTTGAGCGCTACGATATCTTCGTAACGGAAGATCTTTTGTCGGATTTCGACTGAATACGCCTCTGTCTCAGACGTACTGCGCGTATCGATGGGAGGGGAACTAAACGACGTTCCGTCGGCTGCCATTCCGCTGAATTCTGGCTGCAAAAAGCGGTTATTGCCGAACGTCCGGTTGGCGGTGCCGGACAGCGTTGGCAGAAAACCGCGGATCGCTTGGGTGTGCAGTTCATGCCCTGCGTCGCGGCGGTACGCCGCGGCCTGCAATTGCGGATCGAAGGCCAGTGCTGCGTCGTGGATATCGAGCAAATCGACGGCGTGTGACGGAGGGATCGCCCAGGCGACCGGCAGCAGCGGCAAGACAGCCAGTATTCGTTTCATGGATCGTGCTCTCTCTCAGGCGGCCGGCCGGGCGCCGGTCGCGGTTAACAGGTTGTTGAAAAACGCCATCCTGGCGT
>JRYH01001923.1_pt1 | contig 35278 bp, 26 predicted proteins | sample 235351 | NCBI WGS metagenome assembly JRYH01 (sample SAMN03074221, study PRJNA261480) | activated sludge metagenome | biome: Wastewater Treatment Plant; feature: Wastewater; material: Activated sludge; isolation source: activated biomass of a wastewater treatment plant treating wastewater... ...
ATCCTGATGATCGGCCCGACGGGCGTTGGCAAGACGGAGATTTCCCGCCGCCTCGCCAAGCTCGCAAGCGCGCCCTTCCTGAAGGTGGAAGCGACCAAGTTCACCGAAGTCGGCTATGTCGGCCGCGACGTCGAACAGATTATCCGTGATCTTCTCGAAATCTCGATCAACATGGTCCGCGAGAAGCAGCGCCAGCAGGTGATCGCCAAAGCGGAACTTGCCGCTGAAGAGCGCGTTCTCAACGCCCTGGTTGGCGCCAAGGCGTCAGAGGACACACGGCAGAAGTTCCGCAAGATGCTGCGCGAGGGTCAGCTCGACGACCGCGAGGTCGAGCTTGACGTTGTCGACAGCGGCGGAATGGGCATGCCCACATTCGATATCCCCGGAATGCCTGGCGCGCAGATGGGAATGCTCAACCTCAACGACATGCTGAGCAAACTCGGCGGGCAGCGGACGAAACCGCGCAAAATGCTCGTCCGCGACAGTCATGACGTGCTGATCAAAGAAGAGAGCGACAAGTTGCTTGACGAGGAATCGGTGGTGCGCGACGCGATCAGCCTCGTCGAGAACCACGGTATCGTCTTCCTTGATGAGATCGACAAGATTTGCGCACGGAGCGACCGGCAGGGCGCCGACATCTCCCGCGAGGGCGTGCAGCGCGACCTGCTGCCGCTGATCGAGGGGACGATCGTGAGCACCAAATATGGCACGGTGCGGACCGACCATGTGCTGTTTATCGCCTCCGGCGCGTTCCATATCGCGAAGCCCTCCGACCTGCTGCCCGAACTGCAGGGCCGCCTGCCGATCCGGGTGGAGCTGAGGGCGCTTTCGAAGGATGATTTCAAGCGCATCCTGATGGAGCCGGAGACCAGCCTGATCAAACAGTATGTCGCGCTTCTCGAGACCGAGGGCGTCCATCTCAATTTCTCCGAAGACGCGATCGACGCAATCGCCACGATCTCCGCCGATGTGAATGCGGCGGTTGAGAATATCGGCGCCCGGCGGCTGCATACGGTGCTCGAGCGGGTGCTGGAGGATATCAGCTTTCAGGCGCCCGATAAGAGCGGGACGGTGATCAATATCGATGCGGAATATGTGCACGAGCATCTCGGCGAGCTCGCAACGAACATGGATCTCTCGAAGTTCATTCTCTGATCAGGGGCGGCCTCATACGCCTTTGAATTTGGCCGGGCGCTTTTCCGCGAGCGCCCGTTTGCCTTCCTGAAAATCTTCCGAGGCGAGGCAGGCTTTCTGAAAGCCGCGCGCCTTCGCGATATCAAGCTCGCCGCGGGCAATGTCATTCAGCGTCTCTTTCATGCCACGGAGGCTGAGCGGCGCGAGCGCGGCGATATCCGCGGCAAGCGCGGCGACCCGCGCATCCAGCTCCTCCGGCGCCACAAGATAATCGAGGAAACCGACCGCCTTCAACTCCTCCGCCGGCATCCGCTCGACCGTGAGAAAGAGGCGCTTCGCGGTCCCGAGCCCGAGGCGGGCAACGGCGCGGGCAAGCCCTGCGGGCGGGTAATGGATGCCGATCCGCGCCGGCGGGATAAAGGCGCTCATGGTGGTGATGCCGACCCGGAAATCACAGGAGAGCGCGAGATCGACGCCGCCGCCGTAAACGCCACCATTCAGCGCGCAGATGGTCGGAAACGGCAGGCGCTCCACGACGTCGGTCAGCATTTCCAGCGGGTTTTCATCGAAGTTGTAGCGGCCAAGCTCGCCGAGATCCGCACCCGCGCAGAAACTCTTGCCGGTGCCCGTCAGGATCATCACGCGGATCGACGTATCCTTCGCCTTTTCCTGCAGGCTTTCGCGCAGCGACGCCATCGTTGCGGGTGTCAGCTTGTTGTGCTGCGCCGGATTGTCGAGACGCACGCTTAAGGTGGTATTTTCGATCCCGATGTGAAAAGATGCGCCCATCAATCTGTCCTTTTCTTGCTTTTCTTGAATTCTACCGACCATAAAGCCATAACGGCGGGGACGCCATGGAAATCAGGATCACCACCGCAACAGAGAAATTTGTGTCATGAATATGCGCCGCCTTCGCATGGGTCTCAAGACGGTTCTCGGATTTAGAAAAGAAGGATTTTTCATTCCCTATCGCTACGCGGCGAGCCTGCCGGATGCGGTGAGCCGCAGGCCCTACCCCGCGATCGAGGAGATGATGGCGGCGAATGAAGCGCGTTTCGCCGCGATGCTCGGCAGCCTTGCCGCCTTTGCAACGGACTTTGCCGCAATCGGTACGGCGCCGCCGCCCGAGCCCCGCTTCGAGCAGGACTGGTTCCCGCGCCTCGATGCAATGGTCGCCTACGCCATGGTGCGGATGAAAAAGCCCGCCCGCATCATCGAGGTGGGATCGGGGCATTCCACCCGCTTCATGGCCCGCGCCATCCGCGACGGCGGCATCGCCACAGAATTCACCGCCATCGACCCCGCGCCCCGCGCGAACATCGAGGCGCTCCCCATCACTTTTCTTCGTAAAACGCTGCATGAGGCAGGCCGCGACGTGTTCCGCCTGCTCGCACCCGGCGACATCCTTTTTATTGATTCGAGCCATATCGCCATGCCGGGAAGTGATGTTGATGAGCTGTTCCTGAATATCATCCCGACCCTGCCGGACGGCGTAATCCTTCATGTTCACGATATCTTTCTGCCCGACGATTATCCGGAAAGCTGGGACTGGCGGGGCTATAACGAGCAGCAGGTGGTGGCGCCGATGTTTCTCGGGCACGGGTTCGAGCTGCTTTTTTCAAGCGCCTATGTACGCAGCCGGATGACGGCGGCTTTAGAGCGCTCCATCGTCCCCACCTTTCCGCTTCCGAACGGCGCGTTCGAGACAAGCCTCTGGCTTCAAAAGGGCAAGTGAGACGCCCTATTTATAAGGATCCGCCGCATCGCGAAGGCCGTCGCCGAGAAAGTTGAAGGCGAGCACCACGAGAATGACCGGCACCACCGGATAGATCAGCCAGGGCGTGGTCGCGACCGCATTGATATTGGTCGTCTCATTGAGCAGCACGCCCCAGGAGGTGATCGGCGGGCGAAGGCCGAGGCCAAGGAAGGAGAGCGCGGTTTCGCCCAAAATCATACTCGGGATGGCAAGGCTCGCGCTCGCGATAAGATGGCTGGCGAAGGAGGGCAGCAGATGCCGCCCTATGATCCGCGTCGGCGATGCCCCCATCAGCTGCGCCGCCGTCACGAAATCCTCCTCCCGGAGCGAGAGAAACTTCGATCTGACCGCGCGGGCAAGCCCCGGCCAGTCGAGCAGCCCGAGAATAATGGTGAGGCCGAAGAAAACGAGGATGGGCGACCAGGTGACCGGTAGTGCCGCCGAGAGTGCCAGCCAGAGCGGCAGCTGGGGCAATGATTTCAAAAGTTCGATGGTGCGCTGAATGACGTTATCGATCCAGCCGCCGTAATAGCCTGAGATGCCGCCGAGCACGATCCCGAGGGTAAAGCTGATGGCGATGCCGATCAGCCCGATGGAGAGCGAGATGCGCGCGCCGTAGATGATGCGCGAGAGGATATCGCGGCCGAGCCGGTCCGTCCCGAGCCAGAAAAAGGTCGCGAGACTTTTATCGTCCGGGCAGACGAGATGCAAGTTGCCCTTGATCTTGCCCCAGAACTCATATTCATCGCCCTCGCAGAAGAAACGGAGCGGATAGGGCTTGCTCGTATTGATCTCATATTCGCGCTTCAGCGTCTCGCGGTTCAGCGTCTGCTTGTAGCCATAGACGAAGGGGCCAACAAACTCCCCCTCATGAAAGAGATGGATCGATTGTGGCGGTGCGAAGATATATTTCGTATGCCGCGTATGCAGGTTGTAGGGCGCGAGAAACTCCGAGATCAGGATCGAGAGATAAAACAGCAGCAGCACGAGACCGCTGATCATGGCGACCCGGTGGCGGCGGAACTTCCACCACATCATCTGCCATTGCGACGCCATGTAGAAGCGTTCTTGCTCGGCGGTAAACTGTTCCACCGAATAGGGATCGAACGGCTCTTTCGAGTACCAGTGTTCGAGGGTCGACTGATCGCGGGTGGGCCCGCTGTTCTCCGTCATTTCGTCGCCCCTCCCGAAAGCCGGATCCGCGGATCCAGCATCGCCAGCAGGATATCGGAGAGGAACATGCCGACCACTGTCAGCAGCGCGAGGAACATCAAAAGCGACCCCGCCATATACTGATCCTGGTTGCGGAGCGCCTCGAGCAGCAGCGGGCCGACTGTCGGCAGGCTCAGCACCATGCTGACGATGACCGAGCCGGAAATGACATCAGGGAGCAGGCTGCCGATATCGGCGACGAACGGGTTGAGGGACATCCGGATCGGATATTTGATCAGCGCGCGAAGCTGCGGCACGCCCTTGGCCCGCGCCGTCGTCACATACTGCTTTTGCAGCTCATCGAGCAGATTGGCGCGCAGGCGCCGGATCATCGCGGCGGTGCCGCTCGTGCCGATCACGATGACCGGGATCAGCATATGATCGAACACCGACTTCGCCTTCTCGAAACTCCACGGTTGATTAATATATTTGTCATCCATCAGCCCGCCGATGGAGATGCCGAAATAGACGTTGGCGTAATATAGCAGCACCATCGCGAGCAGAAAGTTCGGCGTCGCGAGCCCGAGATAGCCGATCAGCGTAAAGCCGTAATCGCCGATGGAATACTGTCGCGTCGCCGAATAGACGCCGATCGGGAAGGCAACGATATAGATAAAGAGAATGGTCGAGAAGTTGATCAGGAAAGAGAGGCCGAGACGGTCGCCGACAACCTCTTTGACGGGCAGATTATAGGCGAAAGACTGCCCCCAGTCGCCCTGCAGCAGGCCGGAGAAGCCGTCGGGCCCCGGCCAGAATCCCATCCAGCGCGCATATTGTTCGAGCGGCGATTTATCAAGCGCATATTGGACGCGATAAAACTCGATCTTGGCGAGCGCCGAGGCGGATTCGCCCTGCGAGCGCAGCTCTTCCATGTGATTGGAGAGATAGTCGCCGGGCGGCAGCTGGATGATGACAAAGGTCAGGATGCTGATAACCAGCAACGTGGGTATCATCACCAGAACTCTGTGTACGAAATATGTAAGCATCCACCCCCTGCCTGCAGAGCACGGCGTCGTCTCGGGCCGCGTCCCCTCCTCTTTTTTCATTGTTCGCCGAAAAGCGGCGCGGCGTCAATATGTCTACCCGACATGCGCGCACAAAAGGGAACTTGCGCCCCTGCCTCGACCCCCGCGCCTACCGGTCGAACCAGAAAAGATCCGGCCGATACATCCCGAAAAAGCCGCCCGGATCCCAGTTATAGATGCCTTCTTTCGGCACGTTGCGAAGGTCCTTGGAGACGACAATCGGCTGCAGAATGGCGCCGACGACCCCGATGGTGAACTGCTGTTCAACATGCGTTTCCAGCATCTCCCGCCAGATCGCGGCTTTTTCATCGTCATCCGTCGTTCTCAGCCACTGCTGATAGAGATCAAAGAGATGCTGCGCTTCCGGCATGTCGATGGGTTCGCCGGATTTGCCTTTGGTTTCGTAATATTGTCCCCATTTCGGCCACTGATACCCGATCTGGCTGGTCGGCGCGCGGCTTGCCGGGCTCGACTGCGCGGTTGGGATTCCGTCTTCAAAGCCGCCCCAGACCGACATCACTGCCTCGCCGGAGAAGATGCGGTTGCGAAACACCTCGCGCTGCAGCGGTTTGGTGAAAAGCTCGACGCCGATTTCCGCCCAGCTGTCCCGGATCAGCTCGAGAATATCCGACTGTTCCGTCTCCTCGCCCGCCGTCTCGACGACGATCATCAGCGGCGCCCCGCTCGGCATGAGACGTACGCCCGCGCTGTTGCGGCGCGTCAGCCCTATTTCATCGAGCAGCGCGTTGGCCGCGTCGATATCGTATGTCGCCCATCTTGTGCGCAGCTCCTCCGAATAGAAGGGGCTTTGCTTTTGCACGGTGTTGTTGCCCTCGACCGCGAGGCCGAAGAAGAGGATATCATTGATCTCCTCCCGGTTGATGGCGAGCGAGAGGGCGCGGCGGAAGCGCACGTCGCGCATCAGCTTGCGCCACTCGGGATTTTCCGCATTGAGGTTGGGATAAAGCGTGAAATGGGAGCCGCGCGCCGTCTCCCAAAGATAGACGTTGTAGCCTGAGCGGTCCTCATTTTCCTTCAGGAAGGTCGCATCCTGCAGGCGAAGGCCGCGCGCCTGCAGATCGACATCGCCCGATGCTGCCTTGGCCGGGATCAGCTTGCTTTCCGAAACGGTATAGATCAGCCGATCGATATAGGGCAGCTGATTGCCTTCCGGATCGGCGCGGTGGAAATAGGGGTTTCGCTCGCCAACGAAGCGCGTGGCCGGCGAGAGGGTCACATTTCGCCAGGGCTGCAGCGTCGGCAGATCCGGATTGTCGAAGCGATACATATTGTCGAGCCGGTAATGCTGCGTCGCCCAGGAGCGCATCATGATCTTCTCACGCGCGGTCATTTTGGACGTATCCATATAGTCTTCATGATGCGCGCTGAGATAATGCGCCGGGCGGTAGATCAGGAGCGGCGCGGCGCCCGCAAGAGCGGGAAGGAAATTGGGATTTGGTGCGGACCAGGAATAAACCACCGTATATTTGTCCGGAAATTCCACCGTCGGCATCTCGTCATTGACGAGGAGCGACGCGGGCGGCCCGGTCGGCGAAAGTTTGTGGTTATTCGCAATATCCTCCCACCAGTAGCGGAAGTCTTCCGAGGTGAATGGATGGCCGTCCGACCATTTATGCCCCTCGCGCAGCTTCATGGTGAAAATTCGACCCTCTTCCACCTCGACCGCTTCAAGGATGTCCGGAACGATTTCGAGCTGCGCGTTATACCCAACGAGCCGGGCATAGCCGTTGACGAACATCAGCTTCACATCAGACGGGTTGCCGATCAGCATCCGGAGATCGCCGCCATACCGCCCGAGGCTCTGCCCGTCTCCGAGCGGCGTAATCAGCGGTGTTTGGGGTAGGCGCTCGAGCATCGGCGGCAGGTCACCCTCGGCGACACGAGCCTCAAGATAGGGTACTTCGGCGTGCGCCGGAGCAGCTGCCGCAACCGCCGCTGTCAACGCGAAAAATGCCGCACGGAACAGACGATGCGCCCTCATGGCTGAAGCTCCCGCATATCCGCCTCTTCCTGAACCCGGACGTAATGCCCGCCGCCGACGTCCATCATCACCGGATTGCTGTGCGCATCCACCGTGAAGGGAGCGGGCCAGAGTTCGGGGTTGGAGGCCTTCTCCTCGACCAGATTGGCAAAATCGAGACGGTTGTCGGGATTGGGCTCCGGCACCGCCGCAAGCAGCCGCTTGGTATAGGGATGGATCGGGTTGTTGAACAGCAGCGCTTTCGGCGCGGTCTCGACCAGCCGGCCCTTGCACATCACGGCAATACGATCCGCGATATAATCGACCACCGCGAGATTGTGCGAGATGAAGAGATAGGTGAGACCAAGCTCCGCCTGAAGATCCTTCAAAAGATTGAGGATCTGCGCCTGGATCGACACATCGAGCGCGGAGACCGGCTCATCGCAGATCAGCAAGTCCGGCTTCAGCGCAAGAGCCCGGGCAATGCCGATGCGCTGACGCTGCCCGCCCGAGAAGGAATGCGGATAGCGGCGCAGAAAGCGGATATCGAGGCCGACCAGCGTCATCAGCTCTCGCACCGTTTCCTCCCGCTCCGTCGGCGTGCCAACGTTATGAATATTCAGCGGCTCGGAGATGATATCGAAAACGGTCATGCGCGGATTGAGCGACGAGAAGGGGTCTTGGAAGATAAACTGCACCTTCTTGCGATAATCGAACAGCGCCGGCCCTTTGAGCGCGAGCACGTCGATGTCCCGGCCGCGATCGTTATAGATGACCTCGCCGCTGGTCGCGCTCAGCGCGCGCAGGATCATCTTGGAAAGCGTTGTCTTGCCGCAGCCGCTTTCACCGACGAGGCCAAGGCACTCCCCCGGCCGGATAAAGAAATTGACATTGTCCACCGCAAGCACTTCGCCGCCCGGCTTGCCGCCAAAGATCGACGTCTTGCGCGTCGTGAATTTCTTGGTGAGGTGGCGCACCTCCAGAATGGGTTTTTCATCCGTCCCGCCCCCGATCGGCCGCGGATCGGCCTGTTCGAGAAACTTGCTGTCCGCTTCCCGGCGAATCTCGCGGATCGGCGTGAGACGCTCGCCGGGCTCCATGTTGAAGCGCGGGATCGCATTCATCAGCGCCTTGAGATAGGGATGCTTCGGGTCACGGAAAATATCGTCGAGCGTCCCCTGCTCCATCACCTTGCCGTGATACATGACGACAATTTCATCGGCCATGCTGGCGACAACGCCAAGGTCATGGGTGATCAGCAGGATCGCCATCCCGAGCTGCTTTTGCAGATTCTGCATGAGATCGAGGATCTGCGCCTGGATCGTCACATCAAGCGCGGTCGTCGGCTCGTCAGCAATCAGCAGCGCAGGCTTGCAGATCATCGCCATTGCAATCATGGCGCGCTGACGGAGGCCGCCGGAGAGTTCGAACGGATAGGTATGGAACGCGGCTTCAGGGTCGGGAAAGCTGACCAGCCGCAGCATATCGACCGTGAGCCGGATGCCTTCCTCGCGCGTTTTCTTGTGATGCAGATGCAACGCCTCGGAGATCTGGTCGCCGATCGTGTGGAGCGGTGAGAGCGAGGTCATCGGCTCCTGGAAAATGATCGAGATACGGCCGCCGCGGATATGCCGCATCTCGCGGCTGTCGGGCTTCAGCTTGGCAATATCATAAAAGACGCCGGATTTGTTCGGCTCGAAAAACAGGATTTCACCGTTCGTGATATGCGCGGCTTTCGGCAGGATCGACATGATCGCCTGGCTGATCACGGACTTGCCCGATCCGGATTCGCCCACCAGCGCCACCGTCTTGCCATCGGGCACCCGAAAACTCACGCCGTCTACTGCTTTCACAACTCCTTCCGCGACCCGGAACTCAATCTTGAGATCCCTTACCAGAAGAACGTTGGCCATCAGGCGAGGCTCCCCTCACCGAGGCCGTCGCCGACTTGCGGCGCCGATGGAATGATGCCAAGAACGGCGAGGTTGGCGAGGGTAACGGAATTGACCTCGACCCCCTTCTTCTCGGCCATGCGGAAGGCGAGGCGCAGCAGCACGTCAAAATCATTGATCGCTGAATCGATGCTCATCTTTACACCTCCGCCTTTCAGCCTCAGGGTCATCCACCCCGAGTTTCTCCGTCGCTGCGTCGAATAATATTTGAGAGAAAACCCGTCGAGATCCTCCCAGTTGATGCGCCGGCTGATCGGTCCGATCATGTCAATACCGTCCTCCGTCACTTCAAAGCGGGTAATCTGCTTCAAATACGTGTAAATGCCGTAGCCGACAAACAGTATGAGCATGACTACCAGTATATAAACAATGGCAGATATCGGATTTAACAACAAGAGCGGAACGACGGTCATCACGATGCCGACAAGGGTGCGGGCGTAGTTCCCGATGAGGCCAAGCGCAGAGTAGTTAAAAACATGCGTCATTCGTCTGTCTCCGTATCGCTTCCGGCATAGAGAAAGTCCGGCAGCTCGTCAATCATGGCGAGCGATCCGCGTACCGTGAGAAACCGCACCGCCGGATGCTGGTTGAGGACGGCGAGAAGCCCGAAGAGCAACGCCCAGATCGTCTCGTCATGCACCAGATGGTGCGTGAGAATGCCCGTTGGCTCAAGCGGATCGGCGCGCCCCTCACGCCGCGCGCGGAGATGATCGGTAAGCTGTTTGATCAACAAATTTTGATCGACCGCGGAACGCGTCCCGCGCCAGTCGATCAGATCGGCGTGGGTGTTGAGCGCGGCGAGATTAAGTGCGGCGAGCGATGCATTTCTCGCCTTGTAGCGGGAAATACCGATGAAGCCGAGCTTTGGCAGAAGCTCCAGATGGGCGTCGGCCATCCGGTTCCAGGGGGGCACCATAATGGGGGCGAACTGGCCGCCGAAGGCGCGATGCAGCAGCTCTTTTCCGGCGCGAAGCTCCTCGGCAATCTCACCCGCCGGGCGCGATGCCGGAAATTCCGATTTCTTCTCGCCCGAGGGCGCGTAATTCTGATGCGCGAAACCGTGCTGGAGAAGCGTGCAGTCGGGATCGAGCGCGGTCGCAACATCCGGATCGAGCCGCGCCGGCACGGCGGCAAGCGCAAGCGGAATATCGAAATGCGCCCTGAGATCAAGCAGCCGGTCAAGCGCCGTCGTATGCTCGGCGAGGTCATCGTCCCGCCACCAGAAGGTCGCGACCCTGCCCGCCTCCTGCCAGCGGTCGAGTTCTTCGTTAAGCAGCGTCCACTCAGCCATTGCGCGCTTCCGCCCAGCGCCGCAACAGCGCGACGGTTCCGGCCGCGCCGTTGACATTGATCTCGGCGCGGGCCGGCGGTCCGTTCAATGCCTGATCTACTTTGGCGGCCAGAATCTCCGGCGTGAGGCCGTCTTCATCGGCGATGGTCAGCACCCCCTTTTCAGCGAGCAGCCGGGCGCGCAGCGTCTGCTCTGTCTCGAGCCCGCCGGCATAGGGGACGATCACCGCGCGGCATTTCGCATGCAGCACCTCCATCACCGTATTATAGCCGCCCTGGCTGATGGAGAGCGCGCAGTTCATCAGAAGGCTGGTGAAATCGGCGCGGGCCCGCTCGACGATCACCCCCTCGGGCGCCAGCGATTTCAGCTCGTCAAAAATCTCCGCCTCCACCGTGACGCCGACCATCATCCGCCATGTGAGGTCTTTTGCCGCCGAAAACGCACGCGCCGCCATAGCGGCCTTCAAAAGATTTGTCCCCACCGCGCCGCCGCCGCTCGAGACAATCACCTCGCCTGCGCCGGGCGCATCCGGGCCGCCGCGGACGCCGGTGTGATCGACGACATAGCCGGTATAGAAAATCCTGTCCCGGATGCGATCGGTAAGCGGAAAAGTTTTCCCCAGCGAAATCAGCTCCGGATCGCCATGCACCATGACGTAATCAAAATAGCGCTCGACCAGCTCGAGCATTTCCTCATTGCGGCCGGGCTTGCTCTGGGCGACCAGAATATCGCGCACGGAGGAGACAATCAGCGGGCGGGGCGTATCGGCGATTGCGGCGTCCAGCAGCGGCAGGAGCTCAAAGCGCATCTGGCGGCGGCCGAACGGAAAAAGCTCGGTGATCAGGATATCGGGCATCGTCTCGCGGTAGATATCGAGCAGCGTCTCGGCCCGGCGCTGCCGCCATTCATCGTCAATCTGCCGCCCCTCCTCATCGACGAGGACTTTGAAGTAAAGATCGGTCGCCCGCGTTGCGGGAAGCTGGATCAGCCGCGCCCCGCCGAGATCGACATCAATCTCATGCCCGCCCGAGACCACCGTCACATCGAAGCCGTCGCGCATCATGTTGCGGGCAAGCGTCGCGGTGCGCTTCAGATGCCCGATGCCGAGCAGATGCTGCACATAGAAGAGGATTTTGACCGGCTGCTGCTTTTCCATCACGCGTCTTTCATTGCAATATTGATGCGGAGCGGACGGAGGGCGCCCTCTTCCGTCACCTCGAAGAGATGGCCCGTCGCCCAGTCGAAGCGGACCGGCGCCTTCGCCGTCATATCCCAGTCATAGGCGAGCGATTTGAGCGCCCGGATCACGCCTTTATGGGTGATGGCGACGGTATCGCGGCGGAGCGATTTCAGAAAGGGGGTGAGGCGTACGACCACATCGGCCGGGCTTTCCCCGCCGGGCGGCGTCATATAGATGCCGCGCGCCTCGTTATATCTGAACTCATCGCCATATTTCTCGCGAAGCTCCTCAAAGGTCTGGCCTTCCCACTCCCCCCAGTGCATTTCGGCAACGGCAGGCTCAATCCGGATGTTGCGCCCGCCGAGCAGTTCCGCCGTCTCGCGGGCCCGCTTGAGCGGGCTGCTGATCCAGTCAAATGTCGCGAACTCATCGGGCAGACGTTTTGCCGCAAGCTCCGCGCGCCCGAGATCACTGAGCGGGATGTCGATGCGTCCCTGAATTCGCCTCGCAAGGTTCCATTCCGTCTTGCCATGACGGATGACCAGCAGTTTCACCATTAAAAAAGCCTCTCAATACACAGTCTCAAGCGATCCGCAGCCGCGCTGATATTGCGCTCCTCCCGCACAAAGGCGCGCGCCGTTGCCCCCATCTCGGCGCGCCGGGCGGCATCCCCCATCAGGCTGTCGATTGCGGCGGCGAAAGCGGCAAAATCGCCGGGCGGTGTCAGGATGCCCGTCCGGCCATTCTGCACCACATCGGGAACGCCGCGCAAATCCCCGGCGACAACGGGCAGGCCGCATGCCGCGGCCTCGAGAAAGGCCATACCATAGGCCTCCCCATGCGCCGGCCAGACATAGAGATCGGCGGCGCGGTACCAGGCGGGAAGCGCCCCGGGCGCCATGGCGCCAAGATAAACCGCGCGCGTGCCCAAGGGGCTAAGCGCCACCTCGACATCGGCGCGCCGCTCCCCGTCGCCGATCACCAGAAGCTGCCAGTCGTCGCGGCCGAGACGAGCGAGGCTTTGCCCGAGTTCGCGGTAGCTTTCAAGCTTGTCACCGCCCCGCATCATCGCGACGGCAAGCAGGTTATGGACGCCCGCCCTACCCCCGCCCCGAAGAATTTCCGCATTGATATCAACAGTTTCTGCGGAACCTAGAAACCCTTCCACATCGATGAAGGGCGGCAGATACTGCAGCCGCTCCTCCTCTGCGACCACAGCGCGAAGGCAGGCGCTGTCATGCCGTGTCATGGGAAAAACGATACCGGCCGCGTGGATGGCCTGCATCGCCGCGTCATAACCCGCTTTCCACGGGCCGCTTGCGCGTTTCGGCGCATGGCTCGCCTCGGCGACAATATAGGGGATATTGAGGGCCTCCGTGACGCGGGGTCCGATCCAGTCGGGCGCCTTGTGATAGAGATGATAGGTGAACCACGCGTCCGGCGCGGCGGCTCGATCCTTTTGCCATTTCTCTATGAGCGCCGCCGCCTGCCGCGCCCCTTCATCGCGAATTTCCGCCTGCCGCGCCGGGTCGCCGCTGCCGTCATAGCTTCTAAGTTCGGAGGCAAGCGCGACGTCAAATCCGGCGCGCTGAAGCGCCGCAAAAAGCAGGCGGCCCATGCGCCGATCGCCCGAGGGGACGGGGTGATCCGGGGATTTCATCGGCGCATAGAAGGCAAGCTTCATGATCCGCCGGTCCCGTCGCGCCGCGGCCGTGCCTCATCCCCCGCGCCAAGCCGCTCCGCCAGCTTGCCGACCCATTTCCGGACATCGAAAAGATCGCGAAGCCGCGCCTCTCCCGCGGCCGCGAAGCGATCCCGCGCCGCCGGATCCCGGGCGAGAGCCTCAATCGCCGCGGCCAGCGCCCGAGGGTTTTGCGGCGGGACAAGAAGACCCGTCTCCCCCTGCCGGATCAGCTCCGGGATTGCCGAAACATCGGTCGCGATCACCGCGAGCTTCTGGCTCTGCGCCTCCATCAGCACATTCGGCAGCCCGTCGCGGTCGCCATCCTCGGCGATCCGGCTCGCGAGAACGAAGATGTCCGCCGCCTGCAGCGCCGCCAGCACTTCATGTTGCGGCAGCGCGCCGCGCCAGATGATTTTTTCAGCGATACCGAGCGCTGCCGCCTCTGCTTTCAGCTCTTTCAGAAGCGGCCCGCCACCGATATGGGTAAACTGCCAGGCGAGATCGGCAGGGAGCGCGGCGAGCGCGGCGAGCAGATCGTCATAGCCCTTCTTGGCAACCGCCCGACCGACGGAGAGAATTTCCACGGGCGCTTCGGGATCGCCCCCATCGCGGATATGCCGGCGCGCGCCAAATTCCGGGAACCGCGCAAGATCAAGCCCGTGATACATGAGCGAGACTTTGCCGGGCTCCGCCGCGAGGCCTTTCAGATAGTCCGCGTTCACCGAGGTACAGGTGACCAGCCAGTCGAGATCGTTGAGTTTCTCGCGAAGCTCCCATTCCGGGGACGTCCATATATCCTTGGCGTGGGCGGAGCAGGCCCAGCGGTGATCGGTGATATGGGCGGCGTAGCGCGCAACCGAGGCGGGCGTGTGCAGGAAATGCGCATAGATCATATTGGGCGCCGCAGGCATTTCCGCCGCCAGCACGAGCGCCTGCCCGAAGCGGCGCACCCGGTTCGGCGTAAGGTCGCGCCAGAGATCCTTCAGCCAGATCGCGCGCGCCTCGCGATAGCCGGCGGCGCGCCGGACACGCCACCAGGATTTGAGGACGCGAAGCGGCTCCTGATAAAGATATTCCGGAAGATAAGTGACCGGCGCCGCGATCTCGTCATGGATCGGATGGGTGGTCTTGTCAGTCGGATGGCGCAGCGAGACGAGATGCAAACGCAGGCCCGATGCCTCCAACGCGTGAAGTTCCTGTGCAATGAACGTCTCTGACAAACGCGGATATCCTTTCAGCACGACGACGATGAGCGGAAGTTCAGGGTTCAGGTTGGGCATGACGGTCCGGTTTCGGCATTGACGTTTCGCATTGTTAAGGGCAGAGGCGCGAAATAGCAACCGGCAATGCGGAGCCGCCAGCAGCAGCGGCGCGCGCATTTCCTCCTTGCAGCCGGGGCGGGATTCATGAAAGACTACCGGCGCGGAGGGGCCCGTCATTCCGGGGCCGAAGGGGGCGGACAGTCGCGTTCATGGAACACAGCATTTACAAGTATATTCTGCGCTACAGTGCAAAACAGCAGGTTATACTCACCCTGCTGTCCGTCCTGTCCTTCCCGGCGCTTTACTACTATCTCGAACTGCCGAAACTGATCATCAACCAGGCGATCGAAGGCGAGGGAATTTCGTTCCCCGTTTCCTATGCCGGCATCGAATTTGATCAGATGGAATTTCTGTATCTGACGGTTGGCATCTTTCTGTTTATGGTCATCGTCAACCAGGTTTTCAAATATGTGATCAATGTCTATCAGGGCATCACCGGGGAGCGGATGTTGCGCCGCCTGCGCTTCGATCTTTACTGCCGCATTCTCCGCTTTCCCCTGCCGACATTCCGCAAGAAAAGCCCCGGCGAAATCATCCCCATGATTACCGGTGAGGTGGAGCCGCTCGGCGGGTTTATCGGCGAAGCCTTCGCCGTGCCGATTTTCCAGGGCGGCTATCTGCTCGTCATCATCGCCTTTCTTGTCATCCAGAACTGGATGATGGCGGTGGCCGCGATTGCGCTTTACCCGCTTCAGGCCTATTTCATCCCGAAGCTGCAGAAGAAGGTCAACCTGCTCGGCAAGGAGCGTGTGCGTCTCGTGCGCATTCTCTCCGATCAGCTTGGCGAGACCGTGAGCGGTGTCGAGGAAGTGCGAGCGCATGATGGCTCCAACTACATGCGGGCGACATTCTCGAACCAGCTCGGCAAGATCTATGACGTTCGCTACCGTATCTATCTGCTTAAATTCATTATTAAATTTCTGAATAATTTCATTCAGCAGCTTGGCCCCTTCTTCTTCTACGCCATCGGCGGCACGATGGTCATCAACGGAACGCTTGAGATCGGTACGCTGGTCGCGGCGATCGGCGCGCATAAGGAAATGGCCGCCCCGTGGAAAGAGCTTCTCGCCTATTATCAGCGCCGCGAGGACGCGCGCATCAAATATGAACAGGTGGTCGAGCAGTTCGAGCCCGCCGGAATGCGCGATGAGGAGAACCAGCTTGTCGAGCCCGACGAGATCCCGCGTCTCACCGGGGAGCTGATCGCCAGCAATATCGAGCTTTCCGACGATACCGGCAACCGGATCCTCGACGGCCTGAGCGCCCGCGTGAAGCTCAATCAGCGGACCGCAATTATCGGCCCCGCCGGTTCCGGGCGCGAGGCCCTGACGCATGTCCTGTCCCGCCTGATCGATCCCGACCGCGGGCGTCTTGCGGTGGGTGACCTCAATCTCGTGACCGCGCCCGAAGCCATCGTCGGCCGGCGCATCGCCTATGTTGGCCAGCATGGCTATGTTTTTAACACGACGCTTGGCGAAAACCTGTTTTTTGGCCTGAAACATCGCCCACTGCATGAAATTGACTATCAGGATGAGGCCGCGGCCATGCGGCGGAGATATATCAAGGATGCGGAGCTGAGCGGCAACTCTCCTGACGACATCCATGCCGACTGGCACGATTACGAGCTTGCCGGCGTCCGCAATCAGGAGGAGCTTCGCGAGCGGGCGCTCCATGTTCTTGAAATGGTCGATCTCAGCGAGGATGTTTACCGTTTCGGTCTTCGCAGCACCATCGATCCGGACAAGGCGCCGGAGACGGCCGAGCTCGTGCTTGCCGCGCGCCGCCTGTTCTTCAGCAAGGTGGAGGCCGATCCGAGCCTCAAGAACATGATCGAGGCGTTCGATCAAAATACCTATAACGCCAACGCGACGGTGGCTGAAAACCTGCTCTTTGGCACCCCCGTCGGCGATGCCTTCGATCTCGACCGGATGGCGGAGAACCCCTATGTCCGGCGCATAATCGAAGAGGCGGGGCTGACAGAGACCTTCCTCAGAATGGGCTATCAGGTCGCAACGCTGATGATCGAACTGTTCGCCGGGCTGCCGCCGGATCACGAGTTTTTCCAGCTTTACAGCTTTATCTCGTCCGAAGAGCTGCCGGAATATCAGGCGCTCGTCGGGCGCATCGATGCGGAGCGTCTCGACAGCTTGCGTGAAGAGGACCGGCTCCGCCTGATGTCGCTTCCCTTCAAGGTTATCCCGTCCCGCCATCGTCTTGGCGTTCTGACCGACGAAATCGAGGAGAAGATCATTGCGGCGCGCCATCGCTTTGCCGAGGAGCTGCCGCCGCATCTAAAGGACAGCATTGCCTTCTTCGACCCTGAGGCCTACAACCCCGCCACCACCATTCAGGACAATATCCTGTTCGGAAAGATCTCGTTCGGCTATGCACAGGCCTCGGAAAAGATCGGCGCGGTCCTCTCGCAGGTCGTTGAGGAAATGTCGCTGCGCGGAACCATTATCCAGGTCGGGCTGAACTTCCAGGTCGGTTCTGCCGGCGGGCGGCTGAGCGCCAGCCAGCGCCAGAAGCTTTGCATTGCCCGCGCGATCATGAAGCATCCCGATGTCCTTGTCCTCAATCAGGCTACCGCCTCGCTCGATCTGGGAACGCAGGCCCGGCTGATGCGGAATATCCTCGCGGAGTTCGAAAATCGCGCGGTTATCTGGTCGCTCGATCACGCCGAGAAAACCCTCGATTTCGACTGCGTGATGGTCCTCAAAAGCGGACGCGTTGCTGAACAGGGAGACCCGGCAAGCCTTAAGGAGACGAGCGCCCTATATAAAGAGATGTTAGCGGCCTCCTGAGGCTGAAGAAGGAGAAAATGCGTGAGTCTGAAAGAAGAAGTTGAAATCCTCCGGCAAATACCGCTGTTTGCTAAAATTGATCCCTCGCGGATCAAGCTGCTGGCATTCACTTCCGAGCGACTGACATTCCAGCCCGACGATGTCGTGTGCAAGCAGGGCGACAATGGCGACGCAGCATATTTCATCATGGCCGGCGAGGCGGAAGTCATCGTTGAGACACCGTCCGGACCGCTGACCGTGGCGACGCTTGGCAAAAATGACGTCGTCGGCGAGATTGCCATCCTGATCGATATTCCGCGGACGGCGACCATTCGCGCGAAAACCGAGCTGACAACGCTCAAAATCACCAAGGAAGTGTTCTTCCGCATGGTGACGGAGTTTCCCGAAATGGCGGTGGAGCTGATGCGCGTCCTCGCCGAGCGGCTTGTGCGTACGACGGACGATCTGCAAAAAGCGCAGGAGCGGATCCGGAACGGCGCACATTGACGGATGACCGACAGGCGCGAGCGTGTTCAGTTGCGTATGAGTGAGGTTTTGGCATGAAAAGCGACTGGTTATCCGCCCTCGCCGTCTATCGCGATCCGCGAATTCTCGGGATTGCGCTGCTCGGCTTTTCATCCGGTGTGCCGCTGCTGCTGACCGGCAGCATCCTGCAGGCATGGCTGACGCAGGAAAAGATCGACCTCACCTCCATCGGCCTCTTCACCCTTGTCGGGCTCCCCTATACGCTCAAATTTCTCTGGGCGCCGGTTATTGACAATCTGCGCCTGCCAGTGCTGTCACGCCTGTTTGGCCGGCGACGGAGCTGGCTGCTGCTGCTTCAGGCCATTCTGATGGCGGCCACGCTGCTGCTCGGTTTCGCCAATCCGTCCGAAAATCTGCTTTATGTCACTGTGATGGCGATCGCGGTCGCCTTTACCTCCGCCTCCTACGACATCATCGTTGATGCCTTCCGGATTGAGCTTTGCAACGAGAAGAATATGGCGGCCGGCGCAGCCACCTTCGTTTACGGCTATCGCATCGCCATGTGGCTGACGGGCTTTTCGAGCTTCGTCATCGCCGATCATTTCGGCTGGACGATCGCCTATATGGTCATGGCGGGCTTTATCCTTGTGGGAATGGTGACCGTTCTGCTGACGGCGGAGCCGGGAAGCGTGAAAGCCGCCTCCGCTGATGGCGACCCGTTGGCGGATACCGACTATCTCGGATGGCTTAAACATGCCGTGATCGACCCCTTCGCCGATTTCATGAAGCGGCCGGACTGGCTGGTCATCCTGCTGTTCACCATTCTCTATAAATTCGGCGACAGCCTCGCGGGCGCCATGGCGAGCCCGTTTTATCTGCAAACCGGCTTCACCCTTACCGAAATTGCGGAGATTGTGAAAACACTCGGGACCGTCGCGACCTTTGGCGGGCTTTTTCTGGGCGGCTGGCTGCTCGCCGCGACGAGCATGTATCGCGCGCTCTGGGTGTGCGGGATTTTGCAGATGGCATCCAACCTCATGTTTGCCGCTCTCGCCGCCATCGGTCCCGATATCTCCTTCCTCGCCCTCACGATCGGGCTCGAGAATGTGTCGGGCGGGATGGGGACGGCCGTTTTTGTCGCCTATCTTTCCAGCCTTTGCAATGTCGCCTACACGGCGACGCAATATGCGCTTCTCTCCTCGCTGATGGCGGTCGCGCGCACCGTTCTGGTCTCGCCTGCGGGATGGCTCGTCGAGCGGCTCGGCTGGATGGAGTTTTTTATCCTGACCACGATTGCCGCCTTGCCGGGCCTCATGCTGCTCTGGTATCTCTCGAAACAACAACCGATCGAACAAACGAGCGAAACCTCATAACGGGGAGGAATGTTATGAATATTGCACGGTTGCTTGCGCGAACGGCGGCGACCTACCCGGCGCTCCCCGCCCTCGCGTATGGCAAAAAAATCGTTGCGAACTACCGGGAGTTTGCGGATCAGGCGGCGGGTCTTGCAGGGGCGCTCCGCGGCAGGCTCGGCCTCAATCCCGGCGATCGCGTCGCACTGATTATGAAGAACCATCCGGAATACTGGATCGCGCTCTTCGCCGTCTGGCGGGCCGGGCTGGTTGCGGTGCCGGTGAACGCCAAGCTGCATCTTAACGAGTTTCGCTATATTCTCGAGAATTGCGGCAGCCGCCTCGTCTTTGCAACGGCGGAACTCGCGGCCGAGCTCGCGTCCCTCGCAAAGGAGCTTCCAACGCTCGAAACAATCCTTTCCGTTGAGGACGCTGCCTACCAGGCGCTAAAACAGGAGCCGGCGCTTCCGTTGCAGGATGTCGACGGCGATGATCTCGCGTGGCTCTTCTACACCTCCGGCACGACCGGAAAGCCGAAAGGGGCGATGCTGAGCCACCGCAACCTGCTCGCGGCAACCCTGAGCTATTTTGCCGATGTCACGTCGCATGATCCGGGCGATTGCATTATCCACGCCGCGCCGCAGACACACGGATCGGGCCTTTACGGCCTTCCCCTCATCGCCAAGGGAGGGATACAGGTAACGCCCGAAAGCGGCGGCTTTGATCCGGCGGAAACCCTGGGTCTTATCGCCCATTATCCAAATTCCTGCTTTTTCTTTGCCCCCACGATGGTGCATCGCCTTATCTCGAGCCCGGCTTTCGATGGTGCGGATACGCGCAACCTTAAAGTCATCGTCTATGGCGGCGGGCCGATGTATGAAGCCGACATCCGCCGTGCGATTGCGGCGCTCGGGCCGCGCTTTGTGCAGATTTACGGTCAGGGCGAAAGCCCGATGACCATTACCGGCCTCACCATGGCAATGATCCGCGATGAACAGCATCCGCGGCGGAGCGAAATCCTCGCCTCTGTCGGTGTCGAGCGGACCGATGTCGAGGTGCGCGTCGTTGATGCCAACGATAATCCTGTCCCCGTCGGCGAGGTCGGCGAGGTCGTGGTGCGCGGCGATGTTGTCATGAAAGGCTACTGGCAGAATGCGGAGGCAACCGAGGAGACGCTCCGTGGCGGCTGGCTGCACACCGGCGATATGGGCTGCTTCGATGAAGAGGGTTTCCTCACGCTCAAAGACCGCTCGAAAGACATGATTATTTCGGGGGGCACGAATATCTATCCGCGGGAGATCGAGGAGGCACTGCTCACCCATCCGGGCGTTGCCGAAATCTCCGTTGTCGGCCGCTATCACCCGGACTGGGGCGAGGAGGTCGTCGCCTTCGTCGTCCCGCGCGAGGGTGCGGCGCTCACACCGGAGACGCTCGACCGGCACTGCACGGAACAGATCGCCCGCTTCAAACGGCCGAAGGAATATATCTTCATCGACGAGCTGCCGAAGAATAACTATGGCAAGGTTTTGAAAACCGAACTTCGCGAGCGCCTGAAACGCTGAGACCGGCGCTCAGCGTCCGCTTTTCAGCCGGTCGATCGCCGCGACCGCAGTGGCAAGCCCGCCGACCCCCCAAAGCCCGTCCGTATAGAGAGCAAACGGCCCCGATCCTGACCAGGCGATAAGCGATCGGCTCTGCTCGGGCATCCATTTTATCTTGTCGTCCTGATAGGGATTGGCGGCGAGGGAGCGGCTGAGACGTAGACGAATATCGCCGCGATCATTTTGATAGCGCCGGATTCGGTAGTCCGAAAGCCGCTCGGCCGTATGATCCGTCTGGTGGACACGAAACAGCCCCTTTCGGAGCAGGACGATGCGCTGATCGGTAATGAAATAGGCTGTCTGGCGCGCCCGCCAGCCATATCGAAGCGGGCTCGACACCAGCCAGACGGCGCCGAAGATGACCGCCGCTTCCGGCAGGCGAAGCGGACCCGCCGTTTCCGCCTCCCACCAGATCAGCAGCAGGATAATGCTTAAAAGCGCCCCGATCGGAAAGAACCAGAAATTAAAGAAGGCTGAGCGGAGAATGCCGGGCCGCCCCGTCCAGAGAAGCACCTCGTCCGGCCAGCGCACCTCGGCGTCAAACCAGCGCTTAAGATAGTCGGGGCTTGCGCGCAGCGCCTCTACCGTCATCCCGGCACCGGGCGAGCGGCGTGCCATGCGCACGGGCTCAACTCGCCGTTTCCATCGGGACCTTCGGCTCGAGATAGATTTCCTCAAGCGCGGCGAGACCTTCCTGCAGCGCGGCGCTTTTTTCCGGGCCAAGCCGCGCCATCAGCTTGGCTTCCTCGGCCTGCATCATCGGCACCAGCTTCTCATAAACTTTGCGGCCCTGCGGCAGCAGCGAAATCCGTTCCACCCGCCGGTCGCGCTCATCCACTTCCCGTTTCACCCAGCGCCGCTTCTCCAGCATCTGTATGGCGCGGCTGACCTTTGTCTTGTGCATGGTGGAATAGTAGGAAATATCCGTCGCAGTCATTTCCTGCCCCTGCCCGAGCAGCACAAACGCCCGCCATTCGGCGCGCGAGAGATCATATTCGGCCTTGTACGTCTGGGTGGCGCGCTCGCTGAGCGCTTCCGTCAGACGGATCAGCCGATAGGGTAGAAATTGTTCCAATATCAGATTCATGAGCAATTCCCGCCGGTGACATCACGATAGTTACAAATGTTACCATATGAGAGAGGTAATTCAATCCGCATCATCCGCCCCTTCTCATAGTTGTGATCACCGCAGCGAGGGTGAGGACGGCCTCTCAGACGTCTCCGGGGGGATTGTGTCGCGCCTTCCGCCGGCGGATCTGCCCGGTGACAAGCTTGAAAACAACATAGACGACGCCCCCCGCCAGAATGGCGCCGAGTATCTTATGCTGAACCCCCGCCATCTGGCCGAGAAACCGCTCCGCCGCCTCACCGAACAGATATCCGATCAGGGTGAAGCTGCTCGCCCAGACAAGTGCGGCAATGAAGTTGAACAGCAGGTATTTCGACGCCGGAACATTGGAAAGGCCAAGCGCAACCGGCGCAATATTGCGAACGCCATAGACAAACCGAAACGACAGAATGAACTTGATCGGATGTCGTTCAACCATCCCGAGGACGCGCGCAAACGACTGATAGCTGCGTATTTTCCGAACAATTTTAAAGTCGCTGTGGTGCCGGCCGAGGTAGAACCAGAGCTGATCCCCGGCAAAGGTCCCAAGAAATGCGCAAAGACAGAGAAGATACGGGTTGAAATACCCCTGATGCGCGAGGAAAGCGCCGACGATGACGACCGTCTCCCCTTCGAAAAAGGTCAGAACAATCACTGCCAACAAACCATAATTAGCCAGAATTGTTTCGAATGTCGGCATTTGTCTGTTCTTTCGCTTTCTGGTGGCGCGCAATTTCTTGTAAAGGCTGGAAAACGGCCTGTCAACGCGCGCGCCGGCGCGGCGATATAACAAATTTGTCATATCCGCTTTACAAAGAATACCGCACTGATAGGCCGCGGAAAAATGCGCAAATTCACACCGATCCCGCAACTTTGGCGGGCAGGCAAATCCCCCGTTATCCCTCTTCCGCGATTACCGCCCGCCACAGCCCTGTCAGGCCGCCTACGCCCGGGATCTGCTGCATCGGCTGTTCGATAAATCCGCGTGTGAGATCGTCGTCTTTTTCCGTTTCGGCTGCTTTGCGCATCAGTTTTTCTGAAACGACGATGTTCGCGCCCTCCGCCGCAGGGGCACGCTCCATTCGGCTGACGCGCCCGACAACAGGGCCGGAGAGGCTGACATCGGGGGCCTCCAACGTCCCGCCCGCGGTGACGTGCGCCGGTCCGAAATCGGCGCAGACGCAGAACTCGACCGCATCCGCCGGCAGCCCCTGCCGCCGTACCCAATCGCTGAGCGCCGCGGCAAGCTCCCGCGCCGCGCGAAGGCAGTTTTCCGCATCCTGCGGGCTCGCGTCGGGAAGACCGAAAACGCCCATCACGTCTTCATCGGCAAATTGCTCCAGATAACCTGAATTGCGCACGATCGTCTTTTCAATGAGCTGGTAGACAGAATAAAGAAGCTGCGCCGAGCGCGTCGGCCCGAAACGCTTCGCGGCGAGACGGAAGACGCGCATCCGGATAAAGAGCGCCGCAACCGATGTTTCCTCGGGCAGAAGCAAATCGATCGCGGCTTCCGATGTCCGAGGCGGGGCGCTCTCGCGCCGGAGAGAAGACTCCATGACAGGGATAAGCGACGCGGGTTTCCGGCTCTTCGGCGCCGCCGCCGTGTCATCGCGGCGGATTTTCTCGGGCGCGGCGGGAGCAACAACGGACGGCGCATCAGGTGCGGCTTCCTGTTCCTCCGCCAGCTTCAACGGCGGCGCTTCGCCAAGCCGGGGCGATGCCGGCAACGGGGTGATATAGTCATGCCGATGGCTGCCATGGGCGTGATCCCGCTCGGTTGGCACCGCCGGCTCATGCTCTCTTTCCGGCCCGCTTTCCGCATCGGCCGTCTCCGCATCAAGCCCCTCCGGATGAAGCGGCACGAACGGCTCACTCCGCTCCTCGTCATCGGGAAGGGGGGATAACGGCGGGATAGCGGGCGCGGCGGCCGTCTCAATGACCGGTTCGATATGTGGCTCCGCTTTCTCGCGCACCGATGGAGGCGGCAGATCCACCGAGAGAGCCGGCGCACGCGGCGGAACATGTCCGAGAACCGGCTCTTCATGCGCCTCAGTAAAAACAAGCGGTTCGTCTTCGGGGCGCGGCTCATCGGCGGGCGTCACGGCCGGCGCGCCGGCGGGCGATGCAGCAACCCGATCAAACGTCCAGGGTGCGCCATATTCCTCATCCAGCGCCTCATCCGCATCCCGGATCGCCTGCTCCCGTCTCGCCGAGAGACGCTTCGTTATAACCAGCACGGCGGCTGAAATCAGTACGGCGAGCAGCGGAAACGCCAGTCCGAGCCAGAGGTCAAAGACGACAAAGGCCTGGATATTGGCGATGAGCAGCAGCCCGGTCGCGATCAGCGAGACAATGACCACGGTGACGATCCGTTTCGCCGCCGCGAGCAGGGCGAAGAACAGTCCGATCAGGGCGAGCAGCAGGATATCGAGCACGATTACCTGCTGCGAGCGGATAAGCGGGTTGCGCTGCTTCAGATTGTCGATGACGTTGGCGAGAAATTCAGCTTCCGAGAGCGCCGGATCAAAGGGCGTCGCGAAAGCGCCGTTGCGCGCCGAGGGGGCAAAGCCGACAATCACCAGCTTGTCCGCGAAGCTTCCCCCCGCGCCAAGATCGGCAAAGCGTGTCTGCTTGTAGCTTCCGCCCGGCCCGTGATAATTGACCGCAAGCCGCATCTTGCTGTCCGTCGGCAGATATTTTCCGTCAAGCTGCAACCCTTCGCCGAGGGTCACCTCGACATCGCCGACCGTCAGCCCCGTCACCTTCAGAAACGCCTGCATCGCAAGCGAGGGATAGAATGCGCCGCCATAGCCGACGACCGGATAGGCATATTGGCGCGAGAAGGTCGGCTGGCGCGCGTAGGTCATGTGCCCGGGCGAGCCGGCAGCGAGGATGGCCGTCTCCGGCGCCTGGTAGCCGCCGGCCTCAACCGGGCGGCGGACCTTTGACGAACTCCGGCTTTTGAGAACGCTATAGGCGGAGTGCTGGACCGAGGGTGGCAGCGCGGGCCGCGTCGCGGTCGCAGGCGCGAGCGAGAAAACGTAAGGGACGATGACATTCGCATCCGAGAGGGCGCGGGTGAGCGCTTTCAACTCCGCATCGCCCGCCGGCTTGCCGCCATTTCCGGGCGCGCTTTGTTTCAAAAGGCGCGGATCCAGCACAACCGCCGCTGCGCCAAGTTTTCCAAGCGTTGCAATTCCATCGCGAAGCCGCGCCGGGGAAAGCGTGCCGCTCTCTGTATCAAGGTCGCTCTGCTCAATCAGAACGAGTTCAATATCCGGGTCGGTCGCGATGGGGCCGCGCAGCGCGAACCGGGCGTCGAGAAGCTGGCCTTCGACGAACTGGATGCCGGGCTTGTCGCGCAAATTCACGAACGCCACGATTAACGCCGCACAAATTCCCAGAACGATCATCGCCTGGCTCATTCTGGTGATCGGAGAAGGAAGGCTTTTCGTCATTCTGTGCTGCACAAACCCTTGGGCGAGATGGTTCTTAAGGCGTGAAAAATGTCCGGATGATATTGCCGCCTAGCCTAATCAGCATCTGCTTATTTTACTACTGTTTTTTCCGCGCGCGGGCCGCCTTGCCGTTTGCGCGAAGGCTTTACCGCCGCGGTTAAATTTGGAATACTGCGAAAGGCGGCGGATAACAAGCAACAACGCTCGCGCGCTCGGGAGGGCAGACAATGACATCAGAAAATTATGTCCGCTTGCGGCAGATCTGCCTCGCGGCCCATGATATCGGTGAGGCCGAGCGGACGCTCAGCGCTATTCTCGGGCTCGACGTCTGTCATCGCTCTGCGCTGCCGGAGTTCGGGCTTGAGAATATTCTCTTTGCGATCAACGGCGGCTTTCTCGAGGTGGTTGTCCCAACCCGGCCGGATACGGCGGTCGGCCGGTTCCTTGACCGGAGTGCCGGGCGCGGCGGCTATATGGCCATTTTTGACAGCGCAAATGTCGCGCGGCACAAGGCGCGCGCGGCGGAAATGGGCGTCCCGCCGGTTCATGAGCGCTATGACGATCGGGCCGACATGCTGCAGTTAAGCCCCAAGGCGACCGGGGCCACCATGCTGGAGTTTGACCACCATCATGGCGGCGACGATTTGATGGGCGCCTACCACTGGGCGGGCGATGACTGGCAGCGGCATGTCAAAACGGACGTCACGGGCGAGATCGTCGGGATTGAGATCGCAGGGCCAACCGCGCGCGAGCGCGCGACGCTGTGGGCGCATATCTGCGACCGCCCCCTCACCGGGGATGACGATTGGAGCACCATCGCGCTCGATTACGGCCGCGTGCGGTTTGTCGACGCGCGCAGCGAGCAACAGGATCTCTTTACCGCCATCGATATTACCGCGCGCGATCCCGAGGCTATGTGCGCGCGCGCCGAGACGGCGGGCGCGGCCCGAACAGTGCGGGGCTTTATCTGCTACGGCGTTGAATTCCGCCCGGTGCGCGCAGGCTGATTTCCGGAGCGTGTCGCCTTGCGCCTGCCCTTTAGCGACGGTCAATATCCGGAGGGCGGCCCATAGACGGCGGTGATGGTTTCCTTCCAGTCGGCGTCGGACCAGAAATCCACGGGCCGGGTCGCTTTGATTCCGCGCGCCGCGAGATCGCCGCAGAAGATATCGATGATCGTATCCGGCGTCAGATCGCGGCTGTGATCATCATAGGCCTGCGCCTCCGCTTCATCGCGAAAGCAATAGGCTTTCCAGAGAACGGAGAGGCGGACTTTTGCGAATTCAAGCTCGGCAACGATCCTGCCCGCGTCCTCGACCTGCCAGTGCTGATCGGCGGCAAGGATCAGCCGGGCGTGATGGCCGAGATGCTCATAGAGATCATGCTCTTCCTCCGGCCCGTGCGCGCCGACACGATGGAACATATATTCATTATCGGCCAGCAGGCAGCAGTTGCTGAACGGCGGCCGCTCCGTCTTTGACGGCGCATCGAAGCCATCGGGCCAGTATTCGAACTCGCCGCCCTCGCCATCGAAAAACCACGTGATCGCGGAGGCAACCGGAACGGCCCAGTCATGGAACAGTCCCGAATAGCCCATGGGCGCGAGCATCCAGCTCGGCACCTCGCGGTTCTGGGCGCCGCGAAAAAATGGCAGGTCCTGATGCGGCGGCAGGCCCGCCGCCGGCAGGTTGAGATTGGTCATCATCGCGACGGGACGAATGATCTCGGCGTTAAACGACTGCTTCGCGGCATCTATGAAACGGGGATTGTTGAAAAAGGGGGCGGCCCCGTCAAAGACGACCTTGCCGCCGAGCGCCCAGAAATTGCGAAACCAGCCACCCGAGGTCTCACCCGTGTTGCGATGCACGGCGGCGAGTGTCTTGTAGGGGCTGCCCTTGCGGATCAGATCGACCACGGCCTCAGAATTGTCAAAGGCCGGATCGAGACGGATCGGCGCGGCAAGCGGATGTCTTGGCCGGACGACGGACGCGCGTTGCATGGGGCCTCCCTGTCTTTTCTCCCGATCTTCAGACTATGCCAGAAAGTCGCGCCGCCGACAACGGAACGCGCCGCTATTCCGCCGGCGCAAGCGCTCCGGGCAGGTCCCGCCGGATGCGGCCGGGCAGCAGCAGTGCGGCCAGTGAGATGAACACCGCAGCCAGCGCCACGACGGTCATCACGCCGGAGAACCCGCCGCCCGCCTCAAGGATGGTGCGCGCCACCATAAGTGACATGGCGCCAATAACCAGATTGAGCAGCAGCTTCGCGGCCATCACCTTGGCGCGCCAGACGTCCGGCACGTAATGTGAGATAACCGTGTCGGTGATCGGGATCTGGCCGAAGATAAAACTCATGGCCAGCAGGCTGACGAAGAAGAGCGCATAATCCGTCTGCACCGCCATGATGCCGATCAGGATCGGCTGCGCGACGGCAAGGCAGAGCAGGACCGGCTTGATGCGGAAAGTGTCAATCAAACGACCGACCAGTAGCTGCGCGAAGGCCGCAATGGCATAAACGAGGGCCGCGAGGACGCCGGTTGTTGCAACATCGGTGCTAAGGGCGGGGAGACTGACCTCGAACATCCGCGGGACAATGAACGTCATGGTTCCAAAGACGAAGCCCCCCGCCGAGGTAACCAGCATCACGGCGGCAAGCGCCCGTTTCCAGCCGGGGCGAAAGCCGACAGTTTCCTTCTTTCCGGTCGTGTACACCGGCACTTTCATCCCGCCGCGCTTTGCAAAGAAGTAAAAGCTGACGCCTGTCAGCACCGCGATAGCGCCCGGAATGATAAAGGCGAGCTCCCAGCTGTAGCTTGCCAGGATGAAGCCGGTGATCAGCGGCGCGGCCGCCACACCCATATTGCCCCAGACGCCGTTGACGCCGATGCGCCAGCCGACGCGCCCACCGCCCTGCGCAACCATGGCGATGCCGACGGGATGATAGATGGAGGCGAAAAGACCGATCGCCGCGAGCCCGATTGCAATTTCAATCGGAGAGGAGGCGAAACCTGTGAGGATTGCCGAGATGCCCATGCCGACGAAAAAGATCGTCATCATCGTCGTCCGGCCCCATTTATCGGCGAGAAAGGCGGCAAGCGGCGCGCCCGCGCCAAAGAGAACAAGGGAGGGAATGCCGTATGGGATCATCTCCGCATAGGCGCCGTCCTCGGCGAGGCCGAACGCAAGGCCGGCGCTGAACGCGGCCTTGGCAAAGATCAGCATAAACAGGTGGTCCAGAAAATGACCGAAGTTGAGATAGATAAATCGAACTTTTTCCTGGGTCACGGAAGTATCCTCGCCAATCCGCTTATTGTTATCTGATCAAGGCTACCATGAAGATTATTAAAGCGATAATAGATTTGCTGACGCGGTGATTAATTTTTCATCAACAAGATTCCCGTTGCAAATCCGCCCTATGCGCTTAAGATGCCGGTTACTCATCGGGGTGCCTGAAGGGCTGAGAGGCGAGATTGCCGACCCGTAGAACCTGATCCGGTTAGAACCGGCGGAGGGAATTGAGGACGGGTCATTTCAGAAAATGTTTTCCGCACCTTCCTTCCGACCATCAAAGGAGGAAAGGATGCTCGAAGACGCTGATTTCGCACTGCTCCGCCGCATCGCCGTCCAACGGCCCGCCGTACACTGCCTGACCAATACCGTTGTGCAGGCGCTGACCGCCAATATGCTCCTGGCGGTCGAGGCCATCCCGTCCATGTCCGCCGATCCGGAAGAGGTGGCGAGTTTTACCGCCGGCGCGGGCGCCCTGCTCGTCAATCTCGGCACGCTCGATCCGATACGCAAAAATGCCATTGAAATTGCGATTGATGAAGCAAACCGGCGACAGATCCCCTGGGTTCTCGACCCCGTGCTTGTCGATCGCGCGCCGAAGCGTCGTGACTATGCGATGCGGCTGCTGGCGCTGAAGCCTGCGCTTATTCGCGGCAACGGCGCCGAAATCCGCGCCCTCTCGGATAATCCTGAGATCCTGGCCGCAAAAACCGGCGCTGTCGTCGCCGAGACCGGCGCGACCGATTTCATTACCGACGGGGCTCTCTCGCGGGCGCTTGGCGGCGGGGACCCGATGATGGGCCGCGTCACCGGCATCGGATGCGCCGGCACCGCCCTACTTGCCGCCGCGCTCGCCGCCTCGCCGGGTGACCGCCCGCACGATGTCGTGGTGAGCGGTCTGCGTCTTTTTGGGAAAGCCGGGGAAGAGGCGGCCGCGCGGAGCGAGGGCCCGGCGAGCTTCGCCGTCAACCTTCTCGATAAACTTTATCAATTCAGTCAAACCAGCCTTCAGGAAAGGAAGGAGATATGACCCGAAACTCCGTCTCACGCCGCAAATTTCTTGCCGCGGGCGCGCTCAGTGCGGCGGCAACCGGTTTTGCACGGCCCGCCATCGCCAGCAACAGGCTTGAATGGAAGATGGTCACCTCATGGCCGAAAGGCGCGCCCGGCGTCGGCGTCACGGCGCAGCGGCTTGCCGACCGGATCACAAAGATGAGCGACGGCAGGCTGACCGTCAAGCTTTACGCCGCCAATGAAATCGTGCCCGCGCTCGAGGTTTTCGATGCGGTCGGGCGCGGAACGGCGGAGCTTGCGCATACGGCCTCCTTTTTCTGGCAGGGCAAGGTCAAGGCAAGTGTCTTTTTCACGACGATGCCGTTCGGTCTTGCGCCCAGTGAGCATGCCGCATGGATCTACCAGGGCGGCGGACAGGAGCTTTGGGACCGGCTCTATGCGCCTTTCAACATCAAGCCCTTTATGGCGGGCAACTCCGGCAGCCAGATGGGCGGCTGGTTCAAGCGCGAGATAAAGTCGCTTTCCGACATGCGCGGCGTCAAAATCCGGAGCGCCGGGCTCGGCGGCGATCTTTTTGAGCGCCTTGGCGCCACCAGCGTGCTGCTGGCCCCCGGAGACATTTATCCCGGCCTGCAAAGCGGGCTGGTCGATGCGGTTGAATATCTCGGGCCATGGAGCGATCGCGCTTTCGGGTTTTTCAAAGTTGCGCCTTATTACTACTGGCCGTCCTTCAACAAGCCGAACGGCACCGCGGAATGTCTCGTCAACCGGAGCGCTTTCGATGCGCTCAGCGACGATCTGAAAGCGGTCATTGTCAATGCCTGTGCGGCGGAGGATGCCTTCGGCCTTTCCGAAGCGGACTGGGAGAATGCCCGCGCCCTTCGCGAGCTTGCGAAGGATGACAAGATCTTTATCCGTCCCTTCCCCGATGATCTGCTGGAAAAAGCGGCCGAGCTCGCGCCGGATCTCGTGCGGGGCGCCGGCAGCGGCGATGCCCTCGCCGAGGAAATACTTGCGTCCTACGAGCAGGCCCTCGCCCTCTCCAAAGGCTGGTCGAAGGTCGGCAGGCAGGCTTTCTTTAGCGCGCGGAGCGGATAATTTCGGATCACCATGATGGTCATTATGGTTAGGAAAAGGTGACTTCGCCAGACCATAATGGTGCTTTTTGCTGAAGCCTCGTGCAGAATTGGCACCATTATGGTATATAATCCGCCAATTCGCCTTGACCCGATCCCTCGCCCTGCCCACAATTCCCGCCAACGGCCAGTAATGTCACAAACGGGGGCGCGCCATGACGCTTCAGAACGCTCTGATCATTCTCGGCGCGCTCGCGCTTGTCATTGTCGTCGGCGGCTACGCCGGAATGCAGCTTTTCTATGGCTCCATCTACAAGTTCGATCAGACCGCAACCGATCCCGATACATCCGGCCTTCCCGGCCTTCGCGAGGTGACATTCACGTCGGAGGATGGGGCCGAGGTGTCCGCCTGGATCCGGCCCCCTCAGGGAAATCTGCCCGTAATTCTTTATTTTATGGGCAATTTCACCTCTATCGGGCCATCCGTCGGCCGTCTTGCGCCCTTTCTTGAAGCGGGATACGGACTTGCCGCACTTGTCTATCGCGGCTCAAGCGGGAAAGACGGCGCGCCGGGCGAAGAAGTTTTTGCGGGCGATGCGCGGGCGCTCTATGACCAGCTTGATACCCTCATCGGCGCGCCCGTTCCGCCCGACCGGCGCATCGCCTATGGCTACAGCCTCGGCAGCGGTGTCGCTGTCCGGCTCGCGGCGGAGCGAGACGTTGCCGTCGTCGCGCTTGAAGCCGCCTATGCCCGCTTTTGCGACTATTTCACCGACCGCTATCACGGTCTGCCATTCTGCCGCGTGATGACGCGGGAGCGATATGATTCCATCGATCGCATCACCCGCATCAACGCTCCGCTGATCCTGTTCCACGGCGAGAAGGATGACGCGATTTCAATCGCCTCGGCGCGGCGGTTGTTTGACGCAGCGGCAGAGCCAAAGGAATTTCATGCCTTTGCGGACGGCACGCACGTCAATCTCGGCGACAAGGGTCTTTATCCCCTGGCGCTCGCCTTCTTTGCCGCGCATATCCCTGCGGCCGGATCAGCGATCAAGCAGTAACTCGTTTAAAATCCCGCCGATTTCGCCGATCGTCGGATCGATCATCATATTGAAATGATCGCAGGCGAAAATTTTCACGTGGATTTTTCCGGAGATGAATTTATCCCAACCGAGATAGGGGCCCGCGCGGAGAAATTCCACGCTCGCCTCGCTCCCCTTGAAGAGCAGCACATCCTCGGGATAGTCCTGCGGGCGGTAGCGGCTTTCGGCGGCGAGATAAGCCTGCGTCATGCGCTGGCCGACCAGCTCATCGGGGATTTTCTCCCCGCGGCCAAGCAGCTCCGCAATCTGCTCCATCTCACGCTGTGCCGCGCGGCTCTGCCATTTGCGAAGCGGCCAGCGCAGGGCGAAGCCGAGGCTCCATTTGCGGGCCATCCATATTTTCTCAACAAGGCTCATCTGCTGCGGTTCGATTTCCGGCGCGAGCGTGTCAAAGAAGATCAGGTTGCCGACCTCATGCCCGGCGGCGCGCAGCTGCTGCGCCATCTCGAACGCGACCACCCCACCGCCTGAATATCCGGCAAGATTATAAGGACCCTCGGGCTGGTTCTTGAGTACCGCGCCGACGTAGCAGGCGGCCATTTCCTCAATCGTTTCATGGATTTCCGTGCCGCCGTCCGAGCCAAGCGCGCGGAGCGCATAAAATGGCAGCCGGGTATCGAGATAACCGGAGAGGGAGCGGAAATTGAGCACGTTCCCGCCCGCGCCATGCACAAGATAAAGCGGCTTCACGCCAGCGGCGCCGGCCTTGATGCGGACAAGCGGCGACCAGTCGCCGTCCGCGCCCGTCTCAACGCCGGGCGCGGGCGCGGTGTCCGCAACATCAAGATTACCCTTCTGGATCACCATCGTCGCGAGCAATCGCAGCGTCGGCGCCTGAAAGAGCGTGGCGAGCGGCAGATCGGTCGCATATTCTTTGCGGATTTTCGCAAACAGGCGCACCGCGGCCAGCGAATGGCCGCCAAGATCGAAAAAATCCGCATCGGGTTCTGGCTGGCGCACGCCGAGGAGTTCCGACCAGAACTGCGCAATTTTCTCTTCCACCTTGTTGGCGTAGGTGGTGGTTGCCATCATGTCGGCCGCCGCGCTGTCATTCCGGGGGCGCAGTTTTGCGCCGATGCGCGCCATCTCGCGGGCAACATCCGCCATCGCGGTCGGCGAGACCACCATCGATGCCGCCTCGGCGTTAAAGAGCCGGTCAAAGACGGCGTCCGATTCTGCCGCAGCAATGCCTTGCGCGATCAAAACATCAACAAGCTGGCCCGGCGCCGAGACCGGATCGAAGGAGCTGCTCGCCACCCGGGTGAGGGCGAAGCCTTCCCAAAGCATCAGCACATTTCCGGCGTCATCGGTAAAGACGACATCGAAGCTCGCATAGCGGCCCGGCGTCTCCGCAACCAACCGCGCGCGGGTCTTAAAGCGCTTCGGCAGGGGCGCGAAGATACGCAACCGGTCAAGCGACATCGGCGCATAGAACGACCCCTTCTCGCCAATATCGGAAAGAAGATAGAGGCCGATTGTCGCGGCCGTATCGGTGAGGCCGGGGTGCGCCGCATAGTCTGCGAGATCCGCGGCAAATTCTTCGGGCAGGGCGAAATCCGCTTCGATCTCACCGGCCCCGGTGCGGATCTCGCCGATATTATCCCAGCGCGGGCCGAAGTCGATCAGCTCGCCCTGGGAATCCTGGCCGCTGTAATCGGCGACGGTGACATTGCCCGTCGTCTGCAGGCTGCGCGGCAGGCGCCGGTCGGTCAGGCGTTTTAAAGCAACATGCGCCCGGCAGTGCTCGATAAGCGGCGCCTCGGCGGCCGCGCTGCTCATAACCTGAAACTCATAGCCCTTGTCATCCGGCGTCAAGGACACCACAACGCGCCGCCGCGCGCCGTCCGCAAAAACCATCGGGCTGAGGAGCGAGAGGGAATGGAGCTCCCATTTCCGGCCCGGCGCCGCCGCCTCCATGGCCGCGCGGGCGATCTCGACATAGGCCGTCCCCGGCAATACCGGATCGCCGCCGACGACATGCTCATTCAGCACCCAGAGCAGCGCCGGATCATAGTAGGAGGTGAAGCTGACCGCGCCGCGATCCCCCCGCTCCGGCGGTCCGAGCAGCGGATGCGGGCCGGCCGCGCTTTCCCCGTCCGTGCGATAGGCGCGCGCCGCCATGCCGACATCGCGCCAGACGCCCCAGGAAATGGCGAGCCCGTCACGCCGCGAGGTGGCGAGGCTCTCGAGATAGCCGTTGGCGGCAACATAGTCGACCTGCCCCGGCGGCGCCGTGACAACGGAAGTGGACGAGAAGACGGCGAAGAAATCGAGCGTCCCCTCGGGAAGAAGTGCGGCGAGGTTGGCGCCGCCGATCACCTTGGGCGCAAGGATGCGTTTGGTATCGGCAAGCTCCTTGCCGAGCATCAGCCCGTCGTCCATGATGCCGGCGCCGTGGAACAGCCCGTCGATCCCGCCGAAATCGCAGCGGAATTTCTCGAGCGCTGCTTTAAGCGCCGTTTTCTCCGTCACATCCGCAGTAAGCAGACGCACCTCCCCGCCTGCGGCTTCGATTTTCCGGATCGTTTGGATAAGCGCGGCGTCTTTCGAGGCGGGGGCGTTCGCGACGAGGCAGTCCCATTCGGCCCGTTCAGGGACGGTCGAACGACCGACCAGACCTATTTTCGCCGCGGCTTTCTCACCAAGATAGCCGGCAAGCCGAAGCCCGATCCCGCCTGTGCCGCCTGTGATGATATAGCGGCCGTTCATCTTGAGGCGTTTCGGCAATCCGTCCGCCGCCATGACCGTGAGCGGCTCAAGGCTTTGCGCATAGCGCGTGCGGGCACGAAACGCGATCACATCTTCCGATGTCCGACCATTATTCTCATCGAGGATAGCTTTCGCCGCCCAGGCGGGATCCTCCCCGGCCTCAAGATCAATATACTGGCTTTGCAGCCCTGGAATTTCCCGCGGCGCCACGCGCACCGGCCCGATCAGCGTACCGAGCGCGGGGTAGGAGACATGCTCACCCCGCACAGAAACCCCGCCGCTGCCGATAAAGGTGAGGCGGATATCCTCCGGCGGATCAAGCGACTGGATCGTCCGGGCGAGGCAGAATGCAGTTTCGAACAATCCCGTCTGGCCATCGACAGCTGCCGCCATCGGCCAGCCATTTATGATATGCGCCGGCATCTCGCCTAGGGCATCGAATAGCGCTTCGAAATCGGCGATCTCGTTGGGCGCGATGCGATATTCGGTGTCGCTTTTGCGGAACTGGTCACCGGGGCGCACGATCGCAATTTTCTCCCGCCGTTCGCTCAGCAAGTGAACAAGCGCCGTTGAGACCGGATCGCCGCCATGGAAAATAAGCCAGAGTCCGCCGTAACGCGCCTCTGCGGGCGGCACAGGGGCGACCTTCCAGCCTTTCGTGCTGAACCAGTCATCAATGTTGGCTTTCCGCGTCAGGCGGATAACATTGTCCTCTTCCGCGCCCGCCGCGTCGGCAAGCAGTCCGCGGCCCGGCTCGA
>JRYH01002273.1_pt1 | contig 35168 bp, 29 predicted proteins | sample 235351 | NCBI WGS metagenome assembly JRYH01 (sample SAMN03074221, study PRJNA261480) | activated sludge metagenome | biome: Wastewater Treatment Plant; feature: Wastewater; material: Activated sludge; isolation source: activated biomass of a wastewater treatment plant treating wastewater... ...
TACGCCAAGCTCGAGGATCTCGCGACGCGCGGGCTGATCTGCCCCTACCTCAGCCTCTCGACGCGCGAGCGTCTCCAGCGCATCCAGCAGCAGACGCGCGGCAAGCGGGTGGTGCTGCTCGAGGCGGCGGAGTAGCCCGCTCCGGCGGGCTGCTCGTAATCCCTTTCCCATCCGGCAGTCTCGGCATAAGCATCGGGGCCTATCGCACCCCGTGGAGTTCCGTGTGATTTCCGTCCTGCTGCCGAGAGTTCTGAGGGCGGTCTCTCTCGCGACCGCGATGCTTGCCGTCGTAGGCGCCCCGGCCGAGGCACTCCCCGTCCGAAAGACCCACGCCACGATGGTGCTCGACGCCATCGACACGTTTCTCCTGCCCCGCTTCGAGACGCTGACCGAGACGACGGGCACGCTCGCGACCGCCGTCGAGGCCGTCTGCAAGACGGGAGACGAGGCGTCCCGCAAGGCGGCCCGCGCGGCATTCGCCGACACCGTCCGCGCCTGGGGCGCGCTCGATTTCATCCGATTCGGCCCGTCCGCGCGCGCCCACCGCCTCGAGCGCATCTTCTTCTGGCCCGACCCGCGCGGGTTCACGTCGCGGCAGTTGAACGCGCTTCTGGCCGCGCGGAAGCCCGAGCTCATCGCGCCCGGCGCGCTCGCGTCGCAAAGCGTCGCCGTCCAGGGATTGACGCCGCTCGAGATCCTGCTCTTCGACGAGAAGATGCCGCTCGGCTCCGGCGCGGACGAGGCGGCGCGCTACCGTTGCGCGATGGCCGGCGCCATGGCGGCCAACATCCATGCCGTCGCAGGTGAGATCCAGGCGGGCTGGATCGGCGAGGACGGGTTCCGCATTAAGATGCTGACCCCGGGCTCCGACAACCCGCTCTACAAGGACGCCTCGGAGACCGTGCGCGAGGTCCTGAAGGCGTTCGTCGCGGGGATCGAGCTCGGCCGCGACCGGTTCATTCTGCCCGAGCTGACCGCGGTGACCGCCACGCCCCCGCGGCGCGTGCGCCTCGCGTTCGAGACCTCCGGCCTCACCGGTGCCTACCTGAAGTCCTCCCTCGTCGCCTTGAAGGAGCTCTACGAAGCGATCGGCCTCGACGCCTACGTCCCCCCAGACAAGCCGTGGATGACGAGCTTCCTATCCACGTCGTGGAACAGCCTGCTCGCCGACGTGGAGCGGCTCGACGGCCTGCGCGCGGACGAGCGCGGATCGGAAGCTCACCTGCACGCCTTGCGCAAGATGCGCTTCGACCTCTCCGGCATCCGCCAGATCGTCGTCAAGGAGCTGGCGCCCGCTGCGGACATCGTCATGGGGTTCAACGAGCTCGATGGTGATTGATCGGCGCCAGTTTCTGGTCGGCTCCCTGGTGACGCTCGCCGCCGCCGGCGAGGCGTGGGCGTCCTCCGAGGACCTGGCCGGCGCCGCGCCCTGCCTCTACGCATCCGGCGCGCGATTGGCCGATGGCACGTATGCCGTGCTCGTCGTCGGCGACGACGGCCGCATCCTGCGCGAGATCCCGATGTCCGCGCGCGGCCACGACATCGCCGTCGATCGTGTGGCGCGCCGCGCCGTCATCTTCGCGCGGCGGCCGGGCCTCTTCGCGCTCGCTTTCGACGTCGCGGGGCGCCGCGCGCCGGAGGTCTTCGTGCCTCCGCCGGACCGGCATTTCTACGGACACGGCGTGTTTTCCGGGGACGGTCGCCTCGTCTACGCGACCGAGCACGACGTCGACACCGGCGAGGGCGTGATCGGCATCTACGACGCGACCGGGAGCTGGCGGCGCGTCGGCGAGTTTCCGTCCTACGGCGTGGGCCCCCACGAGGCGATCCTGCTGTCGGATGGCCGCACGCTTGCGGTCGCCAACGGCGGCTTCGGCAACGATCCCGCGACGGGGCGCGAAAGCATCGGCGTCGCCGACATGCAGCCGAACGTCGCCTTCGTCGACCTTTCGACCGGCGCGCTCAAGGCGCGTCACGGCGTGCCGGCCGCCATCAACCTCCTGTCGCTGCGCCACCTCGCCGAGACGCCCAGCGGCGATATCTGGTTCGGCGCACAATGGCTGGGCGGCCTCGAGGACGCCCCGGCGCTGCTCGGACGCGTCGGTCTCGAGAGACCGATCGCCATGCTCGAGACGACCGATCCCATGGGCATCGCCTTGAAGGGCTATATCGGCGCTGTGGCGGTGAGTGGCGACGGCCGCCTGCTCGCCGCATCGGCGCCCCTCGCCGGCCGGATCGTCTGCCTGGACACCGAAACCGGCCGCATCGCGCACGAGATCGCGATCAAGGACAGCTCCGGTATCACGGTCGGCGGGGGAGCGGGCGAGTTCGCGATGAGCACGGGCGAGGGTGTGGTGCGCGTCGAGGATCGGGACGGCCGCGCGAGCGTGCGGGAATTTCCCGGGACGGAGTTCGACAATCACCTGCGCCGCGTTTGACGGCTCGCGCATCCGACCTTAGAAGCGTCGAAGTCCTCCGCCGCGGCCGAGACGACATGCGCCTTTCCTCACTGATGACGGATACCGGGATCGCCGCCGAACCGGCGGGCGCTGATGCGATCGATATCGCGCGCATCACCGCCGACAGCCGGCAGGCGTCGTCGGGCGCGTTGTTCGTCGCCCTCGCCGGGACCAAGGCGGACGGCAGCAGGTTCATTGCGGATGCCGTCGCGAAAGGCGCCGTGGTGGTGCTGGCGGGAGAAGGCGCCGCGGTCCCCGAAGGTCTCGCCGTCCCCGTGCTGCGCGCCAGGGAGCCGCGCCGCGCGCTCGCGCGGATGGCGGCCCGCTTCTACAGCGCCCAGCCCGAAACCGCCGTCGCCGTCACGGGCACCAGCGGCAAGACCTCCGTCGCCGAGTTCACGCGCCAGCTCTTCGCCGCCGCCGGACACGAGGCGGCCTCCCTCGGCACCATCGGCGTCGTCAAGCCAGGCGGCGCGGTCTACGGGTCGCTGACCACGCCCGATCCGGTGACGCTGCACGAGACGCTGGCCGGCCTTGCGCGCGAAGGCGTCACCCATCTCGCGTTCGAAGCCTCGTCCCACGGCCTGGATCAATACCGCCTCGACGGCGTGAGGATCGCCGCGGCTGCCTTTACGAACCTCGGCCGCGATCATCTCGACTATCACCCGACCACAGAAGCCTACCTCGCCGCCAAGCTGCGTCTCTTCGAGGAGCTATTGCCGGACGGCGCGCCCGCCGTCGTCAACGTCGACGGACCGTGCGCCGGGGATGTGGTGCGCGTCGTGGAGAGACGCGGGCTGCCCCTGATCACGGTCGGCGCGGCGGGCGAGACGGTGCGCCTTGCGAAGCTCGACCGCGACGGCTTCGCGCAACGACTCATCATCGCGCGTGCCGGCCGCACCTACGATGTCCGTCTGCCGCTGATCGGCACCTATCAGGCCGCCAATGCGCTCGTTGCCGTCGGGCTCGCACTTGCCGTCGGCGAGGATCCCGCCGTCGTCATCCCCGCGCTCGCGCACCTCTCCGGCGTCAAGGGACGTCTCGAGATCGTCGGCGAGCGCAACGGCGGCCTCGCCGTCGTCGACTACGCCCACAAGCCCGAGGCGCTCGAGGCGGCGCTCGACGGCGTGCGCCCGTTTGTGAGCGGAAAGCTCATCTGCGTCTTCGGCTGCGGCGGCGACCGCGACCGCGGCAAGCGCCCGATCATGGGCGCCATCTCCGTGAAACGCGCCGACGTGACGATCGTGACGGACGACAATCCGCGCAACGAGGATCCGGCCGCCATCCGCGCCGCGATCCTGGCGGGCGCGCCCGGTGCGGCCGAGATCGGCGACCGCGGGGAGGCGATCCGCGCCGCCGTGGCGATGATGCGGCCCGGAGACGTCGTTCTGGTCGCCGGAAAAGGCCACGAAACGGGCCAGATCGTCGGCCAGAGGGTAGTCCCGTTTTCGGATCACGACTGCCTGCGCCAGGCGTTGCAAACCCCCTGAGCATAAACAGCAAGACGGCGTCGTCGAGACGCGTGGAGCATGATCGATGTCGGACGCTCCCCTGTGGACCTTTGACGAGCTGGTGCGCGCCGCGGCGGCCCGCCCCGAGCGGGCGACCGGCGCCCCGATCGCCGGTCTCTCCATCGACACGCGCACGCTGGCGCCCGGCGATCTCTTCGTCGCCCTCAAGGACCAGCGCGACGGTCACGCGTTCGTCGCCGATGCCTTCGCTGCGGGCGCCGCTGCCGCGCTCGTGTCGGAGGGCTATGAGGCCCGGCCCGACGACGGCCCGCTGATCCGCGTCCCCGATACGCTGGCCGGTCTCGAAGCCATCGGCCGCGCCGCCCGCGCCCGCCTCGCGCCCGAGGCGCGCGTCATCGCGGTCACGGGCAGCGCCGGCAAGACCGGCACAAAGGACATGCTGCGCGCGGCCCTCTCCCGCATCGGACCCACGCACGGCGCCGACAAGTCCTTCAACAACCACTGGGGCGTGCCGCTGACGCTCGCGCGCATGCCGGCCTCAACGCGCTTCGGCGTGTTCGAGATCGGCATGAACCACCCCGGCGAGATCACGCCGCTGGTCCGGTTGGTCCGGCCGCATGTCGCCATCGTCACGACCGTCGAGCCGGTGCATCTCGCGCAGTTCCCGAACGTCGAGGCGATTGCGGAAGCGAAGGCGGAGATCTTCCTCGGCCTCGAGCCCGGCGGCACCGCCGTCATCAACCGCGACAACACGCATTTCGACATCCTGCGCCTCCGCGCCGAGGCTGCGGGCGCCCGTGTCGTGTCGTTCGGCCAGGATGCCCGCGCCGACGTGCGGCCGAAGGCGCTGGAGCTGTCGTCGGAGGGGACGGTGATCGATCTCGCCCTCGGCGGCCGCGACGTTCGCGTCCGCCTCGCCGTGCCGGGCGTCCACATCGCCTTGAACGCGCTCGCCGTCGCCGCGGCCGTGCACGCGGCAGGCGCGGACGTGGAGGAGGCGTTGTCCGTCCTTGCGGCACTGCCGCCCCCGCCGGGGCGCGGCGTGCGCACCGAGCTGCCGCTCGCGGGCGGCAAAATCCTTCTGATCGACGAGAGCTACAACGCCAACCCGGCATCCATGCGCGCAGCCCTCGCCGTGCTCGGCACCGTGCCGCGATCCGCCTTCGGACGCCGCATCGCCGTGCTCGGCGACATGCTGGAGCTCGGCCCGCAGGAGAAAAGCCTCCACGTCGCGCTCAAGGAAGCTGTTGACGCTGCCGGCATGGATCTGGTTTTTGCCTGTGGACCCAATATGGCTCACCTTTTCGAGGCGCTTGCGCCCGAACGGCGGGGCGCCTGGGCCTCGGACTCGGCCACGCTGGGCGCGCGGCTGCTGGAAGAGCTGAGACCGGGCGACGTTGTCATGGTCAAGGGCTCGAACGGCAGCCGCATGGGGCCGCTCGCCGATCTCCTGCGCCGGACGTTGAAGTGAGGACGCCGAGTTGGGTAATGTCGGGTCCGGGGGACGGCCGAGGCCGGGGGAAGGGGTGACATGCTGTACGAGCTCGTGGCTTTCAGCGACCAGATCGGCATCCTGAACGTCTTCCGCTACATCACCTTCCGCACCGGCGGCGCCGTCTTCACCGCGCTTCTGTTCGTGCTTCTCTTCGGCCCCGGCATCATCGACCTCCTGAGGTTGAAGCAGGGCAAGGGCCAGCCCATCCGCGAGGACGGCCCCCAGTCGCACTTCTCGAAAAAGGGCACGCCCACCATGGGCGGCCTGATGATCCTCGCCAGCGTCACCGTGGCGACGCTGCTCTGGTCGGATCTCTCGAACGGCTACGTCTGGGTCGTTCTTCTGGTCACGCTCGCCTATGGCGGCATCGGCTTCTACGATGACTATCTGAAGGTCACCAAGCAGCAGTCGAGCGGCTTCGGCGGCAAGGCACGGCTTGGGCTCGAGATGCTGGTGGCGGCGCTCGCGGTCTACGTCATCATGGGTCTGTCCGTGCCCGAGCTCTCGGGCAAGCTCGCGCTGCCGTTCTTCAAGACAGCGCTGATCGATCTCGGCGCCATGTTCATCATCGTCGGCATGTTCGTGATCGTCGGCGCCGGCAATGCGGTCAACCTGACCGACGGCCTCGACGGACTGGCGATCGTTCCCGTCATGATCGCGGCCGCCACCTTCGGCCTCATCTCCTATCTGATCGGCAACTACAAGTTCGCGGGCTATCTGCAGATCCACCACGTCGCCGGCACCGGCGAGCTGGCGGTGATCTGCGGCGCCCTGATCGGCGCGGGCCTGGGCTTCCTGTGGTTCAACGCGCCGCCCGCCATGATCTTCATGGGCGACACCGGCTCGCTCGCGCTCGGCGGCGCGCTCGGCGCCATCGCGGTCGCGACCAAGCACGAGATCGTGCTGGCCATCGTCGGCGGCCTGTTCGTGCTGGAGACGCTGTCGGTCATCATCCAGGTGACCTCGTACAAGCTCACGGGCAAGCGTGTCTTTCGCATGGCCCCGTTGCACCATCACTATGAGCAGAAGGGCTGGAAGGAGAGCACTGTCGTCGTGCGCTTCTGGATCATCGCCGTGATCCTGGCCCTGATCGGCCTTGCCACCCTGAAGTTGCGCTGATGCCCGGCACCGCAATGCGGCATCGCATCTGGACCCCGACCTCCGTCGGGGTGACGCACCATTTTGAGGCGTGCGGCGAGACTGACACGCGCCGTCATCCCGGCGCAGGCCGGGATCCAGACACCCATCCGAATGATGCAAACAGGGCCCCGTTCGCCGCGCACCCGATTCAACCGCTCTCAAAAAGGCATTAGCCTCACTCCATGATTCGCGTGACGGCCTTCAAGGATCGGACGGTCGCGGTGTTCGGGCTCGGCGCCTCGGGCCTCGCCACCGTGCGCGCGCTCGAGGCGGGCGGCGCGCGTGTCGCCGCCTGGGACGACAGCGTCGCGGGCCGCGCTGCCGCTGAGGAAGCAGGCGTGCCACTCGTCGACCTCGCCTCCGCCGACTGGTCCCTGTTTGCGGCGCTCGTGCTGGCGCCCGGCGTTCCGCTGACGCATCCCGAGCCGCATTGGACGGTGGAGAAGGCAAAAGCCGCCGGCATCGAGGTGATCGGCGACGTCGAGCTGTTCTTCCGCGAGCGGGCTGCAACCTGCCCTCAGGCGCCCGTCATTGCCATCACCGGCACCAACGGCAAGTCCACCACCACCGCGCTCATCGCCCACATCCTGGGCAGCTTCGGCAACGACGTGCAACTCGGTGGCAACATCGGCCGCGCCGTGCTGACGCTGGAGGCGCCCGCGCCGGACCGCATCCACGTGCTCGAGCTGTCGAGCTTCCAGATCGACCTCGCGCCGGGCGCAGCCCCGACCGTCGCCGTGCTCTTGAACGTCACCCCCGACCACATCGACCGCCACGGCACCGTGGAGCACTACGCGGAGGTCAAAAGCCGCCTCGTCGCCAACGCCGGGGCGACCGCCGTGATCGGCGTCGACGACGACTGGTGCCGGCGCATCGCGGATACGCTCGAGGCGCGCGGGCGGACGAAGGTGCGCCGCATCTCCGTGCGCGCCGCCGTGGCAGACGGCATCTACGCGCAAGACGCGAAGCTCTACGAGAACGGCCGCGAGCGCGCAGCCCTCGATGGCATCGCCACGCTGCGCGGCGCGCACAATTGGCAGAACGCGGCCGCCGCCGTCGCCGCCGTCGAGGCACTGCCCGAGAGGTTCCACGCCGGCGGCGATCTGCAAGCGGCGCTTCGAAGCTTTCCCGGTCTCGCGCACCGCCTCGAGGTGGTGGACAAAATCGGCCCCGTCGACTTCATCAACGACAGCAAGGCGACCAACGCCGACAGCACCGAGAAGGCCCTCGCGTCCTTCGCCGGCGACATCTACTGGATCCTCGGCGGCAGGCCGAAGGCCGGCGGCATCGCCACGCTTGCCGCCTACTTCCCGCGCATCGCCCGGGCTTATCTGATCGGCGAGGCGACGGACGCGTTCGCGGCCACTCTCGGCGAATCTGTTCCCTTCGAGCGTTGCGGCACGCTCGGCGCCGCCGTCCGCCGCGCCGCCGACGATGCGCTTGCCGCCAACCGGCCGGGAAGCGTCGTGCTGCTTTCGCCGGCCTGCGCCTCCTACGATCAGTTCAGGAACTTCGAGGAGCGCGGCGACGCCTTCAGGCACCTCGTGGCCGAGCGTGTCGCCGGAAGGGCCAGCGCATGAAGTTCTCGCGCGCCGACAGGAGCCGGCTCGCCGAATGGTGGTTCACGGTCGACCATGTGCTGCTCTACGCCATCCTGATCGTGGTCGCGACCGGGCTCGTGCTGTCCATTGCGGCGAGCCCCGCCGTCGCCCTGAAGAAGGGATTTCCGGCCTATTACTTCGTCGAGCGCCACGTGGTCTTCTCGGTGATCGGCATGGGGCTCATGCTCGCCGTGTCGCTGCTGGCGCCCGCTTCCGTGCGCCGCCTCTCGCTCGCGGTGCTCGCGGTTTCGATGATCGGTCTCGTCGCCGTCCTTCTCGTCGGCGAGGAGATCAACGGCGCCCGCCGCTGGCTCTCCATCGAAGGCCGCTCGATCCAGCCGTCGGAGTTCGCCAAGCCCGCCTTCGTGGTGGTCTCGGCTTGGCTCCTGGCGGAGGCGCGCCGCCGCCCCGACATGCCGGCCTCGGCGCTGGCGCTGGCGCTGTTCGCGGTCTTCGCCGGCCTCCTCGTCGTGCAGCCGGACGTCGGCCAGACCATGCTCGTGACGTTGGTCTGGACCGCGATGCTATTCGTTTCGGGACTGGCGCTGAAAGGGGCGGCCCTTGCGGCCGTCATGGGCGCGGTCGGCCTCTACGGCGCCTATCTCTACTTCCCGCACGTCGCCTTCCGCATCGACCGCTTCTTCGGCCCCCAGACGAGCAGCGACTACAGCCAGGGCGCACGCGCCATCCAGTCCTTCGTCGAAGGGGGCTTCCTCGGCCGCGGGCCGGGCGAGGGCACCATCAAGACCTCGCTGCCCGACGCCCATACCGACTACATCTTCGCCGTCGTCGCCGAGGAGTACGGCGCGCTCGCCTGCCTCGCGCTTCTCGCGCTGTTCGCGTTCGTCGTCCTGCGCGCGCTCCGCCACGCCGAGAGCGAGCCGGATCCGCCGACGCGCCTCGCCGTCATCGGCCTCGCCCTGATGTTCGGCTTCCAGGCCCTGATCAACATGGGCGTCAACGTCGGCCTGCTGCCGGCCAAGGGCATGACGCTGCCCTTCCTTTCGGCCGGCGGCTCGTCCATGCTGGCGATCTCCCTGACGCTCGGTATGCTGCTGGCGCTCACTCGCCGTCGTCCGGATGCGGACCGCCTCAAAAAGCCCCCATTGATGCCGAGCCTTCCGAGCCTCAAACCATGATCGTTTCCCCTTCGCCGGAACTCCGACGTGACGCGTGAGCCGCCCTCGATCCTGCTAGCCGCCGGCGGAACCGGCGGACACCTGTTCCCCGCCTTCGCGCTTGCCGAGGAACTGGGCCGCCGCGGCTTCCCCGTCGATCTGGTGACGGACATGCGCGGCGACCGCTACGGCACCGGCTTTCCCGCGCGCGCGGTCTATCGGCTCCCCGCCGCGACACCCGGCAGCAAGCGCAATCCGATCGCGCTTGCGAAGGCGAGCTTGACGCTCCTGCGCGGCATCCGCCAAGCGAGAGCCCTCCTGCGCACGCTGAAGCCCGCCGCGGTGGTGGGCTTCGGCGGCTATCCGACCATTCCGCCCCTGGTCGGCGCGTGGATGCTGGGCATCCCGTCGATCATCCACGAGCAGAACGCGGTCCTGGGCCGCGCCAACCGCGCGCTCGCGCGCCCGGCCGCGGCCATCGCCACGTCGTTCCGCAAGACCCGGAAGCTCGACGGGCCGCTGGCCGAGAAAGCGCGCTTCACCGGCAACCCCGTCCGCGGCGCCGTCATCGAGGCGGCGAAGATCCCCTATCCCCCGCTCGCGCCCGAGGGCCCGCTCCGGCTCCTGGTGTTCGGCGGCAGCCAGGGCGCCCGCTTCTTCTCGGACGCCGTCCCCCCCGCGCTCGCGATGCTTCCCGAGCCGCTCCGCCGGCGCCTAAAGCTCGTGCAGCAGGCCCGCCCCGAGGACATCGACGCGGTGAGGGCCGCGATCGCGGCCGCCGGCATCGACGCCGAGATCGCGCCGTTTTTCAAAGGCTTGCCAGAGATCATGGCCGAGAGCCACCTGATCGTCGCGCGGGCTGGCGCCTCCTCGGTCGCGGAGCTGGCCGTCATCGGCCGCCCGTCGATCCTCGTACCTTTGCCGCATTCTCTCGACAGTGATCAGCTTGAGAACGCGACCAATCTTGCCGAATCGGGGGGTAGTTGGTGTATCGAGCAGAAGGATCTGTCGCCGGCGCGGCTGGCGACGGAGATCGGCCGGCTGCTCGGCGCGCCTGAAACGCTCGCCGCGGCGGCCGCCCGCGCGAAAGCCCAGGGCCAGGCGCAGGCGGTGGGTTTGCTGGCCGATCTCGTGCAAGACGTGATCGGCGGCGAAAGCGCGTTGCGGCGCTGACGGAAGGCCGCGCGGGACGCCTGTTGCGGCAGGCCGAACGCAGGCTCGATCGCACCGTTACGCCGGGCGCCAGAGACAGGAAGCACCACGCATGCAGTTGCCGAGCGACATCGGACCATTCCACATCATCGGCATCGGCGGCATCGGCATGAGCGCCATCGCCGAGATCCTGCTCGCGAAAGGCTATCGGGTCCAGGGCAGCGACCAGAAGGAGAGCGCGAACGTGCGCCGCCTTCGCGCCAAGGGCATCCGCGTCTCGGTCGGCCATGACGCGGCGAACCTGGAAGGCGCCGGCCAGGTCGTCATCTCGACGGCCGTCAAGGAGACCAACCCCGAGCTCGAAGCCGCACGCGCCAAGGGCCTTCCTATCATCCGCCGGGCCGAGATGCTGGCCGNNGCAAGACGACGACGACCTCGCTTGTCAGCTCCATCTTCGAGCAGGCCGCGCTCGACCCCACCGTGATCACCGGCGGCATCATCAACGCCTGGGGATCGAACGCGCGCCTCGGCAAGGGCCGCTGGATGATCGTCGAAGCCGACGAGAGCGACGGCACGTTCACGCGCCTCCCGACGGAGATCGGCGTCGTCACCAACATCGATGCCGAGCACCTCGATTACTTCGGCACCGTCGAGGCCATGCATCGCGAGTACGAAGCCTTCTTGCGCAACATCCCCTTCTACGGCTTGACCGTCGCCTGCATCGATCACCCGGTCGTGCGCGGGATGGTCGAGCGGCTCCACCTTCGCCGCGACGGCCGCCGCCTCTTGACCTACGGCACGCGCGAGGATGCCGATCTCGTGCTGCGCCAGATCGTGAGCGACGGGCACACGATCGTGATGGATGCGGATCTGGGTAAGCGGGTGAAGGGCGGGCCGCGCGCCATTCGAGGCTGGGTCGTGCCCATGCCGGGCCAGCACAACGCGCTGAACGCGCTCGCCGCCATCGCCGTCGCCGCCGAGGCCGGCCTCTCCGACGCGGTGATCCGCGCTGGGCTCGCGGCCTTTTCCGGCGTCAAGCGCCGCTTCCAGCTCACCGGCACCTGGAACGGCGTCGAGATCTTCGACGACTACGGCCATCATCCGGCCGAGATCGCGGCCGTCCTCGCGGCGGCCCGCGCCGGCGCCAAGGGCAATGTCGTCGCCGTCGTCGAGCCGCACCGCTATACGCGCGTGCGCGACCTCTTCGGCGAGTTCTCGGCCTGCTTCCGCGCCGCCGACAGCGTCGTCGTGGCCCCTCTCTATAGCGCCGGCGAGGCGCCGATCGACGGCATCGATCCGGAGGCGCTGGCGGAAGGCATTCGCGCGACTGGACATGCGGCCGTCGCCACCATCGGTGACCCGCGGGAGCTCGTCGGCATCGTGCAGCGTCTGACCCGCCCCGGCGACATGGTGATCTGCCTCGGCGCCGGCAACTCGACCGAATGGGCGCACGCACTCCCCGAGTGGCTCGCCGCCGCCGAGCCCCGCCGCGCCGGGAGCGCGCTGTGATCTCTTTCGGCGTCGACATTACGCACCGGATCCCACTTCTCCTCCCCCCTTGTGGGGGAGGTCGGGAGGGGGGGATTGCAGAACGGCTATTGTCGTGGTTCCCCCCACCCCTAACCCCTCCCCACAAGGGTGAGGGGAAGCCATGACCTTCCTCGACATCACGGCTGACCTCACCCGACGCATGCCCGAGCTGCGCGGCCGCCTCGCCGCCAACGTCGCGCTCGCCGACATCACGTGGTTCCGCGCCGGCGGCCCCGCACAGGTGCTCTTCACGCCCGCCGATGAAGCCGACCTCGCCTATTTCCTGAAGCACAAGCCGAGCGACCTGCCGGTGTTCGTCATCGGCCTCGGCTCGAACCTGCTCGTACGCGACGGCGGCGTGCCGGGCATCGTCATCCGCCTCGGCCGTGGCTTCGCCGAGATCAAGGTCGAGCCGAACCATCGCCTGCGCGCCGGCACCGCCTGCCCGGACGTCAAGGTCGCCCGCGCGGCGGCCGACGCCGGCATCGCCGGCCTCGCGTTCTACCGCGGCATCCCGGGCTCCATCGGCGGCGCGCTGCGCATGAACGCCGGCGCCCATGGCAGCGAGACCAAGGACGTGCTGATCGAGGCCCGCGCCGTCGATCCGGAAGGCAACATCCACGTGCTCTCGCTCGCCGACATGGGCTTCACCTATCGTCACAGCGCCGTGCCACGCGATTGGATCTTCACCGAAGCCACCTACCAGGGCACGCCCGGCAACCCCGCCGACATCCTGCGCGACATGGAGGCCGTCGCCGCTTACCGCGAGCAGAACCAGCCCATCAAGGAGCGCACCGGCGGCTCGACGTTCAAGAACCCGCCCGGTCACAGCGCCTGGAAGCTGATCGACGACGCGGGCTGTCGCGGCTTTCGCGTTGGCGGCGCGCAGGTGTCGGAGAAACACTGCAACTTTCTGATCAACACTGAAGGCGCCTCCGGCGAGGACATCGAGCGCCTCGGCGAAACTGTACGCGCGCGCGTCAAGGCCAAGGCAGGCGTGACGCTCGAATGGGAGATCATCCGCCTCGGGCGCCCGTTGGACGGCCGCCCCGTGGGCGAGGCACTGGCAGAGACCGCAATATCATGACCGACAAGCTTCCCGCCGCCCCGCCGCGCACGTTCGGTCACGTCGCCGTGCTGATGGGCGGCCTCTCCGCGGAGCGCGCCGTCAGCCTCCGCTCGGGCGAGGCCGTTGCAGCCGCGCTCGAAGGCGAGGGCTATCGCGTGACGCGCATCGACGTCGGGCGCGACATCGCGCGGCGCCTCGACGAGATCCGCCCCGAGGTCTGCTTCAACGCCCTGCACGGCTGCTTCGGCGAGGACGGGCTGATCCAGGGCGTGCTCGAGACGATGGCCATCCCCTACACGCATTCGGGTGTCCTCGCCTCCGCGCTCGCCATGCACAAGGAGAAGGCCAAGGCGATCATGAAGCCGGCCGGCGTGCCGGTGGCCGAGGCGAAGCTCCTCTCGCGCGCGGACGCCGCCGCCCACGCGCTCCCGCCGCCCTATGTCGTGAAGCCCGTCGACGAGGGCTCGAGCGTGGGTGTGCTCATCATCCGCGCCGGAACGAACGACTGGGCGAAGCTTATCCGCGACGGCGGCCCGGCGGAGCAGATCGTCATGGTCGAGCGCTTCATCCCCGGCCGCGAGCTGACCTGCGCCGTCATCGGCGACTTCGTGACCGAGGTGATCGAGATCGTCCCCGAGAAGGGCCTCGCCTTCTACGATTTCGAGGCGAAATACGCTCCCGGCGGCTCCCGCCACGAGCTTCCGGCCGACATTTTACCGGATGTTTACCGATTGATCCGGAAATACACCCTGGCGGCCCATGCGTCGCTCGGCTGTCGTGGCGTCTCGCGCGCGGATTTCCGCTTCGACGACACGGCAGGGGGGACCGGCGAGCTGATCTGCCTGGAGGTGAACACGCAGCCGGGCATGACCGGGACCTCTCTGGTTCCGGAGCTGGCGGCATACGCGGGCTGGTCGTTTGGCGAGCTCGTCCGATGGATCGTCGAGGACGCGAGTTGTTCGAGGTAGGCCAGAGCGGAACGAACCGGCGGCAGGCGCACGATGCGCTTCTGCTCTCCCGCGCTCACGCCCCGGCGCCTCCCGACGAGAGACCCCGCCTCACGGCCAAGGAACCCTACCAGGTCGACGCCGATCTCGAGGCAGCCCCGGGCCCTCAAGCCGCCCCCCGCACGCCGCGCCTTGCGCGCCTCCTGCTCGCGGCGCTTGGCATCGGCCTTGCCCTCGGCGCCGTCGAGGAGGCGGCCCGCCACGCCGGACATGCCCCGAAGCTCGAGCGTCTCGCGCGTCTCATGGGCTTCGGCATCGATCAGGTGGCGCTGGTCGGCCATCGCTACGCCTATGACCGCGATGTCTTCGATGCGCTCGACCTCGCCAACGTCCGCACCTTCGCCGCGCTCGACACGGCCGCCGTGAAGGCGCGCATCGAGCGGCTGTCCTGGATCGATACCGCCGAGCTGACCCGCGTCTTCCCGGGACGCCTCGACATCCGCGTCACGGAGCGCAAGCCCTACGCCGTCTGGTCGCGCGCCGATCGCGTCTACCTGATCGACCGCACGGGGCGCGTGCTGGCGGCCGTCAACGGCACGGCTCTTCCCGATCTGCCGCGCGTTTCTGGCGAGGGAGCCGCATCGGAAGCGGCCGGTTTTCTCGCCACGCTCGCCCGCTACCCCGAGATTGCCGCGCGTTTTGTCGAGGCCGAGCGCGTCTCGGACCGCCGCTGGCGCCTGAAGCTCGCCAACAAGGCGACCATCGAGCTGCCGGCCGACGACGAGGTGGCGGCGCTGGAGGAGCTCACGCGCGATGGCGCGCTGATGCAACGCGTCGCCGCCGGCAGCGCCACGCTCGATTTCCGCGGCCCCGGCCGCGCAGCCGTCCGCTCCGAGCCGGAGGCCGCGGTGGCGGTGTCCGCCTCAGCCTCCACTCCCGGCTCTTGAGGGAGGACACCATGGGGCGGGACAGGGCGAGGCCGCATAGCGGATCGAAGGGCGTCACCGGAGTGCTCGACATCGGCACCAGCAAGATCGCGTGCCTGATCGCCGCGGCAGGGCCCGCAGGCGTGCGCGTGATCGGCGTCGGCCACCAGCGGGCCGAAGGCGTCAAGGGCGGCGTCGTGATCGACCTCGACCGCGCCGAGCAGGCGGCCCGTGCCGCCGTGGCCGCGGCCGAGCGCATGGCCGGCGTCGAGCTCTCCGAGGTGCACGTCGCCGTCTCCTGCGGCCGCCTCAAGTCGCAGAATTTTTCCGCCCGGGCCGAGATCGCAAGCGGTGTTGTCCGGGAGGACGACGTCCGCCGCCTGATGACGGCGGGCCAGGCGTACGTCGAGCAGGGTGGTCGCGCGCTCGTGCACATGAACGAGGTGGCGCTCAGGCTCGACGGCGCGCCGGGCGTCCGCGATCCGCGGGGCCTCGCCGCGCGCGAGCTGGCCTTCGACCTCCATGCCGTGACGGCCGACGAGGCGCCGCTCCGCAACCTGCTGATGGTCGTCGGGCGCTGCTATCTGGAGCCCGCGACCCACGTCCCGACCCCGCTCGCGAGCGCGATCGCCGTTGCAACCGAGGACGAGCGCCGTCTCGGCGTGACGGTCGTCGATATCGGCGCCGGCACGGCGAGCCTCGCCATGTTCGCCGAGGACCGCTTCGTCTATGCCTGCGCCGCGCCGATCGGCGGCACGCAGATCACCTTCGACATCGCCCGCGCGTTGCATACGCCCCTTGCGGAAGCCGAGCGAATCAAAGCGCTTTATGGCACAGTCGTCTGCGCTCCGTCGGACGAGCACGATGCCTTCACCTACTCGTCTGCGGGCGAGGACGACGGCATCCTGTATCACATGACGAAAGCCGAGCTTGCCGAGGTGATCCGGCCGCGTATCACGGCCATGTGCCACCACATCCGGCAGCGCTTGGAGGAGTGTGAGATGACGGCATATGCCGGCCGCTGTCTTGTGCTCACGGGGGGCACGAGCCAGTTGACCGGCTTGGCTGATTTCATGGCCGCCGAGCTGGGGCGGCCGGTGCGCGTAGCGGGTCCGCAGGCGGTTGCCGGCCTGCCGCCCGCATGTTCGAGTCCGGCATTCTCGACCGCCGTCGGGCTGCTTGTCGCGGAAACGCACGAAGCGGCTGGCCGGCGGATCTATCGCAGCCGCGACGGCGAGGCGGAGAGCTATCTGAAGCGCGTCGGCTCCTGGTTGCGCGAAGGGTTCTGAGCCCCCATGAGCGGAGGCGCCAGCACGGGTCAGCCTGGCGGGAGCAGGGCCAGTAACATGCCGGGGAGCCGCGCTGCGGAGGCATCTCCCGCGCGGGAATGGGGCAGGACGAGATGGCGGCACATCCGGATCCTTCGGATCTAAAACCCAGACTCACGGTGATCGGCGTCGGCGGCGCCGGCTGCAACGCCGTCAACAACATGATCGCGACGGGTCTCGAGGGCGTCGATTTCATCGTCGCCAACACGGACGCCCAGGCGCTCATCAACGCCACCGCCGAGCATCGAATCCAGCTCGGCGTCGAGCTCACCGAGGGCTTGGGCGCAGGCTCGCGCCCCGAGATCGGCGAGGCGGCGGCCGAGGAGGCGATCGAGGACATCCGCAACCAGATCAAGGGTTCGCACATGGTCTTCATCGCCGCCGGAATGGGCGGCGGCACGGGGACCGGCGCGGCGTCCGTCATCGCGCGCGCCGCGCGCGAGCTCGGCATCCTGACGGTGGGCGTCGTGACGAAGCCGTTCCTCTTCGAGGGCGTGCGGCGCATGCGCATTGCCGAAGCCGGCGTTGCCGAGCTGCGCAACTACGTCGATACGCTGATCGTCATCCCGAATCAGAACCTGTTCCGCATCGCCAGCGAGAAGACCACCTTCTCCGAAGCCTTCGTCATGGCCGACCAGGTGCTTTACTCGGGCGTCGCCTGCATCGTCGATCTCATTCTCAAGGAAGGTCTGATCAACCTCGACTTCGCGGATGTTCGCACCGTGATGACCGGCATGGGCACAGCCATGATGGGCACCGGCGAGGCGGAGGGCGAGCGCCGCGCCACCGTTGCGGCCGAGGAGGCCATCTCCAATCCCCTGCTCGACGACGTCTCGCTGCGCGGCGCCAAGGGGCTTCTGCTCTCGATCACGGGCGGCAACGGCCTGACGCTCTACGAGGTCGACGAGGCCGCGAGCCGCGTGCGCATGGAGGTCGACCCGGAGGCGAACATCATCGTCGGCGCCACCTACGACCCCTCGCTCGGCGATCGCATCCGCGTCTCGATCGTCGCCTCGGGCATGAGCCGCTCGGGCGAAGCCGAGCGCGCTCCGCCTGCGCCGGCCGAGAACTGGGTTCGCGGGACCAAGGCGGCGGCCGCCGCTGCTCAGGAGGCCGTGCATCCGCCCCAGGCGAGCCGCGCCCCGGCGGGAGGAGGCTTCATCCCCGTCGACCCGCGCGACCATCGCGGCGGGGCTCACGATCTTCAGCAGCGCCTGACCGAGGCGCTTCAGCAGTCCCAGCCCGGTGTCCCGACCACCGCGGGTCGCCCCCCGCAGCCGCCGGCGCACGACCCGCGCGGCCGCGGCGAGCCGTGGCGAGGCCCCGGCAACGTCATGATCGAGAGCGGACCTCCCCAGCTTCAGGGCGCCACGCCGCCGCCGTTGCCGCAAACCCATGCGCCCGCCTACGATCAGGGCGCGTTCGCGCCGCAGCCGCCGTTGGAGGTCCGCCGTCAGGCTCTGCCGCCCCTGCCCGAGGCCGCCGCCGAGGCGCCTCGTCAGCCCGCCTACCGCACACCGGCCGAATCCTACGCCGAGGACGTGGCGCACCGTCATCAGCAGCCGATGCAGCGCCCTCCGCAGCATGCGGAGCCGCGGCGGCGCCTCGGACTGTTCGAGCGCATCACGGGCCGCGCACGCGGCGCGCCTGATTCGGATGCGCGTCCGCGTGATTCGGAAGGCGCCCGCGCAGGCGACGACGCGGGGAGCGCGGGCATGCCTGGCGGTCGCGAAAGCCACCCGCATTATCCGCATGCCGCGCATCCGTATAAGGATGAACGACAAGAGACTGATATACCTGTGTTTTTCAGAGAGAAACGCCGGTAGGTCGGGACGGGATCTAGCCGTGTGTCGACAGGTATCCGGTACGTAACACAACGTAAGAAAGCGTGATTTGTCCCACCGGGAGACGAAGACTATCGTTTCTTAACGACCGGTTCGCAGGACAACCGACCACCCATCTGCCCATGCGCCCGATAAGGCGCGAGCCACCGTTTTAGAGTTGGCCGGGGCAGACGAAAGACGGGGAACGGAGTGGCGGCAAGCGAACATCGGCCGGGGGTGGCGGACCGTCCGTGGGGGCGGAGCCGAGGAAGGCATCGAGGGACGGCGCAGCATGTCAAATCGCTTCATCGGCGCGCGACAGACGACGATTGCTCAAGAGATCCAGGTCCACGGCACGGGGGTGCACAGCGNNGCCGACACTGGGCTCCGTTTCGTGGTTATGAAGCGCGGTCGGGTGACCGCAGAAATTCCCGCCAAAGTCTGTAACGTCAAGAATCTCACGCTCTGCACGGTCATCGGCGACGAAAGCGGCGCCACTGTTTCCACCGTCGAGCATCTTCTCGCCGCCCTTCGCGGCCTCCACATCGACAACTGCATCATCGAGATCGAGGGCAAGGAAGCCCCGATCATGGACGGCAGCGCCGCGCCGTTCGTCGAGGCGATTGATCGGGGCGGCATTCGCGAGCTGTCCGCTCCGCGCCGCTTCCTCAAGATCCTGAAAACGGTTCGCGTCGAGGAAGGCGGATGCTGGGGAGAGCTTTCGCCTCATGCCGGCTTCCATCTCGATGTCGAGATCGACTTTCCGTCGCCGATCATCGGCCAGCAGCGCCTGTCGCTTGAGATGAGCCCCGGCGTCTTCCGCAACGAGATCGCCCACGCCCGCACCTTCGGCTTCATGAGCGATGTGGAGCGGCTGTGGAAAGCGGGCCTTGCGCTCGGCGCCAATCTCACCAACACGGTGGCCATCGGCGACGACCGCATCATGAACCGCGAAGGTCTGCGCGATCCGCTCGAGTTCGTTCGCCACAAGATGCTGGACGCCGTAGGCGACCTCAGCCTGTCCGGCCATCCGCTGCTCGGCGCCTATCGCTCGGTCAAGGGCGGCCATCGCCTCAACGCGCTGGTGCTGCAGAAGCTGCTCGAGGACAGCTCGGCGTGGTCCATCGTGCAGGCGCCCCGCGTGCGCGAGCCGCGCGCCGTCGCATTCGAGCGCGCGACCGCCGCTGTTGCGGTCGCAGCCGAGTAGGCATCGGTTTCCGTCTCATCCGCTCTGCGCCACCCCTTGAGGGCGGCGATCGGGCCCCGTCTCGAACGGGGCCTGAAGCGTCCGGGCCAAGCCTTTGTCGGCAAAGCCACTTCGGATCTTTTCCCCAGTGCTGGATCGGTCGCCGGGCCTCACATCAACCACAATGTAAACCTAGCCTCGCGCGCAAGCGTGGACGGCGGGGGAAGACGGGGCGGTGTCGCCTTCAGGCAGGTGGCGAAGTGTGCTAGACCCTGAGCGCTTGAGGCCCTATCCGTCCGCAGCGTCGTTCAACGGTCTCATCGCGCGCGGTTCCGATTCGGGTACGGACGACCGCGCTCGCGGCAGCGCTCAGAAGTAAGACGGTGGGCTGGGGGAGTACGGCATTCGATGCGCAAGACGCCAAATTGGGCCGCAGCCATTGTGTGGTGCGCCATGGGCGGCGTCGCGCTGGCGCTTGCGGGGTGCGCGTCGTCGACCGATGCCACCAGCATCCTCAATGCCGATCCGCCCGAGAAGATGTATGCCGACGCCGATGCGCTGATGAACAAGGGCAAGTTCGAGGACGCAGCGCGCAAGTTCGAGGACCTCGACCGCTCGCATCCCTATTCGCCCGAGGCGCGCCGTTCCATCGTTCTGGCGGCGTACGCCTATTACAAGGCGGGCAAGGCGCCTGAGGCCATCGCCTCCGCCGAGCGCTACACCGTCATGCATCCGGGCACCAAGGACGCGCCGCTCGCCCATCACATCATCGCATCCGCCTACTTCGACGACATGAACCCGTCGAACCGCGACCAGGCCGCGACGCGCAAGGCGCTTGAGCAGCTCAAGATCCTGAAGTCGCGCTATCCCGACAGCACCTACGCCCAGAACGCCGACAACCGCATCCGCATTGCCGAGGACACGCTCGCGGCCTCGGAGATGGAGGTCGGCCGCTACTACATGAAGCAGAAGAACTTCGTCGCCGCCATCAACCGCTTCAAGGTGGTGGTGTCCGACTTCCAGACGACGGCCCATGTCGAAGAGGCGCTGATGCGCTTGACCGAATGCTATATGGCGCTCGGCGTCACGCATGAGGCGCAGACCGCGGTCGCCGTCCTCGGCCACAACTTCCCGCAGTCGAAGTGGTATCGGGACGCCTATGCGCTCCTGAAGTCTGACGGCCTCGCGCCCCAGCAGAGCAACGACTCCTGGATCACGAAAGCCTGGAAGGCGGTCCCCAAGCTCGGCCTCGGCGGCCCGGGTTGAGCCCGGAGGCGTCGCGCCTGCTTTTCGACTGGACCACGGCCGCGTCCACCACTATCTGTCCGAAGCGATGAGGCATCGGTCCAGAGAAAGAGCGGAACCGCGATCGCAGAGGTCGCCCGCCGCGAGCCGCGATGGCGAGAAAGAAGCCTGCACCTCCCCCGGTTGAGGATCTGAGCGCCGACGAGGCGTCGGCCGAGCTCGCGCGACTTGCCGCCGAGATCTCCCATCACGATCGGCTCTACTATCAGTCCGACGCGCCCGAGATCTCGGACGCCGACTACGACGAGCTGCGCCGGCGCAACGAGGCCATCGAGGCGCGCTTTCCAGAGCTCGTGCGCGCCGATAGCCCCTCGAAAAGGATAGGCGCTCCGGCCGTCGAGACCTTCGCCAAGGTCCGCCACCGCGTGCCGATGCTGTCGCTCGGCAATGCGTTCGACGACGGGGAGGTGGTCGACTTCGCCGCTCGCGTCCGCCGCTTCCTCTCCCTCAAGGCCGACGATCCGCTCGCCGTAACCGCAGAGCCCAAGATCGACGGCCTCTCCATCTCGATCCGCTACGAGAAGGGCCGCCTTGTCGAGGCGGCGACCCGCGGCGACGGTGCCGAGGGCGAGAACGTGACCGCCAACGTGCGCACCATCCGCGAGATCCCGGCACGCCTCCAAGGCAAGGCCGTCCCCGCCGTCGCCGAGGTGCGCGGCGAGATCTACATGAGCCACGCCGACTTCGCGGCCCTCAACGCGGCCCAGGTCGGGAGCGGCGGCAAGGTGTTCGCCAACCCGCGCAACGCCGCCGCGGGCTCGCTGCGCCAGCTCGATCCCACGATCACTGCCGCGCGTCCGCTGCGCTTCTTCGCCTACGCCTGGGGCGAGATGTCGGAAATGCCCGCCGAGACGCAGATGGGCATGGTGGCCGCGTTCGCCGGCTGGGGGCTGCCCGTGAACCCGCTGATGCGCCTCTGCGATGGTGCCGACGGGATGCTGGCCTTCTATCGCGAGATCGGCGAGCGCCGCGCCGCCCTCGGCTATGACATCGACGGCGTGGTCTACAAGGTGAACCGCCTCGATCTTCAGGACCGCCTGGGCTTCGTCTCCCGCTCGCCGCGCTGGGCCATCGCCCACAAGTTCCCCGCCGAGCAGGCCACGACCCTCCTGCGCGACATTGAGATCCAGGTCGGCCGCACGGGCGCGCTGACGCCGGTCGCCAAGCTCGAGCCGGTGACGGTGGGCGGTGTCGTCGTCTCCAACGCGACACTGCACAACGAGGACGAGATTGCGCGCAAGGACATCCGCATCGGCGATACGGTCGTCGTTCAGCGCGCAGGCGACGTCATCCCGCAGATCGTGCGCGTCATCGAGGAGAAGCGTCCGCACGGCACCGGGCCGTACGCGTTTCCCAAGCTCTGCCCCGTCTGCGGCAGCCACGCGGTGCGCGAGGCGGACAACGATCCCGAAGCGGGCGGCGTCGTGCGCCGCTGCACCGGAGGGCTCATCTGCCCGGCCCAGGCCAAGGAGCGTCTCAAGCATTTCGTCTCGCGTCTCGCGTTCGACATCGAGGGCATGGGCGAGGAGAAGGTCGAAGCCTTCTTCGACGAGGGGCTGATTCGCCGTCCGGCCGACATCTTCACGCTCGAGGCGCGGGACGCGGCGAGCGCGAGCCCGCTCGCCGAACGCAAGGGCTTTGGCAAGAAGTCGGTCGAGAACCTGTTCCGGGCCATCGATACACGCCGCACGATCGGGCTCGAGCGTTTCATCTTCGCCCTCGGCATCCGCCACGTCGGCGAGACCACGGCCAAGGATCTCGCCAAGGCGTTCCGCACCATCGACGCGTTCCGAAAGGCCGCAGAGGCCGCCGCCGAGGGCGGCAAGGAGAGCGAGGCATACAGAGACATCGACGACATCGAGGGGATCGGCGAGACGGTCGTGGATGCGCTCGTCGATTTCTTCTCCGAGCCGCACAATACTCAGGCACTGGACGATCTCCTCGCCCACGTGACGGTGACGCCCTTCGAGCGTCCGGTGGCCGTTCAATCGCCCGTGACCGGCAAGACGGTCGTGTTCACCGGCAAGCTCGAGCGCGTCGGCCGCAGCGAGGCCAAGGCGCAGGCCGAGCGGCTCGGCGCCAAGGTCGCTGGATCCGTGTCGGCGAGGACGGACTACGTGGTCGCCGGTGCGGACGCGGGCTCGAAGCTCGCCAACGCCCGCAAGCTTGGCGTCGCGGTGCTGACCGAGGACGAATGGCTCGCTCTCATCAAGGACTGAAGCGTTTTCAAGCGAAGTGGGCACCACTTCGCGTTAAGAAAACGCGTCAAACTAAAAACAGAGAGCCTCGCCTCTGAGTTTATCAGAGGCGAACAGGCTCTAAGGCCCGCGGCCGCCCCGGTCTTGCGCTGGCCGCCGCCCGCGCAATGACGAAGCGGAGCCGCCCTGCAGCTCCTCTCGCCCGGGTCGGCTCAACGCGCGGCGTACATGTCCACGTAGTGCCGCCAGCCTCTCTTGCCGGCTCCGGTGTGGATGCTGTCGCCTGTGGTGATCGACGTCTTCTTGCGGACGCGGGCGATCGCCTTCGGCGCGTATTCGGACGCGATGTCGAGACCACGGTCGCGGTCGTCCGCGTGCCATGTCTTTTTCGGCTGCTCCGGACCGGCCTTGAGCGCCCCGGCCGTCTTCGCCCCGGCGGCCGTGGCGGCGGCGGCCTGGTGCGGGTGGCGCAATGTCTTCTTCTTGAGGGCTGCCGTCTTCCGCGCCTTCGTTGCGGAGAGGGTGGAGGCTTTGTGCGAGGCGGCGTCGGCATGCGTCGTGAGGGCACCCACGGCGCCGCGCGAGTTGGCGGCCGCGAATGTAGACGGAAGGCTCATGGCTCCGGCGAGAAGTCCGACGAAAACAAGGGAAGTCCTGGCAGGCATGGCCGTACCCCTTTCTCTCTTCGAGGGTGATGCATGAGGGAGGTCGCGCATGCGCGCGGGCCCGGATGATCGGGCTGTCGCCGGCCCGTCTCGCGACGGACCGTCAGCGGTCGATCCCGAGGGAGCATGGCCCGGGCCGCGGCCCGGCGCTGTTCCTTCCGGAACAGGGGCGGAGGGGCGTGCGCCTAGGTTGCGTACTCATTATTGGGTGGGACATTGATGAGCCAAGACACGCCAAGGGCCAGGAAAATCGCGCAGCTCGATGCCTATGCATCGGGCAAGCGGGTCATGCCGAAGGCGTGCCTCCGGCACGACGACGCCGCCATTGGCTTGTCCTGGCTCACCCCGAAGGGGCGCGGTCCTTTCGCGCCTCCGGTTCATGCCGGAGGCATGCTTCCAGCATGGCGCGAAAGCTCGCAAACCATGGAGGTTTGCTGCGCTTCCGCTCCTGCCGGCAGCACGAAAGTCCTCGCGTCAATGCCCACCGAATAATGAGTACGCAACCTAACGCGTGGACCAGTCGCTATAGGGCCAGGTCTGCCCCACGTCCGTGACGTAGAGCGGATATCTCGGCTTGGCGGGAACGGCGGGGGCCTGCTGCGTGGATCGCGCCGGCCGCGCCGGCTTGGTGCGGCGGGAGGCGGCAGGGCGCTCCGTGTCGTCGTCTTTGTCGGCCCGTGCCTGGGATTTTGTGGTCTCCGGGCTTTCCGGCGTGGCGTCCGGCCGCGTGGCGGACGTCTCGATATCGCTCGCGTCTGGCGGGGGCGCGGCCGGCTGGGCCGCGGGTACCGTGGCCTTTTGCGGCGGTTCGACGGACGCCGATTTGACGGCGAGCTTCTCCTCGCTGATGCGTTTGGCCTCGATGGCGGCCTCGAGTGCCTGCTGCTTGCGCTTGAGCTCTTCCCGGAGCGTGTCGACCGCGGCCTCCGCCGTGCGCCGCGCGCTGACCTCCTGCGCGAGCGCATCGCTCGCCTGCCCCGAGCTGGCTTCGAGCTTGGCGCGGCGCGCGCGCTCGGCCTCGAGCGCCCGGGTCGCATCGCGCGCAGCTTCGTCCGCCTTGCGCTTCTCCGCCCGCACTTGGACGAGCGCCGCATAGGCTTTCTCGGTTTCGTCCGATTGATAGACGGCAATGCGCGACGAGAGATCCGTTCGGATCGTATCCGCAAACCACCAGCCCGCGGCGCCGAGGGCAAGGAGGAGCCCCGCGAGACCCATCAGCAAGCGCGGCCTGCGCCGCGGCGCCTCGGCCGCGTCGAGGACCGGAGCGGCGGCCGGTACGGCGACGCCCCTGCCGGGATTGTAGGTGCCGAAATTCCAGATGTGGCCCTCGGGGTCCCGGCACGAGTAGCCGCGCCGCCCGAGCCCGTCGCTCTTGAGGTCGAGCACGATATCCGCGCCGGCGTCCCGCGCGCGGGCATAATGCGCGTCGGCGTCCTCGACCACGAGATAGCAGCTCTGCGTCTCGACGCCGCCGACCTCGTCGGGCTGGCGCATCAGCTTGTCGAGATCGGTGTCGCGCACGGCGCCCATCATCATCAGGCTGCCGCGATAGGTCATCTGCCCGTAGATGACGGCCCCATCGTTGTCGGAGACGGCGATCTGCTTCTCGAACCCGAAGGCCTGCTCGAGCCAGCCCATCGCTTCCGCGAGGTCGCGGTAGCGGATCAAGGGCATGAGGTTTGGAGCGGGCAGAAGGCTGCTCGCGGTCATGAGACGCTCCAAAGGTTTCAACGTCCAGACTCAACCGGTGACGCCCTTCGGGCGCCCGGCGGAAAATCGCACGGGACTGCGCACGACCGAGATGATGCAGAGGGGCTATGCAGCGCTGGGCCGCGGCACGCCCGAATCACAGTTGATAAATAATAATAGAAAATCGCTCTGAGGCGTTGAGAAAAATCAATAAAAACGAGGAAGCCGGTAGCGGGGCTCTGGCGCGTATGTGCAACGGATACGAAAAACGGCGGCCTAGCCCACGACATCCGCCCGGGCAGAGAGGCGGAGAACGTGTTCCGCCAGCAGGATCGAAGAGGTCAGATCGGCTGCGTCGCCGCGTCGAGCCAGCGCAACGTCGGCGCGTCGACCTCGGGCCCGATGAGCGCGCGGACGCTTGCATGATAGCCGTCGATCCAGCGCACTTCCTCCGCCGTCAGCAGGTCCTTGACGATGAGCCGGCGATCGATGGGCACGAGCGTCAGCGTCTCGAAGCCGAGCATGTCCCGGTCGCCGCCGTCCGGCCGTGCGGCGGCTGAGACGAGCACGAGGTTCTCGATGCGGATGCCGTAGGCGCCCTCCTTGTAGTAGCCGGGCTCGTTCGAGACGATCATGCCAGGCTCGAGCACGGCGAGCCCCGCGCGCGAGATTGATTGCGGGCCCTCGTGCACCGAGAGATAGCTGCCGACGCCGTGCCCGGTGCCATGGTCGTAGTCGAGCCCATGTGCCCAGAGTGCGCGCCGCGCCAGCGGATCGAGGTCGATGCCGCGCGTCCCCTTTGGAAACCGCGCCGTAGCGATGGCGATGTGCCCCTTGAGCACGAGCGTGAACCGCTCGCGCATCTCCTCCGTCGGCGTGCCGATGGCGACGGTGCGCGTGATGTCGGTCGTGCCTTCGAGATATTGCGCGCCCGAATCGAGCAGGAACAGCTCTCCCGCCCCGAGCGGGCGGTTGGTCGCGTCCGTCACGCGATAGTGCACGATGGCGCCGTTCGGCCCGCTTCCCGCGATCGTGTCGAACGAGATCTCCTTGAGCATCTGCCCGGCGGCCCGCTCGGCTTCCAACGCGCGCACCGCCGAGATCTCGTCCACCGTCTCGCCCGCCGCGATGGCGCGGTCGAGCCCGGCGAGGAAGCGCACGACGGCCGCGCCGTCCCGCACGTGCGCGGCGCGCGCGCCCTTGATCTCGGTGGCGTTCTTGATGGCTTTGAGCGCCACGCAAGGGTCCGCCCCCCGTACCGCGCTTTTGCCGAGGGCGCGTACGAACCAGTAGGCGGCACGGTCGGAATCGATACGCACGCGCTTGCCGGCTTTTTTCAGCGCTGCGATGCGGGCCTTGAGCGCATCCGGCGGGGCGATCTTGGCGAGGCCGTCGAGATGCGCCTGCGTCTCGCGCGGCACGCGCGCCCTGGCCACGAACAGCTCCGGCTTTCCGCTCGCGGGCACAATGGCGAACGCCAGCACCACCGGATTGTGTGCCACGTCCTGGCCGCGGATGTTGAAGAGCCACGCCACCGAATCCGTCGAGGTGAGCACGAGCGCATCCTGTCCGGCGCTCTTGAGGACCTTCTGCACCGACGCGATCTTGGCGTCGGCGGACTGCCCGGCATATTTCATCGGATGCGGCGCGACCGGCGCATCGGGCGGGCCCGGGCGCGCCTTGCCCCAGGCGGCGTCGACGAGGTTGCGCCGCATGGGCTTGAGCACGAGGCCCGCCGGCGCGAGCTGATCGGTCAGCCACGTCACGAACGCTGCCGAGTGCAGCCACGGATCGAACCCGATCACGTCGCCGCGCTTGAGCTTCTCCTTGAGCCAGGGCGCGAGCGCGGCCGAAGCGAGGCCCGGAAGGTCGAACAGTCCGCCCCCGCATTCCGCGCGCGCCTGCACCGTGTAGCGGTCATCGACGAAAAGCCCGGCCGCCCGGCGCGTGACAGCCACCATCCCGGCGCTGCCCGTGAAGCCGGTGAGCCAGCGGAGACGCTCCGAGCAGGGCGCCACGTACTCGCCCTGGAATTCGTCGCCGCGCGGCAAGAGCAGGGCCTGCAACCCGGCGTCCGCCATCAGCGCACGCAGGCGCGCCATGCGCTCGGGCACATCGTGGGCGTCGGATGGCGCGGCAAACGTCTGGAACATCGCGCGAGCTCCCCTCAAAGGTCTGCGTTCGGATCGCGTCAGGCCCGCTTGGTGAGCGAGAGCGTCGACCAGCCATCGTAGCGCTGATGATCGACGAGTGAGAACCCCTGCGCGCGATAGGTGGCGATGACGCGCGCGGCCTCCCGCGTGAGGAGGCCGGACAGCATCAGGTGCCCGCCCGCGTCGAGCGCCCGGCGGATGTCTGGCGCGAGCGTCACGAGGGGCCCCGCCAGGATGTTGGCGATGATCAGGTCGAACGGCGCGGCGGCGCGGATGACCGGCGCCGAAAAGCCGGCCCCGTCCACGAACGTGACGCGCTGGCCGACCCGGTTGACCGCGGCGTTCTCGCGCGCGACCACGACCGAGCGCGCATCGATGTCCACGCCATGGAGGCGCGCGTGCGGCCAGGCGCGCGCGGCGGCAATCGCCAGGATGCCGGAGCCGCAGCCGAGATCGAGGATGCGGCCGAACCGGTGCGTGGCGGCGAGCCGGCCGATCGCCATCAGGCAGCCGAAAGTGGTGGCATGATGCGCGGTGCCGAACGCCTCGCCCGCCTCGATCAGGATGGCGTTGGGCCCTTGCGGAACGCGCGTCCGGTCATGGCTGCCGTGCACGACGAAGCGGCGCGCCTCGACCGGCGGCAGCGCGGCCTGCGAGAGCGCGACCCAGTTGAGATCGGGAATGTCCGCCGTCCGGAAGGCCGGCACCGGCCCGCCGAGGAGCTCCGAAAGCTCGGCCTCGAGCGCGTCGGGCGCGCGCGCCTCGGAGAAGTAGGCCTCGATCCGCCAGACCGGCTCGGCATCGGGCGTCGCCTTGTCCTCGAACACCGTCAGCGCGTCCGGCGGCGGGTCGAGCAGGTCCTGCAGCGCGCCGGCCAGTTGCATGGCGAGGCCGCGCGTGTCGACCTCGGTAAGGAGCTTGTGAGGCATGGAAGGAGCGAGGCTCGCGGGTGGGGACAACGTGGCGCCGGGATGGCACGGTCGCGCTTATAGCACAAGCGGCGCCATCGCGAGCGCGGCGCGGAGCGGCTGGAATCCGGGTGCATTGGATGCTGCGGACGAGGGAAGAGCCGCGGCGGAGCGGCCTTCCACGCCGGATCAGAGGTGCGGGCCGTCGGCGCGCGCCAACTGCTCCGCAACGGGCTCTCCGTCGGCGGTGACGGTACGTTCCACCTCGTGGCCTTCCTCGCCTTCTGGGTCTGGCAGGTGGTCGAGGAACACGTCCCATTTCGCGTCGAGATGGGTCGCGGCCGCCGCGGGCAGAAGCGTGCGCAGCATGCCGTCGGCCTCCTCCGTAACGATGCCGTCCGCGAGCAGCCGGCTCAGCGCGTCCTCGAGGTCGAAATCCACCGTGACGCCGAAGCTGAGCTGGAGATAGCGCTCGATGGCGGAATCGATGTCGGGCAGGTCTGCGCGCGTGCAGCGTTCCTTGGCGAGCACGCTGTAGAGCAGGATCTCCTCCTTGACGTCCTCCTCAGCCGCCCGGTCGGCGAGCTTGATCAGCACGCCGCGATTGTCGGCCATGGCGTGGAAATAGAGGTTCTGCGCCATCACCACCATGTAGCGCTGGCGCTGGTTGAAGAAGTTCATGCCCTGGCGGAAGGCGACGCCGCCGAGGCCCAGCACCGCGCCCGCCGCGGCGATCGGATTGCTCGCCGCAAACGCGATCTTGCCGGCGGCCCCCGCGACGCCCATGCCGATGCCGCCGCTCGCCGTGAGGCCGAGCCGGAGCTTGTCGAAAAGGCGGAACTTCACGCGCGTGTTCGGGAACACCATCTCGACGTCGTTGCGCGGGATGTTCTTGAAGAGCTTGAGGTAGATGTTGCTCTCGTCGACCTCGGTCGGGATCATCGCCCTGAGGCCGCGCACGATCTTCTCCGCCTCGCGCCGCGGCACGCGCTGCTGCTTCATGATCTCGCGCACGCGCGTCTCGAACGGCTTCAGCTTGAAGAGCAGGAACAGCCGCTGGAAGATCGGCACGTCGAACTCCTCCTTGCGCATGAACTTGCGCATGGTGCGGCGATGGTCGCGCCGGCTGGAGGCGCCCCGGTAGAAGATCAGCATCTCCTCGAACACGCTGAAATCGACCTGCAGGTCGAGGCCGTAGTGGGAGTCCTTGGTCAGGATCATCTCCACGTCCGACGGATCGATGCGGACGTAGTTGGCCTGCGTCAGGATGCTCTCGATCTCCCGCACCACGCGCTTCTGCATCGCGGCGCGCTCCTCGGCGGTGAACGTGCGCGTGACGAGGAGATCGCTGTCGGGGCTGAAGCTCTCGTAGGCCTGCAGAAGGTTGGCGAGGCCGACGCTGTGCTGCTGGCGGCGCCAGTATTCGAGATAGCGGAAGAACCGGCGCGCTTCCCGCGCCTTGCCGGCCGGCCAGCTTTCGGGATGCGTCAGGCGGTCGAGCAGCGCATAGGTGGTGACAGGGATGAAGCGCTCGCGCTTGCGTGTGTGGTCGGGCAGGACGACGGCGGCGAGCGCGTCCGCAAGCGCGGCATCAGGCAACGCGCGGGAGGCCGATGCCTCGGGCATCGGCATCGCAACGTCCTGAACCATCCCCCACTCCTCCCGTTGACGCGACCGCTGGATTTTTACGACCTCGGCTTGCTGGGGTCCAGTGCCAGATCCGAAATCCGCCCCGAAAGACAAAGGGCTAGGGCCGGGATGTCAGATCATGAAACGCAGTCGATACCATAGCATTGTCTGCCGGGGACCGGCTTGAGAGTGCTGCGAGCCACCCGGTACGGGCGAGCCTAAGCCGCGCTTTGGTGCAGGATTTTGACGGCGGAGCAGAAAGACGCCGCCCGCTACGCCCGATGATAGGGATGCCCGGCCAGGATCGTCGCTGCCCGGTAGATCTGCTCGGCGAGCACGATGCGGGCGAGCCCGTGCGGCAGCGTCATCGGCCCGAGCGAGAGTTTGAGCCGCGCGGCCGCGAGTGCCGCCGGCCCATGCCCGTCCGCCCCGCCGATCAGGAAGGCAAGGCTGCGGTGGCCCTCATCGCGCCGCGCGCCGATCCAGCTTGCGAACGCCGCGCTCGTCAGGGTCGTGCCCGTCTCGTCGAGCGCGACGGCGAGGTCGGCGCCCTGGGCCGCGCTCGCGATCCGCCCCGCCTCGTCCGCCTGCCGCTGCTTGGCGCTGGCCTGGCGCGCTTCGGCAAGCTCGGTGAGCGCCAGCGGGCCGAGCGCAACGGCCCGCCCCGTCTCGTCGATGCGCTTGGCGTAGCGGAGATAGAGGTCGCGCTCGGGCCCATCCTTGAGCCGGCCGACCGCGATGATGGAAAGACGCATGGCACTGGATCCGGCGCGGATGACGAAGCGCCGGTGCCGGGCCCCAAGACCTCGGAAGGACAACGCTTCGCGGCGCGGATCGCGTCCTACCCGCGCCGGAACATGAGGCTCAGTGCGACGTCTCGCCGGGGCGTGAGGCCGACCACATCTTCTCGAGATTGTAGAAGTCGCGGACCTCGGCGCGGAAGACGTGCACCAGGATATCGACGGCGTCGATCAGCACCCAGTCGCAGGTCTGCAGGCCCTCGACCCGGACGTTCTCGTAGCCCTGGTCCTTGAGGTGCTTGCGCAACTGTTCGGCGATGGCGCCCACGTGACGGTCGGACCGGCCCGTGGCGATCACCATATAGTCGCCGATCGACGACTTGCCTTTGAGATCGATGGAAACCAGGTCCTCGGCCTTGGCCTCGTCGAGCCAGGAGAGAACCTGTTGGAGAAGCGGTTCCGAGGCAGCGTGCTCGCGCACGACCTCGGCGGGAGGCACACCCATCCGGGCGCCCTCAATGGCGGTTGGCATCTTTTTGGAAATGTCCTTTCCCTTCGATCACCAGTGGCCCTGTCTCTCTCGTGAGGCCGGTTGGTCAAAGGCAGCTCTGAGCGCGCCTCCGGCTGACCCGCGTCACGTCCTGGCCGGATTTGCTCAGTCCACCACCGCCACCGCGGAACTGCGGCGCCGGCCGATGCAGGATAGCCGCGCCCCGGGCACCCAGCAATAGGGGCCTGCTCGGAGGATCGCGGTGGCTGTCTGCCTCCCAAGGACCTTGCCTACTTCTTTGCTTCCAAATGATTTTATGGATCGGTCCGGGGCTTCCGGCCCTGGCCGGCCCGGATCTCGCTCGACGAGAGCGGCGAGAGCGGGAGCGTCAGGTAGATCCAGGCGGGCGGTTTTCGGCAGGCGAGACCGGCCGCCTCACCCTCGCCCAGCCGATAGCGGGCCAGGGCCCGCCCGGCCGGCGAGGCGAGCGCCTTGAGCCGCCAGAGCGGACGGTCGGCGATGACGAACGGCATCATGGCCGCGATGCGCCGCCAGCCGCTCCAGCGGTGGAAGCCGGCGAGGTTGTCGCCGCCCATGATCCAGACGAAGCGCGTGCGCGGATAGCGCTGGCGCAGGACGCTGAGCGTCACGATCGTGGCGGCGCTGCCGAGGGCGGCCTCGAAGCCCGTCACCTTGATGCGGGGGTGGACCGCGAGCCGCCGGCAGGCGGCGAGACGCTCGGAGAGGGGCGCGAGGTCGGTATGGCTCTTGAGCGGATTGCCGGGCGAGACCAGCCACCACACCTCGTCGAGCCCGAGCCGCTTCATGACGGCTTCCGAGATCGCCACGTGCGCCTCGTGCGGCGGATTGAACGAGCCGCCCAAAAGCCCGATGCGCTGGCCCGGCATCGCGAGAGGCGGGCGGGCGGCGAGCGATCCGAAGCATTTCGCGTGGAGACGGGCGGACATCGATCCCAGCCGGGCGAGAGGGAGGAACGGAACGAGAGGCAGCGGCCGACCGACGGCCGCCAGCCCCATGATCGCCCCGGGACGCCCTCCGTCCGTAGCAAAGCCCTTGAATCTCGTCAAAGATCTGGAGCGGGATCGCAAGTCAATCAAAACCGCTCGGATCTAGGCCGTGAACACCAGCCGGCTCCGGACGATATAGAGCACCACGAAGCAGATGAGCACGGCGGCGGTCTTGGCGGCAACCGGCCCCAGCCCGACGAGGTGAATGGCCCCGCCCGTCACGGCGGCCGTCAGGGCGATCCCCAGCACGCCCGTGGCCATGAACTCGGAGAAGAGCCGCCGCTCGGACTTATGCGCGCCGTCGCCGCGGAACACGTAGTGCCGCGAGAGCACGTAGTTGAGAGAGAACGCGACGCCGTAGGAAACGACGCTCGCGAGCACCGGCAGCCCCGAGACGGCCGTGAGGGGCAGAAAGACTGCGTAGTCCACCGCCAGGCTGACGACGTTGACCGCGCCATAGCGGATGAGCCGGCGGATGCGCGCGGCGAGATCCGGCCCCGGCCCGCGCGTCGGCGCGGTGTCGGGCGGGAGCGGCATGGGAGCGTCGTCTCTCATCGCCTCTCGCGATCCGGTCGGCCTGATGCTGCAACCCGAGAAGGGGCGCCGGCAGCGCATACGGTTTGGTAAGGGGGATCGGGAATGGTGAGTGATGGGGCGGAACGTCGCGCGGGGGGCGCGCCGGATGCCGCCTTTTCAACCCCAGAGGCGGACATGACGGCACGCCGCGATCTTGAGATCCTCGTCGTCGAGGACCGGCAGGTCATGCTGAAAATCATCCGTCGCCTGCTGATCGAGCTCGGGTTCGTCCGGATCGACGAGGCGGTCAACGGCCTCGAGGCTGTGGAGCGGATCGCGGCCAAGCGCTACGGCCTCATCCTGTCGGACTGGAACATGGACGGCATGAGCGGCTTCGACCTCCTGAAGCATGTCCGCGCGGATGAGGCGGCGCGGGCCGTCCCCTTCGTTCTGGTAACGGCCGAGGCGAAGCCGGAGAACATCCTGGCCGCCAAGGCTGCGGGCGCGAGCGCCTACCTCGTCAAACCCTTCAAGCTCGATGCGCTTGAGACAACGCTCGAGGCGGCCCTGGCCGCGCACGGCGTCGCCCACCCCGCCGCAACGGGCTGACCGCAGTCAGGCCGGGCGGATCTGGCCGTTTCCGCGCACGACGTACTTGAAGCTCGTGAGCTGCTCCACGCCGACGGGCCCGCGCGCATGCAGCTTGCCGGTCGCGATCCCGATCTCCGCGCCGAAGCCGAACTCGCCGCCGTCCGCGAACTGCGTGGAGGCGTTCCAGAGCACGATGGCGCTGTCCACCTCGTCGAGGAAGCGCTGGGCTGTCGCGGCATCGGACGTGACGATGGCATCCGTATGCTGCGAGCCGTAGCGCGCGATATGCTGCACCGCGCCCGCCACGCCCGCCACGGTTTTGACCGCGATGATGGCGTCCAGGAACTCATGCCCGTAATCGTCGGACACGGCGGGCCTCACGCGCGCGTCGGCGGCCTGGGCCTGCGCATCCCCGCGCACCTCCGCGCCGGCCGCGATGAGCGCGCCGATGAGATCGGCCACGACCTCTTTCGGCGCGGCCTCGTCCACCAGCAGGCACTCGGTCGCCCCGCATACGCCCGTGCGCCGCATCTTCGCGTTGACGACGATCTCCCGCGCCATAGCCGGATCCGCCTTCGCGTCCACGTAGGTGTGGCAGATGCCTTCGAGATGCGCGAACACCGGAACGCGGGCTTCCGTCTGCACGCGTTGCACGAGGCTGCGCCCGCCGCGCGGCACGATTACGTCGATAGCGCCGCCGAGGCCCGCGAGCATGTGCCCCACCGCGTCGCGGTCCGTGGTCGTGACGTACTGGATGGCCGCGGCCGGCAGCCCCGCCGCCGCGAGACCCTCGGCCAGGCACGCATGGATGGCGAGGCTCGAATGATGGCTGTCCGAGCCGCCGCGCAGGATGGCGGCGTTGCCGGACTTGAGGCTCAGCGCGCCGGCGTCGGCGGTCACGTTCGGCCGGCTCTCGTAGATGATGCCGATGACGCCGATGGGCACCCGCACGCGCTGGATGTGGAGGCCGTTGGGCCGCGTCCAGTCCGTCACCACAGAGCCGACCGGATCGGGCAGCGCCGCGATCTCGTCGAGGCCGCGCGCGATGGCCGCGACGCGCGCCTCCGTCAGCACGAGCCGGTCGATGTAGGAGCTGGGCCGGGCCGCCTCGCGAGCGGCGGCGACGTCCTTCGCGTTGGCCGCCAGAATGGCCGGTGTCTCGCGCAGGATCGCCTGGGCTGCGGCGGTGAGCGCCGCATTCTTCGCCGCGGTCGGCGCGAGGGCGAGGCTGCGTGCCGCCGCGCGTGCGGCGTGCCCGACGTCGCGCATCGCGTGAGCAAGGTCTCGTTCGGTGTCGATCGGCTTTTGCATGGTTCGATACTTCGGATCGCGGGCGGCGGAGGTCAATGTTTCGATTTGCGGTGCAGGGCCATATCGTTGCGGTGGATCAGCTCGGGCCCGCCCTCGAAGCCGAGGATGTCCGCGATCTCAGACGACTTGCGCCCGAGGATGCGCTCGGCGTCAGCGCGCGCGTACGAGGTGAGGCCGCGCCCCAGCTCGCGCCCGTCGAGGCTGCGGATGATGACGGAGTCGCCGCGCTCGAACGTGCCGTCGACGCGGCGCACGCCCGCCGCCAGCAGGCTCTTGCCGGCGAGCAGCGCCGCCGCCGCGCCCTGGTCGATATGCAGCGTGCCGCGCGGCTCGAGCTGCCCCGAGATCCAGCGCTTGCGGGCCGTCACCGGGTCCTGCTTGGCGAGGAACCACGTGACCTTCGAGCCCTCCGAGATAGCGCGAAGCGGATGCAGGACCTTGCCGGTCGTGATCACCATGTTGGTGCCCGCGCCGAGCGCGATGCGGCCGGCCTCGACCTTGGTCTTCATGCCGCCCTTGGAAAGCTCGGTGCCCGCGTCCCCCGCCATGGCCTCGATCTCGGGCGTGATCTCGGTGACGAGCGGGATATGGGTCGCGCTCGGGTCCTCGTTCGGCGGCGCGGTATAGAGGCCGTCCACGTCGGAGAGCAGCACCAGGCAATCCGCCGACAGCATGCCCGCCACGCGCGCCGACAGGCGA